>Ga0306925_10007169_pt1 | contig 10449 bp, 14 predicted proteins | sample flu12Cox44000176_FD_203755 | JGI IMG/M metagenome (GOLD analysis project Ga0306925, IMG submission 203755) | Lab enrichment of tropical soil microbial communities from Luquillo Experimental Forest, Puerto Rico - flux8day.12C.oxic.44.000.176 (v2)... | ecosystem: Environmental > Terrestrial >... | reverse complement strand
GCGAACGCCGAGCTCGCGGCCAATTTGTCTGACGTCGACCGGTTTGCCCTTGTAGGTTGCGGCCGTGGTGTGTGCGATCACAAAGCTGTCGGAGATCCGCGACAAGTCAGTCGTCAGATCGTCGGTGACACCGTCGGCGAAGTATTCTTGCACCGGGTCCCGCGACAGGTTCTCGAACGGTAGTACGATGAACGACAGCCGCGGCGCCGGAGCATTTGCCATGGTCGGTGCGACCTGCGCGGCAGGCGAATGCACTGCGGGTGTCGATGGAGTTCCTCTGGGCCACGTCCACCAAACTGTGAGTGCGACGCACATCATAGCAACGGCGCTCGTCGGGACGATCAGGCGCCGCATACGTCTGGCTCGACCCAGAGGCGCCCGCGCAGAAACCAGCGGTGTCGATGCAACAGCAGCGGCGCTCATCGCATAAGCCGGAACCGGACGAGCGATGTTTTTGACTTGCTGTTCGCCAAGGTCCTCGAACGCGTAATCGAGCTTGTCGCAGACGTTATCGCGCACCATTCGGCTGATGCAGATTCCGCCAGGCTGGGCCAGGGCCTCCAGCCGCGCGGCAACGTTCACTCCGTCGCCGAAGATATCGTCGTTCTCTGCGATTACGTCCCCGAGGTTGACGCCAATGCGGAAGTCGATGCGCTTCTCCGGCGGGGTGCCCGTGTTGCGCTCGGCCATCCCTCGCTGCACCTCGACCGCACACCTCACCGCCTCGACCACACTCGGGAACTCGACCAGCATCCCGTCACCGGTGGTCTTGACGATCCTCCCGTGGTATTCGCTGATCGTGGGGTCGATTAGGGCCTGCCGATGGGCTTTGAGGCGCTCATGCGTCCCTTCCTCATCCGCCTCCATCAGCCGCGAGTAGCCTGCGACATCAGCGGCGAGGATCGCGGCAAGACGGCGGGTCGAGGCCATGGCAGGGGTAGGCCACCCTGGTTGAAAGTTCGGTTGCGTTAACTGTAGCACATCTCACGCATCACGACATGAGGACCGACGAGCCGTGGACCGCCCGGAGGTGTTTCCCTTCGGCGAGCGTTACGGCATTCTCGCGGGCCCGTGCGGCGATCCCGGTAGGCGGTCGTAGGTCGGATGGGGAGGGGCGATGGCGATGGGCATAGGCAGAGGGGGCCATGAACCCGGCGAGGTCACTTGTCGCATCGGCGGTGATCGACCCGGTTGCGATTTCATGATCACGAAACTCGGCGAACGGTGGGCCGACACCGGCACTAGCATGGGGCGCTTTGATATTGGCGTATTGGCCGGGTTTGCCGACGTGGAGCGAACCCAGACGGCAGCGGGCAGAAGCCGCGCCGAGGCCCGACGAAAGCACACGGGTCGCCCCCTTCCCTCACACCGGAACAGCGGAAAGAGGCCACCAGACGGCGCGTAATGGGTGTTACGTTGCAGGAATTGGCGGACAGCTACGACCGCAGCATAGCCACCATGCGTCGGGCCACGCGCACAGCGTAAGCGAGCATCGGCCAACCCCCGCGCAGTGCCCACATGGCGCCGCAGTCCTTGCCAGACGAGCATCACGCTTCGAAATTAGCGAGGGGGTGGAAATGTCAGCACTGAACGATCTTGGCAGCCTGCAGGGGTTGATTACCCTCAGCATTGGGGCGCTAGTGAGCATAAAAGTATTGAATCTACGTATACGAGTTGGCAACACAGCAATAATAAAAGGAAATGATAATGTTGTTCAATTCATCACCAACAATTTTTATACAAATAATGAGTATAGGCTAAGTTTCGGATTCCGGTGTTTGTTGTTAATGTCAGTATTATCTTGTGTTATGGTAGTATGGCTGCCAAAATTCTTGGTTGTTCAGGTGGTTGCTTTATGTATCACGTTAATAACAATTTCTGCTATAGGTATGTTTTCGTCAAACAATGGAATGAACGCCACGTGTTATTTCTTGTCCACAATATTTATTTCGTAGTTCATATGGAGCAATCGCGCGTTGATGGATTTTGTTATTAACTGGTCGCCTGTCTTATATCCAACATGGACCGAATTCGCAGGTAACTTCAATATTAGTGAGGAAACATTTGGAGATATAGGAAATTTCGTAAGCATCTTGACGGCGAGTATTAGCGTCTTGGCGGCGATTTTTGGAATATCGTGGCTGGTGTTGCTGCAACTCCAGACGGCCTTTTCGTTCCTAATAAATCGCAGACGGTTCGATGATGCCCTGAAATTTAGTGTATGCAATGCAGGCCTAAGCTTCCTGATGATATTGCTCTCAGGCGGCGTTTTGGCTGCATTGTCAGCGCCGCAGCTATTGTGGCCGGACATCCAGAATGGCAATCCCGGTTACCACGTTTTATGGTTCCTGCGAATTGCGCTTTACAACACATTCTGGATTGAAGCGCTGAAGCCTTGAGTGGGAGAGCTTTTTCCATGAAGCGTCATTCCCTGACTTTTTATAAGCGCAGTTATTCGCCCTTTCCATAACGCTGTTAGGCGTCAACCGCGAACCGTCTTGTTGCATGCCGTTGAGAAACTCGTGGTCTGAGCCGCGAACATGTGAGTACTCAAGAAGCTTCAGCGTCGGTTTAAGCCCGCGCAGGTCGCCAGCGAAATTCGGTATCTTTCAGGCCAAGAGCGCGGGACAGAGATGCTCCAGGCGCAATATCGCCCCACACCAGTGCGCGAGACCAGCGGTTATGGCCGGTTCCGTTGGCATCACGCAGATCCGTCAGTGCCACCGCGGGGCATGTGGGCGGACTAGCTCGATCGCGCCAGGGACGGCCAACCGGATCGCCTCGGCGAAGAGTTCCCCAGTCGTCAAATCGAGCGCCCTGGCCTGCTCTACCAGCTCGCGGGAAATAGTGATCGTCACCTTGGCATGACCTTCCGGCTTGAACTCTATTCGTGCACCAGCACCGCGCTCGTTGGCGTCGTCAACCTCGGCTTGCTCCAGTGCCGCGGAGATAATCCGCTCCTCAGGATCTAGTTTCACCCTCACCATTCCTCACGTCCGGTCTGCCTCTGATGCTTACAAGACCGGCGCGCGGTAAACGTCGCATGAAAAAGATGCTTAACCGCGCAGCCAAGTTGCGACCGTCACCGGGACCGAGTGAGAGGGTAGGGCAGATGGAAAAGGCGCTGGTCCATTCCTAGCCTTCCAGCACCTCTGTCTTGCTTCCGGCGGTGTCAGCCTCGACCGATGTAGCCGAAGCCCAGGAAACCGTGGCAAGGAGTTATCTCCCAGGACCTCCCTGGTGCCGAGAGGTTATTCGCGGGTGGGTTCTACGTCAACTTTGGGTTTCCGCAACCGGCGGATCAGTCGGCGGGCCTCGTTGTCAGACAGCAGGTGCCAACCGTGGGCCTGATCGGTGGGGCACCGGTTTCGAACTTGAGAGAGACGGGAGAAGGCATCGTCGGGGCCGGAACTGCTCGTGACCGCATAGAATGAAGGTCTCCCACGACTTCGAGCCTTGGTGGCTAGACCAGGGTCTCTTCTTGCGCGTCGCCAGCCTGGAGAGCTGTATGCGATTTCGACCGACCGTCGAAGGCCTCGGGCACCCAGCGTCTCGCGGCGTCATCAAGCTGCAACGGAATAACACGATGGTCGCTTTCGTCAGCAGCTTCGTCACGCTGCAAAAGGAAGGTGACGATGGTCAAACTACCGCCTTGGGACACCCCGACGTGGCGCCTAGCGCGAGAGTTGCGCCCACTCTACGCCGCGGTCCATCGTGCCCACGAGCTTGAGGCTACTCCTGATGCGTCGCCGGCGGAGATCGCCGTGGCCCGCCAAGCTGTTGCCGTCGCTGTAGCGGAACTGACGCGGCTCGTCGATGCGATGCGGCTCTTCAAAGCGAAGCGAGCAACGGTGGGCTACTTCGGGAGAGCGTGATGCGGGCCGTTGGACGCAGCTAGGCCGAACGCACTACCGGATTTCAAACGGCGCTTACTAGCACCATCATCACGGTTCCGGCGATCATCATCAGCGATGCGACTGCAGCCCCGGTCAAAAATCGCTTGGCCCAGTCCTCCGTGTGACATAGCAGTTGGGGCCAGTTGATCATCGCACGCTCCATGATGACGAGAGTTAAACGGGGCTAAGACAAGGGCAGGCTAGCCGGGCGAAATTTCAGTGCGATTTCAGTCAGCAGAAAATTGGCTACCGCTGTAATGCGCCATAGCAGCATCTCAGCGAACACGCCGTCGCCTCCTGACATTTCGGACTGGACGGCCGATCCGCCCCACTATCGACAGAATAATTCGGCTCTCAGGCAAAGAGCTGTGAGGTAGGTCACACTCCTAAAAAGATTATCGCGAGCTTTCCCGAATTTCCGGGTGCGACGAGTGTTCTTCCCCTCAGCCTGCCGCGCGGCTCATCGTATGTCGCTCCCCGACGCAACTAGCCTGGCGAGCCCCTGCCATTTAATGGCCGTGAATACGGCCGACGAGCGTTTCGTCATCAACGATTTCCCAGTGGATCGGGTCCAGCTCTATTTCTGCCAGTCACGCTTGACCTCCCCACGCGCGTACTCGTGCTTCCAGTGGAGGCGTTTGCTGCGCCGCACGGCCGGCCAAGTCGCGGCTGTTCGCCACGCAGATCATCGCACACCACACGCGCGGCTCAGCAGTCATCGTTCGTCTCCTGCGAACCAAAACCGGATCTGCGCCACGTCCCGCTTCCCTGCGTTCCTTTGATTCACCAGGTTCCCGATTAGCATCCGGCGCGCGACACTAACCAAAACTAAACGATTGCATATCAGAATTCGCAAATTCGACCGCGGTATTTCCGCAGGCAACTGAGAGGAGAGTGCAATGCCCGATTTTTCCGCCGATCTCAAAGATGAGGCTCCGCGGCAACGCGAACCGACGAAACTGGAATGCGGCTTGCTCGGCGCGCTGACTGCGACGATCGTCCTGAGCTTCTTGTTTTGGCTAAGTATTCAGTTTTCCGTCCTTAAGCTGATGTTTCAGATCTCCTGATGGACCAACGGCCGCCGAATCGTCGCGTAGTGCCGCGGAGGGAACCGGCGAATAATTCCTCTTGCGACTTGTACTAAATCCTATCGGGTCATTGCGAGAGGGGATCGACGCTTGGTTATATCGACCTCTACCGTTACGGTCGGGCCCGGCCAGGGCTCGCGATGCTTTCTCCGCGCACGATAGCGCCGCTATTCCATCACGTGTCGTGGCCGGGCCCGGAAAAAGCGCACCAATACGTTCAGGGCGAATCCCAAAACCCGCGCCGGCGCCCGCCTATTCGCCCATGCCACGAGTTCTCGCAGGTTCACGAAGCCTGTACTGGAGACGTGCCGCAGCCTCCGACTGTCGTGCCGATATGCGCCGAAGCGGCACGGTCCTCTTACCGGCTCGACCACCGGTGCGATGGTGTTGTGATCAATGTTTCGAGGTCACCGTTGATCGGGCGGCCTTCATTCTCTTTTCATTCTTTCCGGCGAACAGTAGATCCGTGACACCCTAGACGGGCCCATTGCGCGTCTCTTCGTTGCGCTCGGTTCGCCCAGCGTGGCACCTGCATTCTGGCCATTTCCGGCCTCAACGCAATGACGACCGCGATCGTCAGGCTACTCAGCAACCGCCGGTGCATAGGCTTTTACCGCCGCTGTTGTCCGGCCACGAAGCCCTGCTGGAAGGCTGCATCCTGGGCCTGCCGGGACCGATCGACGAGAAGCCCGCCGAGGAGTCCCGCACCCGCGCCCGCGGCGGCACCGAGACCGGCGTTCCCGCCGATCGCGCCAATTACCGCGCCGCCGCCTGCGCCGATCGCCGTGCCGGTCAGCGCCCGTTGCTGGGTTGGGGTCATATCTGCGCAAGCAGCCACCGGCATAACCACAGCCGAGACCAGGAGCAATTTATTCATGGCGTTCTCCAGAGCGGTTGATCAGCGAGATTGCGGACATGGGTAACGTTCGCTCAGGAACCTGAACAGCCCATCGGTGGAAGAAGCCGCCATGAGATCCGGCGATGCACGCGCCCATTTCACGAACTCGCTGAGCGCTTCGTCGCGTGACGGCGGGGGATTGGGCATGCAGAAAAGCTTCGGCCCGCCGCGGAATGCCGCCAAATTCTGCATTTCCACCAAGACCGCGCCTTGTGCAAAGCCTTCGCAGAAATTTACTGCCGCCGTCCCGATTGTATTGTCGGGGGTTGCAGAGCAGAGCTCGACCAGATCGGCTGTCGTTCCCGCAGCGAAATTCGCTTCCGTGGCGGCCAGGGCCGCACAAGGTGCGAGCACCAACAGCGCCGAAGCAACGGTCCAATTTTTCAATGTCATGGCTACCCTTCCTTGCAGACGGTGCTGAAACCTCTGTGCGCGCCGCTGCCTTGCAGCGCCAAATCGATCAGAATTCGATCGCGTTTGCGGGCCTCGGGTTCGGTAGTTGCCGCCGATGCTGTCTTTCTCCGATCAATGCAGGAGGGTACCTCGTGGTCGACGCTGCGACGGCAGTAGGACGAAGTCCCGTACAGCGTTGTCTAAGTTCCGGGCAGTTTAACGGGATTGCACACCCCTGTCTTGAGCCGGTGTCCCGGGACTATGCTCGACGTCCCAATCAACATTCTCTGACGTCTGACGATGCATAGTCACGCAGAATCGACTTGACATGTGCCTCAATTTATCGGTGTCGGTGATAAAACAAGGCGCCCAGCGGCGGCTCCAGGCCCGGGCACTATCGGCGGCTTCGGCATGGCTTCTGGGAGGACGATGACACCGGATACCTTCACCACACAGCCGCTCCGCCCGCAAGATCTGTTCGAAGCCTGGCGCCAATGGCATCAGCCCGTCCTCGATTTCCTACCTCAACAGTCGACCAGGTACGGATTTCCGGCCGAGGTGCATTTATGGAAACCTGGCGGCTTGGCGATGAGCCGAACCTCCGTGCCTCCCGTTCGTGTCGCACGAACGAAGCGTAACCTCAAGCGCGATCCTATCGATCATTGGGTCATCAGCTACTGCATCCGGGGCACGCATTTCACGAACACGGGGGGGACCGCGGTCGAGATACCCGCGAGAGTGCCCTTTCTCTCTTCGCTCGGACAGGAATTCTTGCATGAGCGAACGCATATAGACCGGGTCTCGCTCCTCGTGTCGCGCGACGCGTTCCGAGATATCGCGTCGCTGCTCGATGCCGCCGGCGCGTCGAGTCCGGACACGCCCCTCGGGCATCTGCTCGGCGACTATATGATGGCTCTCGAGCGCCACCTGCCGGATGTGACGGAGGCCGACTTCCCGCGCCTTGCGCGCGCGGTCGGTGCGATGGTCGCCGTCACCCCGTCGGCCGAGCGTGTCGGCGTCGCTGGGCCGCTGATCGACGTGGGACGAAGGAACGGGTGCGGCGGGTCATTCGGAAGCATCTGCGGACACCCACTTTCAGGCCGTCGATCCTCTGCCGGCTGGTCGGAATCTCCCGATCCAATCTCTATCGACCGTTCGAGGATGCCGGAGGTGTCGCCCGATACATTCAGCGTGAGCGGCTGCTCGAAGCGCATGCGGTGCTGGCCGATCCTGCGAGCACGCAGTCGATTTCGGCGATCGCCGACGATTTGTGTTTTGCAGACGCCTCCAGCTTCAGCCGTGCCTTCAAACGAGACTTCGGCCATAGCCCGGGCGAGGTGCGATCGGCGGCACTCGCCGGGATGGCGCCACCCGCGACGATGCGAAGCCTTGCGCCGTCAGCAGGAACAGACTTCGGCGAGCTCATTCGAGGATTTTAGCGGTGTGACGTCCCTGGCGCACGACCGCGCGGCTGCGGATCAGGGTAATATCAAGACGGCCTACGGCCGGCGATGAACGCTTCATCTATTGTGACAGTGGTGGGTGGACTGGGCCTCTTCCTGCTCGGCATCCATCATCTCACCGAGGGGCTCAAGGGCCTTGCCGGCGATTCGCTGCGCCGTGCACTTCAGGCGATGGTTGGCGGCCGATTAAGCTCGATCGTATCGGGCGCGCTCTTTACGGTAGTGCTTCAGTCCTCGACCGCGACGACGCTGACCGTCATCGGCTTCGTCAGCGCCGGATTGGTCACCTTCTCGCAGGCGGTCGGGGTCATCATCGGCGCGACTTTCGGCACGACCTCGACACCATGGCTGGTCGCGATCTTCGGCTTTCGCCTACGCATTTCCGCATTTGCTATGCCGATGGTCGGTATCGGTGCGTTTCTCTGGATTATCGCCAAGGGCAGAGCGCGATCGGCCGGAGCGATCCTGGCCGGCTTTGGCCTGCTCTTCGTCGGGATCGATTACCTGCAGACGGGGATGGAAGGCATTTCGTGGAACCTCGACGCGATTGGCGGGAGCGGTTTTGGCTGGCAGTGGATTCTCGCCGGGATCGGGATACTGATGTCGGTTGTCATGCAAAGTTCGAGTGCAGCAGCTGCGGCGACCCTCGTCGCACTGAACGCAGGCTCGCTAACGTTCGACCAGGCCTGCGCGATGATCGTCGGGCAGAGCGTCGGAACTGCAGCGACGAGCGCAATGGTGGCAATCGGCGCCGGGCTGGCGGTGCGGCGCGCCGCACTGGCGCATATCGTCTACAATATCGTTGTCGGCGTCATCGGTATATTATTGCTCGCACCGATCTCGGCCGCCGGTCGCTGGGTTGGCGCCCAATTTGACGACCCCGATGGTGTGCTGGCCCTGGCGGGGTTCAGCAGCATTTTCAAGCTGGTCGGGGTCCTTGCGTTCTACCCGTGGCTCGACGGTTTTTCGCGCTTTATCGAGCGGATCTCTGGACGAGGTACAGAGACGCCAGTCAGTCGGCTCGATCCGATCCTTGCCGAGGCGGGGGGAACTGTCGCGCTTGAGGCCGCTTGGCGGGCGATCCTGGAGCTCGCACGTGGTTCGGTCGACGCTGTTCGCCGCCGTCTCGCCGGCGAATCGGTCCGGTACAACCCGCCGGTCGAAGCGGCGCGACAGACTGAACAATTCCTCGAGTCGCTGTCGCTCGAAACACTCGATCTAGGCGCGTTCGAGCCACGTCTCGTCAGGCTCTGCCACGCGCTTGACCACTTGAACCATCTACATGACGACCTCACCCGGCTTCCGCCGGAGACGAACGACTGGCAGTCCCCGGCTGGCTTTGAGCAGGGCGCACGAGCGCTCGGTGCATGGCTCGACACGACGAAAGACCCCGCGGCGGCACCCGAGCCTTCCATCTTCCAGACAATGGAAGACGCCTCGAAGCGGCTGACCGCCGAACGCAAGACAGGCCGCGATGCGATATTGCAAGATGTCGCATTGCAACGAATGCCCGCCGGAACAGCCCGCACAGGTCTGGAAATGCTCACCTGGGCCGAGGGCGCGTTTTACCACGCATGGCGTTTGGCGGAATCGCTGCGGAACGCATCCGGCAACCCGCCAGACGCCTGACAGAGGGAAGATCGATGAAGCGCAAGGAATACGAAAAGGCGCTGCGCAAGCTGCAGGTCGAGCTTTGCGCGCTGCAGGACTGGGTCAGGCACAACGGCCTGCGGGTCGTCGTAGTCTTCGAGGGTCGCGACGCCGCGGGCAAGGGCGGCGCGATCAAGGCTATCACCGAACGGGTTAGCCCGCGCGTGTTCCGGGTAGTGGCGTTGCCGGCGCCGTCCGACCGCGAGAAGGGGCAATTGTATCTGCAGCGCTACGTCGTCCACCTCCCCACGGCCGGCGAGATCGTGATCTTCGACCGCAGCTGGTACAACCGCGCCGGCATCGAGCACGTCATGGGCTTCTGCACCGAGGAGCAGTACCACAGCTTCCTCAAGGTCTGCCCGGAGTTCGAGCTGTTCATTGTCGACGGCGGGATTCAGCTCATCAAATACTGGCTCGAGGTGGGAGAGGAGGAACAGAAGCGCCGGTTCTTGGCCCGCATCGAGGATCCGCTGCGGCAATGGAAGCTCAGTCCGACGGATCTATGTTCGCGAAGCCGATGGTTCGAATATTCGCGAGCGCGCGACGCGATGTTCGCAGCCACGAATACCAAATTCGCGCCATGGTACATCGTCCGCTCGGACGACAAGAGGCGGGCGCGCCTCAACTGCATTCGCCACTTGCTAGAGCAGATCCCCCACAAACAGGTACCGCGCGAGACGGTGGCGCTTCCCAACCGGGTGATGGACGATGCCTACGATGATCTGGAAACCCTCAGAGGCATGCGCTTTGTCGCAGAGACCGCGTAGGCGGCGAAAGCTTTCGACGGAAAGGGAGGAAGATGACCGAAACAACGCGCGTCATACCCGAACCTACGGCGGCATTCTGGCATGCCGTCCCGGCGGCTGAGGTAGTCGCTCGGCTGCAGACGGACCCGGCTGAGGGGCTGGACGCCAGCGAAGCGTCCCAGCGCCTAGCACGGCTTGGTCCGAACCGCCTGCCGGAAGGGAGGAAGCGGGGGCCGCTGCTGCGGTTTCTGGCTCAGCTCGACAATATTCTGATTTACGTGCTGCTCGCCGCCGGTTTTGTAAAGCTGATGGTCG
>Ga0306925_10007161_pt1 | contig 10452 bp, 7 predicted proteins | sample flu12Cox44000176_FD_203755 | JGI IMG/M metagenome (GOLD analysis project Ga0306925, IMG submission 203755) | Lab enrichment of tropical soil microbial communities from Luquillo Experimental Forest, Puerto Rico - flux8day.12C.oxic.44.000.176 (v2)... | ecosystem: Environmental > Terrestrial > Soil... | reverse complement strand
AGCAGGGCTTTGCCCCGGTAGCGCGGCGACTCGGCTGGCGGCCGGAATTCCGCTGGCAGCGTCTGGCGCAATGGGCCGAGCGTCACGGTGGCGTGCGCCTGCTCGAACGCCGCGCGATGCCGCCGCTCGGACATTTCTCGCTGATCCGCTTCGAGCGGCTGGCGGGCGCGAACGGGCGGGGCAGGCTGGGCGCGGCTGGCGGGCGGCGCTTGGGGCAATAATCCTCGCGGCCCGCTTGCTACGCGTTCACTGGCACTAGCCCGAAATACGACTCGCAGCGTCTGGGAGGAGCCATTTTGCGCCGGAAAAGCAGTCTAGCCTGTTTGGTCCAGCGGTATACTACGCTGGGAATTTGTCGGATAAACTCTGTCGCCGCGGCCCATAAGTCGGTCGGGCCAAGATAAATCCGCGGTCAGGAGGTGCCGCGATGCAGGAAATTGCGGATTGGCTCGAAAAGCTCGGCATGTCGGAACACGCCGAGCGCTTTACCGAGCACAAGATCGATGTCTCGGTACTCGGCCATCTGACCGATCAAGACCTCAAGGACATCGGCATCCCGCTCGGGCAACGGCGAAAAATACTCGCGGCCATCGGTGAGCTTACGGGCGCCGCCGCGGCGACACACAAACCAGCCACCGGAACGGCGCCGGACGCCCAGGACGCAGCCGAGCGCCGCCAAATCGCTGTGATGTTCTCCGACCTTGTCGGTTCGACGGCACTCTCCGCGCAGATGGACCCGGAGGACCTGCGCGAGGTCATTTTGGCCTATCAGAAATGCGTCACCGAGACCGTGCAGCGCTTCGACGGGTTCGTAGCGAGATACATGGGGGACGGTGTCCTCGCATATTTTGGTTATCCCCGAGCCCACGAGGATGACGCCGAGAGGGCTATACGGGCGGGGCTCGAACTGATCACAGCAGTGAGCGGGCTTAAGTCGAGCGCTTCCCTGCAGACCCGCGTTGGAATTGCGACCGGGCTGGTTGTCGTCGGCGATCTCATCGGGTCAGGGGAAGCGCAGGAGCGCGGCATAGTTGGCGAGACGCCGAACCTCGCGGCGCGCCTACAGGGGATCGCCGAGGCGAACATGGTCGTCATCTGCGACAGCACACGCAGGCTTGTCGGCAATCTCTTCGAACTGGAGGACCTCGGGCCTAGGGATCTCAAGGGCATTGCCAGACCGGCGCGGGTCTGGGCAGCGCTGCGGGTGAGTTCCGTGGCAAGCCGCTTCGAGGCGCTGCACGCGACCGGCCTGACCGCTCTCGTCGGGCGAGATGAAGAATCCGAATTGCTGCTTCGGCGTTGGCGACGAGCGAAGTCGGGTGAAGGCCAGGTGGTGTTGCTCTCCGGCGAGGCTGGCATCGGGAAATCGCGGCTCACGGCTGCGTTGCTGGAAAGCCTCGCTACCGAGCGGCATGCCCGTGTGCGCTATTTCTGCTCGCCGCAGCACACGGACAGCGCGTTTTATCCGATCATCGGCCAGATGGAACGCACCGCCGGACTGATGCATGATGATGCTTCGCAGGCGAGGCTCGACAAGCTCGATGCGGTGATGGCGCGGACGTCGACTTCGATTGAGGACACGGCGCTCTTTGCCGAGATGCTGTCGCTTCCGAACGATGGACGCTATCCCGTGCTCGAGCTGACCCCAGAGCAACGTCGCCAAAGAACGCTGGATGCGCTCATTTTTCAAATGCAAGCCCTGACGCGCTTCCGTCCGCTGCTGATAATCTTTGAGGATGCGCATTGGAGCGACCCCACGAGCCTGGAAGCGTTCGGTCGGGCGATGGATCGGATCGCGACCCTTCGCGTGCTGCTGATCGTGACGGCCCGGCCGGAATTCGATCCGCCCTGGATCGGACGGCCTCACGTGACTGTCCTCACCATCAATCGACTGGCGCAGCGCGAAGTCAGCGCCATGATCGATCATCTCGTCGGCAACAAGGTGCTGCCCGCAAGCATCCGGCAGGACATCATCGAGCGCACCGACGGTATTCCCCTCTTCGTCGAGGAGACGACGAAGGCGGTGCTGGAGGCCGGCAGTGAGGGCGCGGCGAAGCACACGGCTGCAGCGGTTCCGTCACTGGCCCCGGCGGTCCCCGCAAGCTTGCATGCATCGCTGATGGCGCGGCTCGACCGGCTCGGCGCCACCAAGGAAGTGGCGCAGATCGGAGCGGCGATCGGGCGGGAGTTTTCGCACGCCCTGCTGGCCGCGGTGGCACGCCGGCCGGAGGCGGAGCTGGCATCGGCGGTCGACCGTCTGATTGCGGCCGGTTTGCTGTTCCGGCAAGGCGAGCCGCCGCACGCGACCTACCTATTCAAGCATGCCCTGGTACGGGACGCCGCCTATGGCACGCTGCTGCGCGAGCCGCGACGCGCGCTTCACGCCCGTATCGCCGAAACACTCGAGAGCCAATTCGCGGATATCGCCGAGCGTCAGCCGGAGCTGCTGGCGCGTCACTGCACCGAGGCCGGCCTGATCGAAAAGGCCGCAGGCCTCTGGGGCAAAGCCGGACAGCGGTCGCTGGAGCGCTCGGCGCTGGTTGAAGCCGCAGAGCAGCTCACTCGTGCGCTTGCCCAGATCGCGACCTTGCCCGCGACTCCTGCGCTGCGCCGGGAGCAGATAAGGCTTCAGGTTGCGCTTATAACGCCACTCATGCATGTCAAAGGATATGCTGCGCCTGAAACCAAGGCGGCCGCGGAGCGGGCACGTCTACTGATCGAAGAAGCTGAAGCCCTCGGAGAGCCTCCTGAAGATCCGCTGCTGTTGTTCTCGGTCCTCCACAGCTTCTGGGGCTCGAGCTACGTTGCGTTCAACGGCGACGCTCTGCGCGAGCTAGCAGGCCAATTCCTGGCGCTCGCCAAGAAGCAAAGGGCGAAGGTTCCGCTCATGATCGGGCATCGCATCATGGGCGCCTTGCTGCATACGGGCGACTTCGCGGAAGGGCGAGCGCACCTCGACCGCGCGATCGCGCTTTACGATCCTGCCGAGCATCGTCCGCTGGCGACTCGATTTGGCCAAGACGTCCGGGTGGCAACCTTGTCCTATCGGTCGTGGGCGCTGTGGATGCTTGGCTATCCGCAGGCCGCGCTCGCAGACACAAGCGACGCACTCAAGGACGCGCGCGAGATCGACCAAGCCGCCACTTTGATGTATGCGCTGGTCCACGCTTCGGTGACCCATACTCAATGTGGAAATTACCCGACAGCGAACGCGGAAGCCGATGAACTTGTCGTTTTAGCCGACGAAAAGGGCGCCTTGTTCTGGAAGGCGTTGGGAATGTCGGTGCAAGGGTGCCTATTGGCCCTGACCGGCAAAGCCGCAGACGCAGTGCAAATGATCACCGCAGGAATCACCGCATTACGGTCGACGGGATCAACACTGTGGATGCCGTTGCACTTGTCTTATTTAGCGAGAGCCTATGCCGAACTCGGCCAATTCGATCACGCTTGGCACTGCATTGGCGAAGCAATGACGGCGGTCGAAACAGCCAAGGAAAGATGGCACGAAGCCGATGTCTATCGCATAGCCGGCGAAATCGCGTTGCTGTTGCCGGAGCCGGATGTCGTGAAAGCGCAGGCATATTTCGAGCGTGCGCTCGCGGTTGCGCGTGAGCAACAGGCAAAGTCCTGGGAATTGCGCGCGGCGATGAGCATGGCGCGGCTGTGGCGGGATCATCACGGCAAGCGGCAGGAGGGCCACGATCATCTAGCTCCGATCCACGGCTGGTTCACCGAAGGCTTCGACACGCTCGACTTGAAGCAGGCCAAGGCCTTGCTCGATACGCTGGCGTCATGAGAGTGCCGGGGAGGGGCGGTCTATGCCCCGTGGCCTGGCTCGATCTCCGCGTCGGGCGCGAGCGCGCAGCTCACCAGCACTGCGTCTGAGCTCATGGGCGTGCCAAATCGGTGGGGGTAGGCAACTGATGGCGACGGCACCACCCGGGCCCAAGGGCGAGGACTTGGGCAAACTCAATTATGAGTTTTGGCGGGCTGACATGTTCGGATTTTTGACCGCCCTCGCCGAGCGCTACGGAGATGTCGTCGGCTTCGACCTCGGACGCTCGCCCTGCATCCTCGTCAACGGCGCGCTCCAGGCTCGTGAGCTTTTTTTCGAGCGCGAAGCGTGCCTCCGCAAACCGGAGTTTGTTAAGGACTCCAATCGCGGCCACTGGGGGGACGGCCTCACTACACTCGAGGCGTCGGCCTGGCAGGCGCGCCGCCGGATGCTGCGGCCCTTCTTCAGGGCACGTTCGGTTTCGCGTTGGTTGCCCGTGGTTGCCCAGTGCACGGGGGACATGCTGGATGCGTGGGCTCGCGACTCCGAGATCGACCTGCTCAAGGAACTGCGCATCCTCACCGCCCGGATCGCTGCGCGGGTGGTGGTGGATGCTGAACTGGAAGGCTACGGACCTAGCGATGGCCGCTCTGGAGTGCTCCCTTTCGCGGAAGCGTACGGAGAGGAATATGTTAGCGTCCCCAGCGGCGATCCCACGGCTCCCTTGGCCATGATGCGGCCCCGTGCGCCGCGCCGGATGGAAACAACCATTCGCATCATCGACGAACGCATTGCAAGCGGTGAAGAAAGGGGGGACGTCCTTTCGGAGTTGGTTCAGGCCCGGCTTCCTGACGGCGAGCGGCTCAGCCGCGATGAAATCGCGGGTGAAGTCATACAGATGCTTTACGCCGGACATCTGACGATCCCGTCCACTTTGGTGAATTTCTGGCGCGACATCGCTCCGACTGACATCGCTGCGAGACTCGCGGCCGAGGCCGAGCACCTCTGCGCGACCGGCGTCTCGGAGTCGGCGGCCATTTCGGGATCTTACTGCCTCGCCGCACTGAAAGAGAGCATGCGTCTGCATCCACCGGCTCCCATCCTATATAGAGAGGTGGAGACCGCTTTCGAACTCGGTGGGTTTGAGTTCTCCCGGGATGTCGCGGTGTGGGTAAGTCCGCAGTTGCTCCACAACGACGCACGCTATTTTCCAGAACCGCATCGCTTCCTTCCTGAACGCTTTATGAAAGGAAGCATCGCACTCACGCCCCAATCGGCCTATTTCCCGTTCGGCGTTGGCAGTCGTACGTGTCTCGCCAACCACTTCGCGCTTCATCAGATGACCCTTATCACTCTCCTCACGGCGCGCCGCTTCCAGTTCCTCCCGACCCGCGAAGGATCGATCTGTTTGCATACGCGATCCCTTACGCGAATCGGCCTTTATTGACACAAGGAGGATTGCAACTCTAGTTTCAAGCGTTGCGATGGAGGAGACGCCGGTCGAGCATGCGGGCGGCTGCGGGGTGCCGCCCATAAGACCCAGGTTACTAATCAACCCCTCGAAAGGCAGATCAATGGCTAAACTCAGCAATAGCGACTGGGGCAAGATCCATGCGAAGGCATGGCGCGACCCGAAATTCAGGAAGCTGCTGGAGACCGACCCAACCAAGGCCATCAAGGCTTACGGCAAGGAAGTCGGCAAGACCTTCAAGAAAATAGTCACGCTGCGCGCCAAGCCGGCGGGTATACCCGACGAGCATTTTCACCATGTCAATCCGTACCCGCCCTCCTGCTGCTGAGCGCCATAGTTTGTTTGAATGGATGCGGACGCGGCCCATAGTTGATCCGAAGGCGTGACGGAGAGACGAGGATTTTGTGCGCGGGTGTGGAACAGGGTATTTTATTGACATAGCGAGGGCACAATCGTAACTTTAGTTGCGGTAGCACGGGCGACGAAAAGTTGTCGTTGAAGGCTATCAAGGCCTCGATCTCTCCGGATTAGAACGTCTGAGAGAGGGAAGGGTATTGTAGTTCGCGGGCGGTCGTGGGGTGCCGTCCCATAAGAGCTGGGTTGTCACCAACCCCTTCAAGGGACACAGATCAGTGGCTGCACTAACCAATAGGGAGTGGGGCAAGATCTATGCGAAGGCATGGACCGACCCTAAATTCAGGAAGCTGTTGGAGACCGATCCAACCAAGGCCATCAAGGCTTACGGCAAGGAAGTTGGCAAGACCTTCAAGAAAATAGTCAAGTTGCGCCCCAGGCCGAAGGGCGTGCCCCACAACAAACTTGCCCATCACCATCCGCATCCGCCCTCCTGCTGCTAGGCGTGACGATTTTGTATGGATGTGAATGGAGCGCCACGTCCACGCTTCAAGTCTTGCGTAGAGCCCATCAGTTCGGACGATGGGCTCTTTTTGCTTTCCGAAGGTCGACACGCGTGGATGCCTGATCCCATCTACGCGGCGCTGGCACCAATGCTGGACGGCGCCCACGAGGTCGAAGCGATCTTCGAGGTTCTCTCTAGCGCCTATCCGGTGGAGCACGTCTTCGCTGCGCTAGATCGCCTCAGGACCAGCGGGTATCTCGCTGAGGATACCGCCGCAGAAGCGCGACCCACGATGGCTTTCTGGGAGCGCATGGGTGTGCTCCCCTCGCAGGCGCGATCGCGTCTCGACGGCACGCTCGTATCGGCAATGGCATTCGGCGAAGTTGATGTTGCGCTCCTCGCGGATTTGCTCGGGCGCCAGGCGGTCAAGGTCGTGCGTGAGGGCGATGTCACAATCGTCGTTACCGACGACTACCTGCGACCGGAGCTCGCGGCATGGAATGCCCGGTCACTGATCTCCGCAAAGCCTTGGCTTCTGACGAAGCCCGTGGGGATGGAAACCTTGATCGGGCCAATGTTCGTACCAGGGAAGACGGCGTGTTGGGAATGTCTCGCGCAGCGGCTGCGGGGCCACCGCAAGCTCGAGGAATACGTCGCGCGGCGCACCGGGATGGACACTCCCGTGGGCGCGATCTCTGGATGCATCGCTTCGACGCAGCACGCAACTCTCGCAGAAGCAGCAACGGAGATCACCCGCTGGATCGGAACTGAAGGGAAATCGATCCTCCTAGACCGGGTCGTGTCGACGAGCGTTCTCACACTGGAAAGAACCCACCACAGGCTCATCCGCCGTCCCCAGTGTCCGTCGTGCGGATCTCCAGAGCGGATCGACGGCTCGAGGCCGGTGCATCTGCGACGACGCCAAAAGGTCCATACTTCGGACGGAGGGCGTCGCGCCCTTGACCAACGGGAGGTGCTCGAGCAGCTTGAGCGGCACCTGAGTCCGATTACGGGCGTTGTAAGCACACTCGTACCGGGCGAGCGGACCGCAGGGGCCGAGGGCCGGGGAAGATGCCTTACTCCTACGTTCGCAGCCGATCACAATTTTTCCGACATGTACGACGACCGGTTCTTCCTCCAGGAGGGACTGCGGCGGCGTTCCGGCGGTAAGGGAAAGAGTGCCGAGCAGGCGCGTGTGAGCGCGCTGGCTGAATCGTTGGAGCGATATTGCGGCGTCTTCGACGGAACAGAATCACGGATCCGGACCTCGTTCGCAGATCTGGGCAGAGCGGCGATTCATCCGAACGCATGTATGGGTTACAGCGAGCGGCAGTACGCGCAACGGCAGTCACACAATTCGCGAGGACACAAGGCCTACTGGGTGCCCGAGCCGTTTCGCGAGGATGTTGAGATCGAGTGGACGCCGCTCTGGTCGTTGTCGGCCAAAGAGATTCGCTATCTGCCGACGTCGTTCTGCTACTACGGATACCGCAGTCCGGATCCATTGTTTGCCAGAGCCGACTCGAACGGTTGTGCAGCCGGTTCCGTCATTGAAGAGGCCGTACTGCAAGGGCTGCTTGAGTTGATAGAGCGGGACGCCGTCGCCCTTTGGTGGTACAACCGACTGCGCCGGCGGGCCGTGGCTCTCGAGACGGTCGACGACGCATACGTTTCGGGGCTCATACGTCACTACCGCGACCTTCGGCGCGACCTCTGGGCACTCGACGTCACAAGCGATTTTGGCATACCTACTTTTGCTGCACTGTCAAAGCGGGTGGACAAAGTCGAAGAGGACATCATCTACGGCTTCGGCGCACATCTCGACCCCAACGTCGCTCTGACGCGGGCGCTGGCAGAGCTGAGCCAGTCGCTGGAGGCAGTACCAACCGCGACCGGCCCAGAATCGAGCCGTACGTACCGGGGAGGACCCGATGCCGTACATTGGTGGCGGACGGTAAGAGCTTCGGACGTCAGCTACTTGATGCCTGATCGTGAAGCAGGAGTGCGGCGCCTCAGTGACTTCAAAAACCTGGCGTCGGACGACCTCCGACAGGACATAGTCACCTGCAGGAAGCTGGCAGCGAAGCAAGGGATCGAGATCCTTATCCTTGACCAGACGCGGCCTGACGTCGGATTTCCCGTGGTGCGCGTGGTTGCGCCAGGGCTTCGGCACTTCTGGGCCCGCTTTGGGCCGGGCCGGCTCTACGATGTTCCTGTGCGAGAAGGTTGGCTTTCCCGACCACGTCGTGAGGAAGAGTTGAATGCGTTCGTCATCCAGTTCTAAGCGTTTCTCCGGGAGGATTCGATGAGCTCAAAAAGCGCCTTCGACTACGCCACGCCGTATGACATCATGGTCGGTCTCTGGACCGTGCAAAAAATTACTTACAACCAAAAAGGTGAGTACCTCGACTCGACGTCGAGCTTCGTCGCCGTATATTGGCACATCCCTGACAAACTCATACATTTCCGGGAAGACCAACCGGACGATACGAGCTCATCGAAGCGCTTCATTCACAAGGCACCCGTTGCCAAAGTGCTCCGCCTGGAATTGGATCTTAAGGTCACTGGCAAGCTCGCCCAAGGCAAGACTAAGGAGGTGAAGATCACCGGCACCGAGACTCGGCCGGATGTCTATCATTTCCACCTCGAGACTGCGGACGGAGATTGGTACAACAATCACCACTGCATAAACCCGAACGAGCGGCACATCATGGGCCCGTTCGTGGAAAAGAACGGTAAGATCGAGTGGATCGCCGCGCAGACCCTAACGCGCATTTCCTATGAGGTTCCGAAGAAGTACAGGTGCGACCTGCGGTGCTAGCTTCGAATTTGCGCGGCGTGGGGCCCCCGACAAATGGTCATGGTGTGATCATTGGCGGGGGAATCGGCGGCTTGCTCGCCGCACATGCCCTCGCCGGCCGGTTCGAGCGTGTTACGATCCTCGAGCGCTTTCGCTATCCTCTTGATTCAAACTCGCCCGCGCCCCCCGCGCGTCGGGGAGTGCCCCAGAGTCGCTGTATTCATCTCCTGATGGCGGCGGGAGCGGCCGCATTCGACAAATTGATGCCAGGCTGGAGCGAAGAGCTGGTCGCGCGTGGCGCCGGTCCTTTCGACGCTAGTGCGGACGCCGTATTGCGCTTTCCCGCAGGCTGGCTGCCGCGAACCCCTTCGGGAATCATCACGTACGCTTGCTCGCGGACCCTTCTCGAAAAGGTGCTGCGCGCGGGTTTGGCCGGCATTTCAACAGTACACGTCCGAGAGGACCGGAAGGTCCTGGGGCTAGTCAGTAGTTCGCGCGGCGATCGAGTGACTGGCGTTTATGTGGCCGAGCAGCAAGCCGCCCGCGGGACAACCCTCTTGGCCGACTTGGTTGTGGATGCCAGCGGCGAAGGTTCGACACTGGCCCGCTGGCTGTCTTGCCTGCCGAACGGCGCGAGATCACGGGCGGACAAGACCGTGGTCGAGTCGGGAATGCAGTATGTATCGTGCTGGTTCCACATGAAATCGGAAGACGCTCCCAATTGGCGCTGCCTTTCCATTGCGCCTACGATGGGCGCTAGGCTTCGCTCCGCTATGATGTTGCGCGCGGAGGAGGATCGTTGGGGCGTCGTGCTTTTGGCTCCTGCCGGCGAACCGCTCCCCTCCGACGACGAGGCTTTCCTAGACTTCGTCGCCGGCCTCGGAGAGGGCGAGCTACGAGCGGCGCTCGCTCGTGCGAGGCCGGTATCCTCAATTCTTCGTTACGGAGCCACCTCGAATCGCATGCTGCACTACGAACGGCTGACAGCTTGGCCGTCTGGATTGGTCGCGATTGGGGACTCGGTATGCACGCTCGATCCGTATTTTGGACTGGGCATGACTGCGACGGCGCGGGGGGTGGTGCTTCTGCGGACTTACCTGGACGAAGGTAACGGGGGGGTCTCTATGCCGGACTTTCAGAAGGAGTTGGCATCCCTGAATGCTCAGCCCTGGCGGCTCGCCACTGGTCGCGACCTCGATGGCGGGTCGCCTACTCGCGACAACACGCACCTTAGCCGTCTCTACCAAGCAGCTCCGTCGAGCTCGGAAATCGCACACGCGCTTCTGGGCGTGCAGCATCTGCTTCGCCCGGCTGAAACCCTCAAGGAGTTCGCGGTGTGAGAATTGCAGTACTCGGAGGCGGTACCGCCGGCTTTATTGCCGCTGCGCACCTCACGCGGTGTTTGCCGCAGGCGGAGCTGTTGCACGTGTTTGATTCACGGATTCCAACCATCGGCGTGGGAGAGGGTACGACCCCTCGGTTCCCGGTCTGGTTCGAAGAGGTTACGGGACTCGGTTTTCCTCACCTGGCCGAGCGCTGTGGTGCGA
>Ga0306925_10007160_pt1 | contig 10453 bp, 1 predicted proteins | sample flu12Cox44000176_FD_203755 | JGI IMG/M metagenome (GOLD analysis project Ga0306925, IMG submission 203755) | Lab enrichment of tropical soil microbial communities from Luquillo Experimental Forest, Puerto Rico - flux8day.12C.oxic.44.000.176 (v2)... | ecosystem: Environmental > Terrestrial > Soil... | reverse complement strand
ACGTGGGTGAAGACTGCCCCGCGATTGCTTAGTCGATACACGGCCTCGATGTAGATCTTGAGGTCCGGCGCGACGTCCCACCCACTGTGGATGTACTCGGCCAGATCGCCCCCCTCGAACCTTGCCCGCACCCGGTGGTCAACGGTGACGGAGTCCGACGTGGTCGCGGGTAGCTCATGCCTGTTGAGCGTGGCGTACCCGTGCGTGATAACCGACCACATGTCCGCGTACGCGGCGGCCTCACCGGCCAGGTATTGGGCATCGAGCTCCTGGAAGGCGGCGTCAACGTCGTTAGCATCGAACGAGATACGCGCGTTGATCCGGCCGTCGGCGTCGATCTCAATGAGATTAAGTACGTCGGTGTAGAACGCCTCGCTGCCTTGATTGCGGCCCAAGTAGCGGGCACGCATGAGGACGAGGCGCTCGCCCCGGGTCGCGATAACCGTCGACGTCACGTTCGTGATCCACAGGTCCGTCATCGCGCGCGCATCTTGGATCGCGGCTTCCCGACCGCGTCGCATCCCAGCGTTCACGCCTCGGCGGCGATCGTCACTGCAAACGTCGGCGGCCAACATCTCGGTTAGCACGTCCCAGTCGCGGGCTAAGAAGCACGCTTGCAGACGCTCGTACGTTCGGCTTGCCGCGTTTTCCAGCCGTCGCTCCTGCGCGCACAATTCGTCAAAGCGGACGAGCGCGGCGTCGAGGTCTGCCTCGTCGAAGGCTTCAAAGCGGTCGATTAGGTCGCCTTCGACCGTGAGAACGCTGATCACCCGCCACTCGGCGTTAACGCCCTCTTGCGACGTCTCATACGACGCGGAGCTGAATACAGCTCCAAAGTCGTTCAGCCGATGCACAACCTCGATGGAGCTGCTCACCTCGGGCGCGAGGTACCACGAGGCGAGTAGCGCGGGCAGTTCACCGGGTCCAAACGACACCCCATGCCGGTGGTGGTCGATGGTGACCCAATCTGGCGTCGTCGGCGGCATCTCGCGCCGGTTGAGCGCGGAGATGGCCCGGGTGATAACCGACCACGTGTGCGTGTGGGCGGCCGCCTCGCCGGCGAGGTAGCGGGCGTCGAGTTCCGCGAATGCCGCCCCGATGTCGTCGAGGTCGAACACAACGGCGGATGCGATGATCCGCTCGTCGCTGTTGAGTTCGACGAGGTTGAGGAGTTCTGTATCGAGTTCCCGAGAGCGGATGCGATTGAGAGTGAGCCGCTCCCCGCGGGTTGCAATCACAGTCGACGTTACGTTGTCGGCGGTCCCAACGTTGGCGACCGCCCGCATGTCAGCGATGCAGGCACCCCGACCCAGTCGCAGCCCGGCATTCACGACCCGACGGCGATCGTCCATGGAAATGTCGTCGGCGAGCAGCTCCGCGAAGGCGTCCCAGTCGCGGGCCGCGAAGCAGGTCCAAAAGCGCTCGTATACTTGGCTTGCCGCGTTCTCCAGATGGGGTGCCGGCCGGCTGAGCTGATCGAATTTCGTGATCGCGGTGTCGAGGTCCTCCTCGTCGAAGACCTCGCAGCGGTTGCACATGTCGCCGTCGACCGTCAAGAGGTCGACTCCCCGCCACTCGGCGTCGAAGCCTTCCTGCGAGCTCCCATGCGCCGCGTGAGTGACGACTGCTCCGAGGTTGTTCAGCCGATGCACGCTCTCGACGTATGTCGTGATGCGTTGGTCGAGACTCCACCCTGCACGGACATATGCGATCAATTCTCCCGGCCCGTACGCCGCCGCTCGCCGATGGTCGATACTCACCAAGTCCGGTGTCAGCGCGGGGAGTTCGTGCCGGTTGACTGAGGCGAAGCCCCGCACTATAACCGACCACGTGTGCGCATTTGCAGCCGCTTCGCCGGCGAGGTAGCGGCCGTCGAGCTCGGCAGTGGCGGCCTCAAAGTCGTTGGGGTCGAACGTGACAGCCGCGACGATCCGGTCGTCGGCGTTGATCTCGACGATGACGAGCACTTCGGTGAGGAACCCGCCCGGCCCTTGATCGCGATCCGAGAAGCTGGCACGCATGAGAACGAGGCGCTTCCCGCGGATGGCCATGACAGTCGATGTCATGTTCATGATCGACAGGTTGGCGATCGCTCGCATGTCCGCGATCAGGGCGTCTCGACCATGTCGGACTCCCGCGCCTACCACCCGACGGCGATCGTCACTGCAAAAGTTGTCGGCCAGTATCTCCGCCACGGCGTCCCAGTCACCTGCCGCGCGGTGCGCCAAGTAACGCTCACCGATTTGGCTTGCAGCGTTTTCCAGCCGCGGTTCTGGTCGGCTGAGCTGTTCGAATTTCGCGAGCGCGGCGTCGAGGTCCGCCGCGTCGAATAACTCGCAGCGGTTGGCCATGTCGCCTTCGACCGTCGTAATGGCGACCTCGCGCCACTCGGCGTCAAAGCCCTCGTGCGAAACGCCTTGCGCCGCATAGGTGCAAACCGCTCCAAGATCGCTAAGCCGTTGCACAACCTCGACGTAGGTTCGGATGTTTTGGTCTAGTTCCCACCCCGCACGAATGTATGCGGTCAGCTCACCGGGCGCGAACGCCTTTGTTCGACGATGGTCAATAGTCACGCAGTCGGGCGTCATCGCGGGGATTTCGTGCTGGCTGGCCGCGGCGTAGCCACGCTTGATCACCGACCAAGTGCGCGCGTGGGCGGCCGCTTCGCCGGCGAGGTAGCGGGCGTCGAGTTCCTCGAAGGCAGCGTCGAAGTCGTCCGGGTCGAACGCGACGTTCGCCAGCATCCGCTCGTCGGCGTCGATCTCGATGATGGCGAGCACCTCTGTGAGGAACGCGCCGGGTCCTTGATCGCGGCCCGATAAGCGAACATGAAAGAGCGCCAAGCGCTCTCCGCGGGTCGCGATGACGGTCAACGTTACGTTTGTGCTCCAGAGGTCGGCGAGCGCACGCATGTCTGCGATCAGGGCGTTTCGACCATGTTGGATTCCCGCGCCCACCACCCCACGGCGATCCTCACTGGAAAGGTCATCGGTGAGTAGCTCCGCCATAGCGTCCCAGTCGTGGGCGGCGAAGTAGCTCCAGAAGCGTTCGGCAACTTGGCTTGCCGCGTTTTCCAGCCGCGGTGCCGGCCGGCTTAGCTGATCGAATTTGGCGAGTGCGGCGTCCAGGTCCGCCTCGTCGAATAGCTCGGAGCGGTTGAAGCAGTCCCCGTCGACCATCGACACGCTGAGCTCCCGCCACTCGGCGTCAAAGCCGTCTCGCGACGTCCCGTGTACCGCATGCGTTACGACCGCTCCGAGATTGCTCAGCCGATGCACGGCCTCGATGTGGATGTTGGTGTCCGGGATTAGGTCCCAGCTGGCCCGCATATATGCCCCGAGTTCACCCGGCCCGAACGCTCTCCCGCGCCGGTGGTCGATGTTCACCCAATCTGGCGTCGTCGCGGGAAGCTCATGGCGGTTGGCTGCGGCGTAGGCGCGCGTGATCACCGACCATGTGTGTCCGTGTGCGGCGGCTTCGCCGGCGAGGTACCGCGCGTCGAGTTCGGCGATGGCAGCGTCGAAGTCGTCGAGGTCGAACACGACGGTCGCCGCGATTCGCCCGTCGGAGTCGAGCTCGACCAGAGTAGGCGCATCGCTTTGACTCGCACCGGGGTCGGGGCCCGAGGCGCGAACACGCGTCAGGGCGAGGCGCGCGCCGCGGGTCGCCATGACGCCCACCATCGTTATTGTGAGGCCGACATCGACGGCCGCCCGCACTTCTTCGATTCCGGCATCTCGACCATGTCGGATCCCGGAATTCACCACCCGCCGGCGATCTTCGGTGTAACAGTCTTCCGCCACCGTTTCGGTCACGGCGTCCCAGTCGCGCGCCGCGATGCACGCCAGGATGCGCTTGTACGCTTGGCTTGCCGCGTTTTTTAGCCGTGGCGCCGGCCTGCTGAGCTGTTCGAATTTCGCGAGCGCGGTGTCGAGGTCGGCCTCGTCGAACATCTCGCTGCGGCTAACAAGGTCGCCGTCGACCGTCACGATGTGGATCACGCGCCACTCGGCCTCGAAACCTTCTTGCGAGGTTCCCTTCGCCGTAAAGGTGAGGACCGCTCCTAGGTCGCATAGCCGATGCACAGCGTCGATGTAGATTCTCCGGTCCGGCATGAGGTCCCAGACAGCGCGGAGGTTTGCGATGATGTCATCGGGCGCCAGTGTGATCACGTGCCGATGGTCGACCTTCACCCAGTCCTGAGTCGTCGCAGGGAGTTCGCCCCGATTGACTCCGGCGTACATCCGCGCGATAACCGACCAAGTGTGCGCGTGGGCCGCCGCTTCGCCGGCGAGGTACCGGGCGTCAAGCTCGGCGAGGGCGGCGTCGAAGTCGTCGAGGTCGAACACGACGAACGCCGCGACCCGCCCATCGGCGTCGATCTCGACGAGACAAGGCGCATCGTTTTGAATCGCACCGGGGTCCGGGCCCGAGGCGCGACTGCGCACGAGGGCGAGGCGCTCGCCGCGAGTGGCCATGACGCCGAACATCGTGTATGTGAAGCCGATGTCGGCGCCCACCCGCAAATCTTCGAGTAGGGCATTTCGACCATGTCGGATCCCGGCATTCACCACCCGCCGGCGATCTTCGACGGAAACGTCTCGCGCCACCGTTTCGGTCAGGGCGTCCCAGTCGCGCCCCGCCATCCACGCCACGCTGCGCTCGTACGCTTTGCTTGCAGCGTTTTCCAGCTGTGGTGCCGGCCGGCTGAGCTGTTCGAATTTCGCGAGCGCGGCGTCGACGTCTGTCTCGTTGAATACCTCGCAGTGATTGACCATGCCGCCTTCGACCATCAACAGGTCGACGCCCCGCCACTCGGCCTCGAAGCCCTCCTTCGAGATCCCTTGCGCCGCATGGGTGCAGACCGCTCCCAGGTCGCTCAGGCGATGCACGCTCTCGACGTAGGAGCGGATGTTTTGTTCGAGGTCAATCCCGGCACGGAAGTAGGCGATCAGCTCGCCGGGCGCGAACGCTGTTCCCCGGCGATGGTCGAAGCTCACGCAATCCGGCGTGACCGGCGGCATTTCGTTCCGGCTGAGCGCGGCGTGGCCGCCGGAGATCACCGACCATGTGCGTGCGTACGGCGCCGCCTCGCCGGCGAGGTAGCGGGAATCCAGTTCCGCGATGGCGGCCTCGAAGTCGTCGAGCTCGAACACCACGCGTGCCACGACCCGTTCGTCGGCATCGATCTCGAAGACGTCAAGGACGTCGGTGCGAAACGCGTCCGGTCCGTATGAGCGCGATCGACCGAGGGCAAGGTGCCCACCGCGGGTCGCGATGATGTCTGATGTTAAACTCTCGACCCCGAGCTCGGCCCATGCCGAAATTTCGGTCATCACAGAACCACGGCCTTGGCTCAGTCCCGCGCCCACAACCGGCCGTCGGTCGTCGTTGGAAATATCGTCGGCCAGTGTTTCAGCCAAGGCGTCCCAGTCGCGCGTCGCGAAGTACCCGCTAAGGCGGTCGTACACCCGGGTTGCCTTGTTTTCCAGCCGTCGCGGCCGCAGGTGCACCTCCTCGAATCGGGCGTGCGCGGCGTCGAGTTCGGCGGTTGCGGCCTCGATGTCTTCGAGGTCGAACCACACCGCCAGCTTGATATGACCTTCTTCGTCAAGGCCGTATAGCCCGAGCACCTCGTCCTCGGGTGCTCCAGGGCCCACATCTGCAGTGGTTACCGTCACTCGGAAGAGAGCCAGGCGCTCGCCTCGCACGTCAAGAACCACGTGACGGTGAATCGTGCCGGACTCGACGAGACGTCGTGCGGCACTTGGCCATTTGCTTGTCGCAAGATCGACGCCGACTATCTTCCGCCGACTCTCGACGACGACGTCGGTCGCGTACAGCGCCTCGTACTCATCCCAGGCGTCGCGATTGACAGCCGCATCTAGTCGGCGGATCGCTTGCACGCACGCGTTGTCTGGCTCGACGGCCGGCGTTTCGGGTGGCGCCGGGGCGGTCGGTGGGACGCGCCTGCCGAGAATTTGGCGGGCCTTTTCGGCGAGCGCCGCGGCGCCCTTCTGCTCGTACAGGCCGGCCGCCCGCTCGGCGGCCGCCCGCGCCCCCGCGACATCGCCGGCGGCACCCAAAACCGTTGCCAGTGCCAGACATGCGTCACCGTGATCGACCAACGCGTCGGTGCGCTCGGCCAGGCTCACAGCGGCCTGGGCGACCCGCCGAGCCTCGTCGTGATCATTTCCGCGCGAAAGCAGCTCCGCCCGAAGCGTGCGCCAGGCGATCGCCGGCTTCAGCGCGTGCCCGGCGAGATGCTCACTCTCCGTACATAATTCGTCGGCTTCGGCATCCCGGTCGAGTGCGAGACATACGCGACCCAGCAGTGCGGCGGTCTCGGCGGTATCGGCGTCGAGACCCATGCGACGAAAGCCGTTGCAGGCCTGGCGCAAATGCGGCTCGGCCGCGGCGGGATCGTCGACGACGAGCTCGACGATGCCGGCGAATTGCTCGACCTCGAGAAGGGCGTGGCGCATGCCGAGCTCGGTGACGGTGCGCCGGGCCGAGTCGATCATCCGTCGGGCCGCGGCGGCGCGGCCGCGGAAGGCTTCCAACACGGCCTGGCACCGCGTCGACGTCGCCTCGACGGCGGGGGAGTCGGTCGTGATTCGGAGTAGCCGCACCACGTCAAGGCACCGCCCGCCCGCGCGCGGAACGGGGTTGGGGCCCCACAGTGCCGCGAGAGGCGCGCTCGCCAATACCGCGTTGACACTGCGGGGTTCACGCGCGCGGCGCGCCGCCGTGAGAGCGTCGTCCAGTGCTACCTCGCAGTCACCGATTCTCCCCAGGCGTCCGCGGCACATCGCCCGAACCGTGTGGGCCTTGGCTTCCCCTGCGGCATCGCCCAACCCGGCCAGCTTTTCGGCCGCCGCGCCCAGCGCGGTTTCGACCTCGTCCAATCGCTCGGGATGAATCAGCATCGACAACTGGCCGTCGAAGCACGTCGCCCATGCGGCCAGCCGCGGCGAATGGACTGTCGCTTCCTGCAATTGCGACACCGCGCCCGCCGCCGAAGCCACGTCGCCCGCGGCGAGGAGGGCCTCGCAGCGTGCGATTAGTAGCTCGGCGGCCTGGTCGTCGCGGTCGGGGAGCTCGTCGTCAAGCTCCTCCAGTGCGTGCAGGGCCCGATCGTAAAGGTCGGCGGCGCCCTCGTAGGCGAGGCGGGTCATCGCCTGGTCCGCGGCGCGCCGGCAGTACTCGGCGGCCTTGGCCGCGTTACCCGCCCACGCACATTCGAAGTAGTGGTAAGCCAGTTCAGCGAGCAGTTCGTCGTCGGCGCCGGGCTCGCTCTCCAGCGTCGTGGCGATGCGCTGGTGCAACCGCATGCGCCGCATGGACGGCAGCTCGGCGAGCAACGACTGTCGCACGATGGCGTGGTTGAACCGGTAGCAACCGCCGGGCTCTTCGATGACGATGCCGGCCTTGCACGCCTCGTCGAACGCGTCCACGAGTTCGTCCCCGACCACGCGCTCGACCAGTTCCAAGGCAAACCGACTGCCGACGACCGCAGCCGCGGCAAGCGCTTTGTTCGTCTCCGGCGCCAGCCGCGTCAGGCGGCGACTCACCGCCTCGCGAACCCCCTGTGGCAGGGTGCTCTGGTTCCACCGGCCGCCACTTTCGTCGACGTGCCGCAGGGCCTCAATGAGGAAGAACGGGTTGCCGCCCGTGACCGACGCCAATGCCCGGGCCAGCTCTTGGTCGTCGTAGCCGGCCTCGGCGACATACGCGGTCACGTCGTCCTCGTCGAGGCCGCTGAGCTGAAGGCGGTCAGCGGTGCCGTCGCGGTGAAGGTCGGCGAGCATCGCCGCGAGTGGGTGGGAGCGGTCGAGGTCGGTGCTGCGATATGTGCCGACGATTTGCACGCGGGCATGCTCGCTCAGGCGCAGGAGATGCCGTAACAGGAGCAGCGTGGGTTTGGCTGCCCAGTGAAGGTCATCGAGGATCAGGACGACGGGCGCGCTCGCGGAGGCGATCCCGAACAGCGCAATGACGGCGTCGAAAAGTGCGTAGCGTTCGGTCTCCGGGTCGGCGCGGGTCGGCGGGGCCAGATCGGGTAGGAGGTCGGTCAGCCCCGGAACCAGTGCGAGCAGTCCTTCCACGCCGCGCAGCCCCCGCAGCCCGCTGGCACCGAGGCACGGCACCAGCGCACGCAGGGCCTCGGCGAAGGGCTGGTACGGCGCACCGAGGTCCTCGTCGCAACGGCCGTAAATCACGAGGGCGCCCTGGTCGTAGGCCTGCCGGGACCATTCGCCGGCCAGACGCGTCTTCCCGACGCCCGGTTCGCCGGCGATCAGCATCGCGTTCGTGGTACCGGCCAGCGCGCCCTGCCACGCGGAAAAAAGCCGCTCGAGTTCGCGCCCGCGCCCGACGAACGGCCCGGGGCCCCCCAGCACCGCGGGCAGGCTCGGACGCTCAATAAGGGCAGTAGTAGAAACGGCCTGACTATCGTCGTCGGCGGCTAACAGTCGGAGCTCGAAAACGTGCTCCGGGCGCGCGAGGTTACGCAGCTCGCGCATCCCGAGGTCGGTGAGCACAACGTCGTCGCGCAGTGAATCAATGACGAGCTCGGCAGTCGCACCCGAGCACAGGATCTGGCCACCTTCGGCCAGCGACCGCAGGCGGGCGGCGCGGTTGACCGCCCGACCGAAGTAGTCACCGTCGCGGAGCTCGACCTCCCCGGTGTGCAATGCCACGCGGATACGCATGGGCTGCCGCAGCGCCCAGGGCTCGTGGACGATCGCTTCTTGCAGCTCGATAGCGGCGGCCGCAGCCGCCGACGGCCGCTCGAAGACCGAGAACGTGGCATCGCCCTCGCCGCGCGTTTTGATCAGCCGCCCTCCTTGTGACGTGACCACCTGTTCGACGAGCTCGTCGTGTCGTGCGAGCGCGATCGCCATGGCGCCGGCGTCCGCCTCCCAGGCGGCCGTCGACCCCTCGATGTCGGTCAGCAGGAAGGTCACGGCCCGAGTCACCGCCGAAAGCTGTTGTGCCACAGGAATTTCCAGTGCGGCATCCTGTGCGACGATCGCGGCCTCGAGCCGGCGAAGGTCCGGCCCGGGATCGACTCCCAGTTCATCGGCGAGCAGAGCGCGCGCCCGCTGGTAGGCGGCCAGGGCTTCACCCTGCCTGCCGGCACGGTAGAGGGCGAGCATCAGCTGGCCCCATCGCCTTTCGCGTAGCGGCGCCTCGGCCACCGCCGCCTCGAGCTCGCCGATGATCTCCGCGGCGCGGCCCGTTGCGAGCAGCGCATCGGCCCGATCCTCAACCAGCGCGCTATGGCCCTCATTCCACCGCGTCTTTTCGGACGTTCCCCGCCGGCCGTCGGGTAGTTCGGGGATTCCACGCCAGAGGGCAAGGGCCTCCTCGAAGCGAGCCAACGCGTGGCTGGTGTCGCCGGCGGCAGCGGCATCGCGTCCCCGCCGGGCGGCCGATTTGTAACGCGAGGCATCGACGTCGCTGTCGGCGAGTGTCCAACCCGCTCCCTGCGTCAAGACAAAGCCGTCACCCAGTGCGCGGCGCAGCGACGAGATATGGGTCTGCAGCGCCTTGTCGGCGGTGCGCGGCGGATCGTCGCCCCAGAGCAGCTCGACGAGCGTGCCGGCCGACACCACGGAACCGCTGTGCAGCCCCAGCATCGTGAGGATGGCACGCGGTTTGGCGCCCGGGATTGTGACGGGCGCTCCGCCTTGCCGGACCTGGAGCGGTCCCAAAACCCGCAGTTCCACCGCTTGAAGCGTAGTCACGTCCACGATCGTCCGTAAGTGGATTCAACGCGCGGTCAAGGTCGAGTAAAGGCCGTTTTGTTAGGCCGAGCGTCGACTTGTTGCGCGATTCCGCCCGAATCGGCCCAACAAGTCGACGCTCGTGGCGCGGCAATTTTTGAGTCGTGTCGGAATTCGGTAAGAGGCGCCGCCAGAAAATTCTTCTCGAAAAGTTGTCCGGTTCGGCACCGGTTTGTGCTCCTACCCGTGAGCGCGGTCCACACGGGGCCGCCACCGAAACGAATTTGGGAGAGATCATGAGCACGAATCGCACCACTCTGGCGCTGCGCCGGCAGAGCATCCGGACGCTGACGGCCGACGAGCTGCGCATCGCGCACGGTGGTCAGGCCAACACCAACGGCACCGTCACCTCGGCCCCGCCCACCACCGGTACCACCATCAAGGGCGGTACCTGCATCCCCACCAGGACCACCGTTCGGCCCACCCAAACGAAGCACCCGTGAATTGCGATTGCATGACGCGATCGCCGGACTCAAATACCGATCTGGCCGCCCGGCAACGCAGCGGCAACAATGTGGGTCGGGCTATCTCACCCGTGAGGAGAATCCCGTGACAGCGGATGACGACATCAGTTACGAGTCGGTTTTTCGCGAGCGTTGGCGAGACCGCCAGTCGGCGGGTGCCCGACCGGGTGAGCTCATCAAGCAGCCGGGGTGGATCGA
>Ga0306925_10007157_pt1 | contig 10456 bp, 19 predicted proteins | sample flu12Cox44000176_FD_203755 | JGI IMG/M metagenome (GOLD analysis project Ga0306925, IMG submission 203755) | Lab enrichment of tropical soil microbial communities from Luquillo Experimental Forest, Puerto Rico - flux8day.12C.oxic.44.000.176 (v2)... | ecosystem: Environmental > Terrestrial >... | reverse complement strand
CGGCAGGACCCGACAGGAACTTTACGTGGCGTGCCCGAGCGATCGGCCAAACCATGTCGGCATCGCGGTGCAGCGCCATCTCCGCGCCGGACGGATCCAAGAGCGTGACGGCAAGCTGTATGCGACATTGCCGGCAGCGGAGTAGCCACACGCGACAGCGTGAGCCGGAACTCGGTGGCAGCAAGCAGCATATGCAATTAGGGCCAGAGGGACGTCGACGAGGCGAGCGCCTTCGACAAGCACGCGTAGCGTGGCCCAGGCAAGGTCGGCGTGGACCCGGCCGCCGAGGCCGCAATCCGTACCGGCAACAACGTTCTCGCGGCCGGCAATCGCAGTGTAGTGCAGGATTCGGTCAGCGACGAGCTGCTGGTGTTCGACAAGGTTGATGGCATGGCTGACGACACCTGGCATCAGCATCTTGCCTGCCGGCAGCTTTGCCTGCTGCCCCACGCGCCACTCATGCTCGGTGCCGGACGTTGCCGGCCTCGAAGGAATAGGCTTGCGCCCTCACCTCGAGGATCAGATCGATGATGTGTTCGAGCGGTAGGTCGTGGGTATGCGGGCCGTGCCAGCTGCCCCAGCACAGGTGTTAGCGCACCTTCTCCTCGGGAATACCGGCCTGGTCGGCTTGTGTGCTTCCGGCCATGGCCATCCCAGCTACTTAACGTCGTCGGACTGCGCCCGCTGAAACGGCGCAGGGTGCCATCGGTTATTCTGGCGAAATCCCCTAGCGCCGGGAAGCCTGTCCCGTTTGGCCTGACGCTCCCTCAGCACCCGCAAATCGACTTGATCCGATTCGGCCATCGTCACATCACCGCCGCAAAAACTTCTTCAAATGGTCCGAAGAGCTTCCATTCCCAGCGCGATAGGAAATGCCGGTCGCCCGGCCCCCATACCTGCTCGCACCTGGTGCAATGACGGTTCACCAGCGCATCCCGCACACCAGCCTCGCCGTACTTCTCGACCCATCGGTCGAGCGTTCTCAGGTTAACCGGCTTGCGCATGCGCTCGCCGGCAAGATCTACGGCGAGGTCTACGAGCGGCGCTTCTTCATCAAGGGGTTCTGGACCCTTGGTGTCAGGCTTTGGATCCGGAGTAGCAGCCTGCGACCCCGCTTTCCGTTCCCTGACTTTCGTTGGCTCGTCAAACAGCGATAGTTGTTTCGGTTTCATCGTTACCTCTTGATCTCAAAGCCCCGCTCAACCCGCGCTTCTGCTCTTTCGGGGCCCGCTCGCGTCTCATGCTGCGGGGTCGTGGTCGAACAGATCCGGGATCGACGCCGGCCGCGGGCGTGGCTTTGCGACGGGTTCGCTCAACACCGTGTTGACGAATTCGACCGGCATGCCGATCAGCCGCGAGATGCGGCGAACAGCGTATTCCTCCGCGGCCATGGCTCGGATACCGAGCAGTATGCCCTGCCAGCAGTCCGGGCCAATGCCGCGCTCAAGACTCAGCGGATCTGTCAACTGCTTTCCGCAGCGGCAGCAATGTCCCCACAGCCTTCCGGCCGCCTGCATCTGCGTGTCAGGGGCGCCGATGAAGTCGAGTACGCGGGCTTGCGCCAGCTCGTAGGTGCGTTGTTTGAGGCGCTGGCGCGCGTAGTACTTCTCGGCGTCCACCGCGTCCTCAGCGTCGATCGCGGCGAGCTCGGATATGATCTTGGCGAGCCGGATTTCTTGCTGGGCGTGTGCCTGCTCAGTGAAATTCGTGTGGCTGAGTAAGTTGTTTACCTGTTCGCGTTCCCGGATCAGCTTTTCCCATTTGCGGCCGCGTGGGCTGTGATACTCATGCGGATAAAACGACGGACCGAACTGCCAGGTACTATCATTGCGCCGCTGGGCTTCGAGCCTCTCTGAGGTCCCCTGCCGTTCGCCGCCGGCGGAGAATTGAAAGCCGCGGCAAGCAATGCCGTGCAGCGGCAGCGTGCTGATGTGCTCGCGGACGTATCGTTTGGACTGTTTGGGGCTGGCGAACATCGCCCATAGCCGGCCGATCGGTTTGTCGTCCGTGGTCAGCAGGCCGAGATCGAGACAAGCCGCGGCGAGTTCCCACCGAGGATAAGGGGTGGCGCCCATGACGGTCGGCGGTCGCCTTCATGCGCCATGACTTGCGCTTCGGCTTTCTCACGTAAGCGCTCGAATGCCTCATAGACTGACGGTTCCGGTGGCGGTGCTTTTTGCCACGGCATTTCTGGCCGGGCAGCGCGTTTGGCTTTGATGGCTTCGGCAATGGCCGTCTGCGCACGCTGATAGGCCTCCGCCTCTTCCTGTCGCCGCCGCTCGGAATCCAGCCGCGCCGCTTCGCGCTCGGCGCGATTGAAGCAGTGGAACCAAAGGTGGTGCCCGTCAACGGTCAGCGACGAGCCATGATAACGCTCGTCGGGGTGCGCCACTCCGGCCTTAGTCAACGCCGCGCGCATCCCGTCGACATCGGTTATGCTATCGTCCCACTCGATGCGAATGTCGTGCGGGCTTGTCACTGAGATTTTGGTTTTTGGGAACGCGGCCCGCAGCGTCTTGCGGACTTTGCGAGCGCTCTCGGCTGCGGTGACATAAGCGTGGGGCTCGTCGATGTCGGTCATCATGGCGTCAGCCGTGCCTTTGAATCGAAGGGGTGGTCGTACCGAAATTTCTCGTCCTCGATCAGCGCGAGCACCGGGTAGAGGACGCACTCGCCGTCGTGAAAACCGACGGCTTTGATTCCAATAACATCGAAGCCCTCGATATCGAGCGCTCGGATGCAGACAACCGGATCGCCGGGTATGCGCTCCAGGGCGGCGATCAAATCAGCCTTGCTCAGACCGCGGATCTGCTCTGGCGGAGAAAGAAAGACGACGTTATCGGTCATTGTTTAAGGTCTCCTAGTGCTGTGTCGCGACCGGCTCACCAGCCAGTTCGCTAAAAGCAGCGATATCGGAAGCATTGGGGGGCAACCGACCCCGCAGCAAATCCACAACCCGCCACATCTCGTTTTTCGAGGCGGTCTACGTCGTCCCAAAGCGGATAGCTATCACGACCCCTTAGCGCGATTAGCCGCCCTCTTTGCTTTGTCTCGTCGGGCTCTTAGATGCTCCAACCGGCTCAACAACATCTCGTCTCTGGTCATATCATTCCCTCCCAACGGCCATTAGCGCCGCAGCTTCTCGTCTGCTCCAGTCAATTTCGCGAAGGCAGCCAAGTCCTCGGCGACAGCCTGCCACTGCTCAAACGGCAGATCGTCGGGGAATTGCATGCTGTTGGCTGTTACGGTGATGCCGAGAGCGAGCATGCGCTCCCGCCAGCGAGCAATCGTATGGGCCAGTTCCGCGCCCAATGGCAGCGGCTCCGCGTGGGTGGCGTTGCGCCGGATGGCTAGTTCTAAATGCTCGCGCTCGTTCTCGACTTGGGTGACGCGGCAACGGATCGTGTCGAGGGTGTTGACATGCTGATGGGCCAGCAGCCGCAGGTATCCGTCGATTATTTCATAATTCTGGTTGACTTCGATCGCGTCCAAATAGGGCAACAACTCGGCATATCGATCGACCAGCTCGATCGGCACCGCAGTGCGCGGATATACCTCAGCGCGAAATTTAACCTGGTCGAGCGAAATCTCGATTTCACCTTCTTCGATGGGCCGCCGCCAGGGCACTTCTGCCGCCATGGTCGGCGCATGGGTTGCGATGGCATCGAGCGCCGCCGCGATCCCCAAATGCGTCACGGTGTCGTATTTGTCGGCTGGCAACGTGGCGAGCCGCATGTATCGCTGGGCAGTCCGCGGGGATAAACCGACTTCCGCCAGCCATGGCAGCCAGCCGCTGTGCGGCACTGCATCTTTCGCTTCGATCAGCAGCCTACCGCATTCCACCGCTTTCTCGATCGAGGTGCGACTGGCGACGATGACCGCCTGATGCGCAGCTCTGATCTCGTTGGCGAGGATTGGGAGGCGGTTGCTCGCCGCGGCGAGTGAAGGTTTATTTTCGGTCATGGGGTCATCTCCTCCCAGCCACGCAGGGCGCCTTGCTGGCGCGCCATCGCTTCGATGCCGGCCTCGTCGATGCCGTGCTGTTCGATGCGAATAGTCGTGCGGTCCGTATCGAGCCCGGTGATGAAATACGGGCCGATTTGGCGATGGTTGATCGGCGCTTTGTGCAGCCGCCTCCCGTTCTTTGCGAGTTTGCGGTTGAGGCGTTCGATGACCGAGCGCAGGCGCACCGGGACATGGATGGTGCGTCCGTCATCTGCCAGCTTGATCCGCGGGTTGCTCTTTAGCGGGCGCAGCTTAGCGGCGCTCATGACCCGGGCGTGCCTTTGAATCGAAGGGGCGGTCGTACCGAAAGTTCTCGTCCTCGATCAGTGCGTAGATCGGGTAGAGGACGATCTCTCCGTCGTGAAACCCTACGGCTTTGATCCCACAGGTCTCGAAGCCCTCAATGTCCAGCGCTTTGACCTCAACGAGCGGATCGCCTGATATGCGTTTGAGAGCGGCGATTAAGTCACTCTTGCGCAAGCAGCGGATCATCCACTCATCTGGCTCCGGCAGAGGAAAAGGAATTACGTTGTCGGTGGCCATCACGCCGCCTCCTGGGCTTGACGGCGCAACCGCTCAAAGAGCGCCTTTACCGTGGTTGGGGGCAGATCGTAGAACCACACCCATACGCTGCCGCCACGCTGTCGGGCAAAACGCTGCCGGCCGATCTGTTGCATTTCCTCCGGGAGATCGGGCCGGATGCCGTAGGGATCGAGGTCAAACCCATACCACCACGTAATCTCCGCGCTTTCCGGGTTGATATATTCCCGAGTTCAGCGCGTTGTGCTTCGAAGGTGCGGCGCTCCTCATCGCTCGACGTCGCCCGCTCGGCCAACTCGCGCCACTGCGCGTCCATCGCTTCCTGGCGGCGCTGCGCGAGCACAGCCGCCTCAGCCTCGGCCTCGGCCATCTCCGCCGGCGTCAGGTGCACTGTTATTGCCATGTCCGTCTCCTCAGAACGGGATCCCATCGTCTAGCCGTCCCTTGGGTCCCTTCCGCGCTTCTATCTCGTGCTCATGTGGAAGTGGTGGCAACAGCAACTCCACTCCGCCAGCGACCACCGCCTCCAGCGCTAGGCTGGCCCAGGAGAGATACGGGTTGTGCTTGCTGGCGCACCTGCCGCAGACAAAGCCGCCTCCCTCGACGTGAATGGCGAAGGGCGCGGTCACCCGAACCTCATCGCCGCAGATGGCGCAGGGTTCTGGGCAACTGGTGTTGTTGTCACGGATGCAGAGGCTTGGAATATCGGGTTTCCCGGTCATTGTGCAGCCTCCTGGTCTGGATGAGCGCAAGCACAATCATCTCCTCCAGGGATGTCGCAGCGCAGGTAGTACCGGCATTCGAGATGGCCTGGCGAGCCACCATAGCGCTCATAGAGACCAGCGCGAGCGGCATAGAGGTCGGCTAGTACCGCGGCAACTACCTCGCCGGCATCCCGCAGCTTTTCCTTGGCCGTCGGAACGCGTTTGAACAGTTCTGCCGTCACCTCTGGTGCTGCTGCGATGCAGCGATCATCATCATCCAGGGCTGCCCACTCGAAATTCCAGCCCTGGATGAGCGCTCGTGCATCCACCGGGTCGTGCTCAGGAAGTGTCTTCATCGTCTCGCCTATCCGTCTCCCATGCGCGGAAGTGCGCAAACCCAATAATGCGGGAACGCGTCAGGAACGTCAAGAAAAAACAGCAGGATCAGGCAAATATTTTCATGATGTATTTCTGAAAATACTTGACGTGTCAATATATGTTAAAACATACCGCTTGGCTACAACTTGCTGAGCTTCTGCTGAAAGTTTGGTTAACAAACATCATCACGTCCGCCGCCCGGGGAAACAACATCCCTGTTCCAGGCTCTACTTGCGCGCAGCGCGCGCTCTTACCGGAACCGCCGCAATTAGGCGAAAGCCGAGATTGATTGACGTCTGCCCGCTGATGGGACGTAAAACTCGACGCCGATCGCCGCCAGCATGTCGGAAAGCGCCTTCCCGCGATCGTGGTCGTCAATAAACGACGTCACCATGGAAAGCCGGTCTATATCCGCCGGATCCTTGCGCCACAGGTGCTCGCGATACAAAACGAAGGCCCCCAGGTTGATCGTGTAGTGTCCTTCAATCCGCGCCTCAATGCGCAGCCCGCGCTCGCGGTGAGCAATCGTTCTGTGTATGCCATCACTGACAAGATAAAAGGTTTCTCGCCTGATCCGGAGCCAACAACCCCGATGTCTATTGCTCTCCCGCCCGCAGTGAACTGTCGGCGGCATCGCGCTAGGCGGCCCTTATTCCATGGCTGCGCGACGACCCGGTATGGGTTGATGCGCCTGACGACATCCGAGGCAACCCAGCTGTCAGGCTCTATCAGGCAATGGAGTGCCCGCTCAAAGCTCTCAGGGGTCGATCAGCAGCAGATCCTCAAGCTCCACCGGGCGCCAGCAACTGACGGATCAGCGGTTTACGACGCGGCGGTGAGCGATGGGCAGCGTGACGCTGCGACGGCGCGGTATACAAGTCGGTACGGAACGTGCCGCCTCCGGTGCGGTAGCCGCGCCAGCAGCCGCCGGTTACGAAGACAAAGCCGGCGCCGAGCCTCTAATGGCTGACGGCTGGGTAAACCTGACGGTTCCGCGCGCGGCAACGAGCGCGAGCTGGTGAGCCATGGGGAGATTGGGCACCTGCCGTTTCGGGCGGTTGACGCCGCGGGCAAGCACGTCTGGCTGGTACGTGTCCCGCCGCATGTGGTGCCGTATCTGACGCGTGGCGCGGGTTTCTGGCCGGCGCCGGACCAGCTGCAAGACGTGCAGCCGCCGCAGGGGCCGATCCGGGGGATTACCGCGGCTCCGCTCTGATCAATAGCAACAAATTGCTCTTGATTGTGGAGCTGTGGTCATTATGGCCGCTTGCTCGCCGGCTTGTGGGGGTGCATTGTGGTGTTTAGAACTGCATCACGGGCAAGGAAAAACATCAGAAAACCCGCCGACACTCGACAGGTCGAATTATCCTTCTCGCACATGCGCTTGATGAAGGCCCGTCCGGCGGGAGCACAGGCACTGACGAGACTGGCCAGATCGTCGGGGTTCTCGGTATCAATACCACGGAAGCGGGATGCGTTTCTTTGCAGACAGACATGGATCGCAGGATCAGTGCGGCCAGCGGCAACAAGTCGATCCACAGTAGCATTCAGGTTTGGGTCATTTGGCAGTGGAACTGGCTTTCGCTGCTGACCGACCAGCGCAAATAGAGTGATCACTCCGATACAGGTCACGAGAATCCATGACAAACGCCGGCTTCGACGAGGTTTGATCGGAGGTCGATCTGGGGATAAGTAATCGGTAGCCACGAAAAGTGCTCCATCATTAAACGTCGCACATCACGAAGCAGGTTTCGACGTGCTCCCCCTCGTCTTTGGCGGTAACACGGGTCGCCAAAGCGGCGGAGCACCGCAGACCGCAGGGCCGCCGCACCGTCTCCCCAGCGAGGGTCAAGCTTCGCAATAAGCCTCGATGGCGTTCTGCAGCGCCGACACGTTGAGGTAACCCAGTGCTGCCGCTGCATTATTCAGCCCGCCGTATTGCTTGGTCAGCGCCGAGACGGACTGGCCATAGCAGTTCGCCTTGCCGGGCGTGCCGGCAAAGGCTTTCAGTGGGACGAAGCCACTGCCGGTGATCTCGTACACCGTACCACAACCGGCGTTTTCACTTGTTTCGCAGGCACTGGGCGTCACCCCATAGTAGGTCGTGCCGAACAGATTGCCGCTAGCGTCGGCGATTGGGCTGGGGTGCGGGCTCGCGCCGTTGGTGCCGTTGAAGGTGACCAGGATGGTAGGGGTGGTGGCGTAACCGGTGGCGGTCTTGACGATCTCGAACACGTTGCCGTCTCCGTACGCCCCGCCCGCGTTTGTCGTGCCGAAGAGATTACCGTTAGCGTCGGCGAGCAGGCTGGAGTACGGGTACGCGCCATTGGTGCCGTTGAAGGTGACCAGGATGGTGGGGGTGGTGGCGTAGCCGCTGGCGGTCTTGACGATCTCGAACACCGTGCCGACACTATCCGGCCCGCCAGCTGCTGTCGTGCCAAACAGGTTGCCGTTGGCGTCGAAGATCAGACTGGACTGCTGGTTCGCGCCATTAGTGCCGTCGAAGCTGACCAGGATGGTAGGAGTGGTGGCGTAGCCGCTGGCGGTCTTGGCGATCTCGAACACCGTGCCCATACTGTTCGCCCCGCCTTGGGTTGTCGTGCCGAACAGGTTGCCGCTGGCGTCGGCGATCAGGCCGCCCGCCGGGTTCGCGCCGTTGGTGCCGTTGAAGGTGACCAGGATGGTGGGGGTGGTGGCGTAACCGCTGGCGGTCTTGACGATCTCGAACACATTGCCATAGCCGTACGCACCGCCCCCTTGAGTAGTACCGAACAGATTGCCGTCGGCGTCGGCAAGCAGGTCACGAGGCCCGCGCGGTTGGTACCGTTGAAGCTGACCAGAGTGGTGGGGGCGGTGGCGTAGCCGCTGGCGGTCTTGACAATCTCGAACACCGTGCCGACACTATCCGGCCCGCGTGCCAAACAGGTAGCCGTTGGCGTCGAAGATCAAACCCGCTACCAGATGTGCACCATCGAGGCAATCGGCGTCCAGCCCACCCGGGTTCTGAGCGCAAAAGTTGACCAGCGTCGTCAGATTGGCGGCGCGCGACTGGCCCGGCGCGGACCCCGCAGGCCGCGATCGCGACCAGCGCGGAAATGTGAAGGTTCATAGCATTCTCCTCGATCCAAGGAAGGTGGCCCCTCCCTCGCGGCGCGAGGGAGGGAAAGAGGAATGTGCTTGGCAGCAGTGACGTGGAGCGCTGTCGCGCGGCCCGCTTGAATAATTCGCGCCAAAAAATTGATAAATTCTGCCGGGAACGCGAGTATGAGCGCATATCCCCGAGGAGAGCCGTTGCTGTGGAGCCGAGGCGTCGCTGCGCGCGATACGTTGAACTACCTCGATCGGAGGGGGATCGATGCGGAGCCGGCCCTGTTTGGGGCCGGAATCTCGCGGCGTCAGTTATCGCAAGACGAACTCGTCTTGCCGGTCGCTTCCCAGTATCGGTTCCTTGAACTCGCCGCCGCACAAGCGAATGACCAACTCCTCGGACTGCACGTCGCGGCCGAGATGGACCTGCGGTCCATTGGCATTCTGTTCTACCTTACCGGGTCGGCGCCAACGGTCGCCGAAGCGCTCGTGAACCTGGCCCGTTATAGCCGAACCACAAATGAAGCTCTAGTCGTCGAGATCTCGCGACGGAAGGATGAGGTAACCCTGGCTATCCGCCATCTGCAGGAATTCGACGAGGTACACCCGTAGTTTTTTGAACTTCTTGCGCTATGGTTCATTCGGACGCTGCACAAGGAGACTAACCGCGATTTCACCCTATTGCGTGTAACATTTACTCACTCTCGAAACGCCGATTTGAGGGAGGTTCACCGTCTATTGCAGTGCCCCGTCGACTTCGCGCAGGGAGTAGACAGCTGGGTGCTGCCGCAGCGTGTCATGGATCTGCCGATCGTGTCCGGGGATAGTCAGCTGATGAAGATCCTGGTGGCGCACGCCGACGAGCTGCTTGCCGAGAGGTACTCGGTTACCGGGCTACAAAGCATGGTGGCAAACCAGCTCGCCAGCCTGCTTCCGAGCGGCGAGTCGCGAGCCGCGGCGGTCGCGAGGCAGCTCGGCATGAGCCAGCGCTCACTCACTCGATACCTGGCGGATGAGGGGACGACTTTCGGCGAAATCCTTGAACAGTTACGGCGCCGCTTTGCCTCTCGCTACCTCGCAGATGACCGCATGTCAGTCCAGCAGACCGCCTGGTTGCTCGGTTATTCGGAAGTCCGGGCGTTCAACCACGCCTACAAAGGTGGACCGGAACCGCGCCCAGACGAATGAGAAAGCCTCCTGCGACATCGCGATAAAGCAACGCTTCCCTCGTCTGAGGCGCGCAGATATCAACTTTTTGGCCGGAATTATCAAGCGGGCGGCCTGGCGACGCGCAAAGTTACATAAAACGAGATGGCGCACTGTGATGAGGGAGCACGTTTATGGGAGATCAGCGCATACCTAGGCCCTCTCGGGCATGGTCGGCGGACCGTCGATCCCTCACAGGCATTCTAGCGGCGCTAATGATCATTGTGGGCGCAACCCAGGCCTCGGCTGATTCCAAGGGGATGGTGTCTGGGGTCAAGGAGTTCTTTAATAACGCTCCGGCACCGGCCCCCGAGGAAGTCCTATCCGCATATTTCGAGGCGCAAAAGTCTGGCAACTTCGAAGCGGCATACGGCTTGCTATCGACCGCCGACCGGGCCTTCCGTTCGAAGGACGAATACGAGAAGGCCTTCGGCATCGGCGGCGCGCTGGCTCAGGCAATGACATACAAGGTGCAAAGCGTAAAGCTCGATGGTCTGAAGGCCGTGATAACGGTCGAAAACACGCATCCGGACGTG
>Ga0306925_10007156_pt1 | contig 10456 bp, 10 predicted proteins | sample flu12Cox44000176_FD_203755 | JGI IMG/M metagenome (GOLD analysis project Ga0306925, IMG submission 203755) | Lab enrichment of tropical soil microbial communities from Luquillo Experimental Forest, Puerto Rico - flux8day.12C.oxic.44.000.176 (v2)... | ecosystem: Environmental > Terrestrial >... | reverse complement strand
GCCTGCCGCATCATCGCCGAGCTCGGCGCGCAATACGTCAAGACCTACTACGTGGACGACGGCTTCGAGACCGTCACCGCCTCCTGCCCGGTGCCGATCGTGATGGCCGGCGGCAAGAAATTGCCCGAGCTCGAGGCGCTCACCATGGCCCATAACGCCGTCCAGCAGGGCGCCGCGGGCGTGGACATGGGGCGCAACATCTTCCAGTCGGACGCGCCGCAGGCGATGATCAGCGCCGTGCATGCGGTGGTGCACAAGAATCTCAAGCCGGCCGAAGGCTTCGAGATGTTCAAGGCGCTGCGCGGCAAAAAATAAAGCTTAGGTCTCGAGAGCTTCGCTTCGCGCGGCGAACTCGCTCTGCGCCCTCTCCCCGCAGTTTGCGGGGAGAGACGCCGATGACTGTGACGTCTTAGCCACACGCACGAAATTTCGACCAAAGGTTGGTGCGTAGCCCAATTTGCGCCTGCCTCTTGCGGCATGCGCATGTTCAGGCGTTTCCGCACCGGGGGGCGGCGCGATGCGCGCACATTTGCTGACGACGACGGCAGCCGTGGCGTTGCTTGCGGCAACATCCGCTCACGCGCAAAATGCGACGTGGAATACCACTCCGAGCTCGGGCGATTTCAATACCGCCGCCAACTGGACGCCGGCCACGGTGCCGACCGGCACGACGTTTTTCGGGGCGTCGAATACAACCTCAATAACATTCCAACCCTTCATAACAACGTCGATCGGAACGATGCAGTTCAACCCTGGTGCGCCTGCTTATAGTTTCAGTACATTTCCAGGCCTCTTCACATCAATCAGTATCACCGGTACCGGCATCGTTGATGGTTCTTCCAACGCACCGACTTTTATCGTCAACAACCAGGCGAGCCTTTTTTTTCGCAATGGGAGCACCGCCGGCGACGCCATCATAATCACCACCGCCGGTGGTCTAACCGCATTTGCCGACAGCGCCACCGGCGGTAATGCACGCTTCATCACCACCGCCGGAGGCGCATTCGACATCACCGCCCTGTCGAGTGGCGGGATGACGGCGGGCTCGATCGAGGGCGCGGGAACTTTCTCTCTGGGCCCAAACCAGCTCACCGTCGGCAGCAACAATCTCTCGACCACCGTGAGCGGTGTTATCACCGGCAGCGGCGGTTCGTTGATCAAGATCGGCACCGGGACGCTGACGCTCTCCGGCACAAGCACCTATACGGGGGCCACCGTCGTCGCCGGCGGTACGCTTTTCCTCACCGGCGATATCTCGCCGTCCAGCGGGGTGGCGGTGGGTCCCAACGCCACGCTCGCCGGCACTGGTACGGCACCGGGTGTCTTGGTGGGGGGCGGAACTTTGGCGCCGGGCCTGCCGATCGGGATCGGCACGCTCAATGTCGCCGGCAATCTCGTGTTCACGTCCGCCGCGACCTACCTCGTCGGCATCAATGCGATAACGGCGAGCCAGACCAATGTCACCGGGATCGCGGCACTCAATGGAGCGACGGTCCAGGTCATCGACGACAAGAACATCACCAAGCGCCAGGTTACACCTTGTTGACGGCAACGGGCGGTATCAACGGGACCTTCAACCCCGACATCGTCGGCGTGAAAAACAAGGTGGAGCTGTTTTATGACGCCAACCATGTATACCTGTGCGACCACTGCAAGTTCGGCGACTTCTTCGCCACCCAGTTGCCCGTTTTCCCCGGCGGGGCCCCTGCCGAGGTCCTCGAGATCGCCGGCGCGATCGATGCGGCAATCGATGCCAACATCACGCTGCCGACGCGGTTCGCGAACTTATTGGGCTTGGCGTTGCAGCCGCAGCAGCGGGCGCAGCTTGTGAATGCCCTGACCCAGCTTACCGGCGAGGTCCACACCGGCGCCGAGCAGGCAAGCTTCCAGTCGACGAATGCGTTCGTGCGATTGCTGCTCGATCCGTTCGCGGAGACGCGTGGCACGGCCGGGCTAGGCTCGGCCATGGGCTTTGCGCCCGAGGCTTCCGCGCGGCTGCCTTCCGACGTGGCGCTCGCCTACGCATCCGTGCTCAAGGAGCCCGCGGCGCCGGCGCAGCCCGTCCTTGCCAGCCGTCCCTGGAACGTCTGGGCCTCGGGTTATGGCGGGCGCGCCAATATCGGCGGCGATCCCGTGAATATCGGCAGCCATGATGCCAGCGTGAGCGACTACGGTTATGCCGGCGGCCTCGATTACCGAATTACGGCCGACACGACGGTGGGCTTTGCGCTTGGGGGCGGCGGGACCGGCTGGACCGTCGCGAACGCGCTCGGCACCGGACGCAGCGACGTGTTCCAGGGCGGCCTCTATGGCTCCACGCGCTGGGGCGCCGCTTATGTGTCGGCGGCGCTCGCGTATGCGACGTATTGGATGTCGACCGATCGCTTCGTGAACGTCTTTGGCACCGATCAACTCACGTCCAACTTCACCGCGCACGATTTCTCCGGCAGGATCGAGAGCGGCTATCGCTTCGCACTGCCGCTGGTGTCGGTCACCCCCTACGGCGCGTTCCAGGCGCAACGGCTCTACCTTCCGGCCTACAGTGAGGTTGCGCCCGCTGGTTCGCCCTTTGCGCTGACGTACAATGCGCAAAACTTTGCGACGACGCGCAGCGAGCTCGGGGCCTGGTTCGACAGACTCGTCTTGATTGCCGATGCCTATGCCGCGACGGTGTTCGCGCGCGCTGCCTGGGCGCACGATTGGCGCAACGACCGGGCGCTGAGCACCAACTTTCTCACGTTGCCGACGCCGGCCTTCATCATCAACGGCGCCGCACCGCCGCCCGACAAGGCGCTCGTCTCCGGCGGCTCGGAACTTCGGCTGCGCAACGGCTGGTCGATCATCGGCAAATTCGACGGCGAGTTCGCCAGCCGTCTGCAAAGCTACGCCGGCACCGGAACGGTGCGCTACGTCTGGTAGCTGAAGCCCGCTATGCGCGGGAATGCGCGGGAGAGACTTTCGATCCGCGCGCGCGTCAGTCGGCCTTGCGCTCGGCGGCGGGCGGCAGGAACGACGCGTCGAAGACGTCGCCGGCCTTCGGCATCCGGAGACAAAGCCCAGGTGCAGCGTCAGCCGCGCGGGGGGCGGCGGCCCTCCACGTATGCTTGCAGCCACGTCAGAATCTGTGGCCAACCTTGATGCGCGCGCGCGCCCTCGCTCGTTAGGCCGGAATGCGTCAGACGCACCGTCGTGACGCCGTCCTTTTCTTCCAGATCGAAGCGCACGACACTCTCGGCCGCCCCCTCGTGCCAATCAGGAAGCCAGGTGAAGACGAGTAGGTGCGGGCGCTCGATAGTCCGATAGGTGCCGAGCACGCTGAACGGTTTGCCGCCAATGCCAATGCCACGCATCACCCATCTGCCGCCGGGGCGCAGGTCAGACTCCATTTGCGTTGTCTGGAATCGACCCTCGGCGCCCCACCACTTCATCCGCTGATCAGGGTCGGTCAGGGCCTCAAAGATCCGCTCCGCCGAGCCCTTGATGGTGATTTCCTTGACGATCGTGTCGGGTGCGTCTGTCAGATTCATCTACCGTCCTCCTCAACGTAACGCTTGAGACTGCGCAGACTCTCGCCCCAGAACGCTTCGTAGTCCCGGAGCCACTCGCTGACCGCACGCAGGGGCCTCGCGTTCAATTCGCAAACACGCGCCGTTCCGTCCTGCCTCGTAGCGACCAGACCCACGGATCTCAGCAAGCGAAGGTGCTTCGAAATTGCCGGCCGGCTCGTGCGAAAGTTCGCCGCGATCGCGCCCACGGTGTGGGGACCCCGGCGCAGCAGGCTCAGAATCTCGCGCCGGGTTGGGTCGGCAATTGCCCGGAACACCGCTGCGCGTTGCGTGCGTCTCTGTACGGCCATTAAACGTAACCATTTGGTTACCAACATCGTAACCAAAGGGTTACGGGCTAGTCAAGGTCGTCAACGGCCGAGACATTGCGTTTCGAAACGGGGCTCGGGTTAAAACGGCCGCACTTCAACACGACTTTCGCGTGTTTGGGGGGCGCGCCGAACTCGATGCGAAAGAGTTCGCATCATCCGCTCGAAAAGCGAACCGCTTCGAGTCCGGAGCTGTGCGGCGTCCGGCGGGTGGCGGCCGCCGACCGATCCGCGCGCGCGTCAGTCGGCCTTGCGCTCGGCGGCGGGTGGCAGGAACGACGCGTCGAAGACGTCGCCGGCCTTCGGCATCGCCCCCTTGAAGGTCAGCGCGATCTGATCGATCGCCTTGTCGAGCCGCGCGGGGTCGACGTCGCCGAACCCGTTGGCCTTGACCTCCGCGGTGAGGATGTTGTCGCGCAGCGCGAGCTGCAGGCGCTCCAGCTCGATCTCCTTGCTGGCGGTCTCGTTGCGCTTGAGCACAGACTTGATGGCTGCGGCCGGTTCTTTCGTGGTGTCCTTGAGCGCCTTGAGAAAGCCGCGGAGAAATCCCCTGACCGCCTGCGGCTTGTCGGCGGCGAATGACGGATTCACCATGATCGTATTGCCGTAGAGCTTGACGCCGTAGTTCGCCATCAGCAGGACGACGATGTCGTCTTGCGCGACGCCGCTGTGCTTCACGTTGATGTAGGTGGAGAACGAAAACCCGGTAATGGCATCGACGTGGCCGGAGACCAGCATCGGCTCGCGCACCGGGAAGCCGACGTTCAGGATCTCCACTTTGGCGGCATCGATGCCATTCGCCTTCACGAAGATCGGCCACTGCGCGTAGGCCCCGTCCGCGGCCGGCGCGCCGAGCTTCTTGCCTTCGAGATCCTTGGGCGCGGTGACGCCGCGGCTCTTGCGCGTGACGATCGCGAACGGCGGGTTGCTGTAAACCATGAAGACCGCCTTGAGCGGCGTCTGCGGGTTCTGGTCGCGGAACTTGATCAGCGAGTTGATGTCGGCGAATGCCATGTCGTAGGTGCGCGAGGCGATGCGGTTGATCGGCTCGACCGAGCCGCCGGCGGTGTCGATGGTCACGTCGAGGCCTTCGGCCTTGAAGTAGCCGCGGTCGAGCGCCAGCAGGAAGGGCGCCTGCGTGCCTTCGTATTTCCAATCGAGCGAAAATTTCACCGCGGTTTGCCCGAGCGCCGGGCCGGCAAGGCCGAGCGCGACGGCGAAGAGCGCGCCAAACTTGACGTGGCGAATGGCGTTGATGGTCATGCAATTCCCCTCAGAAGCCGGCGCTTGGATCATGTGGACGGCGCGCTCGTGCGTCAAGGCTCCGCGCGAGGAAGGTAGCGGCCGCTCGGTTCGCCGACGATCTCGCCGTCTTTCGCCACGAGCTTGCCGGCCTTGATCGTCGCCACCGGCCAGCCGCGCAGCGCCTTGCCCTCGAATGGGGAGAAATCCGACATGCCGCGCAGGTCTTCGGCGCGCACCACTTTCTCGAGCTCGAGATCGACGACGACGAGATCGGCGTCGGAGCCCGGCGCGATGGTGCCCTTGCGCGGAAAGATGCCGTAGGCGCGGGCGCGGGTGGCGAGATCCACCAGGCGTTCGAGCGCGATGCCATGCCGGCGGCCGTGATGCAGCAGGACGGAAAGATGCGTGCCGAGCGACGGATGGCCCGGACGCGAGCCGTGCAAGCCTGCCTCGGGGCGTTTCGAGGCGCGCCGGCGCGAGGTGTTGTCGGTGCCGACCGTGTCGATGGTGCCGTCGCGAATTGCGTCCCACAACGCCGCGCGGTGCTCGGGTGTGCGCACCGGCGGCACCATCTTGGCCAGCAATCCGATCGCATCATCGCTCGAAATACCCAGAAAGGGCGTGATGGTCTCGGCGGTGACGCGGCCGCCTTCGCGCCGGGCGGCGCGCACGGCGTCGAGGCCCTGGCGCGACGAAGCGTGCACCACGTAGAGGTGGACCGCCGCGAGCTTGGCCAGATAGGCCGCGGTGCGGATCGCCAGCGCCTCGGCGACGGCGGGATGCGCATCCTCCCAGTCGGCGAGCGTGCCCTCGGGTTTGTGCGCGACGAGCTCGTTGCGTGCCCGCTCGATCAGCGCTCCGGTCTCGCAATGCACGCAGGCGACGACGTCCGCGCCGATCGATGCGACCTGCTTGAAGCCCGCGAATAGGACGTCGTCGGTGACGGATTTCACGATGCCGGGGATGCCGGACATGTAGAACTTGAACGAGCGCACGCCGTATTGGCGCGCATAGTCCGGCATTTCCGCGATCTGCTGCTCGGTGAATATCTGCAGGTGGAAGACCGAGTCGACGTAGCTCATCTCGTCCATCGCCCGGCGGAACGCCGGCAGATGCAGAAAGTAGGAGTCGTCGAGGCTGCGCAGCATGATCCCGATGGTGGTGACGCCGCCGAGTATGGCCGCGCGGGTTTCGCTCTGCGCCTCTTGTTCGAACGAAAGCTCGTTGCCGATGTGGACGTGCGGATCGAAAATTCCCGGCAGCACGACCTTGCCGCCGGCGTCGAGCACCTCCTGCGCCGATCCGGAAAGCGTCTCGCCGACGGCGGCAATGCGGCTGCCGCAGATGCCGACATCCGCAGCGACCGTGCCGACGCCGGGAATGATGAGCGTGCCATTGCGCACGACGAGATCGAAGCGGGGGCTCACGACTGGATCACGCTGTCATGGTGGCGGGCGATCATGCGCGCGCCTTCGAGGCCGGGCAAGCGACACGAGCGGACGTGCGCGGCGTCACGGTATGGCGGGTCTACGCGTTCGACCGTGCGCATCGCGCTGAGCGCCCAGGCGCGCGCCGGACGCTCGAATAACGTTACGCGTTGCCGAAAGGTCACAGCCGAAGCCGCCGGGAAGCGCTATGCTCGACCGTCGACAGTCGGCTTGGGGCGGCCGTCATGAGGACTCTCTTTCTTGCCAGCCTAGCGCTTGCCGTGGTGATCGCAGCGCCTGCGACGGCGGCGGAGTTGCCACTTGAGGCGCCACCTCCGCTTCCAGTGGCGTATTACGACTGGTCCGGCGCTTACGTCGGCGTCAGCGCCGGCGGAACGCACTATAACGTCACGCACCATTTCCCGTCGCCGGGCGCGATCACTCCCGACGTCACCACCGGCGACCACGACGCCATCTTCGGTATCCACGCGGGCGCGCAGTGGCAGTGGGGCGCCTGGGTTCTCGGCGCGGAAGCTGCGCGCAGCGGATGCAACCACGAATGCCGCAGCACGAGCAGCGTCCTGCCGGTCTCGCAGGGCTTTGAAGAAAACATCTTCGGCCAGCACAAGATCATCGATCTGTTCACGGCGGGGGCGCGCGCGGGCTATGCGTGGGATCGGTTGCTGGTCTTCGCGACCGGGGGCTTTGCCTCGGCCCATATCGAGAACGCCCATTGCTCGACCATCACCGGTGTTTGCGACGCGCCCGGCCCTGGAAACGGCGTCGTGAGCAACAACCGCGGCTGGTATGCGGGCGGCGGCTTCGACTACATGGCCCACAAGGGCGCGCTGGTCGACGTGATTCTCGGCGTCGAATATCAACACTTCGACGTCGGCGCAGCGCGTGCGTTCTGCGTCAATCCAGGCTGCATCGTACCGGCCGTGCGGCGCGACTTCGACCTGAGCGCCTCAGGCGACATCGTGCGCGCGCGGCTGACCGTCAAGACGCATGGGTTTGGCTTTGGCCTCCCTGGCGGCGTGGGGGGTTAGCGTTCCCGATTGCTCCCGCTGCTCTGGCGCGACGTTTCGTGGGCCGGCCCTGTTCCCTTCGCCTGGGCGGCCCGATAAAGTTTCGCCATCATGTCGGTATTGACCCAGCCCGCGCCCAGGCAAGCCCGCGAGACGGAAGGGTTTGCCGGGGGAGTTGCCGCGCTGGCCGAAGGCAAGCTCTACGCGCTGCAGAACCCCTTCGCGCTCGACGGCCGCGTCAGCTCCTATCCCGCCAGCGCGCGCGGCTATTCGGTGGCGAACAGCTATCTGCTCACGCAGAGCGACGCGGCGATGCTGATCGACACCGGCTTCGGCAAGGACGAGGCGGCGATCCGCGCGCAGATCGAAGCGCTGATCGTGCCCGGCTTGCCGCTGTCGCTGTTTCCGCTGCGGCTGAACGAATTCATGTCGATCAACAACGTCGAGACGTTCGCCGGTTATTTCAATGTCGAGACGTGTTACACGAGCAATATCGACGCGGCGCTGTGGTTCGATTTCGGCGCCAAGGCGCAGGGCCGCGATATTTTGGAGTCGATGAAGGTCACCGCGGTGACCCGGGCCGATACGATCGAGCTCGGAAAAAAGGACCGGGCGATCGACGTCATGCAGGCGCCGATCCGCCTGATCGCGACGCGCTGGCTCTACGACCGTGCAACGCGCACGCTGTTCTCGTCGGACATGTTCACCCACGTCTGGCGCGATACCGAGAAGGGGCCGTGGGTCGTGACCGAGGCCGACAACGACCCCACGTCGCCGCGGCACATCCGCTCGTTCCTGCTCAATACCCGCTATTGGTGGCTGGAAGGCGCGCCGACCGATTCGATCCGGCGCGGCATCGGCAACGTGTTCGACACCTACGACGTCGAGACCATCGCGCCCGGCTACGGCTGCATTCTGCGCGGCCGCAACGTGGTGGAGCGGCACTACCGGATGCTGGATGAGATTCTCAAAGGCTTGGACAAGCGCGTGGCGGTGTCGCGCTACGTCGGTCGCGACGAGGAGCGGTAAACTAATGGGCAACAAACTGCCGCGCGAGATCGCGCCCGGCGTGTTCTGGATCGGCGACTGTCTGGCGCAGCGCCACAAGAACAAGATCTATCACGGCTACAACGCCGCCTTCCTGGTCGCCGGCGAGACCGCGTCGTGCCTGGTCGAGACCGGCCATCCGAAGGACTTTCCGGTCATCGCGCGGCACATGAACGAGCTGTTCGCCCGCGGCGTGGCGCCGCTGAAGTATCTGTTCGTCACCCACCAGGAGACGCCCCATTGCGGCGGCCTCGGCCGCATCCTCAAGGCCCATCCCGAGGCGATCTTGTGCGGCGACGTCAGCGACTATCACCTGGCATTCCCGCAATACGAACACCGCATGCGGTGGATGAAGGAGGGCGACGAGATCGACCTCGGCGGCAGGACGCTGATGGCCGTCGAGCCGGTGATCCGCGACCTGCGCACCACCTGGTGGGGCTTCGACACTCGCGAGCGCGTGCTGTTTCCTGGCGACGGCTTCGCCTACAGCCACTATCACGAGGACGGCCACTGCGGCCTGGTGGCGGAAGAAGCGGTCTCGCTCGACCTGCCGGACGTGTCGTCGACGTTCGCCGACCTCGCGCTGTTCTGGACCAAGTTCGCCGACATGAACGCGTATTGCGACCGGCTCGATCATCTGATCGAACGACTCAACATCAAGACCATCGCGCCGACCCACGGCCTGCCGATCACCGACGTGAAGGCCACGGTGCCCAAGGTGCAGGCAGGACTGAAGGCCGCCGCGCTGATGCCGGAGTCGGGGACGAACGAGAAGGCGTCGCTGATGGGGGCCAGTGTGCCGGCGGCGTGAGCCGCGCCACGGGAAGTTCCGGGCGCTTAGCCCTTCTGTGGCAGCATCCGATCCTCAGCCTTGAAGTAACGTCTGGCGTGGCCGACGAGTTGACCGTCGCTCGGATGATCGACGGTTTCCACGCCGACGATGATCTTCATCAAGGCGGGATCATGTTGGCTGATGTGCTTGACCAGCTCGGTCTTGGCATTGGCTGGCCCCGTAACGAGAACCGCGCCGGCGTCTGCGATCGATTGCGCGACGGCCTGAAGGAAGGCGTGGTCCTCCGCGGCGTGCCCGCTCCCGATGGAGTTTGCCTTATGGTGGATGTGCTTGGTTGGACGATCCGGATGCAGCACGAGCCGTTCCACATCGGTCGGACTGAAATGGAACACGCGGGCTTCATGGTGATCGATCCAGACGACCGCATGAAAGTGATGGCTACTCATGGAATAGGTCCTTTCGCCGGCCGAGTACCGAACTATCGTCGATTGACGCGAGCAAAAAGGATTTCGGCGCGACTGCCAGATACGATTAGCCGCTATTCGAGATTTTTGCTCGGCGGATAATCGCGCGAGAACGGCGGCTGCGTGACAAATTGCGCGGGGTCGTAGGTCCAGAACTGGCTCACCTGCGGATAGGTCTTGAGGATGGTGTTGGCGAGCTTTCCATTCACGCGCGCCACCTTGCGGACGTAGATATCGAGGATCGGCGTGCCGTACTCGTCAAGCCGCACGGGTCCGATCGGTCCGTGGCTCAAGCGGACGTCGTGCATGGCCTTGAGGAACGCTGGTGCGTTGTCGGTGTCGCCCCCGGTGACCTTGAGCGCCTCCTCGATGATGAGAAGCGCCGTGTAAGGACCGGCGGTGTAGAAACCGGGATCGTGCTGATAGCCCGCGTTGATCCCGGCGACGAATTTCTTGTTGTCCGCGGTATCGAGGCCGGCGGCGTACCAACCGGCGCTGAAGGTATCGACCGCCTCCTCGCCCATCAGCTTGAGAATGCCCTCGTCGGTGCTCGTGGTATTTCCGAGCACGGCGAGTTT
>Ga0306925_10007155_pt1 | contig 10457 bp, 9 predicted proteins | sample flu12Cox44000176_FD_203755 | JGI IMG/M metagenome (GOLD analysis project Ga0306925, IMG submission 203755) | Lab enrichment of tropical soil microbial communities from Luquillo Experimental Forest, Puerto Rico - flux8day.12C.oxic.44.000.176 (v2)... | ecosystem: Environmental > Terrestrial > Soil... | reverse complement strand
GCGCCCCTCGAAGAGGATCTGCCCGCTGGTGGGCCGCTCGAGCTGCAAGATGCACCGGCCGGTCGTCGTCTTGCCGCATCCGGACTCGCCGACCAGCCCGAGCGTCTCGCCGCGGCGGATCTCGAAGCTCACCCCGTCGACGGCGCGGACGAGGCCGGCCCGGTTCCCGAACAGGCCACCGCCGACCTGGAAGTGCTTCACTAGATTCGAGACTTGCAGGAGCGGGGTGCCGTCGCTCACGGGCGCGCCGCCGGTCGGGCCCGGCCGAGATTCTCGGCTTCCCAGCAGGCACTCACGTGCCCGGCCCCGTTCACCTCGCGCAGCGGCGGCGTCTCGAGGCGGCAGCGCTCGACGCTGACGGCGCAGCGCGGCGTGAACGCGCACCCGGACGGCAGCCGCGTGAGGTCCGGCGGCTGCCCCTCGATCGGGTCCAGGCGTGCGCGTCGCGGCTCGTCGAGGCGCGGCACCGAGCGGAGGAGCCCGAGCGTGTAGGGATGCCGGGGATTGGCGTAGAGCTCGCGGGCCGTACCGCGCTCGATGATCTTGCCGGCGTACATGACATTGACGCGGTCGGCGTAGCGCGCCACCACGCCCAGGTTGTGAGTGATGATCAGCATCGCGACGCCGAAGCGCCGCGAGAGATCCTTCATGAGCTCGAGGATCTGGGCCTGGATCGTCACGTCGAGCGCGGTCGTCGGCTCGTCGGCGAGGATCAGCGACGGATTGCACGAGAGCGCCATCGCGATCATCATCCGCTGGCGCATCCCGCCGCTGAACTGGTGCGGGTACTGCGCGAGCCGCCGCGCGGGATCGGGAATCCCGACCATGCCGAGGAGCTCGGCCGCGCGCCGGCGCGCCTCGGTCGGCGCCAGCCCCAGGTGGATCTCGAGCCCCTCGGTGAGCTGGCGCCCGATCGTCAGCACGGGATTGAGCGAGGTCATCGGCTCCTGGAAGATCATGCCGATCTCGCGCCCGCGCACGCGGCGCATCGCTTCTTCGCTGAGCTGCAGGAGGTCGCGGCCCTTGAAGAGGATCTGCCCGCCGGCGATCCGCCCGGCCGGCCCGGCGACGAGCCGCATGATGCTGAGCGCGCTGACGCTCTTGCCGCAGCCCGACTCGCCCACCAGCGCGACGGTCTCGCTCTCGCTCACGTCCCAGGAAACGTCGTCGACCGCGCGCACGACGCCGCCGCGCGTCACGAAGTGCGTCTTGAGGTGTCTCACCTCGAGGAGGGTGCCCACTGCGGACGCAGTGTAGCATTTCAGCCGCCGCGGCAGGGAGGGGCTCTGGCTCAGTCCTCTCGACAACGCGCCGCGGCCAGATGCTCCCCGGCCCGCGACTCGAGCGACGCGTATTCGCGGCAGACCGCCTCGGCCACACAGGCCCACCGATGCTGCGCCGCCCAGCGCACTCCTTCGCGGCCCACGCGCCAGCGCAGGTCGGGATCCGCGACCAGGGCGCCGATCCGCTCGGCCAGCGCGGGGACGTCGCCTTCCGGAATCAAGAACCCGGTGACGCCGTCGCGCACGGTCGTCACCAGCCCGCCGACCCGCGACGCGATGACAGGGCTGCCACACGCCATGGCCTCGAGGGCGACCATGCCGAACGACTCGTAGTACGACGGCAGGACCGTCACGTCCGCGGCGCCGTAGTAGAGGGGCAGGACGCTCTGGGGCTGAGGGCCGACGAAGCACACCGAGCCGTCCAGGCCGAGCCGGGCGATGCGCCGGCGTAGCGAGACCTCGTGCTCGCTCATCGGCTCGTCGGCGTCGCCGCCGACGATCAGCAGGCGGACGGGCCCGTCGGTCGACGAGAGCCCCGCGACCGCGTCGAGCAGGGTGTCGAGCCCCTTGATCGGCGCCACCCGGCCGACCCACAAGAGCACCGGCCGCTCGTCGAGCCCGAGCCGCGCACGCGCCGCCGCGCGGTCGCCGGGTGCGAAGAGGTCCGTGTCGACGCCGCACGGGATCGTCGCGATCCGCGACGCGGCGGCGCCGTAGTCGCCGAGCAGCTCGGCGCGCTCGACCACGTTGGCGGCCACGATGCGGTCGCAGGCGCCGACGATCCGCGTCTCCTCGGAAAGCCGGATCGCGGGCTCGTGCTCGGCGGCACTGCGCGCCACACGGTTCTTCAATCGCCCGAGCGTGTGGAACATTTGCATGACCGGCACCGACCAGCGCGCCTTCAGCCGGAGCGCCGCGACGCCGGAGAGCCAGTAGTGGGCGTGGATCAGGTCGTAGTCGATCGACCGCGCGATGCGCCACGCCTCGACCCCGTCGACGAACTCGTCCAGGTGGTCGTGCACCCGCACCCGGGCCATCGGCGCCTCGTCCCCGGCCGGCAGGTGGATCACCCGGGCGCGCTCGCCGAGCGACACCACGCGCGGAATCTCCGGATTCTGCGAGCGCGTGAAGACGTCGACGGACACACCCATGCGCCCGAGCTCGCGCGAGACCTCCCGCACGTACACGTTCATCCCCCCGCTTTCCTTGCCGCCCAGGGCGGCCAGCGGGCACGTGTGCACGCTGAGCATCGCGACGTGAAGGTTCACTGGATCCTCACGTGATAGACGGCCTCGGCGACCGGCTCGAACTCGTACTTGTAGCGTTCCTCGCCGCGCAGGAAGTCGAACTTCTGCCGCCGGCGCGCGATCGCGTCCCGGACGAGGTGCGTCAGCAGGACCACGCCGGGGGAGAGCGCGGCCCGATCCGGCGCGAAGCCCGAGTTGTAGAGGCCGACCGTGCCGTCCCACTCGATCGTGACGAACGAGGCGATCGGCCCGGACGCGGTGTCGAGGAACCAGAGCCGGGCGGCGCCGCGCTCGGCGAACGCGATGAGCGCGCGCCGGAAGAATCGCTCCATGCGCTCGTCCATGAAACGCGCCTTGCCCACGCGCGAGCTCCGGTGCAGCGCGAGGAAGTCGCCGAGCCGCGCGGCGATGGCGGCGGGCGTGCTCACGCACGACGCGTGAGCCTCGGGCGCGTCGCGTTCGAGGCGTCGCATCTTTCTCTGGAGCTCGTGGCGGTGTTTACCGGACAGGCGGGCGAGGTAGGTCTCCCAGGAGGACGGCAATGCGAGCACGGGACATCGTTCTTCCACCGTGGCCGATACGATAACGCCGCACCCGGACGCCAACTTGGGCAACTCGGCGACAGTCCGGGAGCTCTCGGGCACCGCGTGAAGGTCCCACTGGACGCGCTCGGCGCTCCGGGACTCGAGAAGGGCCGTCCAGGCTTCGTCCTCCCGGCCCTGGGACGAAATCAGATCGAGATAGTCGGAGACGTCGGGCCCACCGAGCAGCTGCATCACGCCCGCCCCCGACTCATGAAGAGGCAGGAGCGCGGCCAGGCTTCCGGCATCGTCCTCGACACACCGGATCTCGAGTCGGCGGTCGGACGCGAACGTCCGCGCCCACTCGCATTGCCATGCCCAGGAGAGAAATGGTGACCGCAAGCGGGAGGCTGCGACGAGCCCGTCCCACGCGGAAGCGCCCACCGCCTCCAGCCGATCGCGGATCGAGACTTTCATCAGGCCGTCACAGGGTTACTCATCAGAAGATGCTTCCGCGGTGCCCGGAGATTCACTCTCCCCTTCCCCGCCGCAGGCCTCGCCTTCCGCCATGGCTTCGTCCATGGCGGACTCGAAGTCGTCGCCGAGGTCGTCTCCGAACTCGCGGCCCATCTTCTTCATGAACCGGGCGACGCTGGACGGATCGTTCTCGTCGAGATCGCCCAAGCTCGAGGAATCGGCCAGGGCGTCGAGACGCGCATCTTCGGACTTCACGGTCGCGAAACGCGACATCAGGCGCGAGAGCGCCTGGCTTCCGCACCGTGGGCAGGTCGGCGCTTCCGCGGTCGACGGGCGAAGCACTAGCAGACTCACCCGCCGGCGGCACCCGTGACATTCGTATTCGTAGATCGGCATTGCGCCGATTTTAGCACGCGACTTTCCGGGCGATTTCGGGCGTGTCAGCCTGGCGGACGCTTCCGTCGCAGGTTGTCAGCCTGCGCGGATTTGGCCCGGAAGCTCGCGGCCCGTAAGGGGTTGCCCGCGGCACCGCTCTTGCTGCCTGAGGCGGTCATGGAGGAGAGGACGAGACAGCGAGCGGACCGGGACCGGCACCTCGCGGCCCACATCCAGTCGGCAACCCAGTCGCTGCGCGAGGAGCGCGACCGGCTCGCCAAGCGCCTGGCCGACCTCGAGCGGGAGCTCGAGAACCTCGCCGCGCGCCACGAGTCGCCCTCGGCCTACGTCACGCCGGGCGACTCCGGACGGCGCCGATCCTGATCGCCTCGCCGCGTCGCGCGCCGCGCGCGAGCGGCACCAGCAGCTCCAGCCCGAGCTTCAGCACGCCGTAGACCGCTCGCCGCTCCGTCGCTCTCGCGAGCGCGGCCCAGCCCCGATCCGAGAGCCACGCCGACAGGCTCCACAGGTACGTTCGGGGCTTCGCCTGATGCCAGGTCCAGACCACCTTCCCGCCGGCCTTCTCGACCACGGCTTCGAGCGTCGCCGGCGTGAAGTGCGAGAGGTGTCTCGGCAGCTCGAGCCCCGCCCACGCCCCGCCGAAGAGCCGCGCGCCAAGCCCGCCCGCGTTCGGCACCTCCACGATCAGGAGCCCGCCGGGCGCCAGCCACTCGAGCATGCGTCGTGTGACCCCGACCGGGTCCGGCACGTGCTCGAGAACGTGAAACGCGGACACCACGTCGAAGCGGCCCGGTGCGAACGGAGCCGTCAGGATGTCGCCGACGTGGAGCTCGTCGGTGAAGCGCCGCGCCAGCGCGGCCGCAGCCTCGTCCATCTCGATGCCGGCGACCCGCCAGCCGAGCTCCCGCGCCACCGCGAGCGACCCGCCCGAGCCGCAGCCGACGTCGAGGTAGCGACCGGCGCCGACCCACGGCGGACAGCCCCACCGGATTTTCCGCAATAGCCGCCGGCCCCGTAGCCGGGTTGCCAGCGAAACCGACCGGTCGTGGAACGCCTCGTAGCCGAGTCCGCGCGCGAGCGCCCAGCGCGCCGCGCGCTGGCGACTCCGCGATCCCTTGATCGGCATCCGAGGCGACGGCTCCTGATGCCGCGGATAGTGATCCGGGTAGCACGCGGCCAGGTGGTCGTCGCGCACGCGCGGGCGCTGGTAGAGAAAGCCGCAGCCGCGACAGCGCGCGACGGTGTAGTGCCCGGGCACGGCGAAGGCGCGGTCCGGCGTCGCCCACACCGGGTCGGCGCCGTTGTCGCCGCAGACCGCGCACGGAGCCTCGACGGTCGGCAGTGCGGCCGTCACCGAAAGATTGCCTCCATGCGGCGGACCGCGCGCTCCCAGTCGAAGGTGTTGCGCACGAACGCCGAGCCCGCCGCGGCGATGCGCCGGCGCAGATCGTCGTCGGCGGCCAGGCGCTCGAGCTTGGCCGCGAGATCGGTCACGTCGCGCCGCCGCGCGACCAGGGCCGTCTCGTCGTCGTACGCGTAGTCGCGGCAGCCCCCGTTGTCGTAGGTCACGAGGGCAGCGCCGCACGCCATCGCCTCCATCGGCGGCATCCCGAGGCCCTCGTCCCACGAGGGGCACAGATAGATCTCGCAGCCGCTGTAGAGCGCCGCGAGGGTCTCCTGCGGCGGGTCCGCGTGGAACTCGTCGTAGCTCGCCGGCGTCTTCGGCGCGCTGACGCCGAAGCCCACGAGGTGGAGACCCGGCACGCGCTTCTTGACGCGCGCCACCGTCTCGAAGCCGTCGGCCGTCCCTTTCCACGCGTAGTCGTGGTGCAGCATCAGCACGCGCGGGCGCGAGGTCGCGATGGTGACCGGTACGGCGTGGAACAGGGCCGGATCGACGGGTGTGACGAGTATCTCCGCGTCGCTGGCGAAGCGCTCGCGCATGATGTCGCGGAGCCACGTGGAGATCACGATCTTCCGGAGCGGCAGCCGGTACGTCGCGTCGACCGCCTCGGCGTGGCCGTGATAGAGGCTCTCGTAGTGCTGGACGAAGTAGAATTTCCGCCCGCACCGTGCCGGCGCGTCGGCGACTGCGCCGGCGGACTGCCAGGCGGTCGCGACGAGCACGTCGCCGTCGGGGAGCGCGCGCGGCCTCCAGCGGTCCACCCAGACGACGCGCGCGCGGAACCCCGGAATCCACGTGGGGCCGACGCCCCGCACCGCGCGCCAGAACGCTCGAGCGCGTCCCTTGGCCGGCACGACGACCGTGACCTGGTGGCCGGCGGCGGTGAGCCGATCCGCGTACGTGAGGATCGCGCGCACGCCGCCGGCGATGCGCACGTGCGGGCACAGGAACGTGATCTTCACGCCGCGGTCAGATGGCCATCGAGACCTGGCCGCTCTTGCGGTACGCCTCGGGATCGAGCACGACGTTCACGCACCAGACCTCGTCGGACGCGAGCGCGCGCCGGAGCGTCGGGCCAATCGCGCGGATCCGTGACGTAGGCGCCACGCCCGCCGAGCGCCTCGACCATGAGGTCGTAGCGCGTGATCGGCAGCGAGGTCGCCACCGTGCGCGACTCGCCGAAGAACGACACCTGGGGGCTGCGGATCTGTCCCCAGCCCCCGTCGTTGCCGATCACGCACGTGAACGGAAGCTTGAAGCGCACGGCGGTCTCGAGCTCCATGCCGTTGAGCCCGAAGGCGCCGTCGCCGGAGACGAGCAGCACGCGCTGCTCCGGGCGGAGAAGCTTCGCGGCGAGCGCGAAGGACGGCCCCACGCCCAGACAGCCGAGCGGTCCGGGATCGAGCCACTGGCCCGGGCGATCGACCGGCACGAACTTCGCCGCGCAGTTGACGACGTCGCCGCCGTCGCCCACCACGATCGTATCGGGTGTGACGGCGCACGCGATCTCCCACGCCCAGCGGTAGTGCGAGACCGGCGCCTGGTCCGTGGCGGCCAGCTCGACCAGCTTCGCGCGCGCCTCGTCCTCACGCCGCCGCAGCTCGCCGCGCCACGCCGCGCTCCGCTTCTCGAGGCCTTTCGGCAGCGCCTCGGTGAGCTGGCGCAGGATGAGGTCGATGTCGCCGACGAGGCCGATCTCCAGTGGACGATTGCGCCCGAGCTCCGCGGGGTCGGTGTCGATCATCGCCACCTTCGCCTCTTCGGCGAACGTCGGCGGCCTGCCGTAGCCGAGCCGGAAGTCGAGCGGCGTGCCCAGCACCAGGACCATGTCGGCGTGCCCGAGCGCCCAGCCCCGCGTCTGGAAGAATGCATTCGGATGGTCGGTGGCGAGAGCGCCGCGGCCGGCGCCGTTCATGAAGACCGGAGCGCCCGTGCGCTCGGCGAGCGCCGCCAGCGACTTCGCCGCGTCGTCCCAGTAGACGCCTCCGCCGGCCATCACCACCGGGCGCTCGGCGGAAGCCAGCAGCGCCTCGAGCCGGCCGAGCGCGCCCGCCTCGGCGGCGGCGCGCGTCCGGTGCACGTAGCCGGTCGGGATCGGCGCCAGGCGGTCCTCGATCGTCGTCATCAAGAGATCGACGGGAATCTCGACGAAGACCGGGCCCGGCCGGCCGGTCAGCGCCGTGCGAACGGCCGTCGCCAGCACCTCGGGGATCTGTCGCGTCTCCGACACCGACCAGGCGCCTTTCGTGATCGGGCGCAGGAGCGCGACCTGCTCGGTCTCCTGCAGCGCGCCGAGGCCCCGCAGGCCGAGCGGCGCCGCGCCGCCGATCAGGACGAGCGGGCTCCGGGCCGCGTAGGCGTTGGCGACGCCGGTGACCGAGTCGGTCACGCCCGGCCCGGGCACGACGATGGCGACACCGAGCCCGCGGGTGAGCCGCGCGTACGCGTCCGCGGCGTGGGCGGCCGCCTGCTCGTGGCGCGTGTCGATGATGCCGATGCCCTCGGAGAGACAGCCGTCGTAGATCGGCAGGATGTGGCCGCCGCACAGGGTGAAGACGTGACCGACGCCCGCCTGCTTCAAGGTGCGAGCCACCAGCTGTCCGCCGGTCAGATCGGCCATGGCGCCCTCCGCCTCACCGTCAGCGCGGCCTGAATCGCGGGATGATCTCGGCGGCGATCGTCTCGAGCTGGGCGCGCTCGTCGCGCGGATCGCCGATCGCGCCCATGACGAAGTAGTTGCAGCCGGCGGCGCGGAAGCGCTCGAGCTGCTCGGCGCACTGCTCGGGCGTGCCGATGACCCCGTAGCGCTTGGCGAGGGGCTCGAAGTCCTGCGCGTAGCGCGTGCTCAGCACGCTCACCCACGCACGCTTCGCCGCCTCGTAGTCGCGGCCGACGGTGATGAAGACCAGGTGTGCCGCCGTGAATTTCTCCATCGAGCGCCCGGCGGTCGCCGCCGCGGCGCGGATCTTGTCGAGGCTCTGCGCGTAGCGGTCGGCCTGCACGACGTACGACATCCAGCCGTCGCCCTGCCGGCCCGCGCGGGCCAGCGCCGCGTCGGAGCGCCCACCGATCCAGATCGGCGGAGGCTGCTGCACCGGCTTGGGATCGATCGACACCCCATCGAACCGCGTGAAGCGCCCGTGGAAGCTGGCCGGCGTGTCGCGCCAGAGCGTGCGCACCGCGTCGATCGCCTCGTTGACCCGGGCCCCGCGCTCCTTGTGGGGAATGCCGCAGAGCTCGAACTCCTTCGGGTTCTCGCCGCCGACACCGACCCCGAACACGAGCCGGCCGCCGGAGAGCACGTCGAGCGTGGCCGCCTGCTTGGCCGCCACCGCCGGCGATCGCAGCGCCAGCAGATAGACACCGACGCCGAGCTTGATCCGCTTCGTGATCGGCGCGTAGGTCGCCAGCAAGGTGATCGACTCGTGGATCGGGTTGTGGAACGACATGTGATCGCCGGTCCACACGGAGTCGTAGCCGACGACCTCGAGACGCTGCACGAGCTCGAACTGCTCGGCCGGCGGATGGAGCGAGAGCTGGGCGCCGAAGCCGATCACCGGATCACCTCGGGAACGCGTCGCGCACGCCGCCGTCGACCGTGACCGAGCAGCCTGTCGTCTTCGCCGCGCGATCCGACGCGAGGAACAGCACGGCCTCGGCGACGTCCTCGGGCAGGATCCCGACGCCGAGCAGATTGCGCTTGCGATAGAAGTCCTCGAGCCGGTCGACGGTGATCCCCTGCGCCGCGGCGCGCTCGCGGCGGATCTCGTCCGACCAGAGCTTCGAATCCTGGAACACCGCGTCGGGGTTCACGATGTTCGAGCGGATGCCGTACGGCGCGCCTTCCAGCGCCAGCACCTTGGCGAGCTGGGCTTCCGCCGCCTTGGCCGCCGAGTAGGCGGCGAAGTCCTTCCCCGGCGACATCACGTTCTTGGTCGCGACGAACACCAGGGCGCCGCCGAGCCCCTGGGCGGTCATGAGCCGCATCGCTTCGCGGGCGACGATGAAGTGCCCGGTCGAGTTCACCGCGAACGAGCGCTCCCAGTCGGCGAGCTCGAGGCGGACCACCGGCGCCGAGTGCGCGATGCCCGCGTTCGACACGAGGATGTCGAGCCCGCCGTAGGCGAGCACCGTCGCCTCGAACGCCGCCCGCACCGACGCCTCCCGGGTGACGTCCATCTCGAGCCCGAGCGCGCGCCCCGCTCCGACCGCTCCGGCGATCTCGTCGGCCGTGCGACGGGCGGTCGCGGCGTCGAGGTCGCCGACGACCACGTGCGCGCCTTCGGCCGCGAGCTTCTTCGCGACGGCGCGCCCGATGCCGGAGCCGCCGCCGGTGACCAGCGCGATCCGCCGCGCCAGCTCCTTCTCGGCGGGCGCCAGGGTGAGCTTGTAGAGCTCGAGCGGCCAGTACTCGACGTCGAAGGCGTCCTTCGCGGAGAGCGAGACGTACCGCCCGAACGCTTCGGCATTGCCGAGCACGCCGATCGTGTGGTGGTAGATGTCGTTGACGATACCCGCGGTGCGCCGGTCCTTGCCCGCCGTGAACATGCCGAGCCCGGGCACGAGCATCACCCGCGGCAGCGGATCCGAGAGCTGGGCGCCTTCGAACCGATGGTCCTCGAAGTAGCGCGTGTAGGTCGTGACGAAGCCCGCGATCGATCGCTCGATCGCCCCGAACAGCGCCTCGCTCCCCTCGCCGCCGCTCGCGTCGACGTAGCACGGCAGCCGCTTGGCGTAGATCGTGTGATCCGGGGTCGCCGGCCCGATCTGCGAGACCCGCGCGGCGTCCATCGACGACACGAACTCGGTCACCTCGGGCGAATCGTCGAACCCGATCAGCACGCGCCGGTCGCGGCTCAGCGCGCCACGCAGGCGGGGCGCGATCGCCAGCGCCGTCTGACGCCGCGCCGCCGGCTCGAGCACCGGCACGCGCGCACCGCCGAACACGTGCCGGCCCTTCCGGCGCTCGGCGATCGCGTCCTCGGCCCGCGTGATCAGCTCGATCGTCGCCTCGTACGCCTCGCGGACCGTGGCGCCCCACGTGATCGTGCCGTGGCGCTCGAGCAGGAGCGCCTTGGCGTCGGGGCGCTCGGCGATCGCGTCGGCGACGTCGCGAGAGATCTTGAAC
>Ga0306925_10007154_pt1 | contig 10457 bp, 9 predicted proteins | sample flu12Cox44000176_FD_203755 | JGI IMG/M metagenome (GOLD analysis project Ga0306925, IMG submission 203755) | Lab enrichment of tropical soil microbial communities from Luquillo Experimental Forest, Puerto Rico - flux8day.12C.oxic.44.000.176 (v2)... | ecosystem: Environmental > Terrestrial > Soil... | reverse complement strand
GGGCAGGTTCCGTGGCTGGAGGACCGCGGTGTCACGCTGATCCGTGGCCACGGCCGGCTGGACGGCGAGCGGCGGGTGCGTGTCGGCGAGGACGTGCTCGTGGCTCGCCGCGCGGTGGTGATCGCCACCGGCAGCGCCGCGGCCCTGCCGCCGATCCCGGGCCTGGCCGAAGCGCGCCCGTGGACGAACCGGGAGGCCACCACCGCCAGAACCATCCCCGGGCAGCTGCTGGTCCTCGGCGGCGGGGTGGTCGGTGTCGAGATGGCCCAGGCGTACGCCACGCTGGGCTCGCGGGTCACCGTGATCGAGGCTACCGAGCGCCTGCTGCCCCGGGAGGAGCCCTTCGCCGGGGAGGAACTGCGGCAGGCGCTGGCCGACCGCGGCGTCGACGTGCGGACCGGCGTGCGAGCGGCGGCGGTCCGCCGGGACGGCAGAGCCGTCACCGTGACCCTCAGCGATGGGCGGGAGGTCCGGGGCGAGGAGATCCTGGTCGCGACGGGCCGCCGGCCGCTGACGCAGGACCTGGGCCTGGAGACCGTCGGCCTGCGGCCCGGCGCGGTGATCGAGGTCGACGACCGGCTCGCCGTTCCCGGCCTGCCGTGGCTGTATGCGATCGGCGACGTCAACGGGCGCTCGCTGCTGACTCACATGGGCAAATACCAAGCGCACGTGCTGTCGGAGATCCTCGACGGGCACGCGGCCGCGGTCAGCGGCGATGACGCCGCCGCGCCCCGGGTGATCTTTACCGACCCGCAGATCGCCGCCGTCGGGCTGACGTTGCAGGCGGCTTTGGACCGGGGCATCGAAGCCCGCGCCTATGACGTACCAAGCTCTGGCACCGCCGGCGCGGCGTTCCACGCGAGCGGCACACCGGGGACCGCGCGGATCATCGTGGACGAGCGGCGCGGCGTGCTCGTCGGCGCCACATTCACCGGCACCGAGGTTGCGGACTGGCTGCAGGCGGCCACGATCGCGATCATCAGCAAGGCCCCGGTCGAACTGCTCTGGCAGGCCGTTCCCCCGTTCCCCACCCGCAGCGAAATCTGGCTGAAGCTGCTCGAGCGCCGCGAAGCGGCCCTTGCCGCCGAGGGCGCCGACGCGCAGCCGATCGCCGAGACCGCGGCTTAGCCAGCGCGGTACGGCCCCGAACCATTGGCGGTGGCCCCGGCGAACCACCTACATCAAGCCAGTCCAACTGACCAATGCCCCGCCCGGGCGCATCAGGCGATGAGGGATGATCTGTGACCGAGACGAAACACGCACCGGATAACGCCGGCCCTGACCCGACCGCGGGTGGTTACGGGTATGCGGACCTGGGCGCGCTGATGTCGCTGATGACCGGCGATGAAAAGCACGGCCCGGCGGCGACCTCGACCCTGGACGCGCTGTGGGTCCTGTATGACCGTGTCCTCAACGTTGACCCGCGCGACCCCGAGGCCCAGGGCCGGGACCGGTTTCTCTTGTCTAAGGGCCACGGCCCGGCCGCGTACTATGCCGTCCTAGCGGCCAAGGGGTTCATCGGCGCGGCGTTGCTGCCGGGGTTCGGCGGATTCGATTCGCCGCTTGGCTACCATCCCGACCGGATGCTGCTGCCGGGCGCGGAGATCAGCAGCGGGTCGCTCGGGCACGGCCTGCCGCTGGCGACCGGGGTTGCGCTGGGCCTGCGCGCCCGGGGCCTGGCCGGGCCCAGGGTGTTCACGTTGGTCGGCGACGCCGAGCTAGACGAGGGATCCAACCACGAAGCGATCGCCTTCGCCGGAGCGGTCGGGCTGGAAAGCCTGCACGCCATCGTGATCGACAACGCCTCGTCCACCTACGGCTGGCCCGGCGGCATCGCTGCCAGGTTCACGCAGGAGCGCTGGTCGGCGCTGACCGTAGACGGCCATGACCACGCCGCCCTGGAGCAAGCGCTGACCGTGGCCCACCCCGGTCGCCCGCATGTCGTCGTCGCAAGCGTCGAGCCCAAAGACTGACCACCCCGCTGTCAGCCAGCGGCAATGGCCGCTCATCCCGGAACTGGAGACCTCCATGGACAACATGCGGGAGCGCTTCGCCACCACCGCGACCGAGCTGCTGGACACCGACCCGCGCCTGGCCCTGGTGCTGGCCGATATCAGCACGGCCCAGTTCGCTCCGGCCGCTGCCCGGCACCCCGAGCGGGTGATCAACGTCGGCATTCGTGAGCAGCTGCTGATCAGCGTGGCCGGCGGGCTCGCGCTGGCCGGGCTGCGGCCCATCGTGCACACCTTCGCCTCTTTCCTCATCGAGCGGCCCTTCGAGCAGATCAAGCTGGACCTCACCCACCAAGATGTCGGCGCGGTGCTGGTCAGCTACGGCGGCTCCTATGACATGACCGGCGAGGGCCGCACCCACCAAGCCCCCGGCGACGTCGCACTCATCAGCACCCTGGACGAGTGGGCGATACATGTGCCGGGCCATCCCGATGAGGCCGAGGCCCTGCTGCGCACCGCGGCCGCCGCGGGCGGCCGCGCCTACCTGCGGCTGTCCAGCCAGGCCAACCCCGAGCCGCGGCCGGCCGGCCAGGGCCGCCTTGACCTGGTGCGCAGGGGTAGCGTCGGCACCGTGCTCGCCGTCGGGCCCATGCTGGCACCGGTGCTCGACGCCGTCGCCGGCCTCGACCTTACGGTGCTGTACGCAACGACCATCCGCCCGTTCGACGCGCGCACCCTGCACTCGGCCGTAACCGCAGCCCGGACCGCCGATGTGATCCTGGTCGAGCCGTACCTGACCGGGACCTCCACTCCCCAGCTCAGCGGGGCGCTCGCCGACCTGCCGCACCGCCTGCTCAATCTCGGCATCTCCCGCACCGAGCTGCGCCGCTACGGAACCCCAGCCGAACACGCCGCCGCGCACGGCCTGGACCCCGCCTCCCTCCGGCAGCGGATCGCCAGCTTCCTCACCCCAGAACCCAGCCGACACAGCTAGCAAGCGGGTGACAGACCATCCGGTAGCCAGCTCGGCCGGTTCCCCGGCCTGGTCGTCGATCTTCGTCATCGGTGATCTCTCCGGACCGGGGCGACTGCCCCAGCCTCTCGGATCACCGCCACACACACGATCTTCCTGACAGGCCCTGGGGTGATGGAGATAAACAACGATCACCCGGGGTCGTCGATGTGAGCGGGGCTTGTTTGCTGCATCAGAGTCTGCGCCCTCACGCGGGCCACGTTCCGATATCGGGCCGCGCGGGGGGCACCCCCGATGGCACACTCATCGCCGCTTGCTACGTCAACGGTCGTGGATAACTATCCGGGGTTGGCAGGCCCTACTGTGGCAGAACCTTGATGATCAGATGCCCGGCGAATCGTGGAATGTGCGCGGGGAGCCGCCTGGCGGGTTGGCGACTGCGACGTGGACGACATCGGACGGACCGGGCTGGGGTGATATGCGCGTGCCGGCCCGGCCGCCTGGGCCGGGCCGCGTCCTTGGTCGCGCTCAGGCGGCAACTGGTGCCGGTGACGGCTTTTCTGCGGCCGGTTCCACGCGTGGTGGATGGCCGCCCGCAGCCGGCCGACCTCCGCGAGATTTTCGCCCGCTTCCCGGTACAGCCGCCACGCGATCGCTGCCAGCGATGTTGCATCGCCGTCCGCGTCGGCGTCGGTCAGCTCCGAGGCCAGATTGAGCATCGCTTCCTGGGTAAGCATCGTGCCCTCCTTTTGGGGCCAGGCGGCATGCGGGTGTGCTGTGGCGGGTTGCGCGCGCAAACGGCAGCAGCGCGGCGGCCGCACAGTCATCCCGGTAACGGCGTTCTGCGACGTCTGCTGTGGTCCGCGGTCAGCGGACGATCTGGAGCGCGAGCTGTGGCGAGCAGCCACTCCGCACCAGCTTGGCGACCTGGTGCCAGTCGACGTGGTCCGCAGCGCCCTCGGCCAGCGCCCATGGGACCCCCAGCCGGGTGAGCTGGGTCACACGCCATTCATGCACCAGTAGGTCATCGTGATCGATCGCTTCATGGCGTGGTCTTGTCATACACCATTGGCGCCGCCGAGGGCCGCGAGTCTTACCAGTGATGCGGCCCGGGTGGCATCGCCGGACGGCTGGCTGCCCGAGTGTGCAACGGCGTGCGGGCGGAATGGTTTGTCCGGTTTCCTGCGCCGACGGCGCCAGGCCCAGAGGTCTGAGTAGCATCGTGGTCATGGTGCCGGGGGGTTCAAGGGCGGAGGAGCCCACTGCCGCCGCTGCTGGGCTCGATGCTGAATCAGCGGAGTGGCTGCGGCTGCTCGCCGACACCGGCCCGGGACGCGACTCAGCCTTGGAGCGGCTGCATGCGATGCTGGTGCGGATCGCGCGGCGCGAGGTCGCCCGGCGGGGGCCACGGTTGCGGGTCACCGGCCCGGAGCTTGAGGACCTCGCCTACCAGGCCGCGGCCGACGCACTGATCGCCATCACCGGCAAACTTGGGCAGTTCCGCGGGGAGAGCCGGTTCACCACCTGGGCGTATAAGTTCGTCATCTTCGAGGTGTCAGCCAAGATCGGGCGGCATTTCTGGCGCCACCCGGCCGTCCCGTTCGACGCCGAGGACTGGGACCGGCTGCCGGACCGATTCGGTTTCGACCCCGCGCGCGAGGCCGAGTGGCGGGACCTGCTCGGCGCGCTGCACCGGGCCGTGGATGACAAGCTCACCGCGCGGCAGCGTGCGGTCTTCATCGCTATCGTGCTCAACGGTGTCCCGCTGGATACGCTGGTTATTGAGATGGCCTCCAACCGCAACGCGATTTACAAAACCTTGTTCGACGCCCGGCGTAAGCTGCGGGCGGCGCTTGCCGCTAATGGGTATCTACCTGGTGACTCTTTGAGGAGCTCATGAACGGCTGGTCGGAACTCGATGAGTTCCTGCGGACCGATCCGCGGGACGTGGGATGCGCCCAGGCGATGAAGATGATGCATATCTACGCCGACCTGGTGGCCGCAGGCGCCTCGGTGCAAGAGCGCTACCCGGGCTTCGCGGCGCACCTGCGGTCGTGCGGCCCGTGCGCAGAGGACTTCGACGGGCTGCTGGCCGCATTGCGCGACGAGGCTAACTGACCGCCACCCCACCGCTGACCGCCCACGCGCGAACGGCCGCCACTGCTTCTGCAGCATCCGCCGCAACCGGCCCGGTTCGCACCTGATCGTTCCCGCTCAGTGCCGCCGGGCATCCGGCACGTGCTCCCGCCGTCGACCAGGATCCGGGCAATACAAGTTGCAGGAGCCAGACACCGCGGTGCTAGCAAACCAGGCGCCTTCTCGGCAAGGAGGTCATCAAATGCGTCGTCTCGCGGGCATCCTGGCGGTTATGGCCGCCTTGGCCGCCATCCTCGATTCGAGCGCCCTTGCCCGGGCCGCCGGGCCGGTTGACTGGCCGCAGTTCCGGTTCAACCAGGCTCACACGGGCGTGAACCCGTTCGAGACCACCATCACCCCCCAGAACATCACGTCCGTGACGCTGCACTGGCAAGGCCAGCTGGGCGGCCTGGTCGATTTCTCCTCCCCAGCCGTCGTGAATGGCCTCGCCTACCTCGGCTCGACCGATGGCCGGCTCTGGGCCTTTGCGGCCGGCGGGTGCGGGCAGTCCTTGTGCACCACTCCGCGGTGGAAATCCACCGACCTGGGGCAGATCCGTGATTCGCCCCTTGTTTCCAACGGCATCGTGTACGTGGGGTCGCAGACCTCCAACACCTCCGCGGCCGGCAAGCTCGACGCGTTCTCCGCCGCCGGGTGCGGCCACACCGTGTGCGCGCCGCTGTGGCAGGGACTGGCCGGTCCGCAGTCGATCCTGGAGTCCTCCCCGGCCAAGGGGAATGGCCTTGTGTTCGCAGGTGCCTTCGACGGGAAGCTATACGCCTTCCCGGCGAGTGGATGCGGCGCCGCCACCTGCCGGCCGGCGTGGACCGGGACCACCCACGGGCACATCGAGTCGACCCCCACCGTGGCGGGCGGGATCGTCTACATCGGATCCGACGACGGCCACCTGTACGCCTTTAAGGCCGCCGGCTGCGGGACGGCGAGCTGCCGGCCACTGTGGCGCGGTTCCATCGGTGGCGGCCCGGTGCTCCAGTCCACCCCCGCCGTGTCGAACGGCACGGTCTACATCGGCTCGCAACACGTCCTAGCGGCGTTCCCCGCCATCGGCTGCGGCGCGGCAACGTGCCCGCCGTTGTGGAAGGGGACCTTTCAAAACGAGTTCTTGGGCGGCTCACCGGCGGTGTTCAACGGTTTCGTGTACATCGGCCTCGAAGACGGGGTGGGCGTCTTCCCGGCCGCCGGATGCGGCCGGCCGGCCTGCAGCCCGCAGCAGCTGGACGTCGCACCAGGAGCCCAGGCCCTGGTGGACTCCTCGCCCACCGTGGCCGCAGGCCTGGTGTACGCGGGCCGCAACACCGGCGAGATCCAGGCATGGCCAGCCAAGCCATGCGGGACCTTCCAGTGCACCAACGTCTTCCGCGGCGCCACCGGCGGCCCCGTGGTGAGCTCCTCGCCCACCGTGGTGAACGGGAAGATCTACATCGGCGGCGCCGACATCTTCGGCCAAGGCCGCCTCTTCGTGTTCGGCCCGGACCCACGTCGCGAGGCCCCTTCACAGCGCGGCGCGGGCCAGGCAAGATAACCCGCCTTGGCACGCAAATTCGGCGCTGAGACGAGTAGTTGCTGTGGCGCAAGCCAGACAGCACCTGGTCGTGGGTGCTGCGCGACCTCGGCGGCGGAAGAACCCGGCTGGTCACCCGTGTCCATGTGCTCTACGACTGGCCGCCCGGCAATCACCGCATTCGGAGTGGTCCTCCTGGAGTTCGGGGGCTTCGCCATGATGCGGCGCATGCTCCTGGGCATCAGACAGCGCGCGCAGCGCACGGCCCGGGCGGCCGTACCCTGACCCCCGGGGGCTTTGCGGCCGGAAATCCCCGGCTCGTCCTGCTCCCGCAGCTTCACCACCGGCACCGCTGGCCGGGCGGTCCGGTCATAGGCCGAAGACAGGCTCGCCGTCGCTGCCGCCGAGCAGGAAGACCCAACCGTTCCAGGTCACCTCGCTACTGTAGGTGACAACTTCCTGTACGCCGAAGGCCTCGTAGCCGTAGTGCAGTGGCACTTTGCCCCGCAGGCGCGGTCGTCCTGGCTGGTTATCCGCATTGAAGCCGGCCCGGGGAGGCCCATCGACGACGAGGTGCGGGCGGGAGCTACCCCGCTTCGTCTGCGCCGATGTCGAACGCGCTGCCGCGTGGGATCGGGTTACCGAAGAAGTCCTGCGTCCCGGTCGTGCAGCCGGTCAGGCCCGCGCAGGCGTTCGTGCCGGCGTTGATAGCCGGTGATCCCGGTTGCAGCGTCCACTGGGTGGACGGCCTGCCGGGCCCGTCATAGCCGAGGCCGTTCACCAGCGGGTCGGTGTTGTAGATGCCGTGCGGTTCGGGGTTCGGGTCGGTGAACGTGCCGCCAGTGTAGAAATACAGGTTGTAGTCGCGTGCCCGGTCATTCAAGATGCTCACGTCGCCCAGGACATTCGGGATGGCCGAGACGACCAGGTTGTTTTTGAAGATGCCGCCCGACTCGTGGTCGCCACCGCCGGAGCAGCCGTCGCTGATGAGCCCGGCCGTCTGCCCGGTGCTGTTTATGTAGAAGGTGTTGTTGTAGATCCACGTGTTGACCAGCTTGCCCCCGCCCCAGGTGCAAAGGTAGATCTCGGAGTCGCCGGGCATTGGCGTGACCACACCTGACTTGAGGTAGGTGTGCACCGTGCCGTCGCCGGCGCAAATGTTGTAGCGGACGATGCTGTTCGTCGTCGAGCCGCCGAATCCGAAGACGCTGGTGCAATAGGTGCTGTTGCCGTGGCCGTAGTTGTACTGCATGGTGCTGTTGGCCGACCCGTAGTCGATGTCGTACCCGCCGCCGTCCACGCCCGGCGAATGGTTGTCGTAGGACTCGTTAAACTGCCCGACCATGTTCTCCGAGGTCCACCACCACAGGCCCACCGGCGTGCCGGTGGTTACCGGCGGGGGCTGCATGCCGGACCGGTAGACCACGTTGTTCTGGATCGTCCCCTCGTGCGACATGTAGATAGCGATCCCGTCACCGTAGGTGTCGTGCACGGTCGAGTTCTGGATGGTGATGTTCCGGCTCTGAATGGCCTGGTTCTGCGAGTCATTCCGCCACCGGGTGTCCTGGTCGATCTGCACGCCCCAGACGAAGATGCCTCCCCACAATGTGGTGTCATAGGCGGTGACGTTGTCGACCAGCACATTGCTGAAGTAGCTCTTACGTGTGTAGACCCCGGAGCCCTTGGTCATGTTGGGCTCGACGATCATGCCGGGCGCGAACACTACGAGCCCGGTCCACTTGGCGTTCATCGCCGTGTAGTCGCCGCCGGTCACATGATGGACAACAAGGTTTCGCAGGGTGATGCCGACCGCAGGCGCGTCATGGTCGGTGGTCACAAGGACGCCCCACACCCTGCTGTTCTCGACCTCCAGATCCTGCATCGTCACGTACGAGGTGTCGAGGAGCTTGACGGCCCGGTTCTGGCCGGTGCCGTCGATGACGGGCAGCGCGCCGGTGCCGTAGGCATCGATCGTGATTGGGCTGGAGCTTGTACCCGATGAAGAAAAGACAAACGATCCGCTGCATGTGGTGCCGCGGTCGAACAGCAGGCTGTCGCCCGGGCCGAAGGCCTCGCCGTTGACGGTGCCCAGGTTGTTCCACGGGGCGGCGAGCGAGCCATCGCCGTTGGAGGCAGCGGCGCAGTTCACGTAGTAGACCGTTCCCGCTGCGGCCGCCTCGCCGGCGAAGGTCAACGAAAAGGAGCCCGCCAGAACGGCCGAAACAGCGAAGAGGATGATAGTCCTTGGCCAGCGAATAGCCATTGCGCGCTCCTTACCTCGGCGGCGGCCACCAGCGAGCAGCCTCGTTCATCAGTGAATGGCGGGTCAATTCGGCCCTGGGCCGAGCCTTATGCTCTTGTCTCCCCTTGCGGTTACCGGCCACGCCCAGCCACCCTCAGCCCCCGTTGCTTCCTGGACCGGGCCCAACGATGCTGCGGCCGACCAGTGGCCTAATCGCGAAGTCGAGCTGCGCCGCCAGCGCGAAGCCATCCCAGCGACGGCGGATGATCCCGCGCTTGTCAATGAGGAACGTGGTCGGGGCTTTCGTGACCCCGTAGGCCCGCTCGAGCGAGCCGTCCTCGTCACCGACCACCGCGATGGACGGGCCCAGCGCCCAGTCGAAGGTGAAGTTCACCAGCGCGTCTCGGCTGGGCGGAGACGTCCCGGCGGCATCCGCCGCGTCGACAATGACCGTCCGCAAGCCGGAGCGGCGGTTCTGGGTGTTCATGCTCTTGATGAAGACGATCTCGGCTCGCGAGGGGTCGTTGCTGACCGTCGCCTCCGCCTGCGTGTTCAGGAACGAAAGCAGGACTGGGTGGCCGCGCTGCCTGGCCAGCGAAAACGTGCCAGCTTTCAGGCTGGCGAGCGGACGGGTGAAAAGCGGAGCGCGATGCTGGGCACGCGGGGGAGGCATCACCGAGCCGTGATCCATGCCCCGCAAGCCAACCACGAGCGCGATTCCGGCAAGCATCACGGCAACGGCCACACCGGCAATGGCGCCTCGTTTCGCAGAAGGGACGCGCCGATCGCGGCGCCCCGTCCCGCCCGGTCCTGGCCGGAGCAGGGCCGTGCCCCGGTGGTCGGGGCGGTGGCGCGAAAGCATCGATTGGCACCCGGTTCCGAGCAAGATCAGCCACCCGATTGTGCTCCCGCTCGCAGGCGGCGTCAACGATTTCGAACGCAGCCGACATGGACCCGATCCTCGTCAAGCTGATGGAATCTAGCCCGGTTACGTTCCTGCTGGCCAGTGCGGCCGACGCCGGCAAGACCCCGCTGGCCGCTGGCGCAGGCGTAGCCGCCCTCGCCGCGGCGGCCACCCTCCCGGCAACCGTGCTCGCCACCGCCCGCGATGCCGACGCCGACATCCTCACCATCCTTGCCCCTGGCGTGGAACGCATCGAGTACCTCCGCCCACTGCAGGGCATCACCGCCGGGCAGGCTCCGCTGGTGAGCGTCCTCAAACCCAAGACCTCTACCACAACCGCTTCGGCGACAGCCGGCCTGGCAGCAAGCGCTCGCTGCCCGCCTGTGATTAGGCCAGATACAGACCATGCAGGTGACTGAGGGGATCGCTCGCCTGAGTCTCTGGATGCGTTATCACGGGGCCGGAGCCACCACTTTGGCTCCCCGCAGCGGCCTCAATGATCTGATTACACTGCAAAACTGGCGGTCAGGGGCGGGTCGAACCGCCGACCTTCCGCTTTTCAGGAGGCTTGCCTAGATGACCTATGCGAAGGTCAGTGGTCGTAGGCGGTCAGTGAGCGGTGGATGGGTGCGCCGGTGTGGTCGTTGTGCCAGATCGCCGCGGTCAGGGCCAGGATGCGCTGCAGGACGCGCACCATGACTCCGGCGATGGTGTGGCCGCCGTGTCGT
>Ga0306925_10007136_pt1 | contig 10469 bp, 7 predicted proteins | sample flu12Cox44000176_FD_203755 | JGI IMG/M metagenome (GOLD analysis project Ga0306925, IMG submission 203755) | Lab enrichment of tropical soil microbial communities from Luquillo Experimental Forest, Puerto Rico - flux8day.12C.oxic.44.000.176 (v2)... | ecosystem: Environmental > Terrestrial > Soil... | reverse complement strand
GCGATTGAGCTGGTTGACGATCTCGAAAATCGCCTCCTCCCGCCTCTCTGGGGGGTAAGCGCCGCCAGCAGCCGCCCCATTCGCAGATGGGCCTCGGCGCGTAATGGTTCCGGAATCAACGAATAGGCTGCTTCCTGAACCCGGTCGTGGATAAACCGATAGGAATCCTCCAAACGCACAATGAGCTCCAGATGCACAGCCTCCCAAAGATCCGAGTGAACCTGCTCCTCCGATGTCCCGTGAACGATGCAAAGCGTGGCGATCTCCGCACTGTTTCCCAGGCAGGCAAACTCTCGTAGCGCCTTCTGCGTTTCAGCGGCTAGGCGGTTCAACTTCCCAACCATGAGGTCCGCCACATTATCGGTGTAACCCTTAGCCTGAATCCGGCTCAGGTCCCAGGACCATCTCCCATCGGCGTGATCGAAGGCGAGTAATCCCTCACCGGCCAGCGCAGAAATAAATTGAACGGCGAAAAATGGATTGCCCGCAGTCTTTTCGTGAACCAGTTGCGCCAATGCGGTGACGCGATCCGATTCGCTGTGAAGCGCATCCGCAATTAACCACCCCAGGTCTTCGCGGACCAGGGGCGCAAGGATCATTTCCTGTACTATCGCCCCGGCTTGACGGATCGCTTCGAGCTTGCGCATCAGCGGATGGGCGGAATTAACTTCGTTGTCCCGGTAGGCGCCGATCAACATCAAGTGCTGTACGTCCGGCTCGGTCAATAGATCCTCCAGCAAATCGAGGGTAGCCGCATCGAGCCATTGCAAATCATCGACGAAAAGAGCAAGCGGGTGTTCCGGCCGCGCGAATACACCAATAAATCGCCGGAACACCAGCTGGAAGCGGCCTTGCGCGTCCCGGGGAGGAAGTTCAGGGACTGGTGGCTGTTCTCCTATGATGAGCTTCAATTCGGGAACCAGATCCACAATGAGCCGCCCATTCGGACCTAACACCTCTTGAAAGGCATTACGCCAGTTCCGCAGTTCAGCTTCACTCTTACCCAGAAGCGGACGAACAAGACTCTGAAGGGCTTGTGCCAACGTGGCATAAGGAATGTCACGTTTATACTGGTCGAACTTGCCTGATGCAAAAAGGCCACGGGGCGGAACCAGCGCCTTATGGAGCTCATTGACGACGGAAGACTTGCCGATACCGGAATAGCCGGAGACGAGCACCAATTCCGACCTGCCGCTGGCCACGACGCGCTCGAAGGAGGCAAGCAAGATCTCGATCTCGCGCGCTCGCCCATATAATTTCTCGGGAATCAATAGCCGGTCTGGCGTGTCGTGGGCGCCAAGCGGGAATTCGGCAATACGGCCCTGAGTTTCCCATTCAGCAAGGCAGCGCCGAAGATCACTCTCAGCACCGGCCGCTGTCTGGTAGCGTTCCTCCGCTGTCTTAGCCAGCAGCTTCATGATGATGGCCGAGACGGTTGCCGGGACATTCTTCAACCGCTCTCCGGGCGATATTGGCAGTCTTGCAATGTGGCAGTGAACCCATTCCATGGGATCGGAAGCCGTGAAGGGAAGACTCCCAGTCAGCATTTCGTAAAGCGTGGCACCCAGGGCGTAGAGATCGCTCCGGGAATCGATAGAACGATTCATTCGTCCGGTCTGCTCGGGCGCCATGTAGGGGAGTGTCCCGGCCACGAACTCGGGAGGCTCAGGAGATTGGCGCTCACGCGGACGCCGCGAAGCGATACCGAAGCCCATCAGCCAGCACTGGCCGGTCACGAAGCTTACCAGAACATTGGCCGGCTTGATATCCTTGTGGATGATGCCGCGCTGATGCAAGCGACCTATCGCAGTCGAAAGGCTGATGGCTAGACGCAACCAAAACGCCACGTCCAAAGGCTGACCGAGCAATTGATCGAGAGGGACACCGCCTGGATCCGTCGAAACAAGTACCGTACGGTCCCAGTGGTCAGTAACTGCAATCGGTCGGGTAGCCCAGGTGGGATCCAGCTCTTCTTTAAAAGAATATTCGTGCTCGAGCCGTTTCAAGATTTCCGGCGTGGGACGCTCCACCGCAGGCGAAAGCACAAGAACCCGACTACGCGAGACACTTCGTTCCAGCTCCTGGCTGACGTTAGCCTGCCCCAAGACTGAGGGCGCGCCGTAGCAACCCGACTCCGCCGAGCCTACGTCGCGGCCTCGATTTTCCGCTGCTTCAACCGCCTCGCTGCCAAGGACGCGCCGAAGCGGGCGAAGGCGGCTTGCGAAGGCGGCCTGGGATGCATCGTCCTTACTCTGCCCGCGATAAAGGATAAACACTTCATCCTTCCGCAGCACCTCAAAGACATATTTTGACAGGTCAATCACAGGTGGGGCTCCAGCTATCCCACAATTTTACACAATTCTTTTCATCATCAGCCTATAAAGACCGAGCGAGGGTCGCATCTCCGAGGCGACCGGTTTTGCGATGAGATCGTAGTTCAGCAGGCCACTAATCGTCCTCGAACTCGTCCTCGTCCTCGGAACCGTTTCACAAGCTGCCTCTGCTGCGACGCGGGTTCACCAAAGGCAAATATTGACCACCCCACCTCCAACAATCGAGGTTCGAGGACGACTTTTTCTATTTGGTGCCGCAAGTCAGCGGGACGACGGGAACAAAATTCTCGTCCTCATTCGCACAACGGGCTAACCGCCTTCATCCCGCTGCGCCAACAAGTCGTATTGGCCTTTCCCTTCTCGTAAAAGATATTCTCGACAAATGTGAATAACATTGCCAACCCGCACCTCGCACATAGATAGCCCGCCGTGGGGTTTAACATATCCGGTAAACACTCCAAGCGTCCCCCCAATATCCGTATTACGCACCCAATCTCCTGCTTTGAATTTAGTAGGAGTCATACTCCAATATCTCGTGTAAGCAAAAAGGCGCTCATCGCTAACGATCATCGCCAAGTGACTAACTCGCGCGAGTTCACTAGCGTGGCGTTGATGCGCCTGTGACCACTGCGACTTTACCTGTGAGTTTGTTCATGTGTTATCGTTCTTTTGGGTTTTTTAGTGGAGATGGTTGTGAACAACTTGGAGGAATTGACTTGAGAAACTTGCTTACCGATTACGTACGAAAAGTCCCAGCAGATCTTCGAACGATTCTTCTTCCCTTTGTTTACGGATTATTCGGCGGCCTGGCGGCAGTAGCCTTCCAAAAAGGGGCCAGCATCATGTTCTCAATATTTTGGGAAATCCCTTCCCAACAAATGCAGCGGGGGGCTTTCGCGTTCTTCAGCCTCGCGACGATTCTGGTGGCGTCAATCATCGCGGGTCTGATTCTTACCTTTGTCAGCCGCGAGGCGGCTGGAAGCGGTATTCCGCAGGTGAAGGTTGCTTTCTGGAGAGATTTCGGATTTATGCCGGCCAAGGTGGTGATAGCGAAGTTCTTTGCGGGCGCGATCTCGATCGGAGGCGGTTGCAGTCTCGGGCGAGAAGGTCCGTCGGTTCATATCGCGGGGGCGCTGGCATCGAATATTGCAGGATGGCTTGGCGTCGCCAAACAGGCCCGCCGTCCCGCCCTCCTATCCGGTGCCGCTGCAGGATTGGCTGCGGCATTCAACACGCCGTTGTCGGCCATTACCTTTGTCCTCGAAGAGATCATCGAAGATCTGAATAACAGGGGTTTCCTGGCCCAGGTTCTGATCGCGTCAGTGACAGCTACTTTTGTTTGCCATGCCATTTTAGGAGACAACCCGGCGTTTGTTATTCCATCGATCGGGAACTTTTCCGGTGTTGTATATCTGCTGGTGATTCCTACCGCAGGGCTTGCAGCGCTGGCCGGCGTCGGCTTCCAAAAGGGCACTCTAGTCTGGCGAGACGAGATCAAACGCATCAAACGCGTCCCTTTTTTCCTGAAACCGGCGATCGGCGCAGTAATGAATTGGATTCTTGGAATCGCGGTCTTCCTCGCTATTGCCAAAATCGGCGTTTTTGGCCTCGGCTATGGAGATCTGGAAACGATGTTTTACGGTGGCATTAGTGCCCCGCAAGCGGCCGTTCTATTGATCGCGAAGTTAGCTGCGACGATTGCCGTCTATGCCTGGGGCGGCGCCGGAGGCATCTTCTCACCAGCACTTTTCTTTGGGGCCGCCATCGGTCTCGTTTTCACTGACCTATGTGGACTCGTGCTCCACCTTGAGCCGAGTGATCGGATTGCTCTTACCGTAGCCGGAATGAGTGCATGCCTGGGAGCTGTGGTGCGGGCGCCAATTACGTCCATTCTTATTGTGTTTGAGATGACCCATCAGTTCTCTTTTGTTCCACTCCTCATGATTGGCACAATCGCGAGCCAAGCGGTTAGCCGCGCCCTTTGCCACACTAATTTCTATAGCGACATCATTGAACGAGATGGCATAGAGCTCGAGCGCCATATCCCGCCTCGATCCCTTGCCTCTCTGCAGAGCCGTCCAATTTCGACGCTTGCAAATTTTTCTCCCATCTTTGCCAGCAGCACCGATCGAGACGAATTGGAGCGCCTGTGCACCGAACATCCTTACCAGCAATTTCCTTTGATAATGGGTGGACAACTCATTGGAGCGATCAACCGAAACAAAATCCTGGGCGGTCAATCGCCCAAGATTGAAGTAGATCCGGCGGAGGCGATTCCCGCACATTCAACAATCAAGGAAGCCGTCGCTAAAATGGTGGGGAATTCGATGAGTCTATTGGTGGTTTTGTCTGCGACCGAAAATACTCCAATCGGTATCGTGACGCTTCACGATGTTCTTCGATTGCAAACCCAGCTATCGGACGCGGCTCTTCTTTAGCCTGAATCGAGGCTTCGATCGGCGTTATTGACCTGGAGGGCGCCGGTCCCTCGGTGCCGCGTTACGCGATGAGGGCTTTGTCCGCAGCCGGCTTGGGATGTTCGGTTCGATACAGGAACGCGCGTTCTAAGCTTTTAACGTCCATTCTTCCATTTCACGTCATGCCCGACTCATGTTGCGCGAAACCCAATTTGGACCGAGGGATTGGCGCTTTCGTACGCAAAAGCGGCCGATTACCAGATCTCAAGGACCTCGGGAAGCGGATAAATGTGGAGAATCTTGACAACCGTTTCGGCCGAACCAGCGCAGACGACAAACCGACGTTCTCGTGCATCTGAGTCGTTTTTCGGGAATGGTGGCGGATGGGTCGTGGCTCAGTTTCTCATCATGACGAGTTGGGTGGCCTTGACGCCGAAAGGGCACAAGCTGACAGATTCGGCTCTGGGGCGCGCAACGGCAGGGGTGTTAGTGAGTGTCGGAGCCGCGGCGGTTGTGTCCGGTTCGATCATGCTGGGAAAGAGCCTCAGTCCGTTCCCGAAGCCGCCCTGCTCACGCTCGGCTCATTCGGCGCGGACCCTATGCGGTGGTGCGCCATCCTCTCTACGCCGGCTTGATCGCGCTCAGTTTGGGCTGGGCTTGCCTCTGGGCAAGCGCTAGGGGCGCGGCGCTAGCGCTAGCTCAGGTACTGTTCCTCGACGCCAAAGCGCGTCGCGAAGAGCGCTGGTTGCGAGAGAAATTTCCCGACTACGGTCAGTACGCCGCGAGAGTCCGACGGCTGATTCCATGGATTTACTGACCGCCCCTCTTTGGCGCGCGGTACTCACCTTCTTCCTTGCCGGTTTTGAGGAATCCCTCAAACTCATCCGCAAGCTTTGGGTTCAATTTCTTGAGAGTAACCAGGTCCTTTTCTGCAGCGGCTTTCCTGCCCATCTTTGCCAAGAGCAATCCCCGATCCTCGTAGGCCTCAGCCATAGTTGGTTTGAGTTGAATAGCCTTATTGAAATGTTCAAGGGCTTTCGAATAGTTCTGCGGGCCCTGCTGACGAAGCGTGAATCCGAGGTTTTTATGCGCCTCAGCAAAGTTCGGATTATCACGGATCGCCTGTTCGAACTTAATCTGGGCCGCAGCGAAATTTTTCGTGTGCATAAGCGCGACGCCTTGGTTGTAAACTTTAAAAACCGAATCGCCAACCTCCTGTCGCGACGGGTTGTTCTCAACTGCAACGCTTCCACCACTGCTCCCAGAGCCCGCACCGCCCCCACTGCCAGGGCCCATTGCAGTGACTGTTCCAGTAAAGATTACACAAATGCTGAGAAAGAGGCTTCGCTGCAGGGCCTCATGCAGCCCGCCACGCGAAAGGGGCGAACGGGTTGGCGTCATCGCCAAATCTGCCAATTGATGAAATTTCATTTCGGTATTCTTTTTTGTTGAGTTTCAAAACTCCGAATTCAGATGTAGCGCCGCTTTTATGTACGATTTATGGTGATTGCCTGCCGATAGCACGATGTCATGCGAGATCGCGAAGCCGGCCCATGCGGCCGGTCCAGGCTACCGAGACTGATAAACCTTATACCAGCCCAATATCTATACCGGTCCCGAACGCAATTTATTCCCAGACGCTGACCTACTGCGTGGATCGCCCCGAATCGACTGCGCGGCACAGACGGGGCCCAACCGCGCTTTGACTATGAGCTGATCCGCACCGAAGGTGGGCATCTTGACTACTCCCGCACATTCTTCGCTTACCCAACCAAGGGCCGCTGACTCTCTGCCGCAGGTTGATTCGTTGCGACGACCACTAAGCGAATGGCTTCTGCTGCTAACGCTGGCAGCGGTGCAGTTCACGGTTGCTGTCGACTTCGTCATTATGATGCCCCTGGGACCGCAGTTGATGCGTATCTTTGAAATCCATACGGCCGCCTTTAACTTCGCGGTATCAGCATACGCTGGAGCAGCAGGAGTATCAGGACTCGGTGCAGCATTTTTTCTCGATCGATTCGATCGAAAGACCGCATTGCTGATCATCTACACCGGTTTTGCTATTGGCACTCTGCTCTGTGCACTCGCTCCGACATTCGAAACGCTGGTATTCGCCCGTGCCTTGGCCGGCTTTTTCGGTGGTATCGTCGGCGGCATCAGTCTCGCGATGGTGGGTGATCTCGTCCCGGACACGCGGCGGGCGTCGGCGGTGGGAACTGTGATGTCTGCTTTTTCGGTTGCGCAGGTGGCGGGAGTACCTTCAGGCCTCTATTTTGCCGACAAGCTTGGCTGGCATGTTCCCTTTCTCCTGCTGGCTGCTCTTAGCGCCATCGTTTGGATTTTCGCTTTCGTACGATTGCCCAAGGTCCGCGCCCATCTGCAGGCGAGCCGAGGCGAAACGCCGTTGCGCCGATTCTTGGGTATCCTAGCCAACGCAAATCATCTCCGAGCGTTTGCTTTGATGTCAGTGATCACCATCGGCGGATTCACGATCATACCTGATCTTGCCAACTATCTGATCTCCAACGTCCAATTGAATAGCGGAGAGCTGCGCTGGGTCTACTTAGTCGGCGGAGGGTCGACGCTCTTTACCATGAACGGCATTGGTCGAATGGCTGACCGGTTCGGCCGGATGAGGATCTTCACTATCATGATGCTTTGCTCGATTGTCGCAGCATTCGTGTCGACCCATTTGCCTGTCGTGCCAGTCACTGTCGCCGTGGCCGCTTCGACGTTTTTCATGATCTCAATGACAGGCCGGTTTGTTCCTGCTATGGCGATGATCACCAGCAGCGTAGAGCCGGAACATCGGGGCGGCTTTATGAGCGTCAACTCGGCGGTTGCACAGTTCTCCGCAGCGTCTGCGGCAACAATGGCCGCGTGGGTGATCCACGATGGAGCCAATCATCAACTGTTAGGCTTTGGCAAAGTTGCATGGCTTTATATTGGCTGGGCCGTCATTGGTTTGTGGTTAGCTTCTGGAATTCGACGGGCAACGGTGCAAACCGCTCCCGCAGTGGAGGCCCCGGCGTATGCGACTGGTGATTAGCCCGACCTTTTCACAAATTTTGTAAATTTGAGCGATAACCATTGCAGAAGCGGACGAAGGTGTCGCCGGGTTCTCCCAGCGCACCGCTGGGCAGTACCCAGTAGAATCCGCGCCGCACCACGAGGTCGGAAATTCCCACCACGCGCAACTGGCCAAGAGCCAATTCATTTTTAACGCTCCAGCGGGACAGAAACGCAAGCCCCATACAGTGGATCGTCGCAGTCTTAATCGCCTCGATGTCGGCCATGACGTACTGATAGGCGAGTCGTCTAGCCTGGACTCCCAGCTTGCGCATGGCTCCTTCTACGACCGCCCTTGTTCCAGAGCCCGATTCCCGCCAGATCAGTGGAAGCCGGTACAGATCCTGGGCGGCCGCCACCGAGGCGGCCAGTTGCTGGTACTTGCCAAACCTCGGATTGGTCCCCGCCACCAGTATCACCTCGTCTTCAACAAATTGTTCCAGTCTAAGCCCCGCCGCGCGTGGACTGCCCTCCACAAGTCCGAAGGGGTAGAAGCCCTCTCGGACGGATTCAAGGACAACCTCCGTGTTATCCACCCGCAACTCGATTTCGACACTCGGATAAAGCCTGGAGAACTCGCCGAGGAACGAAGGGATCACGTGGGATGCGATCGTCAGACTCGCGCCGAACCGAAGTTTGCCGCTCAGTTCATGCTCGGTTTGGAACGAAGCTTCCATCCGGGAGAGTGCGTTCTGAATTTCGGTCGAAAAAGTGCGCAGGGCGTGACCGTGCGTCGTCAGTTTGACGCCGCGCGTCGAACGGGACACTAGCGGCCTGCCCACGATTTCCTCAAGTCGCCGAAGGTGAGCGGTGACCGCGGGCTGGGACAGATGTAATTGCTTCGCAGCGGTCGAGACTTTACCACACTGCGCCACGGCGAGGAACGATCGGAGAAGTCTAAGATCAAGGTCGTTTGCATTCATATCAGCCGTTTCCGCAAAGCCTTCGGCTTAGTGCTATTCGAATCCGAAATATCAGATTCCCTGATGGCTAATCCAATCAATTGATTATCCAGGCCCGGAAAATTCACGATGCTCGGCTCATGCAACATAAAAACTTTCAGCGGCCGGCTGTCCGGAGCCTTATTCCGCGGCGTTCATCTACCGGATATTCCAGGAGCTTCGCAGCTGATCATTGCCGCGAAAACCGCACGCCCGAACTTGGCCTTGAGTCTGAGCGGTCTCAGCGACCCGAGGATTCCTGCGATTGGAGGTCCAATGCATATTGAACGGTTTTTTGTTTCGGGATTAGCGCACGCTTCTTACGTCGTCGCATCGGGACTTGAAGCTGTTGTAGTCGATCCAGAACGGAATGTAGACGGGTACCTGGCTTACCTTGCCAAAAATGGGCTCAAACTCCGATACATTTTTCTGACACACCCGCACGCGGATTTCGTGGCTGGGCATACCGAGCTGTCAGCCCGATCCGGAGCGCCCATCCTCCTTTCCGAGGCTGCGCCCGCTACCTTTCCGCATGGCGACCTCAAAGACGGTGATCGCTTCACCGTGGGGTCTTTGGAAATAGAGATTATCACCACTCCGGGTCATTCGCCGGATAGCATTTGTCTGTGTCTGTTCGAGTCCGGCGCTCCCGTGGCTCTGCTTTCTGGCGATACACTTTTTGCCGGCGACGTCGGAAGGCCGGATCTGCGCGATCTGGAAGCGGGTACGCGCGAACTCGCAGCCATGCTCTATGATTCGCTTTTCCATAAACTGCTCCGGCTTCCTCCGGAGGTAAGAGTTTATCCAGCCCACGGTGCTGGATCGTTGTGCGGGCGACAGATTTCTTCGGCGCCATTTACGACAATCGGCGAGGAGGTGGCAGCCAACTGGGCGCTCCAGTTGAATGATCGAGCTCGCTTCGTCGAGGCCATGGTAGCGAATTTGCCGGAGCGCCCACCCTACTTTGCGCGATCAGTCGCGATCAATTTGCGCGGCGCGCCCTTCTTATCCGATCGCCCGAAAGTCGCTCGCCTGCAGCTTTCCGAGTTCAAAATGTTGGAACAAAAAGGCGCGACAATTTTGGATGTGCGCTCACCCGCGCTTTTCGGTCAAGCTCACGCCGCGGGTAGTGTGAACATTGGGGTTGCCAACCCTTCCTTCTCGGTTTGGAGCGGCTTCTTTGTCAACCCCGATCTGCCCATCGCGCTGGTAGTTGAGGACGAGGAACAGGCGCAGCGGGCTCAGCTAGAGCTCGCCCGTATTGGATTTGATGACATCGCCGGATTTCTCGTTGCTGAGGATCTCCAACAGACTCTACGAATCACCCAACTTGGAGTTCGAGATCTCCTCGCAGCCTCCGATGCCGATGGGTTGCAGCGTCCGATCATTTTAGATGTCCGCTCGGCCCAGGAATATTGTCAAGATCGTCTGGAAGGAACGGTGAACATTCCACTGCCGTCGCTGCTTCGGCGTATCGGAGAATTTTCTCGAAATACGCCTCTAACCGTCGTTTGTGCCAGCGGTTACCGAAGCTCAATCGCGGCCAGTCTTCTTGAATCGGAAGGGTTCACGCGATTGAGCAATGTCTTGGGTGGTGTGTTCTAGAATCCTTGAAAAGCAAAATCGATTGCAAATGAGTCAAGTTGTTCCGTTTCGTGTATCGATGATCAAATGGGCCTTGCTTTTCAAGGATTCTATGAGCGGGACCG
>Ga0306925_10007135_pt1 | contig 10470 bp, 11 predicted proteins | sample flu12Cox44000176_FD_203755 | JGI IMG/M metagenome (GOLD analysis project Ga0306925, IMG submission 203755) | Lab enrichment of tropical soil microbial communities from Luquillo Experimental Forest, Puerto Rico - flux8day.12C.oxic.44.000.176 (v2)... | ecosystem: Environmental > Terrestrial >... | reverse complement strand
ACCCGTTACACAAACGCGTGGGAAATTGGTTTTATTTTCGGACTTCGCGTTGCGCGAGGAACAGTTCCACAGCCGTAGGCCGGAAGCGAAACTGGTTACCAACTCTGATGAAGTTTAATAGGCGCCGGGAGGCCCAACGACGGATCGTCTTCGGTGCAAAGCCGGTGAGGTTGGCCAGTTCATTCGTACTTAGTAGGGCTCTCGATGGATGGTGTGCGCCTACCAGATCTGGCCCGGACCTCAGCGATCCAGTGACTTCTTCGAACAAAGTGTTCTTTATGCCGAGGGTAGTGCCACTTGGTCCAGCACACGGCGGGTCCACAGGTGTCTCGGATTCTGAAGTCCGACCATTAAGGGATTTCGCTAGCGCCAGCCGAAAACCTTCTGCTTCGGGAGGAAGCTGCCCGTAGCGAACAGCTTTGTCAGCCTGTTGGGCGAGAATGTAGTCGGAGAGTGGACGCCCGGTCTGCTTTCCATATGCCCTAGCCATGTCAAGGCGAGAGACGCCGACAATTCTTGGTGCCCATTTGTCAAAGGCCTTGATGAGCCCCTTACCAGCCAGTCCCTGCTGCTTTAATATGCCCAGAAGGATCTTCGCCTCCCAAAGAGGGGACACGTTCCAATTTCCTCTCACGCGTTGTCGCTCGAGTGTTTGTTTCTCATTGACGTAGGTGGCGTTAGTCATGGCCGCACCTCCAAGCACGATGCAACTCAAATTCAAGCTGTCACCTGTCTAGGTTCGTCACGCCCACCAGATGATTCGTTGCAACACTGGCAGTCAAATGCCCACATTAAGACACTATATGTATATAGTATGTAAAGAAAAGTCAAGCTCTCATTGTGGCAGACGACGAGAAGCACGTCGCTGAAGAGTGTAAGGCAAGGACCTCACCCTCTTTACGATTTTGCGGGGAAAAAATCTGGAATGGTTGTTGGATCGACTCCGGGAATGCGTCGCTTAGGAAGTGGCGGAACGGGAATGCGGCCGTAGCGCTGATTCCATTTCGCCCAGGAAACTCGGTCGAAAATCCCTGGCGCGGGGTTGTCGAGCGCCGCTTTGAAATCGTCGTCGCCGAAGTATTTCCGAACAATTTCGATGTCCTCATCGGACGCGTATGTCATCGCATAGGTGAGAAACCGCGACGGGAACTCCAGCGCTTCTTCCGCTGTCCCAAACCAAAAGATGCGCCTTGCGACGGTCAAAAGCTCCTCGGAATGAATCATCGCTCTCTGCCCCGTGCAACCAAATCTCGCTTGCCGACCAGTCTAGGAAGCTCATTTAATTTTACGCCCTTAACTGCGCCCTGCAACGCATTCTGCATCGACTTAGGAAGCGTAGGTAGATCCCCATCGGCGAAGTATGTCAAGGCGCGGAGGGTTGCGCTGGGTTCGAACTGCTCTCCATAGATGGCCCTGGCAGCCGCAAGGGCTTTGCTTAGATCGACACCGTCTTCCAGCAAAGCCGCAATGTCTCGATAATCTTTGGCCTCGGCGCGTCGTTGTACGACGGCCATCTTGCATCCTGCAATGTCGATAAGAGAAGCAATCAGTACGCCGTTATCGCGTGCCGCATCTGGATCCGCTACCCGGTTCAGTCCGAGTCCTCCGAAAAAAGATACAGGGACTGAACCATTTCGATCGAGAACGCACGTCAGGGTGTTTTCCCGGACTAGGACTACCTTCCCCCTCTGAAGATACGGTATGCGCTTCAACAGATCTTCTGGAGCAAAAGTCGCATTCGTAAAGAAGTCAAAGTCTTCCGAGACGCGATGCCCAAGCCGGAGCGCGAGAGCGGTTCCTCCATAAAGCACAAATTGCTTCGGTGTGGCCTTCAACTCTGTCCAGATCGCCCGCTGCGGTTCAGGCAGAATGCTCAGTTTGGGAGAGAAGCTCATTGGATTGTCAGGGGCGCTGGAATGCGGAATTTTCCATGGTGTGAACAATATACTCCCACTTCTTTTCTTCCCATGTAATTCCGTGTGCTAGTTCACATGGCGTCTACGAATCCCTCCGGGTCGACGTGGCTCGCCAGTGAAACCCCGGCCCGTTTGCTTCCAGTCGCTTCAGATTCTCAAACGGATCACGAACAACTCTGCTCTCAGTTACTTGAGCACTCGCGGCGGTTTCATCGGCGCTTTTCCCGCCCGGCGCCGCGGATGGGCACACCTTCTTTCGCGCCCGTACAACGAGTTTGCGAAATGTCCCGTAGCTCATGTTGAGGCCATCATCTGCCAGGCTTTTCCATATACCCTTCCACGTCTTTCCCGAGGCAAAGGTGGCCTCAAGCGCGGGAAGGAGCCGGCGAATCAATGCCGTTTTTGTGCTGGGCGGTTCGGCAGCGAGTTTTTCCAGCGTCAGGCGGAAGCGATTTTCGATTGACTCAGCCATTGCTGGTGTATATATATAGCATCACCGAATCTTGGTGGCAAGAGAATTCGAGTCGCCGGAGCTCTTCGGACAGTATGAGACTGATTCGGAATGATTCGGACAGACCCGGACAACAGCGGCCCAAACCGGACCATATCGGAATGTTCCGGACCCAAATGGACAAATTGCGCGACATTTGGGGACGCGCGGGCGACGACAGGTAACGGAAAGCATCGGCGGACCACAAAAGACGAAAAAGGGCGACAGAAGTGGGCGAGAGGGGAGCGGTGGGCAGGAGTTTGTTGCTGGTTTTGCTGGGTATTGGAACATAAAGGGATGCGCCCGCATGGTTGGTGATTTGAGCGATAACTTTTGTGCAGTGAGTGGGATATGTGGGGGCGGTTTTTCGGCGATTGCGCCACAAATGCGCCACAAAAAAAGGAGGATGAATCACGTGAGAAAACACCGCATCGAGCGCAATTTGGCGTTCCCCAGCGAGGAGTTCCGCGCGAAAGTGCGCACCGCCGCGAAGCAACGGGGCTTCCGGACCGAACAGGCTTTCCTGATTGCGGCCTGTGAGCACGAGCTGGAGAAAGGCGACAACACGGAAGCGATGGACGACCTTGAGGCGCGTATGGTGGCAACCCTTTCAAACGTGGCCAGAGAGGTGCAGGCACTCTTCACTCTGGTGCACACCCAGGTGGCCCTTACCAACTGCCTCCTGCAGTACATCCTGACCTGCGTCGCTGAGCCTCCTGAGGAACTACTGCCTGCCGCCCGTGCACGGGCAAAGCTCAGATACGCAAAAATGCTTCGTTTTGCTGGCCAAGAGGTCGCAACTCGAAACAAAGTCACGCTGGAACAGGTACTAACTCATGGCAAACAGTAATGAGGGACCGCCCATCCGTCTCAGGCCCCGTCGGTCAAAGCGAAATCCGAACGACGATCCCCGGAGGTATGCGGGAGTCGTCGGATCCGTGCTTCGATTCGCGCAGATGACCAACCGCGCGCGCCGTCGCCACAGCCAATCACAATCTGAGTCTGTTCGGCAGTTTCGCTCCGCCCGGCTCCGTACCCAACGGGTGTCCATCCGTGTGACGTATGCAAAGAACAAAAACCAGGGCCAATGGAAGGCACACGGATGCTATATCGCCCGCGACACCGCTACACAAGGTGGCGATCCCTCCCGTGCAGGGTTTGACGCGACCAGAAGGGACTTAAATATCGCCTCGGTCCTCGACAGTTGGCAGCGAGCGGGCGATGAGCGCATCTTCAAAGTCATTGTGTCCCCTGAGTTCGGCGAACGTCTGAACCTCCAGGACCACACGCGAAAGCTCATTCAGTGCATGGAGAAAGACTTGAAGACGCGCCTGGAATGGGTAGCCGCCGTGCACTTCAATACCGAGCATCCTCACGTGCATATCGCGCTACGAGGTAAGGACCAGAACGGGTGCGCGCTGGTAATAGGCCGCGACTACATTCGTTCCGGCATCCGGTCCCACGCCGAGAACCTGGCGACGAAAGCTCTTGGCGCCCGAACCGAACTCGACATAGAGGAAGCTCGACAAAAGGAGATCACGCAAGCTCGCTACACTTCACTGGATCAGATCATCCAAAGAGCGAACGACGGACAGTCCTCCTCATTCACTATCGCCACTGACATCACGGCACCAGGGCTCTCCGACCGAGAACGACGCCTCCACCAGAACTTAAGCGCACGGCTTGCGCATTTGGAAAAGATGGGTCTCGCGAAGTCGGTTGCGTCACAACAGTGGGTTGTCCTTGGCGACTTTGAGACGGTTCTCCGAACATTGCAGCGAACTGTCGACCGACAAAAGATGCTCGCCGCTCACGGTGCGCTTCTCTCAGACCCGCGTCTGCCGTTCGAAATCACAAACAGTCGAAATCTAAAAGCAGTGGAGGGTCGAATTCTCCTCCATGCCGAGGACGAAGCGAGCGGCCGCCGATATCTCCTGCTGGAAGGCACCGACGCGAAGGTTCACCTTATTTACCACACGCAAGAAATCGAAGAGGCGCGACGCGTCGGCAAACTTGCCGTCAACAATTTCGTCCGCTTCGAAAAGCGCTTTGCAGACGGAATCCCGCACATCGAGATCTCCGATCATGGTGACGCCGATGCCTTGCTCGCAAACCGAGCATTCATGAACAAGCAAGCCCAAACACTTCTCAGGCAAGGCATCACACCCGAGAAAGGTCTGTGGGGAAATTGGCTCGGACAGTACCACAAAGCACTTCGCGTCACGGCTGAAAGGCAGGCCCTTTTTGGTAAGGAGATGTCCACACAGAGGAGTTCAGGACGAGAAAGGTAACTGAGTGCGATCGTGAACACCCCATCGCGCCGTGGTGGAGACTGTAGCCTAGTTGAAGCGCACCTCAGGGTCAGGTATATATCGTATGTGATGGACCAGTGCGGAGGACTCGTGATTCCTTGCAGGGGACCTGCGACCCGTGGCAATACGTAGAAATCCCGGTTTCGACGTTTTCAATGTCCGGCTGTTAGTGGGCCTAGACAAGCTGCTTCGCGAAAAGCGCCGGTATCAGGGAGATTTGTCCGCCTCGATCAACGACGCGCTTCTGGCCGTCAACCTCAACACCGTCAAACTGGTCACTCTTCAAGGCAAGAAGAAACAAACCGCACGTGAAACCCAGGTGGTCTTGCTTCGGCGCCTCATTCGGAGCCTTCATCACGTAGCCGAAGTACGAGGCTGCTCAATCAATCAGCTCGTGAACAGCGGGTTGGCGGCTTACTACTCCAAGGAGCAGGCGGGGAAGCGCGGAGCTTCCTCTAGGCCAACACGGCAAGCAGGCAGCGCGACGTACGACAAAATGAGGCCAGACGAGCGGCAACAACTGGTGGAACAGCTTGCCGGTCTCTCCGGCTTGCAGGAAGGGCCGAAAGACGCATTTCCAGACGGAACACGCTATGAGTACGACTCCCGATTCAAAACAACCTTCGAAATCACTCCTTCTAGGAAACGGTTCCCGGTGGCTTTAGTTGCGGGCAGGTTCCAGCGCGATCTGGCAAACGCCACTGCACGCAAAACAGCGCGGTGAGGATACCTTTTGACTGAACAGAAACCATTGCTGGTGGTGATTGCAGGGCCGATGGGTGCCGGTAAGACCACGTTCTACCAGGCGCATTTGAAAGAAGCTTTTCCTACACTCATCCCGCCGATTCCGCACCAGCGCGAGGCCATGCTGCGCGAACAGCGCTCCTTTGCCGTCGAGGATCTCGTTGTAGATACCGAATTACTGGAGAACGCCAGAGGCGCAGGTTACGCCACGAAGGTCGTTTTCGTCTCGACGGAAGACCCCAACCTGAATATCGGCCGCATCCTGATCCGAATGGCTCATGGCGGCCAGTCAGTACCACTGACCACCATTCCCGAATCATACGAAAAATCCATGAAAAACTTGCCGGAAGCTCGCAAGCAGGCTGATGACGTTCTTGTGTACGACAACACCCCCGATGGCAAGGGACATCGGCTCGTAGCGCGTTTCATCGCCGGAGAACTGGTGAAGACAACCGATACTTCTCCGGATTGGCTGAAGATTGTCATCGGCGATGAATCGCGCCACGAATCAAAACAACAAAAGAAATCTGCACGTGGCCGTTAGGTCCTGCAGCGAGCTCTTGTTCTGCTCCAGCGAGATCAACAAATCACAAGTAAACGCTAGGCGACCACTCGTTACCTGCGCGGTTCTTGTCCGTGCTCCTCCAGGCTATGAGACACAGATAGGTAACCACGGGCCGCGGGTTCGCGCTCGCGGTTGTCCTCGTGCTGAGGGTCGGACACTGCTGACCTGCGTTCTAAAATCCACTTGACATGAGCTGAGCTGTGCCTATAACGGCGGCGGTTGGCGAAAGGTTGTGGAACATCAAAGCCAGACTGCTACGCTCGCGCAATGGTACAAAACCCAGGGTCATCAAAAAATCTACGCAAAGGGCAAGATGGTGGATCTTGCGCAACCACCGCATAGCCGTGGAGCCGAATTGGTCCAGATCGGAAGTAGAACTGATCGCAAATAAAGCGAGCGAGGCATGTTCTCAAAAAGGCTTCAAAGTTCCTGAATCCGGTAGGCTTGGGGAGCTGTATGGCGATCGATTCGCGGCCTCGGCCATCGGCGAATGCAATTACTGTACCCCGCGGCACCCGAGCAATGAATGAGCTCGCAGGTGGGTCAGCCGGACGTGGGGTACCAAAGAGATTCAAACCCAGAGAGCACGTTTTGGCGCATACGATGCCTTAGTAAATTGCCCATTCGATCGCCTCCCGATCTAAACGGCAACCACTTCAGCAAAAAGCGTTTCCAGCCAAGTGGATTACTTCCGGATTGCCCGTTATTACCGGCCAGTTCTTTGAATCAGACCCGTAAAAGCTGTATGCGAGAAGGGTTATTCTCTTTCAGTTGAGTTTTTGTTTTCAGGAGGAAGGAGCTCCGCTTCCGGCTCAGATCTTGGCAGGTCAATGCCGAGGCAGAGCTCCATGAAGTACGATTCTGTTTATCCCACTTTGCGGACCGCTGCACAAGCTCGAAACGGATTGGGCCGCGAGCTGCGCCGAGGTTATTCTGCGGCGATGCCCGGCGTGTGCAGTTGACTCGATCATCGGCCACGGACGCCGCCGCAAGCAAGCGCATGATGAGCATCACGATTGGATTGGCATTCGTCGTGGTCGCTGCCCCGGTTGCAAGAGAACCTTCACCTTCCTCCCGCTGCTTTCTCTCCCGTACACGCACTACAGTGTGCTGACGCGCTTTCAGGCATTGCAGCGGCGCTTTGTGAAGCACTGCTCCTGGGAAGAGGCCGCACCTACGCTCCAAGATCCTAATCGCGTGCCCGATCCTTCCACACTTCGCCGCTGGGCCCACGGCCTGGACCACTCCCAACCGGCCCCTTCCTTTCTCCGTCAAACGCTCGCCCGCATGGCTCACTGGCTGGCGCGTGGTGATCTGACCGATCAGGCAGCTGAGCCTTGCTCTTGGCTGACTCTGGTTCTGCAAATTCTTTGGCCCCTGCGTCTCTGAGGAATTTTCTCCTGCCCACCATCCTTGCCTGGGAATGCTGGCGGCCTTCTTCTACGTTCGCATCCAGAGGCAAAACTCCGCCGTGGGTGAGGATGTCGAAAGACTGAAACAGCGCCTTCCGCTACTCGATTACCTGCGGCAGCAGAGTTGGACCGCCCGACCTATCTCTCTCGGGCCTGAGTTCGTTGGACTCTGTCCGCTGCATCCGGAAACCCGACCTTCGTTCTATGTCAACACCCGCAAAAATCTCTTTTACTGTCACGGTTGCGGCCAGGGCGGCGATCTCATTCGCTTTGTGCAGTTGTCCCGTCATCTGTCCTTTCGCCAAAGTCTCGCTTACCTCGAGCAGCAAAGCACGGTTGCAACCGACTCTGCCGCCGCAGTCGAGCGAACCGCGACTTTCTATCAACAGCAACTCGATCGCTACCCCGAGGCACTGCACTATCTGGAGCAACGAGGACTGCGCGACCCTGCTCTGATCAAAGAACTGCGCATCGGCTATGCTCCTGGCAGGAGCTTGCGAGGTCATCTCACAGCGCAAGGCTACTCCTTCGATCTTCTGCAGCGTCTCGGCCTTCTCAACGCACAAGGCTGCGACGCTTTTTACCAGCGCGTCATCTTCCCGTGCTGCCTAGGCGGACGCATCGTCAACCTCTACGGCCGCAGTGTCGCTGCCGCCTTTGCCCATCGATTCCTACCCGGCTCCAGGGGCGGCTTGTTCGCCTGGGAATCGGTTCGCCAGTTTCCCGCGGTGATTCTGGTTGAAGGTCTGTTCGATCTCGTGGTGTTGTGGCAGGCTGGTTTTCGCCACGCCACCTGTTCGTTAGGCACCCATCTCAGCGCTGAACAGTTTCAACAGCTGTGCGATCGTCCACGCACGGTTTATCTCATCTTCGATGTCGACGCCAACGGCAGCGGACAACAAGCCTCGCAGCAGCTAGCACCACGTCTGCGCGCACAAGGCATCTCCACTCGTCGCGTCTTCCTGCCCGATGGCCACGATCCGAACTCCTTCTTCGTCCAGGGCGGTGATGCGCGACAGTTCCAAGCTCTCCTGGAGGTTGCTCAGCCATGAAGTTCTCTGTGATCTACCAGCAGACTTCCAACAACGCACAAAGTCCAGTTCGTGTCGTCGAGCAGACCTCCGGCCGCGGGATCAGCTGGATCAATCGTTATCTGGATCGGGAATATGTTCGTCGCTTGGCGAACACCTCCCTACGCACTTATGCTCACAACCTGCTGCACTTTGTTCGCTACGGCGGCGGGGCCAACCATACCTGCTTGGGCACAGCAAACGCGAACAACGACGGCTCCGGAGGCAGGCGGACGAGTTTCGTCAGGAGTCAGCCTGGTTGTTCGACCGCTTAGGTCTTCGCTCTGGCGGTCGAGCGTTGGATCTCGGATGCGGTCCGCAAGGAGTGTTGGACCTTCTCTCTGAGTGCGTTGGCTCTACAGGACTTGTGGTCGGTATCGAAAGAGATGACAAGTCGGTCGCCGCAGCAAGACAATTTGTAGCCGATCGCGCGTTGAGGAACGTTAAGGTGCTTCGCGCCGACGCCGCCTCAACAGGGATGCCTGGAGATATCTTTGATCTCGTTCACGCGCGGCTGGTGCTCGTAAACGTCCCCAACCCGGAAGCGGTAGTCGCCGAGATGGTCCGATTGGCCTGCCCCGGTGGCATAGTCGCCAGCCATGAGGCAGACTATCTTCCGCACCTCTGCGATCCTCCCCTTCGAGCCTGGGACCGTCTCTTCCACATCTACCGAGACTACTCGTCCGCCAACGGCATCGATCTCTTCATTGGCCGGCGAACTCATCGCCTGTTTCGCGAGGCCGGACTCCTCGACATCCAAGTGAACCCTGTAATTCACGTCCATCCCCGTGGACACAACCGGCGCGCGATCTTTTGGCATTTCCTGCAGAACGTGCGGGATCGCATTCTGGAGCAAGGTCTGATCGCGGATTCAGAGTTCAGCGAGTTGATGGGTGAACTGAAGGAACATCTGGATCGCCCGGACACGTTGGTGGTGTCACACCTGTTTTTCCAAGTCTGGGGTCGAAAACCACTCCAGTGCGCACCACCTGCAGTTATCGAGACCGGCCAAAAACCTTGAACCTCGATGATCGAGTTCCAGGCGGTTTTGCGCAATCCATATAGAAGGAGAAACGCAATGAGTCTTACACAATGCAAGATTGCTGAGAATGTCTCGTTCGGCACAGAACGGCCGCACACGGTTCGCGCCTTTGCTGCTCTCGCTCCCGGTCAAGCGCTCCAGCCTTGGTCGTACGAGCCTGGGCCGTTAGGAGCCAATGAAGTTGAGCTGCAGGTTACTGACTGCGGGGTCTGCCATACCGATGCGCACCTTATCGATAACGACCTTGGGCTTTCCACATACCCGCTCGTGCCTGGCCACGAGGTCATTGGCACCATCACTGCAGTGGGAAATGACGTCGCCACGCTTGTGATTGGCCAGCGGGTCGGCGTGGGTTGGCAACGCGGTGCCTGCAATCAATGCGAATGGTGCCAGCAAGGTCTCCAGAACCTGTGTGCCGGATTACGGCCCACTGCCGTGGGTGGTTACGGAGGCTTTGCTCAAACACTAAGAGTGGATCAGCGATTTGCTGTGCCCATCCCCGATGCATTGGATTCCGCCGCGGCCGCCCCGTTGTTTTGCGCAGGAATTACGGTTTATTCCTCTCTGAGCCGCTTGGTGCGGCCGTCGAGTCGAGTCGGTGTAATCGGGATCGGTGGGTTGGGCCACCTCGCGCTGCAGTTTGCGCGGGCCATGGGCGCGGAAGTCTTTGCATTCTCGACCAGCTCAGATAAGCAGGAAGAAGCAGAGCGTTTTGGCGCTCACCGGTTTGTCGTCAGTGGCGACTCGAGGCAGATGGGACGCGTTGCTGCGACCCTGGATGTGCTACTGTCTACAGCAACAGTCAATTTGGATTGGAACGCGTGGCTGGGTACATTGCGTCCGAACGGCACATTTTGTCTGCTGGGGGTTCCCCCAGGACCGGTGAGTCTCCCCACCCTGCCGATAATCGTGAGCCAGC
>Ga0306925_10007132_pt1 | contig 10472 bp, 10 predicted proteins | sample flu12Cox44000176_FD_203755 | JGI IMG/M metagenome (GOLD analysis project Ga0306925, IMG submission 203755) | Lab enrichment of tropical soil microbial communities from Luquillo Experimental Forest, Puerto Rico - flux8day.12C.oxic.44.000.176 (v2)... | ecosystem: Environmental > Terrestrial >... | reverse complement strand
AGCAATATTATGATTATTGCCAATCCTTCAAGGCTTCCCCAGAATGGCCGTGGGCGCCGCGCGTGCCATTCCTCCCTTCCGGGGGTGCTGCACCCCCACCTCGGACGCGGTCGTTTTGGGCGAGGCCGGGCGCTGGCTCAACGGGCATCGGCCTGACGAACGGTAAAGCGGTCGGGATCGAGGTCGCTCACGACAAAATCAACACCCCCCCCTTGAGGAACCAGCTCGATTTGCGGTGCGGTTCACGTTCGGCCGAGGTCGCTCATGACCGGGCTTCGGAGCCGGTCCCCGCCGACCGAAAGCCCGTCACCAGTCCTCTCGTTCGGGGGATATCTTGGGCCGGGCCGAACACCTTTCCGCTCTGGTGCCCTGCGCGCGCGTATGATCGAGCGCTCGAACTCCGCGAACACCCCGAGCATCTGGCGAAGCGCCTTGCCGGGCGGAGTTATCGTGCGTTAAAGATAAATTATATTGCATTTTAAGAACGAATGTGTTATGTTCTTTATTTGCGCGCAAGGAAACATCCGCATTCCACGTCGTCCTGGAACTGGCGGAACAGGAAACAAAGAGGAAGAGATGAACGTTGTAGCAGAGATCGAGAAAATCGCTCGCGCCTACGATCCCCGCCCCCACTATGTGTGGGAGAAGATGGCGGCACAGTCCCTCAACCCGGTCCGGCTCGGGAAGGTTTACAACATATACCAGTCGGCTATGCACGCCACGCGCGCCGAGGTCTACAAGTTGCCCTACCTCGACACGGTGCCGCTGCGCAAGATCAAGCTCGACATCCTGAACGACGACGACAATCTGCCTAACGGCGGCGCCCACCACTGCCAACTGGCCGACCTGTTCCGCTGGCTGGGGGCGGTCGGTATGATCCCCGACGACGATTTCGGGTCGCTCGGCTGGAAGGCCGCAACGATGGAAACGCCCACCGGCACCTTCATCAATATCGTCGAGGCCCTCTACAACAAATCCCTCGGGCCCTGGTGTATTATCGAACGCCTGAGCAAATCCTGGCTCTTCGGGCTCCACCGCGGCCTCGGCTGCCCCAGCCACCCGTATTTCAACGGCATAACTGCGGTTGAGGACAGGCACGCCAACATTGCGATCGACACGACCTGCCTCGTGCTTGAGACCCGCCCCCTCCTCGCGGACATCTTCCTCTACGACGCCGAGATGGTCGCCAGGGCGTTGACTGGGGTGTGGGACGACATGCTGGCAGCAGTCCGATGATTTCGTTGGGTTCCCATGCAGTGGCTTGTCAGGCCATTTGCCAGCGGCCGGCTGGCGTCGGGGGTTGACAACGCGGCATAGGACGCGCGGAGTTATTCGCGCCGGTTTTCCGGCCTTATGTCCTCGCACCCCAACAATGAAGCCGCTCTTCCGTGGGCGAACCCGCCTATACTCGGCGTTGTCAGCGCCTTGGACATCATGCCTCGGGGAGCGGTGCGGACAAGCAGACATGGTGTTAACGGCCCGCGCGTATTCCGGGTACGAGCCCAGCGATCACTCGGGATACTATCGCTACTCTTCACCGATGGCAAATGGCTTCTGCGGTATGGTTTTATACTACCCTGCGCTTTCGCGTAACTCCTGGAGCGTGATCAGTGGTAATAGTGGGCTTTGAGGCTGGACGGGGGATGGGATATTTCGCTACTTCGGCGAGGGGCATATCGCCTTCTTGCCCCTCGCCGCCGGCAATAGAGCTATCGCTGAGCACGCTGCTGCTGGAACGGATCTGTTAGTATTCCAGACGTTGGGCGGGGGGCAACTACGTTTTCTCGGGCCTTTCGGTTGCACTGGATACCAAATCGAACCAGCGCCCGATCGGCTCGGTGCGCAACGAAATGCGATCGTGTTTTTCTTAGTGCCCGAGGGCAGCCGAATGGGTGCCGTGCCAGACAGCGGCACTGACGCTGCCCGCCCCCGCAGCGCCTGATGTTTCCTTCAGTGATCTGCGAACTGCGGTAATTGCAGCGTCCAGAAGTGTAGGGCGTACATCAGCCAATGAAGCCCGCTTCGCGTGACGCCTCGCGGCGCAACGTGCATGACTCGGGGCCGGTGTGGGTCGCTACCCCTTCACCGTAGTGGACTTTCACCACTTACCTCCTGCCGGTCTCCCGGCGCACCGTGGCTCAATCCCCCACCCCATCCGATCACTGTGTACGCTTCGCATCCGCCGTCACCGACGACTGCGCAACACTCGCTTCCCGACAGTGCGCTACCACCTTACCGAGGCCGGTCTTTCACCGGCAGGAACGCGTCAGCTTCGCCTGACGCACCGGAACCGGAAGTTCGAATCCACCTCCCTCCAGCAGAGAGTCCGCAAACTTTCGGTTCCGCTTGTCCGTATGATGCATTGGCACTGCGCGCTCTCCTGCGGGAGGCGCATCTGTTGGCGGTTTAGGGTCTCCACTGAGGCTGGGATGGGGTGGACGCCTCCCCGACGGCCTTGGTGTGCCAGAGTGGTGGCGTTTGTCACCACAGAACAGGAGGCGTCCGTGTCGGAAGCTAGCACGATCGGTTTGGACTTGGCGAAGCGGGTGTTTCAAGCACACGGAGCAGATGCGTCCGGCAAGGTCGTATTCCGCAAACGGCTGCGGCGCGAGCAGGTGCTTACGTTTTTCGCTGGTCAGCCAGCGTGCGTGGTGGCGATGGAAGCCTGTAGCAGTGCGCACTATTGGGCGCGTGCGATCGGCGAGCTTGGCCAAGTTTAAGCAGCTTTTGCCTGCGACGTTTGCCGGACGCCGGTCTTGTTAGTTTCAGAGGGAGAGGCAGACCGGACGTGAGGAATGGTGAGAGAGGTGAAACTAGATCCTGAGGAGCGGATTATCGCTGTCGCCCTGGACCAAGCCGAGCTTGACGACGCCAACGAGCGCAGTGCTGGTGCGGATAGAGTTCGAGCGGGAAGGTCATACCAAGGTGACGATCAGCATTTCGCGCGATTTGGTAGAGCGGGCCAGGGTACTCGATTTGACGACTGGGGAACTGTTCGTCGAGGCGATCCGGTTGGCCGTCCCTAGCGTGTTCGATTTAGCCCACCCACATCCCTCGCGGTGGCACTGACAGGTTTATCGCCGCTTGGTTCCGGTCAGAACTCTGTCGATTTCGCGCGAGCGGCACTGCAAGTAAACCAGCCGTTCCTTTCTAGCAGGCTGCGAAAAAGTCGATTGATCGTCGTTTCGCTGCGACTCACCGACTGGGGCACGTCCGTAACCCATTGATCTAATGTGACCGTAATCCGGCATCGACCTCATTTCACGGCCGTCTTTCGAAATCGCGACTTTTTCCGCAGCCTGCTAGCGAGCACGCCACGTTTCGGCGCCGTACCGAGTAGCCATCTCCGCGGGGTCGGGCTCGACCTGATGCGGGCATGCCTTGCACCATACGATAGCCGCACACCGGCCGCGGCGGCTGCACCGAGCGTCAATGGCGGATCGCCGTATCGGTTACGCCTCATCGTCGCCGGCCCCTTCCGACGTGCGCCAGTCGGTCGCGGGCGGGGCGGTTCCGACGCCGGCGGCGCGCTATGGGAATCTACAACTACTCAGACAGTAAATTTCGAAGAACCGGTTCGAGACCCCCTTCGCCTGCTTCACCTTTGCCGCGCGCCGGGTTGCAAGCCCTGGCTCAGGCCGCAACCGCCTCCAGCGCCGAGTCCCCCTGCAAGGCGGCGAGCAAGAACTCCTGGTTGGCGAGCACGAAGGCGTTCCGCTCAGTCAAGAAGGCATCGACGAAGCCTTGGCAGCGCGGCCGAAGTCGCTCGGCCGACCAGCCGTGGGGGATACCGCCCGAATAGGCGTCCGCCATCTGCTCGACCACCTGAAACAGGAAGGGGTTGCTGGTCCGGGTGATGTTTTGGAGGGTCGCCCGGTATTGGCCGATGCCCGGCAGGCTCGGGTCGCGCCGGCCCTGCTCGAGGCCGGTTATGTACTGCTGGCTGAAGCCGGAAAGTCCGCCAGCTGCTCCTGGGTCAGGCCCTTCTCCTGCCTGGTCCGTTTGACGTTCCGCCCGGCCGGCTTGCGCATGTCCATGCGGTGAGGTCAGCAGATAACGTCAGTTAATTATCAGGTGGCGCCGCACATCACGCCCGCGTAGACGATGTACCGATGTCGCCTCCGCCTGTTCCAAGTTTCACGCCGAAGCAGGGTCAGTATTTGGCATTCATCTACGCATATACGCGCGTCCTCGGCCGGCCTCCTGCTGAAGCTGACTTGCAGCGACATCCGTCCACCATATGGTCCTCACCCTCGAACGAGCCGGGCTGATCCGAAGACAGCCTGGTGTCGCGCGCAGTATCGAAGTCCTGGTTGCGCCTGAACTACTTCCCGTCCTGCGTTGACCCTGGTAGCGCTCGAAGGCTCTATCCGGGCGCCGGCCATCACATGCAGTCGATCAGGGCGATCCCGGTCGAGGCGGCGACAGATCGGGACCCCAGCGTTTCGCTCAGCTGAGAGCCGCCTCTCGCATTGCAGCCTGAAGGGCCGTATCGAGCGCGCTGAGAAAGCCTGACCTGTCTCTCTTGGTCAACGGGGCTGGCCCGCGGGTATTCGTTCCCAACTCCCGTAGATGCCGGGCTATCTCTCGACCGGCAAGCGCATTGCCTATATTCGCTTGCGTCCACTGCTTTCCGGTCGGGGAGACGACGCGCGCGCCTTTTTTAAGACAGCGCGCCGCCAGCGGGATATCGGAAGTGACGCATACGTCGGCGCCCGAGATGTGCCCGGCAATCCAGTCGTCGGCCGCGTCTGCGGTATCACCAACCATGATCATTCTTACGTTCGAGGTGCCCGGTGGCCGGATCGGCCGCGAGCCGTTGGAGACAACTAAAACATTGAGCCGAAGGCGGGCCGCCACGCGGTAGATCTCCTCCCGCACCGGACACGCATCACCATCGACATAGATATCAGTCAACTTCCGACCCGCTGCCTCAGCACATTAGCCATTCCCGCAACTTCGACCATCGCTGCCTCGCTCGGCTTCCCTTGACGGCGATCGCAAGCGCCTTCCGCTGCCCAACGAGCACGACGAGGCGCTTGCCCCTCGTCACGCCAGTGTAGACCAGGTTTCGTTGCAGCATCGGGTAGTGCTGCGTCGTCAGCGGAATCACCACGGCCGGGTACTCCGACCCTTGGCTCTTGTGGATTGTCGTTGCGTAGGCAAGCACCAGCTCATCGAGCTCGGCGAAGCCGTAGACCACCTCCCGGCCCTCGAAGTCGGCGGTGAGCTCGCTCTCCTCGATGTCGATGCGTGACACGACGCCAAGGTCGCCGTTATAGACCTCCTTGTCGTAATCGTTCTCGATCTGCATGACCTTGTCGTCCGGACAGAAGGTCCAGCCGAACCGTTCGATGCGGACCTCGCCCGGTGGGTTCAACGCGTTCTGCAGCTCGATATTCAGCGAGCGTGCCCCGAGGCCGCCGCGGTTCATTGGGCAGAGCACTTGGATGTCGCGTATTGGGTCGAGCCCAAAACGTTTCGGGATCCGATCCTGTACGATCGCCAGGAGCTTGCGCACACCCTCTTCGGGCTCCGCAGCATCAACAAAATAGAAATCGCCGCCTTCGGCAGGGGCGAGATCGGGCATCTGACCCTGATTGATGCGGTGCGCGTTGGTGACGATGCGGCTCTCGGCGGCCTGGCGGAAGATCTCGGTCAAACGCACGACCGACACGGCACCAGAAGCGATGATGTCGGACAGTACCTGCCCCGGCCCAACCGAAGGCACCTGATCGACATCGCCAATGAGCAGCAGCGCCGCCCGGGTCGGCAGGGCGCGGAGCACAGCGCGCATCAGCGTCACGTCGACCATCGAGGTCTCGTCGACGACCAGCAGATCGCAGTCGAGCGGCGCCTCTTCGTTGCGCCTAAAGCCGCCGGTCCTCGGATCGGTTTCGAGTAGGCGATGGATCGTCTTCGCCTCGAGCCCGGTACTCTCGGACAGGCGCTTGGCGGCACGGCCGGTGGGGGCGCAGAGCGCGATTGCGGTAGTCTTTGCGAGAAGGATCTTGAGGATGGAGTTGACCAAAGTCGTCTTACCGACGCCCGGACCGCCAGTGATCGCCAGCACCTTGGAAACGAGAGCAACGCGAACAGCCTCTCGTTGGCTATCGGCGAGCACCAGCTTCGTCCGTTGCTCGACCCACGGGATAGCCTTGTCGGCATCGATCGCCGGCCAAGGCGCCCTTCCGATAGCGAGCGTCTTGAGCTTTTCGGCGATCTCCCGCTCGGCCCGGTAGAGGCCGGCGAGGAAGACGCAGCGATGGCCCTCGAGGTCATCGGCGATTACGGCGCCGCTTTCGAGCTCGAGGCCGAGCGCCGTTTCGACGAGCTCAGCCGGGACTTCGAGCAGCGTCTGAGTGAGCGAGATGAGCTCTTCGGCCGGGAGCCCGCAATGCCCTTCGTCCATCGCCTCGGTCAGCGCGTAGGCGATGCCGGCACGCACGCGGATCAGCGCCGTCTTCTCGATGCCGAGCTTGCCCGCGATCTGATCCGCTGTACGGAAGCCGATGCCGCGGATGTCGCGGGCCAGTCGGTAAGGGTTCTCCGAGATGAGCTGGACAGCATCACTGCCGTAGGTTTTGTAGATGCGCACGGCACGCGAGGTACCGACGCCGTTGCTGTGCAGGAACAGCATGATCTCGCGAATGACCTTCTGCTCGGCCCAGCCGCCGACGATGCGCTCCGCCCGCTTGGGGCCGATCCCTGTCACCTCCCGCAGACGGCCAGACTCCTGCTCGATGATGTCAAAAACGGCATCCCTGAATGCGCGCACCAGCTTCTTCGCGTAGATCGGCCCGATGCCGCGGATCATCCCGGAGCCGAGATACTTTTCGATCCCTTCGATCGTCGTCGGCGCCGCGGCCTTGAGGAACGAGGCTCTGAACTGGACGCCATGCGTGCGGTCGTTGACCCAGGTTCCGCTCGCCTGCACAAACTCGCCGGCCGCGATCATCGCTGCGTGACCAAGGACGGTGATCAAGTCGCGCTGACCGCGGGCTTTGACGCGCAGCACGCAGAAGCCGTTCTCTTCGTTGTGGAAGGTGACGCGCTCGACGAGGCCGGCTAGGACCTCGGTTGGCGTGCTCGTCCTGGGTGGCTGCGACATCACCGTAAGATGAACGTGAAGATCTGCACATGCTATCGAGATCGAGCGCCCTCACCGGTGCCGGTCGGCGGCATCGAGTATGAGCGCCGTGCGGCAGCGGAAGTGGTGAGCCAGTTCGAAAGGGGTGAATTGCGGCAGCTTGCGTCGCGCGAATCACGACAGGACGATCAGTACCTTACGGTGTTGAAGAACGAGGATGATTTCAAAATGTCGATCGAACCAGAAGGATGGCATATGGACGCGAGCCCACCATCGTGGGATGCAGAAGCCAAGACGTTTTCCTTCTTCTTACAGAAGCCGGGTCATGAGCGCGTGTTGTGCATCCAGGCCATGGATGCGCTGGAGAAGGCGGCTCAGTCGAGCGACCTTTCCAGGCCGGCAGTGGCGCGAATATTCGATGCGCACCGGCAGCTGATAGAACTCCGAGCTGCCCAGAAGCTGAACGCTGGACTGCTCGAATCCGATGGCGCCGTGCTAGTCAGCGCTGACGATATCTGATTCGATGCCGATCGCTGATGCCATTAGCAGTACTTGTCCTTGAATATTGCAAGGAACTCCTCAAGAGGCCACGGCTGGATACCCAAATCGCCCAGCGTCGGTACCGTTCCGCTAACCACCTTGTCCGTTTTCAGCAGCGTGACTTGATCACGGGTCAACGGCGGATTGGCCAACAACTGAAGTAATCCGGCTTGCATTTCGACCAAAGCAAACGGGATCGGGATTAGGATACGCTGCCGGTTCAGCGCAGTCAGCAAGAGTTCCAATAGCACTTTGAGGCTGTAAACCTGGGTGCCCCCAAATTCATAGGTTTTACCGGCCGCTTCGGAGCGCCTGAGAAGTTTTGACAATCCTGCGGCCATGGCACCGACGAAGACGGGCTGGAATTTCGTGATGCCCCGCCGATCAGCGACAGGACGGGACTGTTTTTAATCATGGCGGCGAACCTGGTGAAGAAGTGATCATCCTGGCCAAACACGAGGCTCGGCCGGACGATTGTTGCCTGCGGGAATACCGCTACGACAGCCCGCTCTCCCTCAGCCTTGGTCTGGTCCGAGATCGCCGGAGATGTCGGGCTAGTGCCAATGGCCGATATGTGGATCATGCGCATCACGCCATGGCGATGTGCGGCCAGTGCGACTCGCCGAGCGCCTCCGACATGAATGGCGCGATAGGTCTGTTGAGCCGTCTCGGCAGGATGCCGACTAGATTGATGACGACATCTGCGCCCGCGATTGCGCGGCTGACAGCGCTGTCGTCAAGTACATCGGCTTGGATGAGCTCCGGTGCCCGGGTCGCTTCGGTCGCCACTTGAAAACGGTCGGGATGGCGCGCGACGACGCGCACCGTCGTGCCATTTCGAAGAAGCAGCGACACGAGATGCCGGCCGATGAAGCCGGTTCCGCCGAACACCGTGATGCGGCCGGTCACTTTTCAACTCGCTTGCGTAATAGCCGCTCCCGGGGTCGATCCATGCGATGCGTCATCAGCTCCATCGAGAATTTAGTATCTTTCGGGGCGAAGGAACGGGGCAGGAATGGCGAACCCGACGGATGAAGCTGGTAGCGAGGTGTTGAGGCTCGATTTTGACCGTCGGCTGATGGTCCAATTTCACGGCTCCGCGATGACCTCCGACACCGGGTTGCTGCCCTATCGCGAGCTACCGGCCAGTCGCGTCTTGCAGGGCAAGATCGGATACCTGCTCAAAGCGCCCGGTCGGGCGAGCGCCGCAAGAGGTGCGCCCTTTGTTGGTCTCTGATATTCATTATGAGCACGGAGGACCCATGTCGCTGCTCTCATTCACGAAATGTTTCATCGGTGCCGGCGGAGAACAAGCGGCGACTGCGCTGACTACGGCGATGGTCAAGATGGCTCCCGAGACCGCGACCGAAGCCGAACTCAAGCATATGGAACAAGATCTCGACGCGGCCGGGCAGTTGATCAGTCGGCTCCAGCGCGAGCTTACCGACGAGCGCCACGCCTACGACGCCATCAACGCCCGTTATACTCAGATGATGGGCGCAGCCGAAAACCTTCAGCACCAAATCGATGCTGCGAGCTTCCTGAAGGATCCCCTGCAGGCATCGTTGGCGACCCTGGTGGCGCAGATCGAAGAAATGGTCCCCGAACTCGACCAGGACAAGAAGGACATCGATTCCACCCAAGCTCTATTGATGGACGCCGAGGCTGCCTATCAGGCGAAGGCGACCGCCCTGACTGGCGCAAAGGCCAAGCTGACCCGCGCCCGGCAAGAAATGGAACGCGCCTCTATCGAAGAACAGCGGGCCGCAGCACGTGCCGAAACCGCACGCGCGGTCGCCGGCCTCAGCAGCGGCAGTGGCAGCGGCAGTATCAGTGGCAGCGGCATCAACATCGCCCTTGATGCGATGACTCACACCGCTCAGCAGACGAGGAATCGCGCTGCTGCCCTCGACATGAAGGCCAAAGCGTTGAGCGGCGCGAAGACCGCCGAAGAAGATCCCAACATCGCCGCTGCGATGGCGGCGGCTGCCGGGATGAGCGCAACTTCTACCGTCGCCGATCGATTGGCGGCTTTGCGACAGCGCAAATAGACTCCTATTTTTGCCGATATTGCCCGCATTCCGGGATCCGTGACGGCTATCGTCTCGCTTTTGACGTCTGCAGCAAGGCCTTCACTCGTGACTGCAGAGTGCAGGCCGCGCTAAGCCGATGCCCGGCGGGTCGATAGGGCAAGGTACGGTGGCGGCATTCAGAACCCGAGCAGCCACCCGGCGGAGGGCGGCTTATTCGGAAATCTGCGAGACCGCAATTGTGTCGATTACTTTAGGCCCTCGGAAGTGGATTTCCGGAGCTCGCAAAAAATCAGATTTTCAGAGGAAGTACGAAGCGTCATCCGGGTGCCGCGGCGGGTGTTCCAACGCCTACTGCCGGAGCGGCCCACCCTCCAAGCGCTGCGTCGTACTATCTCCAACCAGCCCGGTTCGAGAGCATCGCTGAACTGCGCCGGCGGCAGTTGAGCGAGGATGGGAACGTTGAGATCAGCGGGCGGGACCTGCGCTAAATGACAGGACCCGACATTCATTGCGCTCCCACCAGACCGTTGGGGTCGAACCATAGCAGCCCGTCGGCGGTTGCCGTGGAACCAGGATAACTTACGAGGGCACTGGCCCGTCTAGCGGCACATCTCAGGCGTCAGCGCCGGTGGGCGCCCGGTACTCAACAAGCGTAATAGTAATGGTAATAGGGGCTCCAACAGCTCCGCTGGGGCGGATAATACGCGGCCGGTGGATAGTAAGCTGAGGCAGGTGGGTAATAGCCGTAGTAACCGTACGGGTAATAATAAGGGTTGTAGTAGTAAGGGTTCGCGAGCACGGAGCCAAGG
>Ga0306925_10007131_pt1 | contig 10473 bp, 8 predicted proteins | sample flu12Cox44000176_FD_203755 | JGI IMG/M metagenome (GOLD analysis project Ga0306925, IMG submission 203755) | Lab enrichment of tropical soil microbial communities from Luquillo Experimental Forest, Puerto Rico - flux8day.12C.oxic.44.000.176 (v2)... | ecosystem: Environmental > Terrestrial > Soil... | reverse complement strand
TCGAAAAGAAACCGGCCCAATGGAAAGAACGCGTCGTTACCCAGATGGCACGCGAACTACTGCTTGCACAATCGAGTGACTGGGCGTTCTTGATGAAAACTGGAACCGCGCGCCACTATGCCGCCAAAAGGTCGAAAGATCACATCCTGCGGTTCACGCGCCTTTATGATCAGTTGAAAGGCGGCACGGTTGACGAGGAGTTTCTGGGAAATTGTGAATGGAGAGATAATATTTTCCCCGATCTGAACTGGAAAGTCTATGTCTGATTGTTTGCGTTGGGGGCCGATTTCGATTTCTCTCGTCCTGTTTTTGCTGGCCCTTCCGCTGCATGCCCAAGATGAGGAAACGAGCAATAATCAACTGATGTTCGTACCCCCACCCGTTGAAGGGGTGATAAGTCTCGGAGTCTACGACGTCAGAGGAAAACTGGTGCGGATTCTCAAAAAGGCGGCGAGTATCGATAGTTTCAAATCGGGTCTTAACGGACTCTTTATCGATTGGGATAAAAATGACCAGGACGGAAACCCCGTCCCGAACGGCAAGTACTTCGCAAGAGGTGTCACGATCGGCGACGTCAAAATCGCGGGCGTCGCCTTTCACTTGAACGATTGGGTTGGTGACCCGAATACCCCGAGATCGCGCAAAATCCTTTCAGCAGCTTTACTTGCAGACTCACATCTGGCCTTCCTCGGCGAAACGGCGCAACAGGATTACGCGATCGTCGAAAACGGCGGCCGGCGGACAATCAGTGTACCGCTAGCTTTTAAAGCGCAAAACATCAAGCCGACCGGCGCGAACCTCCTCGTCTTTGACAACAACCAACTCGCCTTGGTAGCGCCGGACGCGGGCACCCAGACCTCGCCACAAGAGTTCTCTGAGATTCGCGACGCCGATGCATTCGGCGACCGAATCCTCGTGCTCAGCGGGAATCAGATTCAGTACGAGATCGGTGGCAATCTTCAAGATGTGCGTGCACCCGTCGAGAACCTGTTGCGGTGCGCCGTGCTCGGCTCGTCAATTGTGGTCGCGACAAAAGATTCAAAAGTCTACAAGCTTGACGGCCAACAATTTGCAGCAATTGATTCCGGCGAAGCCGGAGAACTTCTGGATGCGAGTGCAGGAACGGCTAATACGGTTTGGCTGCTCGTCAAAACGGATTCGACTTCGTTGCTCAGACAGATTGATCTCAACGGTCAAAATCTGAGAGAGATCGAACTCCCGCCGGAATTACGAACTGTAAGTCGAATTTCGGCTTCCCGCGATCAAGACGCGTTGCTGCTTATCTCGGAGACCGGCAGCGTCCAGCGGATAGTCGGCCTGCGTTTTCAGGCTGCCAATCAACAAAAATCCGTGTGGGAAAAATGGCTTGATCGCGGCTTGATCACCTTCCGCTTCTTCGACCTCAAAGATGGAAAGGTGATTCCGGCGGATGCGAAAACTGACTCTCCTCCTGTGTTCGTCAGGCCGGCAAACAACCCCATGGAGAACACCCGACAGCCAAATTTCCAACTAGTCATTTCTACCGATGAGGATGGTGCCTGGGCCACAAGCGTAGACGGCCTCCCTCTATTCCAAGTCTGTAAAACGAGAAATATGAAACAGGCTCGCTGGATCTCAGACGGCGCCAACGGCATGCGCGTCTACGTTTCTGACGGAATAGTGGTTGAGGAATACCACCTCACTAGCCTCGACAATCTGTTTCGCTTTGATGCGGGCTCATTTGAATAGTGTCCTCGTTATGAACATCGTTTATTTCGATCTGGAGACACAACGCACCGCCAATGATGTGGGTGGCTGGGATAGGAAAACAGAAATGGGAATGTCTCTGGCGGTCACTTATAGTTCCGATCTTAACGAATATCGAATCTATTCAGAGAAACGTGTGGACGATTTGATTTACCAGTTGCTTCGCGCCGACCTGGTCGTGGGCTTCAATGTGGTGAACTTCGACTATCAGGTGTTAATGGGTTACACTATCTTAGATCTTCCAAGTCAGTTGCGAACACTCGATCTGCTGGTTGAGGTCGAACAGGCTGTGGGTACCAAGCCAAAGCTGGAGAATATTGCGCAGGCCACTCTAGGCCTCGGGAAATCGGGCGACGGCATCGATGCGATCAAGTGGTGGAGAGAAAATAGGATCATGGATATAGCCGAATACTGCTGCTTTGATGTCAAGGTGACCAGACTTGTTCACGAACACGGTACGCACTTTCGAGAGGTTTTTTACGCCGATAAGTTCAATCGAAAACAGCGGATCGAAGTGAACTGGTGAAGGCACTCAGATGCCAAGGGGAGCCCTGGATTCTCTCCAGCTTCCTCGCCTTGCATTTCCACCTTTGACGCCGAGACTGATCGGTAAATGATCCTTCCGTTGCGCTCAACTCGAGAGGTCTGGATGTTTGACTGGTTCGACATGGATGTGCCGATCCAGTTCGGATCGATGTTTATCCTGCCGACCTGCCTCTATATCCTGCATCGGGGTTCCCGCTTGCTGCTCGGTCATGAGTTTGTCAGGGAACTGGATCAGCGGCGCGTCGAACTTTTCCTTCACCGCATTTTTCAAGAAAGAGGATCTCCGGATGAGCTCCTGGTACCGGACCTGGATGAGTGGGACGAAATCGTCTGGCAGGGTTTGTCTCGCGAGTATCAATGTCAGATTAATCTGATCGATGTCGAACCGACCGAAGAAGAGTCAAGGGAAGCGGAGAGTATTGAATCCCAATTGAGCAATCTGATCGCCGGGTCAGCAGAAAATCTGCTGGCCACTCATGGCGAAGCATTTGTTGCCCAGGGGCTGGTCAAGGCCGTTCATCATACGCGATCCCGCGAAAAACGACGCGCACTTCTGGCAAAGGCATTGGAGCTCTCCGAGAATCTTCCCGAAGCGTTGGTTGAATTGGCCGATCTCGACCTGCAGGAAGGAAACATCGATGATGCAGCGGCAGGTTTCGCGAAGGCCGCGGAAGCCGCTTCCGCCTTTCACGTGGAAGGCCAGCCGAGCTGCTTTCTCAAAGCACAGCATGGCCGTCTCTTGGCCGACTGGCAAAAAGGTGACTTGAGTGAAGCGGTAGCGATTGGCGAAGAACTTCTTTTCACCGATCCTCGCGACCATTCCGGAGTCCGCTTTATCGTACCTCTTTTGCAGCTTTTAATGAGCCAGTTTGATGCCGCCAACGAGTTTTTTACCTGGTATCGGCAATCTTATGCGGACGATATGGAAGACCCCGGATTTCTCTTCGGATGGGCTTTCACACTGTTCGAGTTCGATGAGGAGGCAAACTCTATTCTGACTTACAAACGCGGCATGCTGCAAAATCTCTATGTCGCTCCTCTTCTTTTGGATCTGCCCGAGCCGTCACCAGATCTGTGGCAATACAACGAACGAGGCCATTTCAATTACGCGATTGAATTCGTAGACTCGTTTGGTCTGATTTGGGAACGCGACGCAGCTGCCACAAGGTTTTTGCGCGAACTGTACGTTGGGATGCAGCCGCACCTGGATGAGTTGATCGAGGTGAGACGCCAGATGTCTGAACTCCAGGATAACCGGTACGAACCGAAGCACCGACAGATTTGGGATAAATTGGTTACCGAAGAGCAGCGGCAGATCGCGCGATGGTCGATCAAGGGACCTTAACTAAACAAAGGCTCGGCCTTGGCAAGCCTCATCCTTCCATTTCATCCGTCCACGCTTCCCCTGTTGGTGTTTTTTTCACATCCGGCTAAACGGGACGCTGCCGAGAAGGCACGTTCGTGCTACATCTTGGCATGGTTCGTTACCTGACCGGCTTTCAGCCGACCGGCTTGCTACATATCGGGAACTACTTTGGCGCCCTGCGCCCTGCGATCGAACTGCAGAACAAAGGCGACGCATTTTATTTCATTGCTGATTACCACGCGCTAACAACTGTTCATGATCCCAAAAGACTAAGAGAACTCGTTCGCGGCGTCGCAATCGATTCGTTGGCCTGTGGCCTCGACCCTCAGAAAGCCTGTTTTTTTCGGCAATCCGACATACCAATCGTCGCTGAGTTGAGTTGGATATTGAGCACCGTCACACCGATGGGTCTTCTTGAGCGCAGCCATTCCTACAAGGATAAGCTGGCCCGCGGCATCCCTTCCTCGCACGCGCTTTTCGCCTACCCCACGCTGATGGCGGCGGACATACTGCTGTATGAGAGCGATATTGTGCCGGTAGGCAAGGATCAAAAGCAGCACCTCGAAATTACGCGGGATATCGCTATTAAATTTAATGACCTGTACGGCTCGATCTTCAAATTGCCCATGCCGGAGATCCGTGACGAGGTAGCTACCATCATCGGCCTTGATGGTCAGAAAATGAGCAAAAGCTACGGAAATACGATCGAACTCTTCCTGGAAGAAAGGGTCTTGCGTAAGAAAATAATGAGCATTGTCACGGACTCAACCGCCGTTGAGGCTCCAAAAGATCCTGCGGGCTCAACGATCGTCTCTCTCTATCGCCTCTTCGCAACGCCCGAAGAGCTCTCGGCCATGGAAGAAGATTTCAGAGCCGGCGGTTTGGGCTACGGCGATTTTAAGAAAAGGCTCTTCGAAATCGTCTGGGAACGGTTCGCTCCGATGAGAAAACGCCGCGATGAACTCCTGGCAGAGCCTGGCTACATTGACGAGCTCCTTGCCGGAGGAGCGGCGCGCGCCCGCGAAGTGGCTGAACAGACTATCGCGCGGGTGCGGACCGCCGTCGGCTTAAGCCTCCCGGCACGCGGCGGATAAGGTTTTCAAAAGGAATTTTGCATTCTTTTCGCAAAAATTGCGTCGAATTGGAAGACTCCGAGCGAATTAAATCCAGGATATTCATTCACGGCTCGCTGTAGCGGCGAATGAACGACTCGATATGGTGGGGAAGGTTTAGTCACGCAGGCATGGCAGGTTATGACGAATTCGAACATACCACAGCGGACCGACGACCCTCTTGCGTCCGAGAGAATTCAGGTCGATCGAAAAATCTTTTTTCTAGACCTCAAAGAGAACCAGCGGGGACGGTTTCTGAAGATTACTGAAGATGTAAGCGGGCGCAGAGACACGATCATGCTGCCGGCAAGTGCGCTTCAGGAGTTCGTCGAAGCATTGACCCGCATTCTCGATATCGAACAGCGCTTGTAGCTCAAGGGCTTTGCTTCCCTGATCAACCGTCCTCCCCATGAACGCTTTTTATTTTTGAGTACCGGCGCTGAAGCTGAAGCGCCGGCCTATTATCGTGTCCGTGTTAAAAGCGCTGTCCACGTCCAGGGCCTCCGTGCCGTCCCACTTTTCTTCTTTGTTATAAGGGCAAAGAGAAAACGTCTCTATGTTGATCTTTGTCAATCGTTCTGTAATCTGCCATCGCTAATGCCGAAAAACTCTGATCTTCATAAGATCCTGCTGGTAGGTTCCGGGCCAATCGTTATCGGCCAAGGTTGCGAATTCGACTACTCGGGTGTTCAGGCTTGCAAAGCGTTAAAAGAAGAGGGTTTTGAAGTGGTCCTGGTAAACTCGAATCCGGCCACAATTATGACCGACCCCGAGTTCGCCTCACGGACCTATATTGAACCGATCTCGGTCGGTATCGTCGAAAAGATCATCGAACGTGAAAGACCGGACGCGCTCCTGCCTACCTTGGGTGGGCAGACAGCACTGAACGTGGCGATGGACCTTCACCGGGCCGGCATTCTGGAGAAGCATGGCGTACAACTCATTGGGGCGAATGCACGAGCGATTTCGAAAGGTGAAGATCGGCAACTGTTCAAAGATGCCATGCAACAGATCGGTCTCGATGTTGCGAGATCAGGAACTGCTCACACCATTTTTGAGGCGCGGGATGTCGCTGCATCTATCGGATCATTTCCGCTCATCATCCGCCCGGCTTTTACTTTAGGAGGAGCCGGAGGCGGCATCGCATACAATCGGCAGGAATTCGACGAAATCGTTCATCGAGGCTTGGATCAATCGCCGGTAAGTGAGGTGCTCATCGAAGAATCACTCCTCGGGTGGAAAGAATTCGAGATGGAAGTGATGCGGGATCGGGCCGACAACTGCGTCGTTATCTGCTCAATTGAGAACCTCGATCCGATGGGCATCCACACCGGAGACTCTATCACGGTGGCTCCAGCCCAGACTCTTTCAGATCGCGAATACCAGATTATGCGCGACGCCTCATTTGCCGTTATCCGCGAGATCGGCGTCGAAACCGGCGGGTCCAACATCCAGTTTGCGGTAAACCCCGATAACGGCCGGATGGTGGTAATCGAAATGAATCCGAGGGTCTCCCGGTCTTCAGCCCTCGCCTCAAAAGCGACGGGATTCCCTATCGCCAAGATCGCCGCAAAGCTGGCCGTTGGTTACACACTGGATGAAATCCGCAACGACATTACTCGGGAAACACCGGCAAGCTTCGAACCAGTCATTGACTATTGCGTCGTTAAAATACCCCGCTTCACTTTCGAAAAATTTCCTCAAGCCGATCCGATTCTTACCACCCAGATGAAAAGCGTCGGCGAAGCAATGGCGATCGGGCGCACCTTTAAGGAATCGTTCCAGAAGGCGCTCCGATCTCTGGAAATTGGACGCTTCGGGTTAGGAGCCGATGCCAGGAACCACGAGCCTCGCACTTCGGATGGCTCATGGGACATGGATGAAATTCATCGCAAGCTGGTAAATGCTTCCTGGGATCGAGTCTTTTACTTGCGCCACGCTCTGTTGGCCGGGATTTCCGTGGAAAGTATTCGGGAGCTTACCGGTATCGACCCTTGGTTTCTGGAGAATATCCGGCAAATCGTTAGCGAAGAAGACGCTATTGCGAAAGGGGCTTTCAATCTTCGACGCGCAAAACAGTTCGGATTCTCCGATCGGCAACTTGCGCATCTCACAAACTCCAGTGAAACCGACGTGCGGGCACAGAGGATTCAAGAGGGAATCCTTCCAACCTATCGCCTTGTCGACACGTGTGCTGCCGAATTCGAAGCCTACACTCCCTACTATTATTCGACCTATGGTGAGGAAGACGAGACTCGCGGAGGCGGTCGCACCAAAATCATGATTCTCGGCGGCGGCCCCAATCGCATCGGTCAAGGAATCGAGTTTGACTACTGTTGCGTCCATGCCTCGTTCGCGCTGAGAGAGGAAGGGTTTGAAACCATCATGGTTAATTCGAACCCCGAGACTGTTTCGACCGATTACGACACCAGCGACAAACTCTACTTCGAACCCCTGACCCTCGAAGATGTTCTTAATATATACCAGCGTGAAAAATGTTGGGCCGCGATCGTTCAGTTTGGCGGTCAGACTCCTCTTAATCTCGCAAATGCCCTGCAGGCGAATGGTGTCCGCATCATAGGGACCCAGCCAAAGAGTATTGAAATGGCCGAAGACCGGGAACATTTTTCCGCTCTGCTGCGCCGATTAGGACTGAACCAGCCGCCTAGTGGGACCGCGACAAACGAGAAAGAAGCGCTCAGTGTAGCTAAAGCGATTGGCTACCCGGTCCTGGTTCGCCCTTCGTTTGTACTGGGCGGACGCGCTATGGAGATCGTTTATCAGGAAGAAGACCTTCGCCGCTATATCCGAACGGCCGTTGAAGCCAGCCCGGAACGACCCGTTCTTGTTGATCGCTTCCTGGAAGACGCGATTGAAGTCGATGTCGATTGCATCTCCGATGGCGAGATTTCAGTCATCGGCGGCATCATGCAGCATATCGAACAGGCTGGTATCCATAGCGGAGATAGTGCGTGCGTTATACCGGCATTTACATTGTCTGAGAAAGTCTTGGACACACTTCGATCGGCCACCAAATCTATGGCTCGCGAGCTGGAAGTCCGGGGTCTGATGAATGTGCAGTTCGCCATCAAGGAAGAGGAAGTCTACGTGCTTGAAGTCAATCCTAGAGCTTCGCGAACTGTCCCCTTTGTCAGTAAAGCCATCGGCATTCCCCTTGCCAAGCTGGCTGCGAAGGTAATGACCGGCAAATCATTGACCGAATTGGGATTCACCCGCGAAGTGTTGCCCCGCCATTTTTCAGTTAAGGAGGCCGTCTTCCCGTTTATTAGATTCCCGGGCATTGACATCACGCTAGGACCGGAAATGAAATCGACTGGCGAGGTCATGGGCATAGACGAAGATCTGGGACTTGCCTACGCCAAATCACAAATGGCGGCGCAACCATCCTTGCCCAGCGGCGGCAATGTTTTCTTGAGCGTTAAGGACTCAGACAAATCAAGTGTAGTGATCTTGGGAAAGGAACTAATCGATCTTGGTTTCACCATTTATGCGACTACCGGTACCGCTTCAGCTCTTGCTGCGGCCGGATTGCACGTTCACCGCTTATTCAAACTCAATGAGGGACGTCCGCACGTGCTCGATATGATCAAAAACGAAGAGATCGATCTCATCATCAATACGCCAAGCGGCAAGACTCCCAGGAAGGATGAAGTTCAAATCCGCAGTCTGGCCGTTGCTCGCCAAATTCCGATTCTTACTACGATCAGCGCCGTAGAGGCGAGCATTAGAGCCATGCGTTCCCTTCAATCAAAAGGGCTGACTGTAAAAACATTGCAGGAGTACCATGCGAGACCTTGAGACTCGAGTTGCACTCAATCAACGGGTAGTGCTTATCCCCTGATCGAGACGCGAAACTCGGCGCGCGAAACCGACATTTATGCATAGCATGACAGGCTACGGACGCGGCCAGTTGTCCGGCAACGGGATTCAGGTGTTGGTCGAGGTCCAATCCGTTAATAAGCGGCAAACCGAAATATTGACCAACGTTCCTTCGACGCTGGCGTCGCTGGAAAATGATATTCGCGCTAAAATCGGACGGATGGTCAGCCGCGGACGGATAGTTGTAACGATTTCCGTGACCGGACCGACTTCCCATCCACAACCCAAACTCGATGATGATCTCGCAAACCTCTACCTGCGCCGGTTCAAATTGCTTCAGAACCAACTAAGATTGCCAGGAGAGATTACGATCGAAACCATTCTCCGATCGCCGGGTGTGGTTTCTTTTTCCGAAGAATTGCCGATCGACGCGTCTGCCAGATCCGTCGTGGACGCCACCCTCGACGTTGCTCTCGAGCAACTTTTGAAAATGCGCGCAAAAGAAGGAGCCAACCTTCACAAAGATCTGAATCGCCGTGTAAAAACTATTCTTAAAGCCATCGCTAGAATTTCCAAGCGCCGCCCTGAAGTAGTTAAGCGATATCGCGAGGTTCTTCTGGAACGAATAAAGAAGATCGGCCTCGAACTAGGTGTGGCGGACGATCGCCTCGCCAAAGAGGTCGCTCTTTTCGCTGAACGCTCCGATTTTTCGGAAGAACTCACCCGGGTGGAATCACATCTTGGTCAATTTATTGAGACCGCCAATAAGCAGGAAGCGATCGGGAGAACTCTCGAATTTATCAGCCAGGAAGTAGGTCGTGAATTGAACACGCTGAGCGCCAAAGCGAACGACGCCGAAATCTCGCAGATTGTCGTGAATTGCAAGGCAGAACTGGAAAAGATCCGTGAGCAGGTCCAGAACGTCGAGTAGCAGGGTGAGTCGTTCGCCGTTCACCGTTCACTGTTCGCCGTTTAGGGTTCGCCGTTCGAGTTCTGTATTCTGACTTCTGTATTCTGTATGCCCGAAATTTATCCCGCCATGAATATTGTTCTCGGAATATCCGCTTCGATTGCCGCTTATAAAGCAGCGGACCTTGCAAGCAAGTTGACCAAACAAAACTGTTCCGTGCACGTTGTCATGACCGGCGGAGCTACCCAGTTTGTCACTCCGTTAACATTGCAGACTTTGTCGCGCCATCCGGTAACCACCAGCGTTTTTGATGAAAAGGTAAGCTGGCACCCCGGTCACATCGAACTTGCTGACAACGCCGACCTCCTTCTGGTGGCTCCCGCAACGGCAGACATCATCGCCAAACTCGCTCACGGCTTCGCTGACGACGCACTAACGGCTATTGCTCTTGCCACACGGGCCCCGTTGGTTATCGCACCCGCGATGAACGGCAAGATGTGGCTCCATTCGGCAACCGCCGCGAATGTCGAAATCTTGCGGCAACGTGGCGCTTCCTTTATCGGCCCTGAAGAAGGGATGCTCGCGTGCGGATATGAAGGGATCGGCCGCCTTTGGCCCGTCGACGACATCGTTAGGCAGGTTCTTGCCTACAGAACTCGAATCATTCAAGGTCCAAAAAAATAGGAGGAGATCTCTCATCTCCTCCTATTCCTTACAAACAACAGTTATCCCAAATCAACAGGGACTCTACTTCTTGGCGGCTGGTTTCTTCGCCGGAGAAGCAGGCTTCTTCGCGACCTTCTTAGCCGGCGGAGCCTTCTTGGCGGCTGGTTTCTTGGCGGCGGCAGGTTTTTTGGCTGCTGGCTTCGCAGTAGCTTTCTTCGCTGCAGGCATCAGTTATCCCCCCTTTCATTCCGCAGTTGCGGAGGATAAGAAAATAAGATCATTACAAT
>Ga0306925_10007129_pt1 | contig 10474 bp, 15 predicted proteins | sample flu12Cox44000176_FD_203755 | JGI IMG/M metagenome (GOLD analysis project Ga0306925, IMG submission 203755) | Lab enrichment of tropical soil microbial communities from Luquillo Experimental Forest, Puerto Rico - flux8day.12C.oxic.44.000.176 (v2)... | ecosystem: Environmental > Terrestrial >... | reverse complement strand
TCTTTGACGAGGCTGACGCTCTCTTTGGAAAACGCAGCGAGGTGCGTGATTCCCACGATCGCTACGCCAATGTCGAGATCGGTTACTTGCTACAACGCGTGGAAGAGTACGAAGGCGTCGCGATCCTGGCCACCAACCTCCGTAAGAACATGGATGAGGCTTTCGTGCGCCGCCTGCATTTCGCGGTCGAGTTTCCTTTTCCCGACCGGGAGGACCGTCACCGTATCTGGCAGGGCATCTGGCCGCGGGACACGCCGCTCGATGCCGCGCTCGACCTCGAGCTGCTGGCGACGCGTTATGAAATGGCGGGGCGGCAACATCAAAAACATTGCGGTCGCGGCGGCCTTTCTCGCCGCTGACGACGGCCAGATCGTGCGCATGAACCACGTGATCCAGGCCACGCTGCGAGAATACCAGAAGACTGGAAAACTCCTCGTCGAGGACGACGAGTTCTCCGCGACAGCCCGCTTCGTGCGGCGGCCAAGAGGATGAAACGACTCATATCTGATGCGTGAATGTGCTAGCGTAGCGCGGTGGTGGCCACCAGGAGGCAGCATGTCCGAGCGTGACATAGCCGACCGGCAAGCTCTGCACTTAGTCTCCACCCATAGATGGGCGGCGGCCAACCCGGCCAACCTGACGTCACGAGCCGCTGGCGACGGCGCCACGGACGGCATCTCGTGCCGGCTCGGCGATGCATCCTGCGCCGCGGCCCATGCTGCCTCCATCAGCCGATTGGCGAGCGGCCAGCGATCGTCGATATACCGGTCGCTCCTTCGGCTGCAGCGCGAGTATGGCAATCGGTACGTTGGTCGGGTGCTTCGACAGGCCGGAGAGTTCGAGGGCGGCGGCGATATGGACGCGGTCGAGCGCTCGATCGATCAGGCGCGTGGCGGCGGCCACGGAATGGACCACGGTACCCGCACCCAAATGGAGACGGCCTTTGGCGCCGATTTCTCCGGCGTGCGCATTCACACCGACGCCCGCGCCGATGGGCTGAGCCAGTCGCTCAGTGCACGCGCGTTCACGACCGGACGCGACGTCTTCTTCCGCCAGGGTGAATACAACCCGGGCTCATCGTCGGGGCGCGAATTGCTGGCCCACGAGTTGACGCACGTCGTGCAGCAGAACGGCGACGGAATCAGCCGCAAAATGACTGTCAGCGAGCCCGGTGACGTGCACGAGATCGAAGCCGATCAGATGGCGCGTGCGGTCATGCAACAGGAACGTGCGCGATCGATCGATCGCCAGATGACCCCGCCTCAAGAAGAGGAGGAGCAGCGGCCGGTTGCGACGCAACGCGCGACGGATTTTTTGCAACGCCAGCCCGAGGCGCCGACGCCGCAGGAAGAGGAAGAAAAGAAGAAGACGCATCAGGCGAAGCTGGATTCGGCGGCGGTGTCGCGAAGGAAAGATCAGCCGCGGCCCGAGTGACCCGACCGAATCGACCAGCGACGCGAAACTTGGATGCGCAAACGTCGGATCCGGCAGGCGACAATGGCCAGAACCGCGTTGCGGCGCGCGCCAGGCGGATCACCGACGAGCCCGTTGCGGCCCGGCCCAAGCGGGCGGGCGACCACCCCCTGCTCCGGCTGCAACGCCAGCTCGGCAACCGCTATATACAGCGTATCGTCTCGACTGCGCTTGCTAAGGGTGCATCGGCCGGCACCGCGGCGGTGCAGCGGCAGCCGACCCCTGCGTCCGCGATAGAGGCCGCCGACGCCAGCGGCGTCAACCGCGCCCGCGTACCGGTGGTCGTGACATGAACCCCGTGTGCGTATCTGGTGCGACGACGGCGTGTTTGAGCCAACGAGCTTCACTCCGATAATTTCGCCTCCGCACCCAAGTCTCGATCCAAATAAGGACAAAGTGCCCGCCCGCGCCGGCGCGACCCGATGAGAGCCGGTTGCATCGCGCTCAGCCAGCACGCGGCGCCGAATGTTGGGAACCATGGGCCAGCGGGACCACGTACACGCCCCTTTTTCCCTTCGTGCGAGACAAGCCCTGAATGGAAGGATCCCAATGCCACAACACGTTTGCAATGGTGCTGTCCTGATGTGCAGCTTTGGCGTTGCGCCGAGCACGCTGACGGTGCTGCCGGTCGACCGGGTGATGACAAGCGGCCAGCCGGCGGCGACCATCATGGATTACCAGCCGCTGGTCAACGTCCAGCCATTCGGGATGTGCATCAGTCCGGCCAATCCGGCGGTTGCCGCAGCGACGGCAGCCGCGTTCGGGGTGCTAACGCCGATGCCATGCATCCCGGTAACAGTCGCGCCGTGGGTGCCGGGCGCGCCCACCGTGTTGCTTGGCGGCAAGCCCGCACTGGACAACACATGTCAGCTGATGTGCATGTGGGGCGGGGTCATTCAGGTTACCGTTCCGGGGCAGTTCACGGAACAAATTCCCTGACCAGGGATCATTCTGGAACTGTCGGACAAGCTCAAGATCGAGATTCGCCGACAGCCTCAGGCAAGTGCCGCGCTCGATCTCGGGGCGTTCCATGCGATCGACGTGGCGCGGCTGCGGCCGGGATTGGGCTTCGCCCGGGAGCGGGACGTTTCATCCCGCCGGCGACAGCACCGGCCATCTGCTGTTGATGCACAGCTGAACCGTCGCCGGCGAGCGAAGCGAACCCCGCTACTGCGAACTTGTCGGCTCCTATGAAGCCGAAGGCCCGGCGCGGCGGGCACATCGACATTAAACCAGATCACCACGCGTCGAGCCGCTTTCGACCGGTCCTTGCGCCACGACATTGAACTTGGCATCGGAACCGGCGAAGTCTCGCATTGTCCGATCGGACTGCGAAGAAGACTTCCTGCTGAAAGAGCTTCTTGATTGTACTCGGCTGGCTTGGCTTGGGCTCCGCGTAAGTCAGATTGGCGGTATAGGACCTACCGATACTTTCGACCTCATTGACGGCACTTTGGAATGCTTCACTGACGCTGGCGCTTATGATGACTAGATCGACATTGACCGTGCCTTGCGTTTGGGCCGCCGTCTGAACCTGAAAGGTAACGCTTGGAGAGATGGTGACCGAGCCGCCCAGGTCATCCGCATCCTCCGAGGCCCCAGGGCTGTTTGCCGAGCGATGCGCCCTTGCCTTCGACGGCCGCCGTCACCGTACGATCCCGGGCACTCACTTCCGAATCCACGAAGCCTGACTAAAGACACAACCATGGGTACATTCCTGCACCAAGGCCCTTCGCTACCGGAGAAGTCGACGGCAGTCTAATCCGGGACGCTGGGTTCAGGAGGATTCACGACCGGTCCAATTGGGCCTGTGGGTGTGGTCTGACCGAGGTGACCCGAACAGTCATCCCCCTGCATCTTTGCAGCCTGTTCCCCAGGGACTGTACCGTCAATCTGTACATCGACCCGACGCTCGTTCGCATCTTCTTTGTTGTCGGGAGTCTGAGCTCCGAACTCGCCGAGCGCAAAGCTGTTCAGGTGCGCGTTAGATCCGGCGAAGTCTGCGATGATGCCCCTCACTTTCTTGGCACGCCTTTCCGCCAGGTCCAGATTGAAGGTCCGTGAGCCGGTCCTGCTCGCCCGACCCGTGACGCGCAGGATGCCCTTCCCCTCCTCCAAGTTCTGCCGGACATTCGGCTCCAGGCCGAAATACCAGTCGTGAATGTCCTGCCGCGCATCGTCCGGCTTTGCGAATTGGTCGGAGGCAACAATGAACGGGCCGAAGCCGGGAGCTTCTTGGTCGAGGCGACCCGCTCGCGTGCAGTGATAGTCATGGTCCGCGGGGGGCGACGGTGGTGGCGTCTTATTCACCGGCAACGTTACTGTAAAATCTGAGCCAAATGCTTGCGTATTGGGGATTTGAGTTTGTGCGCTCACATTGGGAATCAGCGGGGGGTTGTTGGTACTCAATTGCGACGCAACGTGCGACTGAAACGTGACTCTCGGTGAGGCCGTCACGGACAGGCCGTTGTCGTCGGCGTCGGCAGACAACGCCGGCTGCGAATCGAGTGCAGCCCCGCTGCCGCTGGATCTTTGCCGCGCCAGGCGCGGGCTTTTGTTCTTAACAACCGTGTCGTCATCATCATCCTTGCTGTCATCCTTAATCTTCTTGGTCTTGAGAACCCGAAAAGGCGTGTCGATAACTAGCTGTCCTTCTCCTGTGCTATCCCCAACAGCGGGAAGTATACCGACGATGGGGACGTTGCTGAGAGGTCCATGGATCTTCCATTTCGCGTTGATTGTAAGGACGATATTGCCGTGAATCGCGCTATCACGAGATTGCGTCACCGGCGCAAGCTCGACTGCAACGCCATCTTGGCCCTGTTTTGGGAACGCTTTTGGTACGGGTTCCGTTGGCTTCGCCGGCCACCTTACTCCTCGTGGCAGTCCCGTCCAGTGTAATAAATGATGCGTTGTCCGGGAGTATCTGCGTAACGCGCTGGAGAATCGTCGGCAGGGCGTTACTTAGTCCGCCACCACCTCCCTGCCGCTGCAGAGCCGATGGAAAGGCGTCGGCGGGCGCACTGCCGGCCCCATTAACAATTTCGAGTGTGCTCGCTATCCTCTTTGCCACCTGCTCATTCCGATCAATCGAGCGTCGGGCCGATGCGAGACTGTCTCTGGGTTGGTCGCCGTTGCGCAGGCGATCAATGACCTTGCCGACAAAACGGTTCCCATACCGTCTTTGCAAGCGCAGCAGGACGCCGGCGTTCAATAGCTCGTTGCGCTTCATCGATGCGCTGTCCGCCAGGGTGGGCGCAACGATGCGTGCGCGTCCCCGGCCCGATCGATCAGATCACTCGCCTTCGGCCCGGCGGTCGCCTGCCTGCCTTTCGGCCCGCTGCTCGATCGCGGTACCACGCGTATTCTTGGAGCGCGGTGCTTCCCGGAACTACGCCCAGTCATTTCCGACTCCTTGTGTCTGGGATTCCCCGATGAAAGGCCAATTCGGCCGCCACGAGAGCAGGCCAGCCACCTATCCAGGGGTGTTGCAACGGTCTGGTCGCCCGGAAGTTGGCCGGAGCCTTTCCATCGGCCCGATGGTTGTCCCATGACCGAAGACTCCTGCCCGGAAGCCGGCATCGGCGCGCACGTCTCCTGCCAGCAACCGATTGCGCCTGCAGTGAGGCCCATTCGCAGCATCGGACCAATCGCAGCGGAAGAAGCGCCGCAATGGCGCCCAGTGACCTTGATCTCAGCATCGCTCGCACAAGGCGCAGAGACCCGCCGTCGACGGCGGGTAAGCTCGGGTATCGATCGGACAGTCACGCGTCACCGTGGTCCCGTCTCGGGTGCGCCTTTTTTCGTCGCAGATCTTGCCGATAAGATTACGCCTCAATAGGCTCGGGAGCAACGTCGTCTCGTTTCCTGAACAACCTCTCCAGATCGGGATTGATGACGTAATTGGCAAAATCCGACCAGATTCGCGGGTCGTTTCTGCAGTCGTAAGCGCGGCACGGAATCGGGCGATGCTCGCGCACAGTGCATCTGCAGGATGTTCGATCGAGATGCCTGCAGTAGCCGTCTTCGGTCTGAGCGATCAGATAGGGAGATTCGAGATCCCACATGATGACCCGTTCGGCAATGTCCTGCCGGGAGAGCGGGAAGATCATCCGACAGCACGCTGCCTTGCATAAGTGTACGCGGTTCTCGCAATCGACGTGCGCTTCGGCCTCAAAAGCGTACTTGTCTTGATCAGGCTCCTGCAGAACGACGCCCATACCTTTGCTCAAGAAGCGCCGTTCTACCCGATCGGCGATCTTGTCTTTCTGCACGTCGAGCTCTTCGATTGTCAGGATGCCCTTCTCCGTCAGGAGTTCGATGAGGGCATACAGAAAGGTGGCGGTTTCCAACGCCCGGCTGGTGTTGGCGTTAGCTCGGCTGTGGGTGTACACGAGACCGGCGACGATCTCCTTGCGGAGTTCTCCAAGCAGGACGTTCATCTCACCCGGCTCTTCGTGCAGAGCGGCAGATACGTTGGCTTTTCGGTATCTGTTCATCCACTACCTCCGTGCAGGACAATTGAGCTAGTTTTATTTGGGAATATCCGTGGTTGGGTTGTGCGCAAATAATACCTGGAATTTCGCTGGGCTGAGCTATCAACTGCTTCCAAGCTTCGCCCAATCATAGAGGGCTAAGTGTATTTCGTCACGCGCTGGTGTCTGTGCTGCGTTTGTGAAAGCAGGGGCAACGCACCAGATCGATAGCCCGTTTTATCCATAAGGTTGGTATGGGCGGGCGTGGGAGGAAAACGAGGAGACGAAATGGGTAAAATTACAATGCCAGGATTTGCGGCGGAGGCTGCGTGCTATGGTTTTTCTCCCTTTCGCAATTCACGTTGTCATCCCCGCGCGAGCAGCGGCGTATACCGGAAAGTTCTTCTTCCGCTCTTTCCGGACCCGCTTTTGTGGGGACGACGAGTTGGTGGAAACCGCCGACTATTGCGCTGCGGCGCGCATCGGGATGTGTGCTTTTAAGAACCGGCGCACCCGCTCGATCGTGCGTTGTCTCAGCTCCTCCGGCTCCTTCCACGGGTAAACTGTGATCTCGGCGTTCGGCGCCAGCGAGGCGACATCAATCGAGGTCTGCAAGGGATGCCCGGGTACGTCATCCGGCAGCACCAGCATCGGCGTGCGGCAGTTCCTGATGAAGTCACGCGACACGCTGTACAGGAAATCGGGTTGCACCGCGTATAGGTTGTGCAGGTATTTCTCGATCGTGTCCATCGATACGTCGGACCGCCGCTTCATGAAATCGGGCACCCAGTTCTCCTTGCCATGGCGGTACATGACGGTCGGATTTTCCGGCCGATGGCCGACGCTCTGGCAGAATACGGCGGCGACGACGCGGCTGGGCGCGCGCTGCATCAGCTTTCCGGCAAAGCAGCCGCCGATGCAGTAGCCCATGTAAAAGAATTCGCGGATTCCGAGGTGGTCCATCAGCCCAAGCTGGTCGTCGGCAAACGCATCCCACGGGTTGTCGACCTGCACGGGACCGGTGGATTCGCCGCCATTGGCGTTGCGCTGGTCCATAGTGATGCAGCGGAAGTCGTTCTTGAACGCTTCCATCGCGTTGATGACCGCGGTCGGCCAGTTGCTGACCCGTGAATTCAATCCGCCGCCGGGCGTAACCAGGAGCGGGAAGCCGCTGCCTCCTTGCTCGTAGCGAATACGGACGTCGCCTTTTTGAAAGAACGGCATAGCAGTCTCCTCCAAGGTTGCGGCCGCAGCGCCCCGTTGCGGCCATCGAGGTGCACACGCAGTTGTTTTAAGCCAGTCGGGCGAGATTTCGGAAGGCGTTTCGCAGCAAGCAGCTCCCGATCAGGTCCGGTCTACCAAAGAAGCACAGATGCACCTACGGCGCGCTGCGCGCGACGAGGGGCATCCGCTCCCGGGTCGAGCGGCAGTAGGATCGTTTCGAGACCCCTGTCCGGTTACGGCGCTTCGCTGCCGATTCGCCTCTTTCCGCAAAACGCTTCTCAAACCCCGGGCTGCGGCGGCGCAACGTCTCGCCCCACAGGATGTAACGGCCCGAGGCGACAACGATCGCGGAACCGACGAGCAGGCGGGGGTCGGCATGTCCCCCACACCGCGAAACCGAGAATCGTTGCCCACGCCAGCTACAGGTAGTTGAACGACACCAGTGCCGAGGGCGGCGCCAATGACAGCGAGCGCGTCCACCAGTACTGGGCGATCCCCGCTGCCGATCCCGGCAAGCGCGACCATCCGCGCGCCGCCCCAGTGCGGGGCTCGGAACCCTAGGGAAGGTCTGAACAAGGGCTGCGAGTAGATGCCAGCATTGAAACTCCAGTAGCCGGGCCAGTGTGGGAGTGCCGGTGTCGCGTTACGTTATTGGTGCGGGTCTGCGGCGTCTGCAACCGTCGATAGCCAAGCGAGACAGATTACGCCACATGGCAGCGCAAGAGATGCCGGCGCGCGATGAATAGATTGGCAAGCGCACAGGCCACGCGCAGCCGATGAGCGTTCTTTCTGAGCCCGCGATAACGCACTTTGGCGAAGCCGAAGACCCGCTTGATGACCCCGATGGGATGCTCGACCTTGGCTCGCACCTTCGATTTGGTCCGGTTTTTCGCCCGCTCGACCTCGTCCACCACACCATGATGGCGATAGCGCCGGTTGACAAAGTCTCGCGCTCGCGGCGCATGTTGGCGGATCACCGCCCGCTGGCCGCGATACGCCTGGTCGCCCCACACGCGGGTTTCGTTGCCGTGCAACAGATCGGGCAGCACCGTGCTGTCGGCGACATTGGCCGGCGTCGCCACCACCGCGTGGATCAGCTTGCGGCGGCTGTCGACCGCGAAATGCCCTTTCATCCCGAAGTACCACTGGTTGCCCTTCTTGGTCTGGTGCATCTCGGGGTCGCGCGCCTTGCCGGCATTCTTGGTCGAGGACGGCGCATTGATAATCGTGGCGTCGACAATCGTGCCGGTGGCCACCTTCAGTCCCTTCGCCGCCAGGTGCCGCTGCACCTCGTCGAACAACTGCCGGCCCAGATCATGTTCCTCGAGCAGTGGCGGAAGCGGCACACCGTCGTCTCATCCGGCACCGGCTCGCGGCCAAGGTCGATGTCGACAAAACGCCGCATCGCCTGCGAATCGTAAAGCGCCTCTTCGACCGCCGGGTCCGACAGGTTGAACCAGTGCTGCAAAAAATAGATCCGCAGCATCCGCTCGACCCCAATCGGCGGGCGGCCATTGCCCGGCTTCGGATAGACCGGCTCGATCCGCCTGCACAGCGCCGACCACGGCACCACGCGCTCCATCTCGACAAGAAACGCTGCCCGCCGCGTCGTCTTGGCGTAGCGCTCAAATCCCGCGGTCGCCAGCGTCAATTGCTTCATCCCCCCAACCCTGCGCACCAATCCACCCCGCGAAATATTATACCACGATCATTGCAGCTGGCTTTTGCAGAGGTTCCCTAGCGTCAGCGGGCCGGTGGTGCACGAGGTCATAATGCTCATCTGGTAGAGCGTCAGCGTCTCGGTCGATTCGGTCAGGCTCATGCGGCGGATCGCGATCGCCACGGTCGAGATAAAAACCGTGCTGCCGAGCGCGAACAGCGCTTTGTGCCGATCGAATAGCTCGCCTCTGCTTTCAGCGTTCAGTCGAGACCAGGAGCCACCGACATTTCAGAACTTGGCTGCCTGACGGAACTCGCAGGAGGGTGAAAGCGCTGGCGTCTGGCTAGAGGGATACGCGACGGTTTGATGTTCCCCCGAGCCGAATTGTCTGCCTCACCCGAGGAAACCGTCGAGACGCTTTATCTGTTCGGCGAGCAGGACCGCATCGTCGACATCTCCGGATGCGTCGCGCGCCCACCGCAGGCTCGTCGCGAGAAGCCGCGCGTGAGCACCTTCACTCGGCGAACATCGATAAGACCCCTCGTCCTGCAGCCGGATCTCGTTTTGACGGCATCCTCGCCGACCGCAGGAAGAAGAGCGCTGCCAAGGACGATTTTTAAATAGGACGATTTGTTGACGCTACGAAGGCTAGGAAAATGGTCTAATGCCTGGGATGCGACTCGAAATAGGACGCGATAACATCGGCTCTGGGTGGATGAAGTTTATGTATGAAAGGTGGACGAAGCACATGGGTGGTTCCGCAAATAGAAGGGACAGATCCACCAGTCAACTGCCGAACATTTTCATAATGTGGTACGATTGCGCGAATTAGCGGTCGGAGCAACTATTGCGCGGGTCACGCAATATCTTCGCTCGTTGACAGAGGAGCACGAACAGATAACGGGAGAATACGAGGCAACGGAGTCCAGCTTACGCTAGGCGGACCCGAATGTTCAGTTAGGGGGATCGGGGAATTAGCACCGACCGGGAAATCTTTGCCACGCAGATCGAGGCCCTCTACCGGCATATGCCAATGGTCCTGGTGGTCAACGTCGTCAACTCTGGGTTGGTCACGTTGGTACTAGCGTGGTTCTTGGAGCAGACTAGGTGGTGGCTCTTTTTCGGCCTGGTCGTCACGTTAACCGCCGCGCGTACGGCCGGTTGGAGATACTACCGCCGTTATCCAAAACCTGCCACCGGCGTGACGCGGTGGGCAATAGTCGCCACCGCGGGATCGGGGTTTTCAGGACTGCTCTGGGGCATGAGCAGTGCATGCTTGCGTCCCGACGATATCGTTGAGCAGACGTTCCTCGCGTTTGTAATCGGCGGCATGTGCGCTGGTGCCCTCGTCTCCCTCTCCTATTACCTCCCCGCCTTTATAGCCTACGTGTATTCTTCCGTGTTGCCGTTGGCTGGCGGCTTCCTGGTGGATGGTAGACCAATATACGCGGCCATGGGCTGTATGACCATGGTATTTGCCGGAGCGGTAACTTTCGCCGCACGCCATTTCAATCGCGCGTTTGTGAGCGGTTTGCGGCTGAACCTCGATCTTTCTGAACGGACTAAGGAGCTGACACAACGAACCGAGGAGCTGATCGCGGTAAACAGGCGATTGGAAGCAGAAATCGCTCAACGAGAGACC
>Ga0306925_10007124_pt1 | contig 10478 bp, 14 predicted proteins | sample flu12Cox44000176_FD_203755 | JGI IMG/M metagenome (GOLD analysis project Ga0306925, IMG submission 203755) | Lab enrichment of tropical soil microbial communities from Luquillo Experimental Forest, Puerto Rico - flux8day.12C.oxic.44.000.176 (v2)... | ecosystem: Environmental > Terrestrial >... | reverse complement strand
GCGGGACATCGCTCTCGCGGCCGCTGCGGTGGCTGGAAACGAGCTCGGAGCGACCGGTACGATTTCCGGCGACGTCTCCCCGCAAGTGAGCGGCGGCGTCGCTGCTCAGTTCTGAGCGGGCCCCGGGCAACCCCGCGGCCACAAAACCGTTCTTCCCTCTTGACAATCCGAAGGAGCGAAAAATCCCATGTATATGAGTGTTGTCGGTCATGACGCGTACGGTCGCCCGCTGTACGCTCCGGTTCAGGGCGACGTCATGGGCGACGTCATGGGCTATGGCGGGTACGGGTACCCGGGGGTCGGCGCCGCGCCGCCTCGGCACGCCATGGTCCCTCACCACGGCCATCACCCCGCGCACCACGGCGGGCACCCGCGACACATGCAGATCCCGGATCGGCCCGAGTGGCGAGCCCAAATGGCGCCGGGCGTCATCATGCCGGACGAAGGCATGGTGCCGCTCCCCATGGCGCCGCTCGCGAACAACGGCTTTTTCTCAGCGACTGTGCCGCAAATCACGTTCCAAGGTCAGTTGCAGAAGCCGTTCCGCGCCGAGCGCTTGCTCGTGTCGACGGTCCGCAACGGTCCTACCGCTGTCGGCCGCCTGCTCGCGCAACTCTTCGTCGGCACCGACTTGCAAGGCGGTGACATCACCCAATGGGACGCGGAGCTCATTGGCCAGGCGGACGCGTTCGGAACGCGCCTCACGACCAAGGCTGCCGAACCCGGCGTGCTGATCCGCATGATCGTCGCGGTGTCTCAGGGGCTCACGGGTACGGACACGATCTTTGCGACGATGAATTGGCTCGGCCGCATCGTTCACTGACCCGGCGCCTGCCCGGACAGCTGGCGCGAACGGGAGCGCGCCGGCGAGCTCGGGCCAAAACCGTTCGAAGGAGTCGCAAGCAATGCGGATCAACGTTGCAGTGCCCGAAGCGCACGTCGACGCGCCCGTGCTCGACGCGATGCTCGAGTCCGTCACGCGCCTAGATCAAAAGCTCTTGCAAGAGGGCGCCGTGCCGACTGCGAAGGAAGCGATCAAAAAGCACGGAGTGCGCTGGCAGCCGGAACCACCCGGAGAGGAGCACTTCGACCACGCCGGCACTGTCATGCAGCGCGGACATGGCGACTGCGACGATCTCGCGCCGCACCATGCCGCGAGTCTTCGGCACACGGGCGAGGACCCCGGCGCGAAAGCCGTCGTCTACCGCTCGGGCCCAATGCGTTGGCACGCGGTCGTCCAACGCAGCGACGGTTCGATCGACGATCCGAGCCGCTGGGCTGGCATGGGGCAAGGCGTCTCGGGTGTCGGAGAGCACGGTTTCGACGTCGTCGGCGTCGACCCCGCTGAGTACGGTTTCGCCGGCTCAGGCCTCCCGCTCATGTACGCGCCGAGCACGAACGAGGTCGGGGCCTACATCGTTAAGCCACAAGTCGCCATGAAGCCGGTCCGAGGCGCGTACCAAGCGCGCGCTGACTTGCCTTGGATGTGGCGCGAGCACATCGACGATCCTCCCACTGCGAGCGACTACGCGATGACGGTGCTCCACACAGCTCCGCTCGCTTCGACGGCGCTCACCGGTTGCCTTGACGGCGCCGTGCGTTTCGCCGAGTGCGCGGGCGTTTCGTGCGAAGAGCATCTTGACCAGCTCGCGGCCGCGGCCGATCGCGCCGCCGGCGTCGGCTTCGACGAAGTCGCGAACGTTTACGGCTACGAGACAGCGCGGCGCGCGGATCAAGTGGTCGGCTCGCTTTTCGGCGGGCTCGGGCGCTTCCTCAAACGGGTGGCGAGCCCGCTCGAGAAGATCGTAAGCAAGGCGGTGCAGTTCGTGCCGGGTGTCGGGCCGATCGCGTCCGCCGCGCTCGACACAGCCGCGCAGCTCCTGCCGCGTAACCACCCGGCGCACCCCGCGAACGCCGGTCAGCCGGGCCACGCCGCGGCCGTTCACGCGTTGATCCAAGCGGGTCACCCTGCGTACGCCGGCGCAGTTCCAGCGCCTCACAACATCCCGCCGGGCACGGCCGCAATCGCGGGCGGCTACGGCCCCGTCGCCTACTTCTGAGGCGCCATGCCGCGAGGTGACGACGATACCGGCGACGAGCTCGCCGGCCCGAACGGGTGGCCCTCGGCGCAAGGCTTCGCCGCTCGTGAGTACGAGTGGCCGCCGCCGCCGGCGGGACTGGTCCACGGAGTCAACGCGCTCGAAGAGTACTCGGAAGTCGGCAAGGCGCCGGCCGGGCCGCAGGCCGTCAAAATCGTCCACGAACCCAAGCACGGCAAAAATCCGCCGTGGCTCACGTGGGGCAACACAGTGCCCCAAACCGTCGAAGGCGTGCCGCTCGTCGCCTCGATCGGTCCGCTCGTGCAGCTCGTAAACCTCCGCTATGGCCGGCCTGAGACGTGGCGCTTTTTCCTCGCCGCGAACCTGCTCACCACGAGCGACGGAAATCCGCCTGTCGTCGACGTCCAGGTTCAGTTTCAGCTGACGATCGGTAACGGCTTCACGAGCTACACCGACCCGTTTTTTCAGATCCTCGAGTTTCCCGCGGCGTCGCCGCTCGGCTCCTCCCGGCTGTGCACGACAAGCGAGCAACTCACCGCCAAGCTGGCGGACACCGCGCCGAACGTCATCGAACTCTTGCCCGCGCAAGACGTCTACATCGGCGCGCAAATCGTCACGACGGGAAGCCTCGGCGCCGGCGTCTCTCTCACAATGACGATGACGGCCATGGTCGCACCAAACGTGCACGTCCGTCCCGGCTGGCACTTAGACATTTTTGCCGGCGGAGAGGAGCGCTTCTAGTGACCACTCGAGTCCAGGACGCGCGCGAGCCGGAACGCGTGCTGCGCTCGTGGCTCCTTACGCCGCCGCGGCCGCACGTCGTGCGCGTGACGACGACTGACGGCGAGACGCGGAATGTGACCGTCGGCTCGAGCAAGTTTCTGGATCTCGCGAAAACGATCCTGACGCTCGGGCCCGAGCTGCTCGAAGCGCTCGACTCGAAGGAGAACCTCCTTCGCGCGGTGCACGCGGAAGAGCTGCTCTCCGAAGCAGAGGAGCTCCCAGCGCACACGACAACGCCGGCGCCGCCGCCCGCGTTGAGTGGCGTTCCGTCGATCGGCGAGCTCGTCGGCGAAGACGCGGAGACTCGTCGCTTTGCCCTGATCGCGCACCTGCTCGCGGACGCGTACCGTCACTCGAACGACGTCGCCTTCGCCAAGCTCGCGGAGTTCACGGCGCAACAGAGCGAGCGCGCGACCTCGGCTGAGCGCGCGCTCGATCAGTTCATCCGCGCGGAGCAGCTCCGCCTCGAAGTCGCACGCGCCGAGCTCGACGCCCGCATCGCGGCCCAACGCGAAGCCGACGAGGAAGAAGACGAGGAAGACGCCTCGCCGATCAAGGAGGCCTTCGACAAGATCGCGAAGCACGTCGCCGACAGCGTCGGCGGTGACGATGACGAAGACGACGAGGAGCCGACGAACCACGCCGCGCCGAACGGCGTCGGAGGACACTGAGCCATGGTTACAAGCGTCGCGCTTTTCATGTTGCTGTTACTGCTCTCCGGGCATTCGGGCGCCGCCCCGGCCCCCTCGCCCTTCACGCCGCCGCCGCCGCCGCCGCCTCTGCCGCCGCCCGGCCCGACGCCTGTAGCGCCCGCAGGCGGCTCCGTCGCGCCGTGGCCGCAAGTGGTGCCCGCGGGCCTCCCGCCGTTCCCAGGCTCGGGCTGGGTGCCGGACGAGCCACCGCCGCCCGAAGTGCAGGCGCGCGCCTCGGCGCTCCTCCACCAGCTTTGGACCGGCCCGGTCGGCACGTTCAAGACCGAGCAAACGGCGGGCCGCTGGATCACGTACCAATCCCAGGCCATGGGGTCGAAAAAAGGGGTAGTCGCCTGGCGCGAGGCGAACGCCGGCGCACCGTCACCGATCGCTAACGCGAGCGTGCCGGCGTTCGGCCCGCCGAGCATGAACGCGTCGCCGCCGATCGTGTCGCCGGCGACGGGCAACGTCGTGCCGGCCGTCGCACCGAGCGGACACCCGACCGTGCACCAAGGCGCGAGCGGTCCGATCGTCCAGCAGATCCAACAGGCCGTCGGCGCTACGCCCGTCGACGGGAAGTTCGGGCCGGGCACGGCCGCGAAGGTGAAAGCCTTCCAGGCCGCGCACGGGCTCGCGCCGGACGGTATCGTTGGGCCGCAAACCTGGAACGCAATCCTTAGTGGGGGCGTGCCTGCGTGATTTCGCACACAGCCTCGCGCGCGCTCTTCCAGAGCGCAGCCCCGACGCTGACGCTCAATGAGCGCTTGGTGGCGCAAGCCATCGCACTGCATGAGACGTCCTACGGCGCCGGCTGGAAGACGCCGGAAGGCCTCGCGTCGAACAACCTCGGCGCCATCATGCGCCCCACGAGCGACCCCGGGCCGTTCTTCACAAACCCCGACTCGAATCCGTCGGGACCGTTTGTCGGTCACTTCAAGGTGTACCCAACCGCACAAGACGGCGCGGCGGACGTCGTTGCCGTCGCTCTCAAGCCGAACGTGCGCGCCGCCGCGGCGGCGGGTGACTTGCAAGGCGTCGCCGCGGCGATGTTTGCAAATCACTACTACACCGGCACGGCGCCTGACCCGGCGACGAACGTCAGCCGTTATTTTTCCGCGCTCACCAACGCGGTGAATCGGATCGTTGCGGAGACGAAAGAGGCAAACCCCTTCGGCCCAAAAGCCCAGCCGCCGGCGTCGCCGCCGGCGCCGGCGCCGCCCTCGCCCTCCTCGCCCTCCTCGCCCTCGCTGCTTACGGCAACAGTTCCCGCCGCCGCTAGCGAGCTCGCGATCGTGCGGATCTGGCAAGGCGACGACGGCGCGCGCGGCTTCACGATCGAGCTCGGGACGTCCATGCACTCGGGTCCGCTCGCGGCCCTTGTGACGTGGCTGGTCGAGCTCGGCCTCGACGGAAGCGAGTAGCCCATGGCCATGGCGACAAAGGATCCGCTCGCGCCCGGCGTGTATTGGATCGACCTCTTTCCGCAAGGCGTCGGGCCGGGCGGCGTCCCGCAAGACGGAGAGGCCGTCTTCGACGGGTGGGCCGCGACGCCTGACGGCGCGGTGACCGTCGTCTCGAAGGAACGCGGCGCCGAGTCCAACGTGCGGCTGTTTACAGTGTTCGAGGTGAACTCGGCACCGGCGCCGGCGCCCATGCCTTTTCCGCGCGCGCAGCTCGGCTCACCGACGATCCAAAAGCTCGCGAGTGCGCCGGGCGGCATCACTCCCGCCGACACGCAAATCACGAGCGACTCGACGGCTCAGAGCGCGCCGCCCGGCGGCCTCGGCGACTGGCTCGGCGAGCAAGTGGAGAAGGTCAAGGCCGTCGCTGAGAGCGTAGGCCCGGAGCTCATTATCGGCGCGGTTGCGCTCTGGGTCGTGCTCGAGCAACAGAAGGGCAAGAAATGAACGTCCTCCAAACGAACGCCCCCACCGGGCAAGTCTACGAGGTTGAGACCACGACGCAGGGCACGTTGCTCTGTGAAGCTGTGCCCGGCGGCGGTGGCGGCGGCGGAAACGCATTCACCGACTCGGGCAGCGGCACCGCACCCGATCTCACCGCGCCGATCTCCGTCGTGCTCTCGAACGCGCCGCCGGCGTTCGTCGGCCTCGTCGTGACGGGCTCGCTCGAGATCAACTGGGACAACAACGAGAGCGCCGACTCGATCGGAAACGTTGTCGTCACCTTCGAGGTGTCGCTCGATTCCGGCGTGACCTTCGGCTCGATCGGCGACCCCGTCCTCGCCTCGACGTTCAACCCGTCGACGGCGCCGTCGCAGCAATTCGGGATCGTTATCCCCGTCGTGTTTCGCACGAACTCGGGGCCCGCGCCTGGAAACGTCATCTGTCGCGCGAGCTTCGTCGACCAGAGCAGCGAGGCGACGGCGGTCAACGTACAACTCACCGTAACCGGCGTCTACACGCCGGCGTGAAAGGGCCCGGGGAATGACCGACCAAGCGATCCAAACGACAACGCCGGCGACGAGCTCGGCGCCGCAGTGCTGCAAGTGCGAGCGCCCCGCCGCGCTCTCTTTCGTCTGGCCGTGGGGAGCGACCGGCTATTGTTGCGAGCTCGACAAGCAAGCCGTGGTGAACAATGTCGCGGCACTCTCGAGCGGCAAGGTGCTGCCGAAGTTCGTCGAGCTCGACCCGAAGCAGCCCGACACCGTGCGGCCGCCGGCGTTCGTGCCGCCGCACGAGACGCAACCGACCGGCGCGGCAGTCGCCGCGACGTCGACGCCGGCGTCGGCGATTCCGGACGGAACACTCGCGCTCGTCTCTCTCGCGGCCACGCAAGGCCAAACGCGATTTTTGCTTCGCCGACCTGGGCAAGGCGACATCGAAGGGAAGGCCGGCGAGCTCGCGATCGTCCTCTCGACGCTCGGCCTCATTCCGCCACTGCCGAGCGCCACGCCTTCGCTCGTCGGCCAGCATGGCCAGGCGACACCGGCCGCCGCAGTGCACGCGCTTGCCGGCGCCGGCGCCGTCCACCGACCGCCGACCGCGCCAGCGCTCGCGCCGCACCCGCCGATCCGACCGCCGGTCACCCACAATCCGTTCAGCCAGGCCGCGCCGCCGCGCGTCGCGGGCCGGTATCCCGGCCAGGTGCCGCCAGGCTCCACCCCCCAACTCCCGCCAAACACCCCCGCGCCGGCTCCAGGCGGCCTACCAGTGCACTTTGACGCCGAGCTCCAGGGTACGGAGCTCGCCGCGCAAGCCAACGCCTCCCCGCCGCCGGCGCCGGCGAGCCCTCCCGTCCAGTCAACGCCGAGCGGCGGGGAGCCTACGAGCGAGGGGACACCGAAACCGCCATGAAGCGCGGCCGCGAGTCCGAGGGGGGCCGGCTGCGCCAAATTCGCGAAAGCGAGCTCAAAAAGCGCGACCGGGCCCGCCTGCGCGACCTCGCCGCGAAAATTGCCCATGCGCGCGCGACCAGGACGGCCAACGTCCGTCAGATCCGCACGCTCTGCCGTCTCGGCCGGCAAAACCTGCGCGCCCGGATCAAGGCGCTCCGCTCCGAAACCACGGAGCAGCTCCGGCGGACGATCGACGAGCTCAAGCGCGCGCAACTAACGCAGTGCGCTAGCGACGAGGCTACCCTGCGCAAGGGCCTCACCGCTCAGCTCACGTCCGCTCGCGGCGAGCTCGCCGAGGCTCGGCGCTCGTGGTCGCACCACTACGGCCGCAAGCGCTCGAGCTCGAGCGCGAAGGAGCGCCGGGAAGAGAGCGCCGACGAAGTCGCGCACAACTTGCCCCCCGAGCTCGTGCCGGTCTTTCGTCGTGTCGAGCGCTCGATCCATGGCAGTCCACGCAGGAGCCGCACCGAGGCTTTTCTCGAATGGGCTGAGGAAAACCCCGACCAGGTGCACGCCATTGTCTACGAGCAGGCGGAGCGCGACGTCGCGCGGCTGATCGCCGAGCACGAGGCGACCGGCGCGCGCCTCGCCAAAGCGAAGCGTGGCCGCGGCTACACCGACCCGGCCGACGTGGCCGCGGCGCTCGCGGGGGTGCCGTTTTGACGACCGCGCACGTCCTCCGCGCGAAGCGTGCGCGCGAGCTCCAAGCGGTGTTGCAAGACGCCGTGCGTGTGGAACACGCCATGCGGTCCGCGCTCGCGCCCATCGTCAAGAAGTGGCGCACGACCTACAAGCGCGTCCACGACGCTGCGGGTCGCTTCAATTCGATGGTTGAGCGCATCGATCCGGATCTCGTCGTCAACGTCGACGAAGTCATGGGGCCGAAACCCGTGCTCGAAATCCTGCGCGAGGCCCTGAACCTCCAGGTCGTTCCGGTTCTCGCGCAACTTCGTGAGATTGGCCCGAAGCTGCACAAGCTGCCCACAGGCAAGCAGATCCGCACGCGCGCGAAGAAAGAGCGCCGCGTTGCCGCGCGGGTCGTACACGACCAGGAACGCGCGCGCCTCGAGGCCGCGCTCTTCGCGCTCGAGCGTCGGCTCAACGACCCTAGCGAGCTCGAAATGTACCGGCTCGATCGGAACATGATGCAGCGCACGGAGCGACAGCCGGAGTTCAGCCCCGACGCGTACCGTGAGCTGACGCTCGGATACATCGCGCAAACGAAAGCAGCTCTCAAAAAGCTGAAGCGTTGATCCGATGACTCGGTTCCTCTCTACCGAGCAACCGGCGGACGCTCGCTTCTGCCTCCAGACGACCGGGTCACCAAACCCGCTCAGTGTGCTGGTCGTCGATGGCGCGGGCACCCCCGGCCCGACTGGCGCAACCGGCCCGACTGGCGCAACCGGCCCGACTGGCGCAACCGGCCCGACTGGCGCAACCGGCGCAACCGGCCTGCCTGGCGCAACCGGCGCAACCGGCCTGCCTGGCGCAACCGGCGCAACCGGCCCGACTGGCGCAACCGGCGCAACCGGCCCGACTGGCGCAACCGGCGCAACCGGCCTGCCTGGCGCAACCGGCCTGCCTGGCGCAACCGGCCCGACCGGCGCAACCGGCGCAACCGGCCTGCCTGGCGCAACCGGCCCGACCGGCGCAACCGGCGCAACCGGCGCAACCGGCGCAACCGGGCCCGTCAATGCCGGCATGGTCAACGGCGGCTCGCTCGATTTTGCAGCCGGCCTTACCTATGCGGTGGCTAGTAGCGGTTCCGGCCTCGTTTACGGGGGTACTGCGTTTTTCACACTCGACGCGAGCACGGGCAAACTCACGTGGTCAGGCCCGAACGCAACACCCGTGCTCGTGATTTGCACGTGCACGATCCAGCCTGACAACGACGGCGCTGACGTGATCGGCCTCGCCATCGCGAAAAATAATGACATCGTCGGACAGACCATCGGCAGCGCCAGCGCGACCGCTGCGGGCCGCGCGTCTGTCTACGTCGACACCGGCTTGCCGGTGCAGCCTGCAAACTTCACGACGCAGCGCCGCGTGCTGCTGGACTCCGGCGATTTTGTGGTGCCGGTGATGGCCAGCCAAACCGCCGTCGCTGGCTTCTCCCAAGGTTGCCTCCAAAACGCTATTACGGTCATCGCCACGTCGTGAACCCCTTCACCAGCGTTCCGCCAAACGAAAGCAGCTCTCAAAAAACCTGAGGTGACTAGTGCCGCGCGTCCTCACGACCGAACAACCGGCAGGGCAAATCGTCAATCTCGCCGCGCCGAACACCCCGAACCCCCTGCAAGTGCTGATCGCCGACGTCGGGGGTGGCGGTGGCGGGTCGATTGCGGGGACGTGGCTCTCGCTCGTGGGGATTCCGGACCTGACCGTCGACGGCGCGAATAACAACGTCATGCGCCCGATCGGCGGCGCCGTCGCCGGCGACTTCCAACTAACGACCGCCGGCCTTTGGGCGCTCGGGGATCAGTGCGTGCTGACGTACAGCGGACCGCCCACAACTGCGCTCGTGTGGGCGAGCGCGTCGCCGTCCACCGGTACTAGCGGCGGCGGAGACTCCGGAATCTGGTGCCATGCTGTGTCGCACAACGGCGACCTACTCGGCGGGCCAGTCCTGAACGGCGACGCGGACATCGACGCGGCTTTGCGCGTCGCCGGCGGGATCGCCGCATCGTTCGGCCTCAATAACGACTCCGTGGCGATCACCACGCAACGACTGCTCGCGCTCGCGACCGGCGACACCGTGCAGCCGACGATCGGCAAGGATCAGAACATCGTTGGCAACCAGGGCTTTCTGGAAGCGTTTTCGCTCTTCGTGGTGACGTTCAGCTAGGCGCTACTTGGGGTGTAGTTATGGCCGAAGAACCGTTCACCAGCGTCCCGCCCGAGCGCGTCGATCTGCGTCGCTCGCCGCCGCCGAAGGAGTCGCTACTTCCGCCGCGCGCGCTTCCCGCCGCGACGAGCTCGGCGGGCCTCCTCGCCGGCGCCGCCATCGCTGCCGCCCAGATCCCGAGCCCGCTCGAGCGCGCGCTCGTCATGCTCGCTTGCGGGCTCGCCGCTTGGGCGATCGGCTACTTCACACAGCCCCCGCGGCGGACCTTCCGCCGTGAGGACTTCCCTCCACGCTGACGCGCAACGCACGCACGGCGCACACGGCACGCGCGCGATCAGTTGCAGCCAAGCGCACGTAGTCAATTTTTCGGACGCTCGTCGTCGTCGAAAACGAGCAGGGCCGACCGGCCGAGCGTAGGCACAGTCTCTCGTAGCTCGCGCTGGAACTGCTCGTGCTGCTCGCGCGGGGCGTTTTCGGGCACGCCGATCGCGCACACGAACGCAACGACTTGCGCGCCGTTGTCGCTCGTGCCGATCCACTGGCGGCACTCGGTGCCGTTCACCTGGAGAATCAGCGGGGTCGGCTCGAGCGTGATTTTCATAGCCACGTGCCGAGCTTCCGACGTGCCGTCTCGCAGCACGCGCAGAGCACCGTTGTCCAGCCAAGCACCTGGAGCAGTAGGCACGAGTTCGCGGGGCCGAGCGTCCAGACCGTCGAGCCGTGCCACTTGCAGCACTTGCGCC
>Ga0306925_10007123_pt1 | contig 10478 bp, 11 predicted proteins | sample flu12Cox44000176_FD_203755 | JGI IMG/M metagenome (GOLD analysis project Ga0306925, IMG submission 203755) | Lab enrichment of tropical soil microbial communities from Luquillo Experimental Forest, Puerto Rico - flux8day.12C.oxic.44.000.176 (v2)... | ecosystem: Environmental > Terrestrial >... | reverse complement strand
GTGTAGGCATGGAACACGTGCCGTGGCAAAGCATCGTCCTGGGGGTCGAGGCTAACTTCTACGATGTTACCGGTTTCGATCACTCTGGGCCGGATAGCGTGGGCGTGCCTGCACGGTTTTTCAACACTAGCGCTCCTATATGGGCCATATCCCTCCGCGCCAGTTACTTGTTCGGCCCGCCGATCGTTACAAGATACGTTAACTAGGTAAGGGGAGGAGAGGGGGCCGCGGCGTTGCTTACCATCATCAAAGCCTCGCTCTTGGCATCGGCCCACCGGTTGGCGTAGCGCAGCCGGCCACGCGGCGAAGGCAGGGACAAATACCTCCGGTGCTGGCGGCTTGTATCCGAGCGATGCGTGCGGCCTGGCATTGGCGCATCGTTCGTCGCGAGAAAATGACGAGCGAGGCATGATTGTACTCAAAATGATGGTTACCTAAAATCTTGCCCGGCAGGCTATCGATGTCGAAATAATTCATGACGAAAATGCCGTCGGGTTTTAGAGCTTCGCGAATATTCGCAAGCGCTTGGGACGGCTGATTGAGCAACGGGCCAACGCGGCGGCTTGCGACTGGTTCGGATGTTCGAATGAAGACCTCTCATTCGAAGGAACTGCCTCGTCTCATCATGGTCAGACACGTACCGACAGAGAGCAGCCGACTAGGGTTATAATGTACGGCCCGAAGACCGCTGAGGCGTATCTAAAGATGGACGCTGCCGTAGACGATGAGTCCAGCCAAGATAATGAAAAACATAACTGCGGCAGTGATCGGCCCCCACTCATCTTCGCGCCGCCATGGGTCGGGCCACCGGCTGTAGTGGCCGCTGGGAGAGCCGCCACTTCGGTTTTCGAAGTGTGAGTGCATCATATGCGTCAACTTATTTCCGCCTTTCAAAAACGAAGTCCTGGGGCTGCTCCTCCGGAAGCTAAGGAGTGCTCAGATTTGTATCTAGAGATGAGTTCCCTAGATGCTCCGACGTTATCATCGCAAAACACAGATCACGCAAGAGCGACCAAGTCACTGTCCAAAAAATGCAAGTCAAGGTACCACCCGGGTGCGCCGCCGGGCTGCGTGAACGAGGACGCCGTTCGGACTTCGTTTAGACCCTCTTGCTTACGGACCTCGGCGTTTTTCCAAAGTCAAGCATCACCATTGTTGGTCGGGAGCTTCATTTTTTGGATGCTACTTGCGCTATCATCAACTTCAAATATATAGTTTTAGTGTACCCACCGGCACTCTCCCTTCCCCTTTGACAAGAGTTCGCCGGCAGCCCCGCCATGCCGCATCCCCCCGCTGGCATGGCGGGGCGCTTCATTTCAACAGGCACCCGCTTTTGTTGAGACCGAATGCCATACGCGTGTGGAGAAATGTCACACCCCGGGGCAAGACGTCGCTAATTCGCTGAAGACGCGGCGAACTGGTCAATAAGCGCTATCGTTTCTTTTACCGAGGTAACGACAAATCCGTATGCCTTGTCAGTGAGATCGATATCTGAGCCACATAGAGGGCAGGCGAGTTTTTTGGCCTCTGCTATTTTTCGCAATGTAAAATAAAAAGCCTGGCCACAGCCAAAACAGTGAACTGGACGTTTAAAGACTGCACCCGTATCTACGTCACACGCCATGTGACATGCGCTCTTCTTTTTCCAAAACGACGCTTCGCCACAAAAATTTAATGCCCGATGCCGCGAGTGTGTCAATTGGCGTCCAAAATTTGACACATCCCTTGGGGCAGACAGCTTTGTTTTGTCCAAAAAAGCTTAGTTTCGTCTAAAAAATTCGAATTGAACAAATTGCCTGACTCACCATATGTGATTTTCGGTGGTGACCTTGAGTCTTTGGAGCCTTAGTGAAGAAGAAAAAATAATGAGGCGGTCGTTCGGAGCTGCTGTCGCTCGATACAAAGGCGACTTGGTGCGACGCCGTCGCCAGCCATGATCGACTGCTAATCGCCGCCATTAATAGTTGGAGCTCGGCACGCGCGCTGACTGCTTTTGTCAGCACGATGAGACTTGCTGAAGTCACTACCGATTCCGAAGGTCTGAGGAAAGTGTACTCATGCCGAAACGATCATTGCTATTGCTGGCAACGGCCATGCTGGCGTGCCCCCTGCCAGCGTACGCCGACACGGTGACGATCGGGTACTTCGACCCAGCGGCCGGCATGCCCGGCATCCAGATACTCTCGTCTGTGTCTGGCCCGGTCACGCCGAACTCGCCGATCAACCAGATACTCGCCCACCCGCTGCTGGTCGGGTCCGGCTTCGGCTTCGACCAGATCATCGCGATGGTCATCCCGCCTACCGGGAACGTGTACTCGGGCGGCCTGGGCGGACCGAACCCGACGTTCGAGTTCGCGTTCAACGACGGCTTCGTACCGATCCAGGGCGGCACGATCTACCTCTACGCGACGTGGGAGGGCACCCTGACGGGCAACCCTTTCACGTTCCCGACGGTGTGGGGCACGAGCGAGATGCCCTCGGTGAAGAACGGCTACACCGTCACGTCGCAGGTTCTGGTGTGTAACACACCGAACCCGTTCTGCGGCCCGTTCGTGGGCGGCGGGACAGTGATCGGCCAGGACGTCTTCAGCGACACGATCCGAACCGACAGCGTGACGCTGACGGGTGTCCTCCCTAGTCCGTCGTTCAAGATCACCGAGATGTTCGCGTTCTCTGGTAACGCCGGTCCGCCGCAGGGAGACGTCGGCGCGTCCATCGAGACGACCCTGTTCGACCCACCGCCGGTGAACGTGCCCGCGCCCATCGCCGGTGCGGGCCTGCCCGGCCTGATCTTGGCCGGCGGTGGGCTTCTCGGCTGGTGGCGACGGCGGCAGAAAATCGCCTGAGCTTCCGGCGTTTATGAGTACACGTTTAGTCGCACGTCTACGGCGCATGTACTCAGCGCATGTAGTCGTTAGTTGTCCTCATTAACGTGCAGATTGCATCCTTACATGCGGGATGCTACGCAGCGCGCATCGGCGGCGCCACGATAATATGAGGATCGAAAAGGTCTGAGCGAAGGCGGATCGGAAAGGAGTCCTGCGACAGATCGAGAACGCCCGGCACGATCAGCGGGATTGTCACATTTCCCAAGCCAATCGTGCGAAGTGCCCTCAGTATGGCCTTCAAATTCAAATATCCGGCAATTCTGCCGAAGGATGCATACTGCCGCTCGCAGGGCGATCTTCCAATGAGCCGGTGCCATTCGATAATGAGGGTGGAAGGGGTCTCGAAGTGAGGGCACACACGACTGCCCGATCATGTGGCCCGGGATGGTGCACGGGCGACCCGGAAAATGCCTTGATTGTGACCCAACGGTGCTGCCGCGTTGGGGGGTGAGACATCGCCTGTTCGCGACCGGTGAACAAGCACGGAATAGTTTCTAAATGTGTTGGACCGCGATGCCGCTCAAGCATGGCCTTGTGATCAACAATGCTCGCTGTCGCGTCGCGCCAAATCCCTTGAGAATGCTTGGTTGGATGAAAATATGCTTGAGAAGGTTTTTCGGGATCGTCTGATCCGCACCATTACGCGGCCACCCTTTCGCGACGAGCTCGGCCGAAAAGGTCGGTTTGAGCGCATTGCTCGGGCGGGCCCGCATTTGATTCGCAGATTGCGGCTCGTAATCGACGGTTGGCCGCGGTGGTCGCATCCGCTCAGAGTAGTTTTTCTGTCCGATTTTCATACGGGCTCCCATTCCGACGACGTCGCGCGTCTCAAGGGCATCGTCGCTGAAGCTCGAGCCTTCAACCCCGACCTCGTTCTTCTCGGTGGCGATTTTGTTAACATGCAGCTGTTCGGGGCTGGGAGAGTGCCGCCCCAGGTGATAGCTGCAGTTCTCGCGCAGCTGGATGCGTGTTGCGGACAATTCGCTGTGCTAGGAAATCATGATTACCTCTACGGGGCGCAAGAAGTTGCTGACGCATTGCGCGCGCACGCCATCACCGTCCTTGATGATGAAAGTTGCAGCGTGAAGGTCAAAAATCATTCGATTGACCTCGTGGGTATTCCGAATTCCCGTGTAGAGAGCGCTCGGTCCGAACGGTTGCTCGCTGGCCTCGTACCGGAACGGCCGAGCATTGTACTTACGCACGATCCGATGTGGTTCGCGAACGTACCACGCGGACCCATCTGACACTTGCCGGACATACGCATGGCGGCCAGATCAGCCTGCCCGGCATCGGGATTTTGAAAAATGCCAGCAAGGCACCACTGCGTTGGAGCCACGGACTTGTTAGGGAGCGAGGACAGTATCTCTATGTGACCAGCGGCATTGGGACGAGTGGCATGCCATTGAGATGGCGCGTTCCTCCGGAATTCGTGGTGCTGGATGTGACGGGCCCGGCTGACGCTGCTATTAGCACTGTTGGAGCGGCAACCGGGTGTTTGTCCGCGTCGACAGTGTGACGGATAACACGATCCGCGGCGGCCATTCGAGCTCTCGAACTCCCCCGCCGGTCACCTGCAAAGCAAGCCGGTGGCGCCGAACAGCGCGAACGTCCAGGTCGTTTGACGCTGAGAGGCGGCCGCAACCGGCTCGGATGCGGCCGAGCAAGAGATGGAATTGATGCGGTTGAGTTCTCGGCTCATTCCAGCCTGCCTCTTTCCTGAATTTCCGCCCTCGTCATTCCGCAAACTACTGCTCGCGCGGCCATAGACGTCGTGCGCTTTCGACGACGTCGCGAGTTGTCACTTTGTGGAGGTGCTTGTCTCTAGCAAAGGCCTGCGCCATCATCCACACGGCTTCGCCGGTTTCCTGCATCTCCAACCCTTGTGCGGTGATCCTTATGTGGAATGTGGAGCTCACGCACGCCGCCCTATCACCAACGCCCGCATGCTGAGGGCGAACCATGACGTCTGGAAGCTTCGCCGTTATTTTCTCAATTTGTTTCGCGTTTGCGGCCACCGCCAATGCACAGCTCGCCGAGTCGGACAGTGCGAGTGAGCCTGATAATCGAGCCGCAGGCCCGACACCTCCGACGCCGGGCATCAGCGAGGAAGCGCCAGCGGACAATAGTACCGCTGCAACAGCCAACTCATTGTCCATTTGCCAGATGGTCGAATCCGCGGCGGCCGCAAACGGCTTGCCGTTCGAGTTCTTTGCTCAAGTCATTTGGCAGGAAAGCCGCTTTAGGCCGGACACCGTTGGGCCGATAACGCGTACCGGTCATCGGGCGCAGGGTATCGCTCAGTTCATGCCTATGACGGCTGCAGAGCGCCTTCTGCACGATCCTTTCGATCCGGTCCAGGCGCTACCGAAAGCGGCCGAGTTCCTGCGCGAGCTGCGAGCCCAATTTGGCAATCTTGGATTGGCGGCCGCCGCCTATAACGCTGGCCCCCAACGCGTCCGTGACTGGCTGGCGGGAAAGCGGACGTTGCCATCGGAAACGCAGACATATGTTCGCAACGTGACGGGTCGCTCCGTTCAGGAATGGGCTCGGCCGGATCAAAAACCTTTGACGGTCACAATTCCCACGGAAATGTCATGCGCGCAAATGCAAACAGCGAAACTAATCGCAAAGCCGCAACCCCCATCCGCCGTTGTCAAACCGAAGCCAATGTCCGACTGGGGCGTTCAACTTGTTGGTGATCGGTCGGAGATCACAGCCCTGGCGGTTTACCGTCAGCTTCAGAAGAAACATGAGGCGATTCTTGGAGGTTATGAACCCGTCATCATTCGCACCACGACCAAGGTGAGTTCTGCACCGATCTGGAGTCGGGTCCGCATCGGCGCCGGCAGCCGCGAGGCCGCCCAAGCGCTGTGCTCGAGACTACGCGCGGCCGGCGAAAACTGTCTTGTCCAGCATAACTAAAGGAAAGGAACCTGGCTCAATTGTTGCGCCGAATTCTGGTCAATTAGCTTTGGTGGTCGACATTTCGCGAGCCACTATCCGCGACCATAGACGTCGTCCAGCCGCACGATGTCGTCCTCGCCGAGATAGCTTCCGACCTGCACCTCGATCAATTCGAGCGGAATCTTGCCGGGATTGGCAAGCCGATGAATGCTCCCAATGGGGATATAGCTCGACTCGTTTTCGTGCACGGTGCGCACGTCATTGCCGATCGTGACCTCAGCAGTCCCCTTCACGACCACCCAATGTTCCGAGCGGTGAAAGTGCTTTTGCAGCGAAAGCGTGCTGCCGGGCTTCACGACAATTCGCTTCACACGGTAACGGGCGGCAATGTCCACGTCCTGGAAATAGCCCCAGGGTCGGTAAATGCGGCGGTGCTCAACCGCGGCGCAATAATTGCGCAGCTTGAGTTCTTCGACCAGAGCCTTGACCTGCTCGGCCTTGGCGCGCGACGCGACCAGCACGGCGTCGGCGGTCGACACCACGATGACGTCGTCGAGCCCGACTACGGTGGTGAGCACTGATTCATCCGAGCACGCGAGGCTATTGCGGCTATCCATCATCACGACCGGCCCAGTTGTGGCATTTCCGGCGGCGTCGTGATCGATCACTTCCCAGACCGAGTTCCAACTGCCGAGGTCGGACCAGCCAAGGTCGGCAGGAACGACGGCCGCGAGTTCAGTGCGCTCCATCACCGCATAGTCAATCGACTTCATCGGCGCGCGCGCAAAGGGCTCCGCGGCGAGCCGCATAAAATCGAGGTCGCGCGTTAGGCCGGCGACCGCAGCTTTTGCGGCCTCCGCCATAACCGGCTCGAAGCGCTCGATCTCACTCAGCATCGTCGCGGCGCGAAACAGAAAATTGCCGCTGTTCCACAGATAACGATCGGCGACATATGTCGCTGCGGTGGCAGCATCTGGCTTCTCGACGAAGGCGTCGACCGCGCGCACGGATGCGCCGTTGAGCTTTTTGCCGGGACGGATATAGCCGTAGCTCGTAACGGGACCGGTGGGCTCGATGCCAAAGGTTATGATCCGTCCCTCGGCCGCGGCCGCCACCACGCTTCGACAGGTATCGCGGAATTCTTCGGACTTGCGAATGACGTGGTCGGCCGCGAGCACCAGCACCAGAGCATTGCGGTCGCGCTCGGCCGCGAGCACCGCGGCAACCGTGACCGCGGGCCCAGAATCGCGCCGCATCGGCTCAAGCACGATGTCCGCCTCGATGCCGTGCTCGCGCAATTGCTCCGCCACCACGAAGCGAAAGTCGGCATTGGTGATCACGATCGGGCGCGAAAACAGTTCGGGATCCGTTATGCGCGCAAGCACCTGTTGGAAGGTCGATGCCTGTCCGATCAAGGGCACGAACTGCTTGGGCATGCTCTCGCGTGAGACCGGCCACAGCCGCGTGCCGGCGCCGCCGCACATGATCACCGGAACGATTTGACCTGGCATGACGGACCCCGCAAACGCGATACTTCAAGCCGCTGCGGCGCAAAACGTCAACCCGTGCGGCGTTGTCATTTATTGGACTCCAACTAACCCGGCCAGACATCGGTGAAGTCAACGCGCTGGCGATCCCTGAGAGCCATCGATGAGGTCTCGGCGGTCAACCAGCGCGCGTCAAAAGGTTGCGCTCCCACGCCACCGCGCGGCACACAATGGTTAATAGGTTGTCAAAATGCGGCAGCCATTTGAGCAAGGAACGGGCGCAGTCGGAAGCCGCCACGATCTGTGCGGGGTCACCGGCCTACTGCCCGACGAACGCGACCTCGAAGTCGATGCGAGAGACCGCTCTACCGTGTCGATCACCTCGAGCACGGAAAAACTGGGCCGTAACCGCAATGAGCCTGACCGACTCGCCGCCGCCGCGCAGATACGCGAGCGCATCGCAATGCGCGCGCACGAGATCGGACACGTAAATATAATCTCAGATGCAGGTGCCGTCCGGTATCGGGTAGTCGGTGCCCAAGACATCCACTCTTAAGCCGCAAGCTGAGCGCGCTTTCGACCGAGACCTTGATGAGGTGGGTGGGGCCTTTGGTCGACTGGCCGGTGCGACCGAGCGGGTCGGTGCCGCCGACGTTGAAGTAACGCAAGATCACGTGGCGCAGGCCGTAGGCGCTGCCAGCGTCGCGCAGCATGATCTCGGTCATCAGCTTCGCGGAGCCATAGGGCGACGTCGGCTCCGTGGCATCGTCTTCACGCACCGGCGCGCGGTCGGGATTGCCGTAGACCGCGCGGTCGAAGAGAAGATGAAATGGCGCACGCGCCCCTTGAAGGCGCGATCATCAGCGCGTGCGAGCTCACCGTATTGTTGCGGTAATAGCCGATTGGATCGCGAACCGAGCCCGGGACGACGAGGCGAAATGGATAAATGGATAACGGCGTCCACCTGGTACTCCACCATCAACTTTAAGTCTTCGTAGGCTGCTGAGCGCGTCAGCCGTAACCGTTCTTCGGGCGCGCGCGGCACGAAAAATTGCTGCCATAGCAGGTCATTTCTGCTCGCGCCTGGATACAGCGGGATCAGAACATCGCCCTGTGGCGAGCCGGTCTCCCTCCTTGACCCGCAGCTCTTTGATCATGGCCGGACGCTGATGGCCCCTACATCATCGAGTTCGAGACGCTCGCGACCCCGCCAGTAATCCGCTATTTCCAGGCTTCAGGGTGTATGGGCTGGTCGTGCCCGACGTTTCATGAGGTAAGAAAACCCCGGCTTCTATACCGGGGCTTCAAATCCGATCAATCGTGTGTCCAGGGGATTGCTCCCCCCTAGACGCTCTGATTTCTATCCCAAAGCACCAATCACACAAACAAATGGCTGTCCAAAAAATGCAGGTCGTTGTCCAAAAGATGCAAGTCAAACAATCGTTCAGCTTTGTATTACTCCTCAAACAGGAGACCAACGTACGTCGAAAGGAAGAAGCCATGAAAAGGTGCGCTCTATGCCATGGAAGGCTGGGATTGGGTGCCCGCTTCCGTAATATATGGAACGGTCGTTGGTGGGTTCATGTTCGGTTTTGTTCGGTTCGTTGCGAAGGCATTTACGAGGTCAGGCGAAACGAGGCCGCCAAACATCGCTGGCACACCTTCCTCGCTCGTGGCAATTCGCTGAACAGACTGATCGGCCCCACTGCATAGATAGCGTGATCAATCCATCATCGTAGAGGTAGTGGCACGGCCACCACCGCTCGTCACTAAAAATGGCCCGACAAGGCTTGCGCTTCGGCGCGACAAACATTGTCTTCAACGAAAGCTTTGGGCGCCGGCTGTGGTGGCGTGGATGCTTTCGATGTGACATTTAAAATGCCGACATCTCAGCTGGGAGCAGCTGGTGCTCCCGTCGAGGAGAGAGCTGGGATGTGCGAAGAGACCCCGCGTGCGAACTCGTCCCTCGCTGCGGGGTTTTCTTTCCGGCATGCCGAACCACTTGCCGCGATCCGAATTGATTTGGCGCGGAGGACGGGAATCCTTCCGCGAATGTCCCTGTACTTCCCCCCCGGCCGGAAAGCGGCGCTTTTTCCTTTTGCGTAGCGGCTGTTTCGGATTAGGACTTCGCGGCGTTCAACCTCTCAGCCAAGCGGCGTCTCTGCAACACGGTGGGAGGATGCTTCATTGACGACGTTGGAAGTTGCTGCGCCGCCTCTGCCGCGCGATCCCGTGCCGCGGCTACAACCAACTTAGCGCGCGCGAGCCTGGGCTTGATGTTTCTCCCCCTCGCCGTGGCGAGAAGAGGTCTGGCCGTGTTATTTTTCTATGAGTTCCGATCGCATGATAGTTGATGCCCTAAAGGTGGCGCACAGTCTGTTGTGGCAAAATCTACGCCCCGCCACCGATGCCGCCGCGGTCTTACCGCTGCGCGAGCTCGTCCATTCGCCATCTATACGCTCGGCGTTGGAGCGTGGCAGTGGCTGGCCGGCGCTCCCCAGGGGGAGAGAGCTGGGGTGTCAAAGAGACCCCGCATGCGAGTGGCCTGGCTGCGGGGTTTTTCTTTGCAGCGGATCATTGGCCAGGGACTTTTGCCATCGGTCTTGAAATGTAGCTCTAGGATCAATTGCCGATGGGCTGCGCCGAGCGCGATGAGAGGGCGGGCAGACGCAGTATGGAGGCGTCGACCAGCGCCGCGTGAAACCTCTCCGCATTCACCGGCTTGTACAAAAGGTGGTATGCCCTGGGGCCGACCTCGCACCGAGGCGAGGCCGCATCCGCGCTGATGAGAAGCGCTGGAATTTCGAACGCATCGCGGAACGCGCTGCGGAGCCTTTCGATGGCGTCGAGTCCGGTCAGTCCCCCGTGACAAACGGTAGTCGCACACGATCAGATCAGGCCGCCGACCCGCTTCGGTTTCAGCGAGGCGTACTAACGCCTCGTCGCAGGATTCAGCGGTGACGACGCTGCAGCCCCAGGAGCGCAGCAGCCCCTCAGTTGCCTCAAGGATTAGGGGATCATCATCGATCACGACGACAAGCTTGGCGACTGGTGCAGTGCGGGTCGCTTTCATGACTGTAGGCCGTCAGCACTTGTCGGACAGAATGAGCTGATTGCGTAAGAGAGGATTGCTGGCTCATCGTAGCCCCGCTGAGGAGCAACGATGAGACAAGCGAGCAAGCGCATACCGGAGAGC
>Ga0306925_10007120_pt1 | contig 10480 bp, 8 predicted proteins | sample flu12Cox44000176_FD_203755 | JGI IMG/M metagenome (GOLD analysis project Ga0306925, IMG submission 203755) | Lab enrichment of tropical soil microbial communities from Luquillo Experimental Forest, Puerto Rico - flux8day.12C.oxic.44.000.176 (v2)... | ecosystem: Environmental > Terrestrial > Soil... | reverse complement strand
GCCGCCGCGATACAGATAAGTAAATTCACTCATCGTGATCCTCCTTGATGTCGCATGTTGAACAGCTCTATGACGTTTGAAAGCCGCCGCAGCAGACAATTTTTTCCAGGCTTCTCATTGTCGCGGGTCGGTCTGTGTGTTCCGACTGGAATGATGAATTGCTGCGATGCACGAAGGCAACGGTCCCTTGAGCGATAGCTGCCAGTTACGTACAACCACCCGCGGCGGTGCCTGGGAACTGATCCATGGCTGTGAATGAAGATCTGGCAGCACGTATGCGCGTCGCGCTCGCCGGAACCGGTGCGGTGCGGGAAGTCAGAATGTTCGGTGGGCTGTGCTTTATGCTGAACGGCAACATGGTTGCCGGAACTTCCAAACGCGGCCTGCTTGTCCGCGTCGGCAAAGAGCAACAGTCCGATGCACTTGCGCGGCCCGGCGCAAAGCCTATGGAGATGACGGGGCGGCTGATGGAGGGCTACATTTTTGTCGATCCTCCCCCTCCTGACGATCGATCGTTGCAGGACTGGCTCGATCTCGCCGTTGCCCACGTGAATACTCTCGCACCTAAGCTCCCGAAATCGAAGCCCCGGCGCACCGGGACCAAATAACAGAACTCTGGGAGTGCGCCCCTCGCACTTTAGTGAGGGATCACAGGTCGCTGAGGTGCGGCCAGCCGCCGATTTCTGTGGTCGGCTTGCTGTGGTCGGCCGCTCGTCCAAAGCCAGGTTGGTTTAGCCCGTATTGCCTTTATGTTTATGGCAGACCACATATCTTGAAGTTTGGCATCCCGGAAGTTTAAGCCATGAATGCCCTAAAAGGGCGTGTCTCGGAAACCGGCCGGCTCAGCATTCCGGCGGATATTCGCAAGGCGGTCGGTCTCGAGCGTGGCGGTGACGTCGTGATCGAGCTCGTCAGGCGCGAGATTCGCATCAGGACCATCGATGAAGTCGTCGCTCAGGCGCAGGCCATCGCGCGGCGTCTGACCGCGGGCAAATCGGACGCATCGGTAGACGCGTTTCTCGCCGAACGCCGGCGCGCGGCAGAGGGCGAGTGACCGCTGCGGTGCTCGACGCCTCTGCTTTGTTGGCTCTCATTCTTGGCGAGCCGGGCGGCGAGAAAGTTGGGAGCGTCCTCACCAACTCCGCGATGACGGCGGTCAATCTGGGCGAAGTTGTCGGCCATTTCGCTCACATGGGCTCGCCCGAGACCGAGATCCGGCTGATGCTCGATCCGTTGCCGTTCGTCCGTGTCGAGCTGGACGAGCAGCTCGCGTTCATCGCCGGCCTGATGTTGCCCGCGACAAGACCGGCGGGTCTCTCATTCGGCGATCGCGCGTGCCTGGCGCTTGCCAATAAACTAGGTGTCCGAGCGCTGACAGCGGATCGTGCGTGGCAGCGTATCGGAGGAGCGGTCGGGGTCCAGATAGAGCTGATCCGTAGCGATCCGAGCTGAGAGCTCCGGCTGCCGCCCGGCCGTGCCCCTCGGCATCCTGTGCCTACCCGACAAACCGAGCCCGCTGGCGCCGCCCGACGGCGCCGGCCATGTGCGGGCCCGGCCGGACGAGCATCCGATCGGCGCGCTGGAGGCTTTGGCCGACGAGTTCGGCCCCGCCCCCCGGCGACCGACAGCCCATCGCCGCAGCCGGCTACCGGCGCCGTGAACCCCGACACTCTCGGCGACTCGCTCTCAGCACTGCTGTCGGAGCAGGCCATTGTCCTCGACGCTAAAGCACTGTCGAAGCATCCGCTGCACACGGCTCGTTCATTCTAACTCGTCGAGCAACGCCCTTGCCTCTTTGAGATCGGGGGTGGCGAAGCCCTCGGTGAACCAGCCGTAGACGGGCGCGAGCAGGTCGCAGGCTGCGGCGCGGCGACCCCGATCGCGCCACAGCCGGGCAAGGCTCGCGGCGGCGCGCAACTCCCACAGCCTGGCTTCCTGCTCTCGGGCGATGCTGAGGGCTTTGCTATACAACTCCTCGGCGGCTTCGGGATGGCCTTGCCGTAACAGCAGCCGGCCTCTCTGCCGATCGAGCTCCGCGGCGAACCAGCGCTCCCCCGTCCTTTCGACGAGCTGCAACGCCTGATCCAACCGGGCCGCGCCTTCTTCGATTTGACCTGCAATCTCACATGCCCCGGCCAGGAGGGCGATATACAAGGGCATCCACGCCGTGGCCCCAGTGGCACAGTAAGCGCTCGAACCGGCACGCAGAAGAGACAGCCCCCCCGTCACATCGGCATTCTTGGCCTTGACCCACCCGCGAAAGATCGCTCCCGTGGCACGATAGAAGGGGAAACCCTGATCGGTCGCGACCGCAACCAAGCCGACCGCCCGCTGCTCCAAGCCGCTGTCGTCGCCGATGATCGATAGCAGAAGGGCGTCGATCCCCAGGCTCATGGCCAAAGTCGGCGGATGAGGCAGTCTCCGCGCCTCGGCAATTGCCTTGTTGGTCTGTCCCAATGCCTGGTCGGGAAAGCCGATACAAAGGAGGACGACCCCCAGAGCCGCCTGTGCTGCCAACTGCGGGTGGACTCCGGTCTGACGCACGAGCGAGTGATGGGAGTTCGGATCGTAAAGCGCGAGCACCGTTTCGAGGTGCGATCGGGACGAGGCAAAGTCGCCGACAAACATCAGGTTCCGACCGGAGGAGTAGTGACCCATTACGAGCCCGGCGGAATCGTTCCGTCGACGGCTCAGATGCAGCAAGTCCTCGGCGATAGACTGCGCCCGATCCAATTCGCCGCGATGCGCGTGATAGCGGGACTGCCCGCAGGGAACCTGAATGAACTCCACGGGGGAACCGAGCTGTTCCCACAGCTCCCGCGCGCGAGCGTAGGCCTGGCCCGTCTCCGGCGCGGCCGAGCCTTTAACGACGTTCAACACCGCGCCCAAAGCGCTGGAAAACTCGAGCTCCTTTTGCCGGCGTTGGGCGATGTCGGGCAACAGCGCCAGCTGGTCCAGCCCCTTTTGAAATTGCGCAGCCGCTTCCGCCATCGCCGAGCGGGCGACGGACCGGTGACCGGCCTTGCTCCAAAAGGCGACAGCCTTTTCGACCAGACCAGCCTCGGCGTAATGCTGCGCGAGGAGCTCGGGCTGGCTTTCTGTGATCTCTGGGGAATGGTTTTCGAGCGCTTCGGCGATCTGTGCATGCAAGTGCTGCCGAGCATTGCGCAACAGGCTGCCGTGCGCCGCGTCCTGCACCAGCGCATGCTTGAAGCTGTAAACCGCGTCGGGCGGCGTGCCGCGCTGGAAGACCAGCTCGGAAGCGACGAGTTGGCCGAGAGCCGCTTGCAGCTCGTCCTCGGGAAGGCGGGATACCGCGCGCACCAGCGCGTAGGAAAACTGGCGTCCGATCGCCGCACCGATCTGCGCCAAATGCCGCGCCGACGCCAGGCGGTCCAGCCGCGCCAACAGCGAGGCGTGCAGGGTCATAGGGATCGCAAGCGGCGGCAACGCGCGGTCGAGCACGTAGCGGTCGTTCTCCTCGCGCAGCAAACCGCTCTCCAAGACGCTCTTGGTCAATTCCTCGACAAACAGCGGCACGCCGTCTGTGCGCTCGGCAATCGCGAAGACGACCTCGCCGGGCAACGTCTTGCCAGTAATCTGCGCTATCAACACGGTGCGATCACGCCGGTCGAGACGGTTGAGAGCCAGCATGCCGACCTGCGGCTGGCCGGCCCAGGGCGGCTGAAACTCGGGGCGGAACGTCACGATCAGCAGCACCGGCAGACTGCGGACACGCTCGACGGTGAGGTCGAGCAGCTCCCGCGAGGTGGGGTCGAGCCAATGCGCATCCTCCCATACCGCGACCACCGGCTCTTCGTGCGCTAGACCCTCGAGCTGGCGGATCAATGCCTCCAGCGTCCTTTCCTTTTTCCGTTGCGGACTGAGATTTGGCAGAGGGTGGCGCTCCGCAGCCGGCAATGACATGAGATCGGCGAGGAACGCTACATCCTCGTTCGGTGGGGCGACGCGGGCCAGCAAGGCATCGAGTTTCTCCAACTTTGAAGCGGGAGGATCGTCACGCGCGAACCCGGCCGCCCGGCCGAGTTGGTCGATGATCGGGAACAGCGCACTGTCCTGATGATAAGGCGAGCAGAAATAGCGCAGGCAGAGGTGCGGCTCGGCATGTAAGCGTTCTTCGATTGCCGCCGTGATGCGCGACTTGCCGAGGCCGGCCTCGCCCGAGACCAGTATGATCTGGCCGTCGCCCGCCTTGGCGCGTGCCCACCGGCGCAGCAGCAGGTCGATCTCTTCGTCGCGGCCAACCAGCGGCGTCAATTTCGATCCGCGCAATGCCTCGAAGCGGCTCGCCACGACACTCTCACCCAGCACCTGCCAACGGCGTATGGGCTCGGTGTCGCTGTTTGTGTCTAGTGCGCCGAGATCGCGGCAATCGAACAAATTGCCGATCAGACGCCAGGTGGTCGGCTCGATGGTCACGGTGTCCGGTCGCGCCGATACCCGTAACCGCACCGCCAAGTCTGGAGCGTCTCCGACAATCCCGTGGTCCCGGGCCTCGCCGACCCCGACGAGATCGCCAACGATGACCATTCCCGTCGCTATCCCGACCCGGCACCGCATCGGCGCATTGGCATCGGGTCTCAGGGTCCTGACCGCCCCACACAATTCGAGCCCCGCGCGGATCGTCTGCTCGGCGTCGTGTTCGTGCGCCGCCGGATAGCCGAAAAGGACCAGGACGGTATTCCCGAGACGGCTGGCGATAAACCCGCCGTGGCGACCGACGATCTCTGAGACGCACTGCTGAAAGGCGCCGATCGCTTCGAGCAAATTCTCAAGACCGTTCCCGTCGGCTCGCGCCGCCACGCCGAGCGCTTCGCACGACAGGGCGGTGATTTGCCGACGTTCGGCTTCATCATGCTTCGTGACCCACGTCCGGTCGGTAGCTTCTGGCTGCACCTGCGGCGTGACTTGGAGGCCGAGGCGCGTCTCGCCGATCTCTCCCTCGCTGATCGGCGTAACCGGGCGATCGGTCGCCACGACATCCGTTACCTCGGGGAGCGCGGCCTCTTGGCCGATCAGTTCGGATACGCTCTCGGCGAGGGTGGCCGCAGGGCGGAGCGGGGCGGAAACGGCCAAGGGCTCAGGAACCTGTTGCACGCTGACGTTTACCCCGGGCTCGCGGATCTCGCCGGCGAATTGGTAGCCTCTCCCGGGAACCGTCTGGATCAGCTCGCGGTCCCCCCCGAAGGCCTTCCGTAGTGCCCAAATCTCGCTCTGCAGCCGGTTTTCCTCGACGATCCGGCCCGGCCAGATCCGTCTCAACAGTTCGTCCTTGCCGACCACAGCCCCCGGCGCCTCGATCAGCGCCAAGAGCAGGTCGAAGGCGCGTCCGCCGAGCCTTACCGGCCGGCCTTCGGCGAGCAATTGGCGGCGATGCGGCAAGATGCTGAAGTGGCCAAATTCGACGATCGCCGGCGGGTCGGACAGGCGAACCATGATCGGCAATTGTAAACCATGTTGCCGCAGGAAATCACAGATTTTCGCAGGCCAGTACCGCCGCGCGCGAATGGTTGTTCAAGTCATTCAGCTTGGTGAAAGGAAAAGAGAGCCGGAGGTGGCTCCTTCCTACTCGATCAGCGACAACTCTACGGGGTTGGGTTCGTACGGTTTGCATCACATTGAAACAAACACCTTGGAAATTCCCAATTTACATAGTCATCCAAAGGTTAGAACGTCGACCGCCACCATCGCGGGCCGGGTCACAGAGCTGAATTACGGGCGATGATTGTGATCGATATTTTCAAAGAAAATCACAGATTTTCGAATTAGCACCCGCATCTGGGGCCGCATACGTTTGTCGATGCGGCCAACCCGGCCGCTGCGCCCAAGCAACCGCGGAAGCAGAACCGACTTCCGCAGTTTGTGATCTGGTCGTTCTACTGAACAGGAGATTAAGATGTCACTACGCAATGTCATTTACTACAATAGTAGCAATGACCAAATATCCTTGGCAGGAATCGCCCAGCTACCCTACACCGATGTCATAATTGCCAATCTGCAACCGACATCGGCCAGTAATTTGACTTTGCAGGGATACGGACCTGCTTTCGACGATAATCTCAAAAGCAACATCCAAGCGCTAAAAAACGCTGGCAAAAATGTTCTGATCTCCTTCGGAGGAGCAGAAGATAATTTGCTAACCACAGCGAACTACAAACGTTACGCCGGAAATGTGAATGGACTCGTGAGTGATATAGTAAACAACTGGGTGATGAAATATGGCTTTAATGGAGTTGACATCGACGACGAAGACGATGCTGGGTTTACGGGTTCTTACGATGGCGTCGGATTTCTAGTTGCACTGACGAAGGGGCTTTACCAAGCACTGCCATCGGGGCAAAACCTCATTACCCATGCCCCAGCACCCGGTTTTTGGTTTCCAGGGGATTGGGATAGCGCATACGCCAAGATATGGCAGCAAGCAGGTAATCAGATCGCATGGATAAACTGCCAATTCTACGACAACGGAGTTGATACCGCCGCTGCGAAGGTAAATACCTATCAGCAAATTGCCGAAATTATCGGGTCAGAAAAACTGGTCATTGGCGCCCTCGTTGGTGATCCAGCCAATCTGCCACCTCCCCAAGACACGGGGTACATTACACTTAGCGATATGATCAACAACGTCATCGCGCCACTGAAAGGCCAATTCGGCTCGCAATTTGGTGGTGTCATGGGTTGGGAGTTTGCACAAGATGGGCCGCCAACGTACGGTACGTCTGGCGCTTGGGCGAACGGAATCGGACAAGCACTCGGTACGGCCAAGGGCTGTCCAGGACAATCCTACACTGTTGTAGCCGGGGATACTCTCACCCTCATTGCCCAGAGGTTCCTAGGCAACGGCGCGCTGTGGGTGGAGCTCACAAAGCCCGACGGCACCCCGTTCACGGAGGCCGAGTCGGAGAACCTCCAAATCGGGCAGCTGGTCTGTATCCCCGTGCAGTCCACTGGTAATCTTTATGTTTTCCACCAGGGGAGCGGGAACGACGGACAACTTCGGTACTCGGTTTTCGATGCCACAAACTGGGGCGGAGATACACAAGTTCCTAACCTGGGTATGTCGGAATCACCCGCGGCAGTAGCTTGGGCTGGTGGTATTACTGTCTTCCACCAGGGGGCCGGTGACAACGGACAGCTTTGGTACACGTATTCCCCCGTTGGCGAAAACTTGGGCGGAGATACACAAGTTCAGAACGTAGGTATGTCGGCCTCACCCTCGGCAGTCGTCTACAACGGCAATCTTTACGCCTTCCGCCAGGGGATCGGTTTCAACGGACAGCTTTGCTACTCAATTTTCGATGGCACAAAATGGAGCGCGGACGGCTGCTTGAACCTAGGCATGTCGGGCTCACCCTCGGCAGTCGTCTACAACGGCTTGCTTTATGTCTTCCACCAGGGCGCCGGTCACAACGGACAGCTTAGGTACACGTTTTCCGCCGATGGCATACACTGGGATGGAGATACACAAGTCCAGAACGTAGGTATGTCGGGCTCACCCTCGGCAGTCGTCTACAACGGCTTGCTTTATGTCTTCCACCAGGGGAGCGGGAATGACGGAACGCTTCGGTACTCAATTTTCGATGGCACAAACTGGAGCGCAGATACACCAATTCCAAACGTAGGCATATGGTCTTCGGGCTCACCCTCGGCGGCACTCTGGAAGGGTGGCATTACTGTCTTCCACCAGGCGGCCAGTAGCAACTTGCTTATGTACACGTATTCCCCCGAGGGCAAACAGTGGGGCGGAGATACGTCTGTTAACGTAGGTATGTCGGGCTCACCAAGCTGTGTAGTCGTGTAATTCTATCCGCCCAGAACCCGGCGGAGTTGCGCAATGATCATCGACAACTGGGCAACTCCGCCGGGCAATCTCAACCCGCCGCGCCGGCCAGAGCACATTGATCAGAGACCGCGCCATCATGCCTCGTTCGCCGCAATCCTCAGGTGAGCAGCTAAGGCCTGATGTCCAGCGCCGATCTCTGACGGAACCGACTTCCGCAGTTTGTGATCTGGTCGTCCTAACTGAAAAGGAAGTTAAGATGGCTAATCTCTATGTGTTCCACCAGGGGTTCGGTGGCGACGGACAGCTTTGGTACTCGTCTTTCGATGGCGCAAACTGGCGCGAAGATACCCAAGTCCCGATCCTAGGTATTTCGGGCTCACCCTCGGCAGTATCCTGGGCCGGTGGTATTACTGTCTTCCACCAGGGGCCCGGTGACGGACAGGTTTGGTACGCGTATTCCCCCGATGGCACAAAGTGGGGCGGAGATACGCTGGTTCAGAACCTAGGTATCTCGGAATCACCCTCGGCAGTCGTCTACAACGGCAATCTTTATGTCTTCCACCAGGGGTTCGGTGATAACGGACAGCTTTGGTACTCGGTTTTCGATGGCTCAAACTGGGCGCCAGATACGCTAGTTCAGAACGTGAATATGTCGGGCTCACCCTCCGCGGTACTCTGGGCCGGTGGTATTACTGTCTTCCACCAGGGGCCCGGTGACGGACAGCTTTGGTACACCTATTCCCCCGATGGCACAAAGTGGGGCGGAGATACGCTGGTTCAGAATCTAGGTATCTCGGAATCACCCGCTGCAGTCGTTTACAACGGCAATCTATTTGTCTTCCACCAGGGGTCCGGTGACAACGGACAGCTTTGGTATTCGATTTTCGACGGCGCAAACTGGGGCGGCGATACGCTGGTTCAGAACCTAGGTATGTCGGGCTCACCCTCGGCAGTAGACTGGGCCGGTGGTATTACTGTCTTTCACCAGGGGCTCGGTGACGGACAGCTTTGGTACACGTATTCCCCCGATGGCACAAAGTGGGGCGGAGATACACTACTTGAGAATTTAGGTATCTCGGGCTCACCAGGTTCTGTAAATCCAAATCCGTCGGTACCAGCTCCAGCTTGGGGCCTTGGGAGCAATTCCAACTACATTTTGTACAGCAACTGCAACGCATTGATAAATCTATCGGTCACCATCGATGTGACGGAAGACATAGTCTCCGAATCTGCGTCTGGTCCGGTCATAGGCTTCGGGTTTCAATTGAATGCCTATTCACCGCCGAGTGAGACGAGCGCGTTTCAGCAGTACCTCATCTCTCTATGGAGTACACCAAGCGGCGGGGGCGAACTTATCGGCGGGGTCGATAACTGGCCTGTTAGTGGACCCAATATAATCAACGACTTTTTTGATTTGGCACCGTTGCCAAGCACCACACTACCCGCCGGGTACCAGGTCACGATCTCCTTGGAGAACGACCAGAACGGCAACGTCACTGGGGCGACCTACGTCGTCATCGATAATTCAGGAAACACTCTGGCCAACGTGACCCAAAATTTACTAGCGATCGCCGGCGTAACGTCAGACTTCCTGGCGCCGATTGTCGCCTTCGAGCTTAACTTCGTCGGGCCAATCAACGGAGAGAGCGCGGTGCTCTCATCTGGTGCAGGGACGATTACCTACACCGCATCGAGTGTCCTTACAGTCTTGAACCAGGAGCCCGTATGCACTGAATCGGGCTATTTCACCGCGGAGACCGCCAACAGTGTTTATAGCGAGCTGCCCTCGACGTCGAGCAACACGTTCACACAGTCTTTTAACGTGAACACTGCCGCGCCGATGATACGCAAGCTAGGAAAACCTCGCCCGAGTACCCGATGGGTAGCTTGAGCAATTGAGACACGCCCCGGCTGTTTTACCACCTGGGCCGAGCTCACTTACTATGGGGGAAAAGATATGTCAGGCATTTCAAGCATCACTCCACCACGTAGCACTTCGGCGAACGGCATCGGACAAGCACGCGATACGGCCATGGCCTGTCCAGGACAATCCTACACCGTTGTAGCGGGGGATACTCTCGCCCTCATCGCCCAGAAGTTCCTCGGCGACGCCGCGCTGTGGGTGGAGCTCACAAAGCCCGACGGCACCCCGTTCACGGAAGCCGAGGCGGAAAACCTTCAAATCGGCCAAGTGGTCTGCATCCCAGGGCAGTCCACGGGAAGCCAGCCGCTCGATTTCCTCCGCAGCATCTCAGGCACGCGGACGGTGGCCGGGCAGCACAACCGGGAACCAAACAGCGAGCCGGCACAATGGACGAACTGGATCCACAATACCACAGGCAAATTCCCCGGGCTGTGGAGCGGCGACTTCCTGTACCAGCAGGACAATATCGATAACCGCGGGACGATGATCAACGAGGCAAAGAACCAGTGGAACCAAGGGGCGTTGGTCCACTTGATGTATCACGCCGCGCCACCCGACCTAGGGGAGCCGTGCGGCTGGGACCCGGGTGTCATTAACCATCCGCTCTCGGACGCCCAGTGGAACCAGTTGATCACCGACGGAGCCGGCCTCAACAACACATGGAAGGCGCGGCTGGACGTGATCTCGGTGTTCCTCCAGGACCTGAAGGATAGCGGCGTGCAGGTGCTCTGGCGGCCGTTCCACGAGATGAA
>Ga0306925_10007118_pt1 | contig 10481 bp, 10 predicted proteins | sample flu12Cox44000176_FD_203755 | JGI IMG/M metagenome (GOLD analysis project Ga0306925, IMG submission 203755) | Lab enrichment of tropical soil microbial communities from Luquillo Experimental Forest, Puerto Rico - flux8day.12C.oxic.44.000.176 (v2)... | ecosystem: Environmental > Terrestrial >... | reverse complement strand
GGCGCGGCGAAGCCGTCGGACTTCTGGGACCGAACGGCGCCGGCAAAACCACCGTGTTCTACATGATCACCGGACTGATCAAGGCCGATCGCGGCGCCATCGAGCTCGATGGCCATGACGTCACGCAGCTGCCAATGTATCAGCGCGCGCGGCTCGGCATCGGCTATCTGCCGCAGGAAGCCTCAATCTTTCGCGGTCTTACGGTCGAACAGAACATCCGCGCCGTGCTCGAAGTGGTCGAGCCCTCCAAGAAGAAGCGCGAGGCCGAGCTCAATTCGCTGCTCGACGAATTCAACATCGCGCGGCTGCGCAGGACGCCATCGATTGCGCTGTCCGGCGGCGAACGACGGCGCGTCGAGATTGCGCGCGCACTCGCCACCCGCCCGAGCTATATGCTGCTCGATGAGCCCTTCGCCGGCATCGATCCAATCGCGGTCGGCGACATCCAGGATCTCGTGCGTCACCTCACCAATCGCGGTATTGGCGTCCTCATCACCGACCACAATGTCCGCGAAACGCTCGGGCTGACCGACCGCGCCTATATCGTCTATGCGGGTGAGATCCTGACCGAGGGCAGTCCGGACGAGATCGTCAACGACCCGGATGTACGGCGCCTTTACCTTGGCGAAGAATTTCGCCTCTAGCTTTTTTTTGCGCCACGTCAAGCCTTGTACATCAGCCCTGGACTAGGATAAGCAAGAATCGGACCAACTTCTACGGATCGTTCTTGCCTCCATGGCGCTGACGCAGAGATTAGAGTTCCGCCAGTCCCAGTCGCTGGTGATGACGCCGCAGCTGATGCAGGCGATCAAGTTGCTGCAGCTCTCCAATCTCGACCTTGCAGCCTTTGTGGAGGAGGAGCTGGAGCGCAATCCGCTGCTTGAGCGCGCCAACGACGCCAACGAGCCACCCCTTGCCGGCGAGCAGATCCCTGAGCGGGCGGAATTTAGTGATGTGGACGAGGGTGGTGCCGGTCCAGGCGATGAGTCGGTCGCGGGCCATACCGAGATCATGAACCCTGTGGCGGATAGTTTTGAGCCGACGCCGGAGGACTGGCTCAGCCGCGACCTCGCCAGCCGGACCGATATGGAGCAGAGGCTCGACACCGGGCTCGACAACGTCTTCTCTGAAGAGCCCGCGGAAGCGGCCGCCCGCAGCGCCCAGGATGCCGCGCCGACCGTTTACACCGAATGGGGCGGCGGCGCTTCCTCTGAGGAAGACTACAATCTTGAGGCCTTTGTCGCTGCTGAAGTGAGGCTTGCCGATCATCTGGCCGAGCAGCTTGCGGTCGCCTTTGCGGCGCCCGCCCAGCGCATGATCGGGCAATATCTGATCGACCTTGTCGACGAGGCGGGCTACCTGCCAGCTGACCTCGGCCAGGCCGCCGACCGGCTCGGCGCCTTGCAGCAGGAGGTCGATGCCGTGCTCGCGGTCCTGCAGAAATTTGATCCGCCCGGTGTCTGCGCGCGCAACTTGAGCGAATGTCTGGCGATCCAGCTGCGGGAGCTCAATCGCTACGATCCGGCGATGCAATCTCTGGTTGAACATCTAGATTTGCTCGCCAAGCGCGACATTGTCGCTTTGCGCAAATTTTGCGGGGTCGATGACGAGGATATCGCCGACATGATCGGCGAGATCCGTCGCCTCGATCCGAAGCCGGGATTGAAATTCGGCACGTCGCGGATGCTGACCATGGTGCCTGACGTCTATGTCCGGCCCGGCCCGGACGGCGGCTGGCACGTTGAGCTCAACAGCGACACGCTGCCGCGCGTCTTGGTCAATCAGATTTATTACGCCGAGCTGTCCAGGACGATCCGAAAGGACGGTGACAAATCCTATTTCACCGATTGCCTGCAGAATGCGACCTGGCTGGTGCGCGCGCTCGACCAGCGTGCCCGCACCATCTTGAAGGTGGCAACCGAGATCGTGCGCCAGCAAGACGGCTTCTTCACCCATGGCGTCGCGCATCTGCGCCCGCTCAATCTGAAGGCCGTGGCGGATGCGATCCAGATGCATGAATCGACGGTGTCGCGGGTGACCGCAAACAAATACATGGCGACCAATCGCGGCACCTTCGAACTGAAATATTTCTTCACCGCCTCAATCGCCTCCGCCGACGGGGGCGAGGCCCATTCCGCGGAAGCCGTCCGCCACCACATCAAGCAATTGATCGATGCGGAACAGCCCTCCGCGATCCTCTCCGACGACACCATCGTCGAACGCTTGCGCGAGTCCGGCATTGAGATTGCCCGCCGCACGGTCGCCAAGTACAGGGAGGCGATGCGGATCCCCTCCTCGGTGCAGCGCCGCCGCGACAAGCAAGGTGCTTTGGCAATGCCGATGTGATGGTGCCGCTTCGCTTCCTCGATGTCGGCCGGAGCGATTGCGTCGGCGCTAAATCGCGCTAGTCTCGGATTTTAGAGATGATCGAGGCACCCCATGAGTCTTAGGGTTTCGGGAAAAAGCATCAGCCTCGGCGAGGCGCTGCGCGGGCGGGTCAGCGAGCGCACCGAAGAGGTCTTGCGAAAATATTTCGATGGCAACTATTCGGGCCACATCACGCTCTCCAAGGACGGTTTCGGCTTCAAGACCGATTGCGCACTGCATCTGGATTCAGGAATCACGCTGGAAGCCGAATCCAATGCCAGCGACGCCTATTCCAGTGCCGACGCGGCGCTGTTGATGATCGAAAAGCGCCTGCGCCGCTACAAGAGCCGGCTCAAGGACCGGTCTGCGCGGAAGGCCCATGCCGCTTCGGCCGCGCTTGCCGAGCTCGTGGCGCCGACATTGGACGCGCCGAGCTATGTGATCGAGGCCCCCGGCGAGAGCGACGACGAGGTCAGCGGCTATAACCCTGTTATCATCGCAGAGGCGACGACGTCGCTGAAGCGGCTGTCGGTGTCCGAAGCGGTGATGGAGCTCGACCTGACGGGCGCGGCATGTCTGGTGTTCCAGCACGGCTCCAGCGGTCGGGTGAACATTATTTACCGCCGCTCCGACGGCAATATTGGCTGGGTCGACCCGCCGGCGGTGAAGCCCTGAAAGTGGGTGTTTTTGCCGCTTTTTTGCGACCGCCCCGGATCTTTCACGGTTTTTGAGGATAGGGCCGGACAGGTGTTGGCACCGCCGTTGTGTTGGAGTAGAAGCCCCCGAACCCGGACCCGGGCAATACGCCCCTCCCGCCCCCCTCTCCTTGACGCAGGCTGACAGACGCCTATCTCGCAACCTGACGGTTCAACGCGGAATGCCCTATGACGATTACCGATCTGGTCGCGCCTGAGGCCATTCTCCCGGCGTTGAAAGTCAACAGCAAGAAGCAGGCGCTGCAGGAGCTGTCGGCAAAGGCAGCTGAGCTGACCGGGCAGAATGAGCGGGCCGTGTTCGAGGTGCTGTTGCAGCGCGAGAAGCTCGGTACTACCGCGGTCGGCTATGGCGTCGCCATCCCCCACGGCAAGCTGCCGAAGTTAGAGAAGTTGTTCGGCCTGTTCGCGCGGCTCGAGCGTCCGATCGATTTCGAGGCGATGGACGGGCAGCCGGTCGACCTCGTCTTTCTGCTGCTTGCGCCTGAAGGCGCAGGCGCCGATCACCTCAAGGCGCTGGCGCGGATTGCGCGTCTGTTGCGCGATCAGGACGTCGCCAAGAAGCTGCGTGCCTCGCGCGATGCGCAGGCGATCTACTCGGTTTTGGCGCTGCCGCCGGCGAGCGCGGCGTAGGCCATCCAAGGCGAGCCAGTAGGCCAGCCAAGTGACGCTGGCCGGCGACTGAAAAGCGCGGGCGTTCTCGATCAACCAAGAGTACTGATCCGGGCGTGGTGCACGTTCAGCCCACAGCGCCTTGCGATGCGCCGCCTCAATGCACGCTGACGGCCTCGAGCTCGTTGCTCCAGGCGTTGGCAAGTGCCGCCTCGCGGCTATCGGTGAGCATGATCGGCGTGCCGTCGGCGGCGTGCAGCGCGAACAATTTCAGGCCCGGCGCGATCTTCGGCGCCTGGGGAAACAAGCCCGGCACGTCCTCGGAGCGGATTTGCTTCACATAGGCGATGTGGCCCTCGCCCAAGGTCGCCAGCGCCTCCAGTGAGACGCGAGGTTCGGAGGTCACATTAGCTTCAGTCATGGTCCCGACTCCTTCTGAGCCCAAGCGGTCGAGTCCGCTGCCTATTGCATTATTCGTGTTCATTAATAGCGATTGTCTTAACGACTCGCTCCGGTTCAGGCCGGGCAAGGTCGATCGACAACAGGCCGTTCTTTAGATCCGCACCCAGCACCTGCATCCCCTCCGCCAGCACAAAGGTGCGCTGGAAGTGGCGTGCGGCAATGCCGCGATGGATGTATTGTCGGGCCTTGTCGTCCTGCTGGCGGCCTCGGATCAGGAGCTGGCTTTCCTCAATGGTTACATCAAGTTGATCGCGGGTAAATCCCGCCACCGCCAGCGTGATGCGCAGCCGTTCGGGCTGTCCATTGGCACGGTCACACCGCTCAATGTTATAGGGAGGGTAACCGTCGGCGCCTTTGACGACCCGATCGAGGGCACGCTCGATTTCGTCGAATCCCAGCAGGAACGGACTGGAGAGCGAAGGAACACGAGACATAGTTCACAAAGTCCTCTCGAAGCGACTTTGACGTTTCAGGGCCCTTCCGGCACCCCTTGCGGAGCAATATGGGCATGTTCGCGGACCCGTTCAAGCGCCTCGGGAACCTACGGAAGCCGATCAACAAGCTTAAGGATTCACCCTTTTGCGCCCGTCGGCGCTGAACAGGTGCAGCTTCTCGCGGGGGGCTAAAGCGCGAATCCGCTCGCCAAGCCGTGGGCCCGACTGGCCGGGGATGCGCAGCAGAATGTCGGGAGGCGTTGGATCGCCGAGTTTGGCGCTGACGGAGGGGTGGCGGTCCGGTTGCGCGCGCAGGGCGTAGACATAGGTCTCCGCCCCGACCTGTTCGATCGCTTCCACCGTGAGATCGAGTTCGACCCCGCCGTCGGGGGGGCGGCCATTCGACAGCAGCAAATCCTCCGGCCGGATGCCAAGAATGCCCGCGTTGTCGGGCGCACCCGAAAGCTTGATGTCGGAATCGCGCAAGGTCAGCAGATTCATCGGCGGGGCGCCAATGAAGGCGGCGACGAAGGTCGTCGCAGGTCGCTGGTAGACCTCGAGCGGGTTGCCGATCTGCTCGACCTGGCCGTCGTTCATCACCACGAGACTGTCGGCGAGTGTCATCGCCTCGAGCTGGTCGTGGGTGACGTAGATTGACGTCGTGCAAAGCCGTCGCTGCAATCTGCGAATTTCGACGCGCATTGCGATGCGGAGTTTGGCATCGAGGTTCGACAGGGGCTCGTCGAACAGAAACACTTTCGGCTGCCGCACGATGGCGCGGCCCATCGCCACGCGCTGGCGCTGGCCGCCGGAGAGCTGCCGTGGCTTGCGGTCGAGCATCGCCGCAAGCTCGAGGATGCGGGCGGCTTCGTGCACGCGCGTATCGATCTCGCCTTTGGCCATGCCGCGGTTGCGCAGGCCGTAGGCCATGTTATTGTAGACGCTCATATGCGGATAGAGTGCATAGTTCTGGAACACCATCGCGATGTCGCGATCGGCTGGCTCGACCTGGTTGACGACGCGGCCGCCGATATCGATCTCGCCCGAGGTGATGGTCTCAAGGCCGGCGACCAGCCGCAGCAGCGTGGACTTGCCGCAGCCGGAAGGTCCGACCAGCACGCAGAACTGACCGTCGCCGACCTCGAAGTCGACGCCTTTGATGGCTTGAACGCCGTTGGGATAGGCTTTCTTGACATTGCGCAACGCGACATTAGCCATAAAAATCTCCGGGAGGGCTGATCGCGGAGCCTGAGTTGCAAACAGGCAGACGCCGGCGGGCGCCGTTCGAGGCCCAATTCGCCGCTCGCAACACGCGCCTTGTCAAGTTCACTTCTCCGTCTCGATCAGGCCACGAACGAATAGTTTCTGCATCGCGACCACCACAAGGACGGGCGGCAACATCGCCAGCACGGCGGTCGCCATCACGATCGGCCATTCAGTTAACGCGTCGGTCGTCGTGATCATCTTGCGGATGCCGATCTGGATAGTCTGCATGTCGTCGCGGGTCGTGATCAGGAGCGGCCAGAGATATTGGTTCCAGCCGAGGATGAACAGGATCACAAACAAGGCTGCCATGTTGGTGCGCGACAGCGGCAACAAGGTATCCCAGAAGAAGCGCAACGGACCGGCGCCGTCGATCCGCGAGGCTTCGAGCAGTTCGTCGGGCACGGTCATGAAGAATTGCCGGAACAACAGCGTCGCGGTGGCGGAGGCGATCAGCGGCAGCGACAGTCCGGCGTAACTGTCGAGCAGATTTAGGTCGGCGACGATCTTGTAGGTCGGATAGATCCGTACCTCGACCGGCAGCATCAAGGTGATGAAGATGACCCAGAAGATTGCCATACGGAACGGAAAGCGGAAGTAGACAATTGCGTAGGCCGAAATCATCGAGATCGCGATCTTGCCGACCGCGATCAGCATCGCCATGACGAACGAATTGAACATCATCGTGCCGACCGGCTCGCGAGTCGATCCGCTCGTTCCGACAAAGATCGTCTGGTAATAAGTCTGAAGCAAATGGCCGCCGGGCAGGAGCGACATCTGGCCGTTGGCGATGGCGGCATTGTCCTGGGTCGAGGCAATGAAAGCAAGGTAGACCGGAAAGGCGACGATCGCGATACCGATCCAGAGGATGGCGTGGGCGACGTAGCGCTTGATGCCCTCGTGCTCGACCATCAGTAAGTCACCTTGCGTTCGACGAAGCGGAACTCAACCGCGGTCAAGAGTATAACGAGGATCATCAGGATCACCGATTGGGCGGCCGAGCCGCCCAGATTGCCGCCGAGCAGGCCGTCCTGATAGACCTTGTAGACCATGGTCTCGGTCGCTCTTGCCGGGCCACCGCGGGTCATGGTGTCGATGATGCCGAAGGTTTCGAAGAACGCGTAGACGATGTTGACGACCAGGAGGAAGAAGATGGTCGGCGACAGCAGCGGAAAGGTCACCGTCCAGAACCGTCGCACTGGCCGCGCGCCGTCAATGGCCGCCGCCTCGAACACGCTCTTTGGAATGGCTTGCAGGCCCGCAAGGAAGAACAGGAAGTTGTAGGAAATCTGCTTCCAGGCCGCAGCCAGCACGATGAGCAGCGCGGCCTGCTCGCCCTTGAGCAGCGGATTCCAGTCGATGCCGATGGCCGAGAGGCCACGGGAGAGCACGCCGAGCGAGGGGTTGAGCATGAACACCCACAACACGCCGGCAACGGGAGGTGCCACAGCATAGGGCCAGATCAAAAGTGTGCGGTAGAGGGTGACGCCGCGCAGCGGCTTGTCCGCCATGACGGCGAGCAGGAGCGCGAGCGACAGCGAGGACAACGCGATTGCGAAGGAGAACACAAACGTGCGGACGATCGCGGCAAAATAATCGGGCTGGCTCAACAGCTCCTTGTAGTTGTCGAACCAGACGAAGGTGGTCGAGAGACCGAAGGCGTCCTGGACCAGGAAGGACTGCAGCACCGCTTGGGCCGCCGGCCAATAGAAGAAGATCAGAACCACCGCGAGCTGCGGCGTCACCAGCACGCATGGCAACCACCAGGATTGGAAGACGGCTTGCTTGTGCATGATGCCCCGCGAAGGGCAGGTCGCAAGTGGGCCTGCCCGGTCTTTTGTTAGCGGACGGCGGTTTTCTCGAACTGGCGAAGCATGACGTTGCCGCGTTCGACCGCCGCATCCAGCGCCTGCTTTGCGGTCTTCTTGCCCGCGAGCGCTTGCTCGATCTCCTCGGCCCAGATGTCACGCAGCTGAACCATGTTGCCTAGTCGCAGCCCGCGGGAGTTTTCGGTGGGCGCCTTGTTGGTCAATTCGATCAGCGGCGTTTCGAGATAGGGCTGGTCCTTGTAAAAGCCCTCCTGCTTCGCCTTGGCGTAGGCGGCCTTGGTGATTGGCAGATAGCCCGAGGACTTGTGGACCCAGACCTGGCGGTCGGTGTCAGACAGGAAGGCGAGGAATTTTGCCACGCCCTTGTATTCGACCGGCGTCTTGCCGCCCATCACCCACAGCGAGGCGCCGCCAATGATCGAGTTCTGCGGCGCGCCTTGGGCGTCCGGATAGTAGGGCATCGGCGCATTGGTAAAGTTGAATTTGGCCTGGGATTTGACATTGCCGAAGAACGCCGACGACGTCAGGTAGATCGGGCATTCGCCTGACGTGAAGCGGCCCTCGCCGGTATTGGTGCGTCCCGAGTAGTCGTAGGTCTTGTCCTTTTGCAGCTCCACCAGGGTTTCGAGGTGCTTGACCTGCAGCGGCCCGTTGAACTCGAGCACGGTGTCAAAACCGTCCAGGCCGTTGGCCTTGGTCGACAGCGGCAGGTTGTGCCAGGCCGACAATTGTTCGAGATTGACCCAGGTGATCCAGGCATTGGAGAAGCCGCATTTGTCGTAGCCCGCGGCCTTCAGCTTCTTGGCGTCTTCGAACAGTTGCGGCCAGGTCTTCGGAATCTCGGCGATCGCGGCCTTCTTCAGCGCATCCAGATTAACCCACATCACGGCCGAGGAGGAGTTGAACGGGAACGACAGCATTTCGCCCTTCGAGGTCGAGTAGTAGCCGCTGATCGCCGGCAGATAGCTGGTCGGATCGAAGGTTTCGCCAGTCTCCTGCATCAGCTTGTAGACCGGCTTGATGGCGCCGGTCGCGGCCATCATGGTGGCGGTCCCGACCTCGAAGACCTGCATGATATGGGGCGCGTTGTTGGCGCGGAACGCGGCGATGCCGGCGTTCATAGTATCGGCGTAGTTGCCCTTGTAGGTCGGTACCACCTTGTAGTCACTTTGGGCGGCGTTGAAATCATTGGCGAGCTTGATCACGACATCGTTGTTGCCGCCAGTCATGGCGTGCCACCACTGGATCTCGATCACCGCATGCGCCGGTGACGAAGCAAGGGCCAGCGTGACCGCGACCGCTGCGGCTACACCGAAGTGTCGAAATGCCATCAAACCCTCCTGTTGGACCATCATCCTTAAGCTGCGCGTTAGCAGTGCCCAATGACGTGCAAATGTCAGCGGGGGATGGTACGGGGAAAGGCGCGCGCAAGGGAAGCGGGAAAATTTCGCGATGAGTTGAGGCCGCGGCAGTGCACGGCATCCTCACGTGAGGTTGCGCGGGCTTAGCGTCGCCGCTGCGGGCCGCAGACGCCGCCGCTTGCGATCATGGCGTCGATCTCGCTGTTGGAATAGCCGAACTCGGCCAGCACCTCGACGGTGTGCTGGCTGAACTTTGGCGGCGCGCGACGCAGGCTCGGCTGGCTGCGCTGCATGCGGATCGGCGAGGCGACGCCCCTGTACCAGTCCTTGGTGATCACATCGCCGCGGTGAAGCGTGTGCTCATTGGTCAAGGCCTGATCGATCTTCCGCACCGGACCTGCTGGCAGGCCGGCTGCAAGCAGGCGATTGCACAGCGGTTCAGCCTCGTGCTGGGCGAAGACCGCAGCGAGCTCGACGCGCAGCGCCTCGCGGTTGGCGATGCGGTCCTTATTGCGGGCAAAGCGCGGATCTGAGCCGAGCTCTTCCTTGCCGATCTCGCCCACGAGCTTGCGGAAGGTGCCGTCATTGCCGACGCCGATGAAGATATCGTCGGTCTTGGTCGGAAAGATCGCGTAGGGCACGAGATTGGGATGTTCGTTGCCGGTCAGCGACGGCGGCTTGCCATGCATGAAGTAGTTCGCGGTGTGCGGATGCATGACGGCCAGACCGGTCTCGTACAGGGTGGTTTCGAGGAATTGGCCGAGCCCCGATCTCTGGCGTTCCGCCAGCGCCATCAAAATGCCGATCGCGGCGTAAAGCCCGGTGGTGATGTCAACCACGGGGACACCAATCCGCATCGGTCCGCTCGCTTTCGAGCCGGTGGCGGCGATCATGCCGGTCATAGCCTGGATGATCGCGTCATAACCGGGATTGCCGCCGCGCGGACCGTCTCCGCCGAAGCCGGAGATCCGGCAATGCACGAGGCGCGGAAATCGCTCGCGCAGCATGGCGTTGCCAATGCCCCATTTGTCGAGCGTGCCTGGCTTGAAATTCTCGATCAGAACGTCGGCGCCGTCGAGCATCTTCATCAGCACCGCGCGTCCGCCTTCGGTCGCGAGGTCAAGCCCGATTGATCGCTTGTTGCGGTTGACACCGACGAAATAGGCCGCGTCCTCCTCGTGGAAGGGCGGGCCCCAGTCGCGCGTCTCATCGCCAGACGGTGGCTCGACCTTGATCACGTCGGCGCCATGATCGGCGAGGATCTGCGTGCAATAGGGGCCGCCGAGCACGCGTGTGAGATCGATCACGCGCAAGCCGGTCATGGCGCCGGGAGCGGTTTTGGTGGTCATGGCTCAATCTGACTTCAAGGGGACGGTGATGGCATTAAGCATTCCGCGGGGGCTTGCGCAAATGCCCCTCAGCGCCCGCTCTGTCGAGCGG
>Ga0306925_10007115_pt1 | contig 10483 bp, 8 predicted proteins | sample flu12Cox44000176_FD_203755 | JGI IMG/M metagenome (GOLD analysis project Ga0306925, IMG submission 203755) | Lab enrichment of tropical soil microbial communities from Luquillo Experimental Forest, Puerto Rico - flux8day.12C.oxic.44.000.176 (v2)... | ecosystem: Environmental > Terrestrial > Soil... | reverse complement strand
GTTCTGCGCGGGCGTGGTCGGCTATCTGGGTCTGCTTTCTGCCGAGCTCGCCCAGCCAGCCCGGCGACCCACCCGGCATAGCGGCTGACGCCCTCGCGGAGGCACTGGCGGCCGGGCCGTCGTCGCGCAGGCAGGCCAGGGAGTCGCATCACAGCCGTCGCGGACCAGGTCACGCAGCGCCGCCCCCGCCGCCACGTCATCATCGCTCACACCGGGCCTCTTGCCCAGCCACTCCCGGTGATCGACGTTGATGCCGCGCAGTGCGCAATGCCCCCCCTGCACGGCCGTGACTGGCGGGGCCGGGCAGATAGAGTCGGTCGGCAGCTACGGGCGCTCACGCTCCGTCTGACGCTTCGTGATCAGCAGTTGCTCTCAGCGGGCGCGCATCGCCGCCGATCTGTGTCGTCATGGGCCATGATCAACTGGCGGCCGACAGTGCGCATAACGGGCGCTTATGCCACGCGGGAAGATCAGGTTAGGAGGGTTTTCCGGAGGCCAGGTCGAGGCCGCGTTCTCCTGCCGCAGGGACGCGCGCGCCCACAATCCCGCAGCCGCTTGTCAGCGCACTCCGGGAGCGGTCGCCTAGCTCTTCGGCCGCAGGTGCAGCATTGTCTGCCCCCAGTCGGGGTAGTTGTACGCGGCGGGCTGCGCGTACGGGTTGCCCGGGGTCGGCCAGCCGGAGAAGCTGCCGGTGTCGTACTGGAACCAGTCCACCAACTCGGTGACCGGGATGACCGGCACCTGACTCAGCATGACGTTCTCCAGCTTGTTCACGATCGAGTGCTGCTGGGCCGGGTCGTTGGTCGCCGCGTACTGGTTGATCAGTGCGTCGGTCTGCGGGTTGCGGTACCGCTCGAAGTTCGACCCCGCGTACGTGCCGATCGGCGCCGAGTTTGCCGAGTACAGCCACTGCCGTAGCTCGTAGTACGGCGACGGGCCGCCGGTCTCACTCCCGTAACCCAGCTGGAATCTGCCCGCGTACAGGTCATCGCTCCAGGCGGGGGAGGCCTCGTTGTCGGCCGTGACCTGGATCCCGACCGCCTTCAGGTCTTGCTGGATGACGTACACAGCGGCCTCCCAGTCGGAGTAACTGCCGTTGTTGAGGATGGTGAAGGACAGCGGCTTGCCGGAGGGGGTTTGGAAGATGCCGTCCGAGCCGCGCTTGAACCCGGCCTGCTCCAGGATTGAGATGGCCTTCTGCGGGTTGTAGGCGTAGTTGTTGCCGTACGAGGCTGCCTGCGGGGCGTCCACCCAGCCGGAGAATGTGGGGGTGACGATCCCGGACTGGTTGGAGCCCGGCTCGTACCCGTACTCGCCGATCAGCGAGGCCCGGGGGCGGTCGATCGCGTACGCCATGGCCTGGCGTACCGCGGCGTTCTTCAGGATCGGGTTGGTCAGGTTGATGAAGATGCTCACGTTGGCGACCGGCGGGAACCAGTAATGGCAGTCCGGGTTCTTGGACAGGTAGAACTTCTGGATGTTGGGGATGAACTGGCTGCCCCACTGCGCCTGCCCGTTGGCCAGGTAGGTGTTGGCGGTGTCGTTGCTCAAAAATGCCGGGTAGTTGACCGTGCCGACCTTCGGCAGGCCGGGCTGCCAGTAGTGCGCGTTGGCGGTGTACTTGATGTTCTGCGGGGTGCACGTCTTGGCGGACACCTTGAACGCGCCGGTGCCGACCGGGTTGTTGTCCGGGTACATGGCCGGTTTGGCGATCTTCGACCAGACCTTCTGGTCCACGATCCCGATCTTGTCGGCGATGTAGTAGAAGTACGGCACCCCGGCGGCCTTGAACGTCATCACCACCTGATCCGACCCGGACTGGGCCACCGACGACAGCGCCGACCAGACCGAGTTGATGTCCATGATGCGGTGCGCCTTCAGCAGGTTGAACGTGTACACCACGTCGGCCGGGGTCAGCGGGTCCCCGTTGGTGAACTTGACCCCCTTGCGGATGGTGAACGTCAGCGTCTTGTTGCCGTTGCTCCACGCCCAGCTTGTGGCCAACCAGGGACTGACCTTAGCGTTCTGCAGCGTGTTGACGAATACCAGCGGCTCGTACACAGTCCCCAGCGACAAGCTGATGTTGAACGGGCTGAACGGGCTGAAGTTGCAGGTCCACGTGCCGCCGGTCTCATTGTCGATGGTGAGCACCCCGCGCGGGCCCGAGGAGGCCATGCTTGACGTACCGCTGCCGCTGCAGGCGGCGGCGAGCAGCGCGGCAACAGCTAACAGCCCGGTGATCGGCAGGCGTCTCATGCCGGTAGTCCTTCACTGAGCGGTCGAGGAGAGACGGTGACGGGCCCGCCGTCGGTGGTGGCGCCGGCCTGGACGGCGTCCATGGCAAGAGCGCCGATGAGCGGTGCGGCGGAAGGGAACCGGGCGGCGGCAAGCGGGGGCGGCAAGGGGGCGCCTGAGGCCAGCGCGGGCTCCACGCCGGGCCTGCGACGTTTCCAGGACTGGACCATGCAACCCCCGCGAACCGTTTGGTGCGATCCTCGCAGGTCGCGGCTGGTTTGTCAGGACGCGCCGGCCAGATTAGGCCCGTGTGGGCGCTCTTAGGCTCATTGGGCGATCCGGTTTAGTTTGGGCTGTCCGCTGGCGGCGGGGCCTGGGGTGACAGGCCATGGTCGCGGAGGGTGTCTTGGATGCGCTGGGCGCCGGGGTTTCCGATGCGCTGGTAGATCGCCGCTGCGTGCCGCAGGTGCGCGGCGGCTTGGCCGGGGTTGCCGTCGTGGAGGTAGCTGCGGCCGATGCCTTCCAGGGCGCGGGCCTCCTCGAAGGGCACGCCTAGGTCTTCGGCGATGCCCAGCGCCTGGGTGTGCTGGCCGCGGGCCTGGCCGGTGTCGGTCATCCGGAGTGAGAGCTCGCCGAGCCGGTTGAGCGCCTCGGCCCGGCCCAGCCGCGCGCCGAGATCACAGAACAGCGCCAGGGCTTGCTGGTGGCTGGCGGCGGCGGCCGGGTAGTCGCCGGTCAGCTGCTGCACCATGCCCAGGTCGTTGATGGCACAAGCCTGGGAGTGCCGGTCACCCACATCGCGCCAAATCTGCAGGGCCTGCCCGATGTTGGCGCCGGCGGCGGCGTAGTCCCCTGTCAGCGTTTGCAACGTGCCCAAGTTGTTGAGGGCGCTGGCCTCACCAAACCGGTCACCGCGCCCGCGGTGAAGGTCCAGCGCGCGCGCCAGGTTCGCCGCCGCGGCGGCGAAGTCCCCCGTCCGCTCTTGCGCGAAACCCAGATGCCCGAGGACCAAGGCTTCGATCAGACGGGCGAACGCTTCGGCCTGACGGTCGCCCTGGCGGGCGAACGCTTCGGCCTGACGGGCGCTTGGACCCTGGGCCAGCGCGAGGGCTTGGCGGAGGCTGTCGTCGGCGGCACGATAGTCCCCCGCCAGCACCCGCACCAAACCCAGCTGAGCGAGGTTAAAAGCCTGGTCGGCCGGGCGGTCGAGGTCCCTAGACAGCGCCGCCGCGCGGCCGTAGCTAGCGGCGGCCGCCGGGTAGTCGCCGGTCATCATCGCCAGCCCGGCAAGCTCATCGAGCGAGCTGAGTTCGCCGAGCTGGAACCCCGCCTGGCGCGCCGCAGTCAGGGCGGTCTGATTGAGAACCACAGCCTGATCCCAGTGACCGCTGAGGTGCAGGAATGGGCCAATCGCCCAGCAGATAGCGACGGCCTCCAGTAGCCGTCCGCTGGCGGCAGCATAGTCCGCCGCTGCGTGGAGGTTGGCGCGTTCGGTCTCCAGCCACGCCACCGCCTCGCCGTCGGCAGACATGTCGGGGACATCGGCTGGGGGGTGATATGGCGACGGGCGTCCCTGGTGCACGGGGGAGATGTATGAGTCCGCGGCGATGGCGGCGCGCTCGTAATAGTCCACCAGCCGCCCCGCCACCGCGTCTGACTCGGGGTCATCAGCGATCAGGGCGCGGGCGTGCTCGCGGACCAGGTCGTGCAGCTGGTAGCGGCCGGGGGCGGGCTCGGTGATCAGGTGCTGGTCATACAGCTCATCCAGGCGTTCGCGTGCCTGGCCGAGGGTGGTGCCGTCCAGCGCGGCGGCTGCGTAGGCGTCGATGCTGGGCCCCGGGACCAGGCCGAGCCGGCGGAACAGCCGCTGCGTACCCTCGGTGAGGTCGGCGTAGGACAGGCCGAACGCGGCCGCGACCGACAGGTTCTCGGCGTGCATGACGGCCAGCCGGTTCCGGGCCGCAGCCAGGTCGGCGGCCAGCCCATCGGTGGTCCAGGCCGGGTGGTGGCGCAGCTGGCTGGCGATCATCCCGATCGCTAGTGGCAGGTACCCGCACAGCCGGGTGATCTCCCCTGCCACGGCGTCCCCTGGGCGCAGGCCGGGCCGGGCCGCCAGCCGGGCCAGCAACGCCCCCGCCTCCTCGGGGGCCAGGGTGTCGAGGCTGATCACGGTGGCGTCCTCCAGCGCGGCCAGCCGCCGGCGGCTGGTCACCAGCACCAAGCTCCCAGGAGTGCCCGGCAGCAGCGGCCGCACCTGGTCATGGCTGGCCGCGTCATCCAGCAGCAGCAAGATCTTCTTGCCCGCCACCTGATCGCGCCACCGGGCCGCCCGGGCCTCCAGGTCCGGCGGGATCTGGGGTGCGGGTATCCCGGCGGTCAGCAGCAAGCTGCCCAGGGCATCCGCCGGGGCGACCGGCCGTTGCCCGGCGGTGTGGGCGTGCAACGGCAAGAAGAACTGCCCGTCCGGGAACGTGCCGGTCATCCGGTGCGCCGCGTGCACGGCGAACGCGGTCTTGCCCACCCCGGCCATCCCGTCGATCGCGTGGATGCCCACGACCCCGCCGCCGGCCGCCGCGCCGGCGGCCAGTGCCCCCACCAGGTGGGCCAGTTCGGCCTGGCGGCCGGTGAAGGCGGCGATGTCCCGTGGCAGGGACCGGGTCGCCGCCGCCGCGAACGCCCCCGGCGCCATCCCCTGCTGGGCCGCGAGCACGGCGGCGGGTGGGGTCTGGCCGCGGGCCGCCGCCACGAACGCTGCCCGCACTGGCCCGGCCAGGCCCAGGGCCCCGGCGAGCAGCCGGGCGGTGTCCAGCCGGGCGGTGCGGGTGATGCCCCGCTCCAGGTCACTAACCGACCGCGGCGACAGACCCGCCGCCTCGGCCAGCTCCTCCTGGGTCAGCTCGGCCTCATCCCGCAGCTGCCGCAACAGCCCAGCGAACGACAGCCCAGCCTCCGCCACCACCCACGCCCCTCGCCACCGCCCGCCGTAGCCACAACGCACCGGGCGGGCACTGATGCGCAAAGCCTACGCAGCACCCGCCCGGGGCCGCCATCATCGCGCCCTGCCGCCCGACGCCAGGACCAGCCCACCGCATTCACGCCGTGAGTGCGGCAGCCCCTGCCGCCGCACCCCGCACCGGCACCCCGCCTACCACCGGGACCACCCCAGGCCAGCGGCTATCTGTGGGCATTCTGTGGGCGCTCCGCGTGGTGACCGTCTCCCCCCGCCGCCAACAGTGGAACCAGCCCCCGCAACCGGGGGCGGGACACCTGCCAGCACAAGGGAGACCGTCATGAACCCCACCTGCGCCCTCGGCCACCTAGCCCGCATCCTGGCCGTCCTGGCCGCCGCTGCGCTCACCGTCACCGTCACCGCGGCGGCCGCGCTGGCCACCCCACATCCCGCACCCGGCTGGAACAAGCACCCGCCGGCGCCCGCCAGCCCCCAGCCCACCATCAGGTACCCGCCCGGCTGGAACAAGCACCCGCCGCTGCCCGCCCACGTCCACGCGCTGGCTGCTGGCGGCATGCCCGGCTGGCAGATCACCCTCATCGCCGCCGCCGCAGTCCTCGCCGTCGCTATCGCCGCCGTGCTCCTCGCCCGGGCCCGCGCGGCACGGCGGCGCGCCGCCGCCAGCCCCGCCTGACCCACCACGCCCGCACATCACCAGGGCACCGCCCAGCCGGGCCCATGACACCGGGGCGGCGAACACCAGCCAGGCATCGCCGCCCCGCTGCCAGAACGGAGACCACCTGCGGTGAACGCCAACGACGCCACCCTGACCGCCCTGACCACCGCCCAAACCGGCAGCACCGTCGCCGACCCCGCGCCCAACGCCCCCGCCAACCCCGGCTTCGACCTCATCCTCCACGCCGCCGCCGGCAGCGCCCTGGGCAGTTGCGGCGCCTCCTACACCCTGACCATCAGCGCCATCGACCTCACCACCGCCACCCAGGCCTGGCCCGCCCGCACCTGCCGGCAAGCCTTCGACCCCGGCCACGGGTGGGAACTGTCCGGCCCCGGCCCCGACTACCAGTGCCACCAAACCTTCCCGGTCACCATCCCCGGCGGGGCCGGCGGCCCCCTGGCCGGCCACGTCCTGCAGTACGTGGCCTCCCTGGTCAGCCACGGCGCCCAGATCATCGCCATCATCCGCAGCCACCCCTTCGTCCTCGTCTAACCCCTCCCTGGCCTCCGCCAGGGACCAAATCAGGCCGGCCGGGCCCAGCACCCCCCGGTCACACCGGTGCGCCACCAGCAAGCACACCGAACAAAGAGCAGGGACAAACCCATGAACACACCACGCGCACGGACCGTCCTTATCAGCGCTGCCCGCGCATTTCCCATGCTTCGTAAGCTCCGCACTTCGCCGGCACCCGCCCGGCTCACACCGCGGGCCGCGCTGCGTGTCTGCCGGTGGCGGGCCCGCCGTTTGAGTCTTCACGGAAACATGAACCAATCACACCGGCCATCTCACCGGCTGCCGAGTCCCCGGATTGTTACCGCGCTGGCGATGGCTAGCTGCGCCACGGCCTGCCTCGTACCCGCAGGGGCAGCGGCAGCGCCCTCGACACGCCTGGCCGTCGGCGCCCGGGCGGTCTCCGGCGGCACCTGGGGCACGGCCAGGGAGGTCCCCGGCACCGCCGCCCTCAACGCCGGCGGGCAAGCGCAGGTCGGCTCGGTGTCGTGCGCCTCGGCGGGCAACTGCACCGCGGCCGGGTCCTACACCGATAGCTCCGGCCACACCCAGGCGTTCGTCGTCAGCCAGGTCCGCGGTACCTGGGGCACGGCGGACGAAGTCCCCGGCACCGCCACGCTCAACACCGGCGGCAACGCTGTCATAAATTCGTTGTCGTGCGGCTCGGCGGGCAACTGCAGCGCAGCCGGGTCCTACACCGACAGCTCCCTCCGCACCCAGGCGTTCGCAATCAGTCAGGTCGGCGGCACCTGGGGCACGGCGGAGGAAGTCCCCGGCAGCGCCACGCTCGAAGGCGCCGGCGGCGGCGCTGCCATAGATTCGGTGTCGTGCGCCTCGCCGGGTAACTGCAGCGCCGGCGGCTACTACGAAACCAAAACAGCCACAGAGCACCCGCTCGTGGTCAGCCAGGTCCACGGCACCTGGGGCAAGGCACACGCAATCCCCGTCGGCGTCGGCCACGCTGCGGCCGTCACCTCGGTGTCGTGCGCCTCGGCGGGCAACTGCAGCGCCGGCGGGTACTACGACTTCCCCGGCCTCCAGGCGTTCGTGATCAGCCAGGTCCACAGCACCTGGGGCACGGCAAAGGTAGTCCCCCGCCCCGGCACCGGCACCGGCGGATACGCGCTCGTCACCTCGGTGTCGTGCGCTTCGGCGGGCAACTGCAGCGGAGCCGGGTCCTACACCGACAGCTCCCTCCACACCCAGGCGTTCGTCGTCAGCCAGGCCGGCGGCACCTGGGGCACGGCCGAGGAAGTCCCCGGCACCGCCACGCTCAACAACGGCGGCAACGATGCCATCAATTCGTTGTCGTGCGGCTCGGCAGGCAACTGCAGCGCAGCCGGGTCCTACACCGACAGCTCCGGCCGCACCCAGGCGTTCGCAGTCAGCCAGGTCGGCGGCACCTGGGGCACGACCGAGGAAGTCCCAGGCACCGCCGCGCTCAACACCGGCGGCAACGCCGCGGTCTCCGGGGTATCGTGCCCCTCGGCAAGCAACTGCAGCGCCGGCGGAACCTACCAGGACAGGTCCGGGCACCAGCAGGCGTTCGTGGTCAGCCAGGTCAATGGCAAGTGGGGCACGGCGGAGGAAGTCCCAGGCACCGCCGCGCTCAACACCGGCGGCAATGCCGGAATCGGCCCGGTGTCGTGCACCGCGGCAGGCAACTGCAGCGCCAGCGGGTCCTACACCGACCGCTCCGGCCACCTGCAGGCGTTCATCGTCAACCAGACGTAGCGAGCGCCGTCATACCCAAGGCCTGCGGCCGCGCCCTGCCGTCGGCAGCCGGGCGGCGAAACGCAGCGAGGAGGCCCCCGAGCAGGGCCTCCTCGCGGTTCTCGCCTTCGCGTTGACGAGATCTCATTTCGTCGTCGGCGGCGTTCGGGAAGATCGCCAATAATCAGTGCCCTCGCTTTCACCCAAGACGAAGTTTGCGGCCACCATCTTCCAGGACACGTGCGACAGAGACCACATGGGATCGTGCCGTAACAGACAATCTGCGCGTGGCGTCCGCCCAAGGCGGGCAACCGGTGGATGAGCGCGTAGTCGATCGGCTCGCCTTATAACGAAATACGCAGACGAGTTCGGCGATCATCGCGGGTCCTCGAGCCTCGATCGAATATGCCAAACTGTGGATGAGTATGCGCTGGGGCAACACCCGCTATTCGGCGTGAGTGCGCGCTGACGATCGGATGTGCAGCGCCTGATCAGCCAGTTCTGCGTACACCAGGGGGCTCTGCCGCCCGCCAGTAGCCGCAGATCGGGTTGGCGCGTTCTCCTTGAGCACGTCCGTCCTCGAGCGTGGCAGGGGCTCCTCGGAACCTACAGTCGCTGGGCTGATCAGCAGCGCGTACGAGAATCCGAACATGGGCGAGCGCCAAGGTTCCGGGGAGCCAAACGGGGCCAACAGACACAGATGCCAGGCGACGCCGAGCCATGCCCAGCGATTGTCGGTGCAGCTCAACGGCACATCAGGCGCCGCCCAGCTACGTCTGGCGACGTGCCGGAAGTGCCTCCTAAGCAGTAGGTCGCAGGTTCGAATCCTGCTCGGGGCGCAGCTCAGCTAATAGTTTTCGCTGCTGTATTCCAGGTCGGGGAGCCAATCCGAGAGCCAATGGCTTCGCAACGCTGGGAATACGGGCGACCCAAAGCAATCTGATCGCTGCGGGGCTGGCGGGCCCAGCCCCGCCGCGGCGAGCTGGAACAGCCGCACCGGCCGGTCCAGGCAGGTAATTCCAGGTGACGAGGCACCACAGCGGCGGCTACCGTGCCGGGTATGCCCAGTGTGATCAAGTCCGTGTCGTTTGACGCGGCGGACGCGCTCGCGCTGGCCCGGTTCTGGGCGGCGGTGCTCGGGTCGGACGTGGACGAGGACTCCACCGCCGAGAAGGCCTTCGTCGAAGCGGCGGGCTGGGGCGGCCCGAACATCTGGTTCACCCGGGTTCCCGAGCCCAAGACGGCCAAGAACCGGGTGCACTTGGACCTGCGCGCCCCCGGTGCGACGGACGACGAGGTGGCCCGGCTGGAGCGGCTCGGCGCCGCCGTGGCGCGCCGCTACCCGCACCACACCGTCATGACCGACCCGGAAGGCAACGAGTTCTGCGTCGAGCCCGGGCCCGCGTAGCCGCCGGACCGGCTGCCGGCTCCGCCTCGGCGCGCAGATCATCCGTGACCGGCCGGTGTCCGCACACGACGGTGATGGGTGGGCCGCCGATCATAAGGCGGATCCGGCGCGCGTTATCCCTGACCGTCGCTGTCATGGCAGTAGCGGGTTCCCCCGCTTCGTGGACTCGGTGCGGTCTGCCTGATCTGGGGTTCGCTGCTGGGCAAGTTGCCCGTCCGTCCACACTGAGTGAACTGGTGGCAGACCCTGGCTGAATCACACCTGACCGGCCGCGTCCTATGCGGCAGATCCGCGTCACTTGTAGTGGAACCGGGCTTGCAGAATGACGAGATCTTCGGCGTCGACAAGGTAGACAAGGCGGTGTTCTTCGGTGATCCGCCGCGACCAGGCTCCCGCGAGCATGTGCCTCAGTGGTTCTGGCTTGCCGATGCCGGCTGCGGGATCGCGCAGGGCGTCATCGATGAGCCGGTTGATCCGCTTGAGCATGGTCCGGTCAGCCGCCAGCCAGTAGCTGTAGTCCTCCCAGCCGTGCGGGGTGAAGACGAGCCTCACCGGGCCAGTTCGTGCTTTTCACGCTGCCCGGCCAGAGCCTGCTGCAGGCTTTCGATCAGGCGCCTGGCGTTGGCCGGGACGCGCAGGAGGTGCGCGGTCTCTTCCAGGGCCTCGTAGTCTTCGCGGGAGAGCAGCACGGCATCGCCGCGGCGCGAGGTGATCTCGATCGGGGTACGGTCGTCGTTGACCTTCTCGATGAGTGGGAACAGGTTCTTGCGGGCCTCGCTGGCCGTGATCGCCACTGACAGCCTCCTCGGCAACTGGTACTAGATATTGTACCAGTAGGCGCGGCCAGGCAAGTGGCGCACATCAGTAAATTCGGGCGTCAGGCCGATGATGAGGACCGCGCCGATCGCCCCGCTTGGTCGCCGTGGACGAA
>Ga0306925_10007113_pt1 | contig 10484 bp, 7 predicted proteins | sample flu12Cox44000176_FD_203755 | JGI IMG/M metagenome (GOLD analysis project Ga0306925, IMG submission 203755) | Lab enrichment of tropical soil microbial communities from Luquillo Experimental Forest, Puerto Rico - flux8day.12C.oxic.44.000.176 (v2)... | ecosystem: Environmental > Terrestrial > Soil... | reverse complement strand
GGTCTCACATCAACCGCGAAAGTTCTTCCCCATCGATCACGTCCCACGTCGAAGCGAATTCTTTGTCCCGGCACGACAGACGAAATAACCGTGCGATCGCTACCCATCACATGGGCTGCGATCTCGGATTGCGACCCATCGAGTTTGAGAATGGCAAGACCGTGGTCACAGTCAGACGATTTCAGAATCGCGATAGCCATGAGAGTTGCTCTTAAAGCCACGCCGCACGCAAGCACCGGCCCGTTTAGACGGCACCACCACCCGGGCGCATGCCGAACTTGGGGGAGGCGGGTGTAAAGAGTCGAAACGGAATTGGTTCTCGTCGAATAAACAAACGACCGGAGCTCGCGCTTCATGGAGCGCTTTCGCGGTCAGCCCGCCGGAGTTGATCGCTTGGTCGATCTTTATCCGCTTTTTACGCCCCGCAGCGTGGTTTCGCCTCGAAATCTTATCTGCCGTTGTCCTTCTATTGGTCGTCGCAACTTATATAGGTCGAGAATGACAGTTTTCGATTTCCCAAAAGCTCGAGGCGTCCGTCAGCAGATCGCGTCCAGCCGGGTCTCCCACTCAATTCCGCACCTGCAAAGAGTGCGGCCGCGCCCCGGGCTCGGATCTATAGGGACGGTGCTGGTTTTGATGGGGGTCGGCATGGGCGTCTTGATAATTCGCTTCATCCTCGTCTTCGCGCATACTGTCCTACAGTGAACGAGCAGAGCATATCGGGCCGAATACGCGGCCGCGCCGCGAAAATGCTATACTATCGAGCCCCAAACTCCGGTCTATTCGTCGCATAATGAATTAACGAGGCTGCCACGATCTGCCCTTCGCGTCGATAAATCAGGAGCCTGCAGGAGCTCTCGATGACCAGCAATGGATGGCTGCAGATCACGCTGTTTGGCGTGATCGTCATCGCGATCACGAGGCCATTTGGCGGCTACATGACCCGCGTGATTGCGGGCGAGCGGACGTTTCTGAGCCCGGTCCTACGCCCGTTCAACACCTCGTTAAGCTTCGTCACCAACACGAACTGGCAGTCCTACGTGCCGGAGACCACGATCGGCTACCTCGTTCAGATGGCGGGGCTCACGGTCCACAATTTCGTCTCGGCCGCCGTCGGCATAGCATTGGCGATAGCCTTGATTCGCGGCTTCTGCCGTCACGAGGCGAGCGGAATCGGCAATTTTTGGGTCGATCTCACTCGTTGCACGATTTACATCTTGCTGCCGATTTCGGTGGTGGTAGCCCTTTTCTTCGTCTGGCAGGGCGTGCCGCAGAACCTTAGCGCCTATGCCGATGCGACGACGTTGGAGGGCGCCAAGCAGGTGATAGCGCAAGGACCGGTCGCATCGCAGGAGGTGATCAAGGTCCTCGGCACCAATGGCGGCGGCTTCTTTAACGCGAACTCCGCCCATCCGTATGAAAACCCGACTGCGCTCACCAACCTCACCCAGATGTTGTTGCTGATCGGGATCGCGGCGGGGCTCACGAACGTGCTCGGCCGCATGGCGAACGACGAGCGCCAAGGTTGGGCCATCTTTGCCGTGATGGGCATTCTGCTATTCATCGGTGTGACGACCGTCTATTGGGCGGAATCGCAAGGGAACCCGGCTTTCACTGCTTTCAATGTCGATTCCGCGCCGAGTGCTTTGCAGGCGGGCGGCAACATGGAAGGCAAGGAGGTCCGCTTCGGGATCACCCCGTCCTCGCTCTTCGCGACCGTTACTACCGATGCGGGCGGCGCCGTCGATGCGATGCATGACAGCTTTCTGCCGCTGGGGGGCATGGTCTTGATCGCCAATATGGCGTTGGGGGAAGTGTCGTTTGGCGGGGTCGGCTCGGGTCTCTATGGCATGCTGGCCTTCGCCATTGTTACAATGTTCGTCGCCGGATTGATGGTCGGACGCACGCCAGAATATCTCGACAAGAAGCTCGAGGCTCGCGAGGTCAAGATGACGATGCTCGCCGTCCTGAGCTACTCGCTGTCGATCCTCGGTTGGACGGCGCTCTCGGCCGCGGTACCGCAAGGTCTGGCCGGGATCGCCAACTCCGGACCTCACGGGTTCAGCGAGATCCTCTACGCCTTCGCTTCGGCCACCGGCAACAACGGCAGCTCGTTTGCTGGTCTCACCACCAACACGCTCTTCTACAACATGGTCCTCGTCGCGGCGATGGCTATGGGGCGGTTCATCTATGTGATCCCGCTCTTGGCGGTCGCCGGCTCGCTGGCGCAGAAAAAGCGGATCGCGCCATCCGCCGGGTCGGTTCCGACCCACAGCCCGCAATTTGTGGGATTACTGGTCGGCGTCGTGTTGATCATGGGGGGTCTCGCTTACTTTCCGGCGCTGTCTCTCGGACCCGTTACCGAGCAGGTCGCGATGAATCGCGGCACTCATTATCCGGCGCCTTGAGCTTCGGACAATGCGGCAGCTGGTAGTTTGATCCAGGTTAATGCGCCCAATTGCCAATTGGCCACGCGGTGGATACAGGCGATGAAATCTTTACGGCGCGCTTATATTCGATGGCATCGATCTCTCTCGAATCTTAATGCGCGATTGTTCACTTGATAGGCTCAGTGCGTCCCGGCCCGGTTTCGCGGCAGCGAAGCGCGCCCGAGAACCCGTGAACTCGTGGGTGGCATTTGCCCGCCCCGCAATTTGGAAGGCTCTCGAAGGTAATCGCCATGCTTGATGTCGCAATGATAGCGCTCGGCGTCGGCTTTTTCGTCGCCTCCGTCTTCTATGTGCTTGCTTGTGAAAGAATGTGAGATGCTGCTCGACTACGTCCTCGGCTCGATCGTGACCATCGTGATCATGGTCTATCTCGTCTACGCGCTGATCAACCCCGAGCGGTTCTAGGAGCTTTCAATGACCATCAGCGGATGGGTCCAGATCGCGCTGTTTAGCGTGATCGTGATCCTGATCACCCGGCCCCTCGGCGGCTACATGACGCGCGTCTTCGCCGGCGAGCGCACCTTCCTGAGCCCGATTTTGCGGCCGGTCGAACGCGCCGTCTATTGGTGCTGCGACGTCGACGAGAAGGAAGAGCAGCACTGGCTGACCTACGCTGTCGCGTTGCTATTTTTCAGCGTCGCCGGCTTCGTGACCCTTTATGCGCTGCAGCGGCTGCAGTGGTATCTGCCGTTTAACCCGCAGGGCCAGAGCGGGGTCGAGCAAAGTCTCGCCTTCAATACCTCGGTAAGTTTTATCACTAACACCAACTGGCAGGCCTATAGCGGTGAGACCACGATGAGCTATCTGACCCAGATGGCTGGGCTCACCGTGCACAACTTTGTTTCGGCGGCAACCGGCGTCGCATTGGCGCTGGCGCTGATCCGCGGCTTCGTGCGGCGCGAGGCCAAGACGATAGGCAATTTTTGGGTCGATCTGACCCGAGGCACGCTCTATGTCCTGCTCCCGATCTCGATCGTAGCGGCGCTGGTGCTGGTCTGGCAGGGGGTCCCGCAGAATCTTGGCGCTTATGTCGATGCGACGACCCTCGAAGGCGCCAAGCAGACCATCGCACAAGGCCCGGTCGCGTCGCAGGAGATCATCAAGGAGCTCGGCACCAATGGCGGCGGGTTCTTCAACACGAACTCGGCACATCCTTATGAGAACCCAAACGCGTTGACCAATTTGATCGAGCTGCTTGCGATCTTCGCTATCGGCGCTGCTCTGACCAATGTTTTGGGCCGCATGGTCCATGACGAGCGCCAGGGATGGGCGATCTTCGCCGCGATGGGCCTGTTGTTCCTCGCTGGCGTGACGATCGCATATTGGTCTGAATCGCATGGCAATCCCGCTATGGCCGCTTTTAATGTCGATGCGACCTCCAGCACGGTCCAGGCGGGCGGCAACATGGAAGGCAAGGAGGTGCGGTTCGCCCCCGTACTCTCAGCCTTGTGGGCCACGGTGACGACCGACACCTCATGCGGCGCCGTCAACTCGATGCATGACAGCTATCTGCCGATCGGCGGGGCGGTGCCGATGGTCGACATGCAGCTCGGCGAGGTGATCTTTGGCGGCGTCGGCTCTGGTCTCTATGGCATACTTGCCTTTGCCATCGTCGCGATGTTTGTCGCCGGGCTGATGGTCGGGCGCACGCCGGAATATCTCGGTAAGAAGCTCGAGGCGAAGGAGGTCAAGATGACAATCCTCGCGCTATTGAGCCTGCCATTGTCCATCCTCGGCTGGACCGCGCTTGCGACCGTCCTTCCGTCTGGCCTGGCCGGCATAGCGAATGGTGGGCCGCACGGCTTCAGCGAGATCCTTTACGCCTACACCGAGGGCACCGCCAACAACGGCAGCGCCTTTGCCGGCCTGTCCGCGAATACGGTGTTCTACAACCTGACGGTCGCGGGGGCGATGCTGATGGGACGGTTCATCTTTGTGATCCCGTTGCTGGCAGTCGCAGGATCGCTTGCTCAGAAAAAGCTTCTCGCCCCGTCTGCTGGTACCTTCCCAACCAATCGGCCGCTGTTTGTCGGCCTCTTGATGGGTGTCATCCTGATCATGGGCGGCCTCACCTATTTCCCCGCGGTATCGTTGGGGCCCGCCGTCGAACAGGTCGCGCTGAACCAGGGCAAGCTCTTCCCAGCACCGTGATTAAGAGAATTTCCGAGGGATATCCAACATGACCGACATCTCCCCGACTTTCGGGACGCCGCCGACCGAGTTGATCAGGCGTCAGGTGCGGCCGCTGGCGATCCTCGATCGCTCGCTGATCGTGCCGGCAATCGGGGCCTCGTTCCGCAAGCTCGATCCGCGCACCCTGGTCAAGAACCCGGTGATGTTCTGCGTCGAGATCGTCTCGGTGCTGACCACATTCTTCTTCATACGTGATCTGATTGTCGGCACCGGCACCGTGGTCGGTACCAGTCCGCTGTTCTCAGGCCAGATTACAGTCTGGCTGTGGTTCACAGTGCTGTTCGCCAATTTCGCCGAGGCGGTCGCTGAGGGTCGCGGCAAGGCCCAGGCCGACGCACTGCGCCGCACCCGAACCGAGACCAAAGCCAAGCGCCTGCAAGCCGCCAATTCGCGCAATTTCGAGCTGGTTGACGCGAGTGCTCTCAAAGCGGGCGACCTAGTGCTGGTAGAGACCGGCGACCTGATCCCGAGCGACGGTGAGGTTATCGAAGGGGTCGCTTCGGTCGACGAATCGGCGATCACCGGGGAGTCGGCGCCGGTCATTCGCGAGAGCGGCGGCGATCGCTCAGCTGTCACAGGCGGCACCCGCGTCACGTCGGACTGGCTCCGGGTGCGGATCACGGCGGCGCAAGGTTCGACCTTTCTAGACCGCATGATCGCGCTCGTCGAGGGCGCCGTGCGTCAGAAGACGCCCAACGAGATCGCGCTCAACATTTTGCTCGCCGGCATGACGCTGATCTTTGTCTTTGCCACCGTCACGATCCCGAGCTTTGCTTCTTACGCGTCTGGGGCAGTCTCCGTTGTCGTGCTCATAGCGCTCTTCGTCTGCTTGATCCCGACGACGATCGGTGCGTTATTGTCGGCGATCGGCATCGCCGGGATGGATCGACTGGTTCGCTTCAATGTGCTCGCAATGTCGGGGCGCGCCGTCGAGGCAGCGGGCGACGTTGACACATTGCTGCTCGACAAGACGGGCACGATCACACTGGGCAATCGCCAAGCGACCGAGTTCCTTCCGCTCCCCGGCATTGAGGAGAAGGAGCTTGCCGATGCAGCCCAACTCGCCTCGCTGTCGGATGAGACCCCAGAAGGTCGCTCGATCGTTGTCCTGGCCAAGGAAAAATACGGGCTACGCGCGCGCGAGATGGCGCCACTCAACGCGACGTTTGTTCCTTTCTCGGCGCAGACCCGAATGAGTGGCATCGATGTAGAAGGGTCATCGATCCGTAAGGGCGCTGTTGACGCGATCGTCGCATTCGCCGAAGGCGGGACCACCGGGCCGTTGTGGCGCAGCGCTGCCACCGGCGCTCAGGCAGCGTTGCGCGCCGCACCTGTATCCGACGCGGTTCGGCAAGTGACCGCGATCGCCGAGCGCATCGCCAGAGAGGGCGGTACGCCGCTCGCCGTCGCCAAAGATGATCGCCTGCTCGGCGTGATCCACCTAAAGGACATCGTCAAAGGCGGTATCCGCGAACGTTTTGCCGAACTGCGGCAGATGGGCATCCGCACGGTCATGATCACGGGCGACAACCCGCTGACCGCCGCGGCGATTGCTGCGGAATCCGGGGTCGACGACTTCCTCGCCCAGGCAACACCGGAGGAAAAGCTCAAGCTGATCCGCGAGGAGCAAGCCAAAGGCAAGCTGGTCGCGATGTGCGGCGATGGTACCAACGACGCGCCGGCGTTGGCTCAATCGGATGTCGGTGTCGCGATGAACACAGGCACGATGGCGGCGCGCGAAGCCGGCAACATGGTCGATCTCGACAGCGACCCGACCAAGCTGATCGAGATTGTCGAGATCGGGAAGCAGTTGCTGATCACCCGCGGCGCACTGACCACGTTCTCGATCGCCAACGACGTCGCGAAATACTTCGCGATTATCCCTGCGATGTTCGTAGCGTTCTATCCGCAGCTTGGCGTCCTCAATGTTATGCATCTGCGGACGCCGGAAAGTGCGATCCTTTCGGCGATCATCTTCAACGCGCTGATCATCATCGCGCTGATCCCGCTGGCATTGCGGGGTGTGCAATATCGCCCGACCGGTGCTGCGAGCATTTTGCGGCGTAACCTGCTGATTTACGGTGTCGGCGGGATCATTGTGCCATTCATCGGCATCAAGTTGATCGATATGGCCGTTACTGCTGTCGGCCTAGCCTAAGGACTACATTCCATGCTGAGACAAATTCGTCCCGCGATCATGATGATCGTCGTCATGACGGTCATCACCGGGCTCGTCTATCCGCTCGGTATGACGGGGATCGCGCAGCTTCTCTTTCCTCATCAGGCCAATGGCAGCTTGATCGAGAAGGACGGCTCGGTGATCGGGTCTGAGCTGATCGGTCAGAATTTCACCGACGACAAGTATTTTCACGGCCGTCCTTCGGCCACGACCGAACCCGACCCCAACGATTCTACAAAGACTGTTCCCGTTCCTTACGCCGCCGATAATTCCGCGGGCTCGAACCTCGGTCCGACGAGCCAGCCGCTGATCGATCGCGTCAAGGACGATGCCGAAAAGCTTAAGGCCGAGAACCCGTCGACGCCGATCCCGGTTGACCTCGTCACGACTTCGGGAAGTGGTCTCGACCCCGACATTACGCCGGCGGCCGCCGAATTCCAGATCCCGCGGGTGGCAAAGGCCCGCAACCTGTCGCCGGACAAGGTTCGCAGCCTCGTTGCCGAGATGACCCAGGACCGGTTTCTCGGCATCCTCGGCGAGAAGCGGGTCAATGTCCTCAAGCTCAACCTGGCGCTCGACCAGCTGCAGTGAGACACGCTCGGTCGACCACTAACACCGGTTCGGGCCAACCGGCCCGAATTCGTGAACCTATGATCTGATCCATATGGATTTTTTTATGCACCCGTCCCGATATTGGTGTTTCAGGCGCGACGAATTCGCGTCTGAAACATTCTCTAGCCAAATTCGAGACGTGGAGATTCGCATGGCCGATCTTGTCGACCTTGCCATTCCGGCCAATGCTCAAGCAGCTGCCGAGGCGCTGGGCCTCAAGGTTCACCGCAGTGTGACGACCGGCGCGCGGGTACGACAAATACCGCGCGAGGAGGCCGAGATCGCGCTCGAATGTCTGCGCGACTGGGGAATCTCTGCGCGCATTTTGGAGGACACCCCGGGCGGTCCACTGCCGTGAGCAAGAAAAAGGACCGCGCCTGGTTTGTTTGCCCGCAATGGGGCGAATTGGTTTCCCAGTATTATTCTAGCGATGCCGCGGCCGCCCAGGCACTGAACGCCCATCAGAAGGTCTTGACGAAACTACGAGAGGGAACACCAGTCCCAAAATCGACTGTGCTCAAGATGCTGCGTCGTCTTCGAGGCCGGCACAATTTGGGAGCCGCTCTCGCCGACTTGGTCGGCGATACCAGAGCGCGCTAACGTCGCGCGTCACGGGACGGTATGCCCCTGTCCGGCAGTGCCGATGTCGTCATTATCGAATCCTCGGGCCATCAAATCGAACGTGACACAGGCGTACCCAACACTTAATACAAGGAATTTATAAATTGACAAAATCCTGCTATTAATGTTATTTTGGCTAATTGTGGGTCTTAGCCTCATCGACCGGTGAGGCCATTCACTCCGGAATACCAACCAAAAGACGGAAGGCCCTGGCTGTTTTCTCGCTGTTCTTTTCGCTGCTGCGTCGCCCGCGATCGAGGATTCCTGCGCCGAAGTGCAGTCTCCCGCTGATAATTTGCTGCAGAAACAGCAAAAACAGCAAAAAAACAGGGACTTTCGTGCTCGAGGCCGGATCGAGCGATCCGACGCGCGTGCCGGGCAGCCGTCCACGCGTGCCTGCGAGCACTCATGTGCTGAAACACACAGAATGCGCTATATTAATCCTATGGCGGAACGGGAAGGAAGGCCGTCCCCGGAGGCCTTGCTAGAGGCGGCCAAACAGGAAGGTCGCGGGCGGCTGAAGATTTTTCTCGGCGCCGCACCGGGGGTCGGCAAGACCTACGAGATGCTTCAGTCGGCCCAAGCGATGCGGCGCGAGGGGGTCGATGTCGTCGTTGGCATCGTCGAGCCCCATGGTCGGCGCGAGACCGAGGCCCTGCTCGAAGGTCTCGAAGTGATTCCGAGGCAGCAGGTCGACTACAAGGGGCACCTGTTGGCCGAGATGGATCTCGACGCGATCCTCAAGCGCCGCCCCAAACTCGTACTGGTCGACGAGCTCGCCCACACCAACGCGCCCGGTGGCCGGCATCCCAAGCGCTATCTCGACGTCGAGGAGATCATCGCCGCCGGCATCGATGTTTTTGCGACCCTTAATATCCAGCATGTCGAGAGCCTGAACGACATCATTGCCAAGATCACTCGGATACGCGTCCGCGAAACCGTCCCGGACAGCGTGCTCGATGAGGCCGACGATATCGAGGTGATCGACCTCTCCCCTGAGGATCTGATCAAGCGCCTACACGAGGGTAAGGTTTATGTGCCGCAACAGGCTGAGCGTGCGGTTCGCCACTTCTTCTCGCGGGGTAACCTGACAGCACTCCGCGAGCTGGCATTGCGCCGCACAGCTCAGCGGGTCGACGAGCAGCTGTTGTCGCACATGCGGGAGCACGCGATCCCCGGACCTTGGCCGGCCGGAGAACGCGTGTTGGTGTGCATCAGCGAAGCGCTCAACACCGGCGGGCTCATTCGTTATGCCCGGCGCGTGGCGGATCGTCTGCAGATGCCGTGGACGGCGATCTATATCGAGACGGCTCGGACGCAGCGCCTGACCAACGCTGAGCACGACCGCATTGCGGACTTTCTGAGGCTAGCCGAGCGGCTCGGCGCTTCGACGATCACGATCCCGGGCCGCAACATTGCCGACGACGTCGTCGCCTACGCGACGGAAAACAACATCACGCAGATCGTGATCGGCAAATCCAATCGTTCGCGCTGGTTCGAGATGGTGCACGGCTCTGTTGTGCACGAGCTGGTGCGCAAAACCGGCCCGATCAGCGTGCACGTCATCTCGCCCGATGACAGTGAATCGGTTCCAGCCAAATCGGTCGAGACTCGCGCCAGGCCTGAGCCTTTCCGCGTCGAGCATTATATGGGCAGCGCCGGAGCAGTGGCCGCCGCCCTGGGCTTAGGTCTGTTGCTCAAAGAATTTCTAGCGGTTCAAAGCATTTCGCTTGTGTTTCTGACAGCGGTGCTGGTCTCGGCCATCGCCTGGGGCTTGTTACCGTCGTTGTTCGCCGCCGTGGTAAGCATGCTTGCCTACAATTTCTTTTTTCTTCCGCCACTCTACACCTTTACGGTCGGTGATCCGGAGAATGTCCTCGCGCTGTTCTTTTTTCTGATCGTGGCGGTCATTGTCAGCAATCTGACGGCGCGAGCGCGCGGACAGATCCTGAGCGCGCGGTCGCGGGCCAAGACCACCGCCGAGCTCTACGCATTCAGCCGCAAGGTGGCGGCGATAGGCGCACTCGACGATTTGCTTTGGGCCACCGCCTATCAGATCTCGTCGATGCTCGATGTCCGTACTGTGCTGTTGTTGCCCCCAAAGGAAGGCGAAGGACTTGAAGTGGCGTCGGGCTACCCTCCTGAGGACCAGCTAGATGCCGCCGATATGGCGGCGGCTCGCTGGACGTGGGAGCACAACCGCGCTGCCGGGCGCGGTGCCGATACCCTGCCCGGCGGCAAGCGCCTATTTCTGCCATTGCGTACCGGCAGTGGCCCGGTCGGGGTTCTCGGCATCGATCGAGATGCACCCGGCCCGCTGTTGACACCCGACGGGCGGCGGCTGCTCGACGCGCTGTGCGACCAGGCCGCGGTGGCAATCGAGCGGATCGCGCTCGCCAAGGGGCTCGATGAGGCACGCGTGCTGGCCG
>Ga0306925_10007112_pt1 | contig 10485 bp, 9 predicted proteins | sample flu12Cox44000176_FD_203755 | JGI IMG/M metagenome (GOLD analysis project Ga0306925, IMG submission 203755) | Lab enrichment of tropical soil microbial communities from Luquillo Experimental Forest, Puerto Rico - flux8day.12C.oxic.44.000.176 (v2)... | ecosystem: Environmental > Terrestrial > Soil... | reverse complement strand
TGTTTCTTTGGCCATAGTCTTTCCTCAGTAGTTACATAGTCGGGAAAGAACCCCAGATCGATCTGAAGTCGAAATACCCGAAACTATACCGTTCATAACCTTTAACCAACAAGTTGTCCGTGGTAAAATCGACTTGCATATCTAATTCAAAGCTTACGCGCTGAAGATAAAGCAGTCCTTCTTGATCGGTCAACACGAACCATGCTGTCGGTGAGGTCAGATAGTCATGGACTAGATGACCATCAGGGATGCCTCCACTTGTCTCAGGAATTGCGTTGATGTCGTTATCTGACGTTCCGGGGCGCAATACTGTCTTGAGCAGGCGTATCGCGACCGGCTCAAGCGCGATAGGAACGACCAGCTTCTTGGCGCGGGCCTGCATGCGCAGCCCGGCGTTGTCTCTGAACTGGCCACGGATCGACGCCTGCGCGTTGAGAAGCGCGGCCTCATTCAGGTCCATGTCGACGGCGAATCTGTTGGGAATGACGCCCGTGTCGACAGGATGGTTTAGCGAGCATAAGGGCTGCTGGTCGCCAAGGATAGTCGGATCATAAACGGTCGCACTGTTCAGTACATACGCGCCATAGATTTCTTTTGTCTGGTTGAACGACTTCTGAAGCCCAAGATTAGATGGCTGCCATTGTCTTTTATACAGATTATCGTCGATCATCTTTCTGGTGAATGCATAGCCAAGACCAATTTCCTTATGGTATTGATTGTAGACATAACGCTCACCGGCCTGATTATCAAATGTAGTCGGGCCGCCTTCATTCTTCAATGCTGCAAGCCCGAGATATCGCATCGAGGCTGTACGCTCGACGGACATATATGACTTGTCGACATGATAGATTTTTGGGTACAGCCGATCAAGGTCCTTGTATTGACCGGCTACTTTACGCAGGCCCGGGAACAGGAGATCGTAGGCTTGCGAGACCGATACGGCCATTGTACTTCTCCTCTACGATCAAATACCCGTCAGGGACTTGTAGTCCTGATTATTGAACGTGACATACGCCCAATTGTACGGGGTGGTCAGATCGGTGCCCTGCGAACCCGGAGGATCGCGGACCAAATCGATGATGCGGAACGGGAAGGTGGTGGTGACGGCCGGGACGTTGGTCACGACATCAAGCGTGTATGCGGATTTGCCGGTGACGGTATTGCCAGAGCCCATGGCAAACTGGCCGTTCATGCCGACCATCGCCATCGTAATCTGGCCATTCCCCTGCACGCGGAAGACAGTAAGCGGGTCGTCAATCACCTTCGCCAAGACATCGAAGCCGGTGCCAGAGACAACAGCGTCGCTACCGGGCCAGTAAGCGTTGGCTACCCATCTTTTCGAGGAGGCGCTCATGTACTCGCAGCCGACAAAGATGCCAGCAATCTGGACCGCACCGGGCGCAGTCGGCGCAGCGATATAGCCGGTCGACAATTGGAGGACCGGATCGCCAGTGAAAATGGGGCTATTGTTGGTCGCTAGAATCCAGCGACGGGACATCTGGTAGTTGACTGCGGCGCCGAGGCGATGAGAGTCGGCGTAACCGAAAGGTGCATTTGCATTGGCCATGACGATCCCTTCCGCATTTGCGGGTTGAGAGGGGTCGTCATCACCGAGCGCCGGACGATGACAGGTATGCTGCCAAGCTTGGACACGAGCGCCGCATCCAAGCCTACCGTCGTCAGTCGGGAACGCCTATGGGCCCAACGGTGGAACCCACCCGGGGCATCGTTTTTCGGTGACCATCGCGTGGCGCAGTCCCGGCCGGAGCCTCCGCCAACTTAGCCTCTGAATCACGTACCTGATCGGTGGCCTTTCTAATCTCGCGCATTCTCCTACGGTCTGTCAACTCCCTTGGTCGCTCCATCAGCATGAGACCGTCGATAATGATCGCCTCATCGGTGTATCCGGGCCAGAGAAGTTCACGGTGGCGCGATGATGGGACCGCACTCCAGCCATTGCGCATCAGTAAATTGGTGTAGTGGGGGAACTCTTTATTGAAGACGGTATGGGTCTTCCATTCATAGCTCCAGCCCGGAGGCGCTTCCGCATAGAAACGGTCAGCGTATATATCGCTGTCGTCACTGTCTAAGTCGCCGTTTAGCGCGCGAATATCCGCCATTCTGCGGCGTGCGCGCTCCATGTGATCTGTTACGCCTTCGCGTTCTTCATCTTTATTGCGATAGTTGGGCCGATTGCCCATGACGAAGGGAGAGTCGTCGCTGTCGTTGATGCTCATGCTCTAGCTCCCAAAAGTTTTCCCCTGTCGCGCGCATCGAGGAGGGATTCGGCGTACTCCTCATCGGTCATGCCGAGGACATTGTGGGCGTGCTCGCGCTGCAAGGCAGTCAGATGCACGCCCACACCGCGCGTATGGCCAGTGCGGTAACTCGGCGCTTCCGAGCGCGAAGGAGCCGCGTAGCTGCGCGGTTGCGGTTTGATCCCCGCTTCCATCTGACGCAACCGGGTGCCTTCGCGAACTATCTCCTTGCCCCGTTCGCCGCTTTCTGCGCGGTCCAATTCTTCGTCCAGCCGGTCGAAATAGTCGGGCGTTTCCGGGATGAGACCGAGTGTGTTGGTGAGATACGAGTGTACGCCATCGACCTTGTTGATCGCGTCTCGGTCTTTGACCCTTTCTGGATTGGCTCTGATCCACGCGGCACTCTTCGGAAAGCCTGTTCGGTCTAGGTGGCTAGAGAGATTCTGGACGTTGGCCTGCATTTGCTGCGTCGGATCGAGATATTGAGGTGAAGGAGCCTGACGCGGCTGCGGTTGCGGTTGTTGCCGCTGTGGCTCTGGTTGCGCGAGGCCTTCGCGCATCTCCATCAGACGCAAGAGGTTGGCACGGCTATCAGCTATCGCAATCTGCGCCTCGGAAGCCCGTTTGTGGTCGCCCCGGTCCAACGCCGCCTGAAAAGCCACTCTGGCCTGTTCGGAAGCCCTCTGGCCGGCCTCGATGGCTTGGTCGACCATCGATAGATTGGATGTTGCGAGGCCTCTTTCGGCATACACCCGGGCCTGATGCTCATCTTGAGCCACTTGGGCCACCCGGGCAGTAATTTGCTGCTGATTGTTCAGTTGGCGCTTGAGTTCTGTGACGCCCGGGTCCTCTCGCGGAGGTTCCGGCGAGGCACGCATAGGAGAATCGAGGCCGCCTTCGCCGCCCCGCTCCGGTTCGACCTTTTTATCTCCCTTTCGGACAGATTCGCCGCCAATAACGACTGTTTTTGGCTCTAAACGCTCCTCTGGAGGGGTATCATTGTCCTCCGAAAGGCTTCCAAACATGCTCTGCTGTTCGGGATCACTCGACTCTCTGGCCATTTCATCGTCCTCGGAGGCTTAAAACACCGCATCTGGGTGCGCGATTTTCGCTCGAATGTGGACATCGGCGATGAACCGGACCTCGCGGTTGCCAATCATGCCTTTGAGGCCTTCGCTAGCGCGGTAGACGACCCAATCGCCGGGCTCAACGTCCTGCCCATGGAACTGAATGGCCCCTTCGCTCACGAACGCCATCGGACCTTTCTTTAGAACCATCCCGATCTTGCCCTGATAGCGATCCTCGTCGACCGCTTCCTCCGCAATCTCAACGCCGCCCACCGTGTGCGTTGCCGGTCGGACGTAGTTGGCGACCAGAACTTGCTGGTTCATCGGCGTGACCTTCGGGAGGTCTTCTCTCACGTCCTGCCAGATCACAGCGGCGGGGTCTTCGAGGTGAATGGTCAAGATTCTACGATGCGCGGGCAAAGTGGTTTGTCTCCTCCTCGTTGTCGATGTGCTTCAACTCCTCAAGCACATCATCGAGCGCCGACAGGTAGCCAGCGCGGTACTTGTAGTCGGGGAAGTCGGACGCCATGCCCCGCTTGATGACGTGCTCATTCGCCGCCTTCTTCGCGTCGATCCACTCGGTCAGCTTCCGGCCGATGAAGACTGACGTGGCGTCCATCAGGAATGGCGCTCCGGCAATTCGGTTTTGCCATGGCCCTCGCGCTTGGTCTTCTCGATCCGGCCAAGGCCAGACGCGGCGCCGTATTTCTCGTTGATGCGCCCGCCACGCGCGCGGCCAAGCCCCGGAGGCAGGCCACGACCGAGACCCGGTGGCAGTCCGGGCGGCATCCCGCCGGGAGGGGCTCCCATCGGACCCATCGGCGCTCCCGGCGGTCCAGCCATTGGCGGCGGGGGCATCGGAGGACGGGGAGGCGGAGGTGGGGGCGGGGGTGGCGGCGGAGGCGCCATCGGCATGGGTGGTGGCGCCTGCGGCGCTTGCTGCTGATCCCTATCGCGCCCGCCGACGATGACGTTGACGACGGTCTTGCCCTTGGCGCGGCCACCCTTGGCGCGGGAGATTCGGCCTCCGCGCTGCTCATTGGCGTAGGCCTCTTTGTCGGCGCCGCTCATCTTGCTGACACGCGCTTCATCTTCGGCGTCACGCGCGCCCTCGCTGCGGCCTCCATTGGCTCGTCCAACCCGGCCACCGCTAGCACGCGGTTTGAACGGCCTCTTCAGGCCATCATCCTTCACGAACGGCATGTCGCCGTAGCTCAACGGACCCGCGTCAGTGACCTTGGTGATGTCGCGGACTTTCCCGCCTTCGGCGCGGGCGACCCGCCCGCCGGACGCTCTGCCGGCGCGGCCCATGGACGGCTTCTTCGCCGCTCCGCCCAAGGCGAAGCACGACGAGTCGCTCGTTTTGGCGGCTTCCCGCCCGTAATCATCGGCGTGCGCGGCTTTATCGCCGAACGTGCCGCGTGGTCCGGCGCCGGACGCCTCCATTTTTCCAAGTTTGGAGGTCGTGAACGCCTTCGAAGAGTGTTCGCCCATGGCGGGGGACCTTTCATCGGTCCCAGCCTTTCATGGGTGCGAGTTTATGGCACCATTTGCTTCTGGAGCAAAGAGGCTTATATCTTGCATGTAATGCAAGGAGTCGATAATGGCTTTCACCACACAGACACGCTGGTCGGTCTGCAACGACCACTGGGAGATCAGGCTGCTCAATAACGGGATCGAGATCGCCCGCATGAGTTGGCGAGAATGGCAGAATCTGCCCGCCAACTACCCGTTCGCTTCGGGGCCGGAAATGCCTAATGATATTCTGGCTGACGATCTCTTTCTTGCTGCCGTAAGCGAGAATAAACGGCGACGGCGGGCGGCATTGCCGCAAAAGGCCCGATTGACAGTAGTGGATGGCGGCCTCGAATAAAACCTCGCAACGCCTCTTGCGGCGTCTGGCCCGTCTTGGCGGCGGTGTTGGCGATCCGGTCTTCGACGAACTTCATAAAGTCCTTTTGCGCGTCGCTGCCGAGGCCGGTGATATGACCGCCGCCGACCCATGAGGCGGCTTGCACCTGCGCTGGGGTAATGCCCAGTTCATCGGCCAGACTCTTGTAGTAGCGCTCAAGCGTCGGGTACTCGTTCTTCTTCGGCGACGAATCCCACAGCGACGGATTCTGCACCAACTCATCCATCGATGTCCCGCTCTGGTAGAGCGCCTTGCCTTCCGGCGTCAACCAATCCGGATGTCGGGCAAGCATGGCTGGCAACAGCGTCGCATGCATGTCGACTGTGGCAGGAGCCCAGTTGCCTTGGAGGTTCTGCGAGAAACTCGGCGGCTTGGGATTCTCGTGCGGATCAAAGCCGCCCTCGTTCATTACCCGATTGACGTTCATTTGCCACAGCGCCAAGCCTCCGTAGGGAGCAGAAACCGGCTGCCCTCCGCCATACGCAATTCGAGGCTTATCGCCGCGCTCCGGCACTGGCAATCGGTTCTGATTAAGCCAGTAGTAATAGCTGGCAGTGCGGATATTCTCCGGCACCTTTTGCTGCGGCGATGCGGCGGCGACCATGTCCATGAAATTGCGGAATGAGGCTGCGCCTTGCTCTGGCCCCAGTTCCTGAATGAAGGCGTCACGCAAGGGCGCGGTTTGATACCAAGCCGCACCAGACATCGCGAGGCCGCGCCGGATAAGCGCCAGATGCTGCGCCCGCACCTCTGGATTGCTGGTGATGTCGAGAGTGCGTTGCGGGACGCCACGCGGCGGATTGTAACGCGATAGATCAATCTGCGACACATTCGGCACTTGAGCAGCGCCCTCGCGACTGAATAAGGTCAAGTTAGGGTCGAACGCGGTCGTCCTTCCTCCGGTTCTGTCCCAAGCTCTCGTGATCGGATTCCATACGATCTCTGGCTGTCCTGCTCTGGCCCAGCCGGTGACGTCTTTTGTCGAGGCGGGGAGAAGCGCTGGCGGCCGGTTGTGCGCTCTCTCAGCCGCGCTTGCCATCGGTTCATCCGTGAGCGGCGTCGTCCCGGGCCCTTCCGGCTCATACGTGGTCGTTTCGGTAGGGCGCGACGGCGCAGCGCGGCGCACGCGGCGCGCGCCTCCGGCGGTCAACGCATCTTCCGGCGCTTCGGCCACCATGCCCGGCAGCATGGTGACATCGCGCGCGACGTTGAGCACATGCTCTTGCGTAGCCGGATCACTCACTGTCCCGCGACCATAGATGGGATCGACCATGCCCTGAATGTCACGCATCAGGCCAAGCCCGGCGCTACGCGCATAGTCCGCCACCATGCCCGGCATTCCCACAACCGACTTCGCAAAACCAAGCCCCATGCGCGCGGTTGGCGACATCGCGTCCCACCCGGGGCTATGGAGCGGAGAAGGCGGATAGGCCTGTTCCGGGGGAATGTCGGCTTCCGGGCTGATATCGCCGATGGCGCGGAAATGACCGAGTTCGTTCGGGGTGGCCGGAGCGCCACCATCCTGATATCCGACCCGTCCGCCATAAGCGTAGGCCGGCAGGCCTTGCAGAATGCGCTCGCGCATCAGCGGCGTGATCTCAAGCGCCGGGAAGGTCCGTCCCGGCGTCTGGCGAGCCCGCAGATATTGTTGTTGCACCGATGTGTGGGAGTTCATCCCAGCGAACATGTCCGCCATTTCTGGCGTATCGAACTCATGCAACGAGAACGGCTCATTCGTTCTGAGATCGTGGACGTACCATCGACCGCCGCCGCTGTTCACAGTCCCCATCTTCGCGTTCGGGTCCAGCTTTTTGGCCAGCTTGGAAAGCTGAGTAGGAACGATGTTGTCGTAATAGCCTGTGAGACCAGCTTCACGGCCGGGCCAGCGCCGCGATTGCAACTCTCCATGGGTCCAACTGAGGTGCGTGTAGTCGCCGCGCGCCGCCTCAATCAGGGCGCGCTTCAGCCCGAGGTCCGTCCAGCCCTGTGTCGTGCCAATATAAGGGGCGGCGTCTGGCACCGCTGTGACTTCCGTCGATTCCCACCCCCGAGGGGCGTTCGGATCGACCTTTTGCGCCTTCCTGACAGCCTGTCCCCAATCGCTCTGCAATTCCTCCATGTGAAGAAGCTTCTCGCCCTGACTCCCGGTGCGGTCGTTTAACCTGAGATGGGCGACAACGTTCGGCTGATCCCAGTGCGAAGATTGGAAATCAGGGTCCCTATAGCCCTGAAGGGTACGGGGCCATTCGGCCATTACATTCTGCTGCTGCCCTTCGGTGAGGTCTTCCCATCGCCCCCGGCCGCCCATCCTTTCCCAATACTCGGCCGGGCTTATCGGCATGGTGCCGCCCTCTCCCGGGGGCAGATGCATCACGATTTCCCGATAATTTTTGTCCCCGCCGGGCTCTACGTATTTTTCGTACTTCGGAAGCTCCAACAACTGCGCCCTGTTTGCCCGGTCGACCGCATCGGTATATTCAGTCCATGCTCGCAACTCTCTTGCATCCTGTACTCCGCGTTGACGCTCAATATTCCAGCGCCTTTCTGCATTGACGGAGGCATCATTCAACGCCCTCATATCGGGCCGCTGGAACATCGTCTCCTGCAATGGCGGCTGGCCCCGCTGGAACATATCGACGACGGCTTGCCGCTCGATTTTGGGCTGCCCGAACCCCGCATGCTCAAAGAGCGGACCATAAGACGTGGGAATATCGCCCACGCCGCTCCGCTGCATTTCTTCCGGCTTAACGCCAGCCTTTCGCAGAGCGGAGACCACTTGCTGAACGGTTCCCTTGGCCTGCGGCAAATTGGCGGCGACATCGGCGCCGTGCGAGTAGAAGCCGAGCGGCGAGAGCACCCGCGCGATCCCGCGCTCTGGCGCCGCTCCGGGGATCGGGAGTGCTCCAGCTATGCCAAAGACCGTGCCCGGGAAGTCACCCTGTCGCGCAGAACTCCATGCGCTCTCCGCCGAGCCGGGCGGGGTGAATCCATAGCCAAACTGGGCCAGATTGCCGAGGCCTTGCGCATGCTCCGGCGTTGCCCCCAGCGATTGCCCCCAGCCATAGACCTTTTCACCCAGCCATCGGCCGGCCTCCGGCTCTCCTTGCGTAAGACTTGGCGCATGCTCTGAGAGATAGCGTGGACTGACCGGCTGGCCGGGCTCCGGCGTCGCCCACATGTGGCCAGAGAAGCCTTGTTGAGCGCCCACGAACGGATCGTGATCGACCGCTTGGACATCATAGTTGTCGGGCGACTCGGCAAACGGATTGCCTTCGACAGGACTGACCTCGAAATCGTCGGGCGAGCCGAGGTCCGTGACGCCGCCACCGCTCTGAAATCCAAACCAAGGTTCACGCCCCGATGTTGGCGGCATTCTCTGTCGCGCCAATATGCTTGGATCGGGCGCTGCATCCGGGTCTGCCAGCGGAGTCGTTGGCAATGGGTCCGGCATGTTTGTGCTCGTCCACGCTTGCTGCTCCGGCGTCAGTGGATGTTGATCCAGATAGATGTACCTCAAATTATTGTATTGTTGGGGGGCTGTAAATTGCGGATTATCTTGCAATACATCCTTTTCAACCCATGACAGAGGCTGCGCTTCTTCAACATTCGATGTTGGAAAGTTTGGAACGTCTCGCCACTTCATAGTTTGCCGTCTTCAATGGGCACGGCGCGAAATCCGGTAGTACTGCCCGGTTCGCGGATGCTGCACGTAGTGGTGGCCATCCGGCGCGAGCCGCGCGAGACCGAAAGGCGTCTTCATCTCGCTCATCACAGAGCCGCCGCGCGCTCGCGCCGTTCGAGCGGCAGGCTTTGGCTTCGCTTCAACCTCGCGAAGCTTGGCGCGATGATCGGCAGCGCCCATTCGCGACTCATGGCGCATCTCTTGCGCACCAAGCGCCGACTCATGCTCTCTTTCCTGCGCGCCCATGCGTTCTTCGTGTACTTGTCCGCGCGCATCCATCTCGGCTTCATGTTGCTGACCACGAGCTGCGCGCTGATCCTCGTGCATCTCGCTGCGCTCGCCCATCATTTGCTCATGCTGGCGATCTTGCTGACCCATCGCGGCGTCGAATTGCATCTGCTGCGCGCCTAACGCGCGCTCATGTTGCTGCTCCATCATGCCTTGATGGAGTTCGTGTTGCTGATCGGCCTGATGAAGCTGCGCCTCGTGCGCCCAACCACCGCGTTCGAGATTCATTTCGTGTTGCTGCTCACGCATCTGCTTCACCGCGTCGGCCTGACGGTCGAGTTGGTTCTGCTGTCCTTCGAAACTGCGCTGTCGATGCGCTTCGAACGGCTTCTGCGCTTCATTGCGCGCTTGAATCTCGGCGGTGTGCGTCGCGAGTTGCTGCTTCTGCACCGCCATGCGCGAAGTTGCTACTTTGGCTTGCGCTTCCATCTGCTTTTGCTGCGCGTCAAACGGCGCATTGCGCGCGTCAAGCTGCAACTGGCCAGCCTTTGTTTGCGCATCCATCATGTCGGCTTGCGCGCCAATCATCGCGGCCTGCGCTTTCGGATCAGGCGGCGGAGGCTGCGGATTCGGATTCAAGAACTGATCCGGATTCGCAAAGCCGATGCCGCGAATGCACATGCGGCGAATCGTTAGCGTGTTAAATGCCGGCGGCTCGTCCTTCGCCATCTGATAAAGAGCGGCGTTGCGCAGCATGCGTTGCAAATGCGAGGCTGTGTTCGGGTCCGCCTTGGTGACGATGGTGTTCTCGTTGATCGCCTGAAGGAACAATTGCTCGTCCCAGTTCATCGGCGACGGCATCATCGGATTCGGCTTCTTCTTCGGCTTGAGTTTTTGCGAAGCGCGAATGAAAGACTCCGGGTCTTCGCGGAAGCGCTCGACCAGCAATTGCAACTCATCGCTCTGCGCTGCGCACAATCGCTTGTGGGTCGCTAGCAACGGCTTTATCGCTTGCTCGATCAGAGCGAGCGTGGTGCCAACCGGAGCGTCTTGCCGTCCTTCGCCAACCATGATCTCGGCCGTTCCGCCGAGGCTCTTGCCTTCCTGATTGAGCGCCTGCACAAAGCTCGTCCAAACTGCGTCCGGACTCTTGTAGGGCAGAGGCATCGCGACTTGTTGAATCGGCAATCCGCCTGTCTCGATCTCAGCGGTGCCGCCGGGAGGTATGCGAAAGATGTTGTTGTTCTGCCGCGCCGACCCTTTGGCGATTAACGCGCCCGGGAAGTTGGCGTACATCCCGGCATCGACCATCTCGCGATAGCAAGCAGTGATGCCATT
>Ga0306925_10007105_pt1 | contig 10488 bp, 11 predicted proteins | sample flu12Cox44000176_FD_203755 | JGI IMG/M metagenome (GOLD analysis project Ga0306925, IMG submission 203755) | Lab enrichment of tropical soil microbial communities from Luquillo Experimental Forest, Puerto Rico - flux8day.12C.oxic.44.000.176 (v2)... | ecosystem: Environmental > Terrestrial >... | reverse complement strand
GGATCGAGTCGCGGTAGCCCTGCGGCATATCCACGCCCACGTAGGCCAGCCGGTGCTCGGCCAGGAACCCCAGCGTCTCGTCCTGGTTGTCGGGAGTCATCCAGGTCCGGTTGCGGAACTCGATGCACACCCGGTCCGGCGCGGCCCGCTGGGCGCACGCCACGAGGTAGTCCTTGCGGGCCCGGCCGATGGGAAACCACGGCGGGAACTGCAGCAAAATCGCGCCCAGCTTGCGCTCGGCCCGCAGCGGATCCAGCGCGGCCAAGAACCGCTCCCACACCTGGTCGGTCACCGCCGGGTCGAGGTCTTTGAGGTAGATGCGGTCCTTGCCGGTCTTCTCAGCGGCCGGGCGCAGGTCTTTGGGCAGCGCGTTCACCGGGGTGGGGTGCTGGGTGAGCAGGCTGAACGCCTTGACGTTGAAGATGAACGCGGCCGGGGTCCGCGCCGCCCACGCCTGGGCGGTCTGCTCGGCGGGCAGCGCGTAGTACGTGGCGTCCACCTCCACGATCGGGAACTGGCGGGCGTAATACCGCAGCCGCTTTTCGGGCGTGTCCGCCTGCGGCGGGTACCAGCCCGACTCGATCAGCGTCCGGTCCGTCCACGACGCCGTGCCCACCCGGACCTGCCCCATACCCGCAGCCTAAAGGCCCGGACACCCGGCCAGGCACCCCAGTCACCCGGCGGGGCCCGTTCAGCATCCTGCGCCGCATGAGCGGGCGCTGCCCTGGGGATGCCTAAACCGGTACGCCTGCGGTCGCAGGCGGGAGGCGCGGAGGTGGCAAATGCGCTCGGGCTTCGACACCATGCGGCTGCCTGCCGGGTGCGACGACATCGCGCCGGATGGATCGTGCGTGCGGGTGCTGCTGCGGCTGGCCCGCGGCGGCATGGCGCACTTCGAACTGGGAGCCGGCCGGGTCTCCCGTGCAGTGGCCCACCATCACGTGGACGAGATCTGGTACATCCTGGACGGGCGCGGTGAGATGTGGCGCCGCCAGGGAAGCCGGCAGGAGACGGTGCCGCTGGTGGCGGGGACGTGCGTGTCCATCCCGGTGGGGACGCACTTCCAGTTCCGGTCATCGGAGGATGGCCCGCTCAGGGCAGTAGCCGTGACGATGCCACCCTGGCCTGGCCCGGATGAAGCCTACGAGGTCGACGGGGAATGGTCTCCTGATCCCGGGCAGGACTGAATGTCGGTGACGGCCCGTACGCTGCGGGCATGGCCAACTTCGCGGTGCGGCTGGTCCACGGCCCAGGCTGGGATTCCTCCCGGCAGATCCGGGACCAGCGGGGCTGGGCCGAGCACGCGGCATTCATGGACGGGCTCGTCGACGATGGCTTGATCATCCTCGGCGGGCCAGTTGGTGACGGCGAGCAGACCCTGCACGTCGTGGAGGCCGCGGACGAGACCGAAATCCGCGCGCGTCTTGCCGCAGATCCCTGGGCGGAGGCGGGACTGCTCCGCATCGGCACGATCGAGCCCTGGGCGCTCTGGCTCGACAGCCGGCGTTGATGGCGGTGTTCACTGCGGTTTGGTGGCGATCAGCAGGAAGTTCCGCATCTGGATGGCCACTGGCCACATCTGCGGCGCCTCGTGCGCGGCCCGCAGCCGTGCCGCCGCCCTGACATCGGGGGATCAGCCTGAGCCGGACCCTGATCTGTGTCCGCTCGCCGGCCCTGACCTGCCCGGGCGCGGCTGCGGGACTTTCGGCGTCGCAGATGCCCGGAAACCGAAGGCCGTGGTGTACCGCGCAGGGTGACGCGCCGCTGCCCGGAGGTAATGGCTTTGGCGACCCGGCCCGGCCTCGGTGAGACTGTCGTCATGGCGCGGTCGGGAAGGTCCCGGTGACCGCCGAGGCACATGGACCCGCCGGCGGCGAACGCGCCCGCTGGCGGGTCATGTACGGCTATGTGCGCCCGCACCGGCTGTCGCTGCTCGCCGGGGGCCTGCTGAGCCTGCTCACCGCGGCGACCGGCCTGGCGCTGCCGCTGGTCGTCAGGGCGCTGATCGACAATCTGGGCCACCACCGCTCGGTCGCGCAACTCCTGCTGCTGATGACGGGCCTGGTGGTGGCCAACGCCGCACTGGGCGCGCTGGGCAGCTACGTGCTGCGGCGGACCGCGGAGTCGGTGGTGCTGGCCGCGCGGCGACGGCTGGTGGACCGGCTGCTCGGGCTCACGATCAGCGGACTGGACCGCGCCGAGCCCGGCGACCTGATGTCGCGCGTCGCCTCCGACACCACGCTGCTGCGCGATGTCACCACCGGCTCGATCGTGGGGGTGGTCACCGGCGGCATCACGCTGATCGCGACCCTGGTGCTGATGAGCCTGCTGGACCCGGTGCTGTTCGGCGTCACCCTGGGCGTGTTCAGCCTGGCGGCGGTGATCATCGGCCTCGTGGTGCCGAGGATCGGCCGCGCCGCCCGCCGCGCCCAGGACAGCGTGGGCGTGATGGGCGCGGCGCTGGAACGGATGCTGGGCGCGTTCCGCACCGTCAAGGCGTCGGGCGCCGAACAGCGCGAGGGGCAGCGCATCCACGCCGCCGCCCGGGACGCGTGGCGGGCCGACATCGGGGCCGCGAAGTGGGAGGCGATAGCGGGCAACACCGCGGGCCTGGCCATCCAGTGCGCGTTCATCGCCGTGCTCGCCACCGGCGGCGCCCGCGTCGCCTCCGGGGCCATCCAGGTGGGCACCCTGGTCGCGTTCCTGCTGTACGTGTACTACCTGATGGCGCCCATTCAGCAACTGGTCAGCGCCGCCACCGAGTACCAGGTGGGCGCCGCGGCCGTGGCCAGGATCCAGGAGGCAGAACGGCTGCCGGTGGAAGCCCCCGGCATCCCCGCGGGCCGCCTGCGCGGTGGCGGCACCCCGGCCGCGATCGTGTTCGATCAGGTGCGCTTCCGCTACCGGCCGGAGCTGCCGGAGGTCCACTACGGCGTCAGTTTCGCGATTCCGCCGCGCGGGATGACGGCCTTTGTCGGCCCGTCGGGCGCGGGCAAGACCACCGTGTTCTCGCTCATCGAGCGGTTCTATGAGCCCGGTGCCGGGCGGATTCTGGTGGACGGCACCAACCTGCAGGACTGGCCCATCCCCGAGCTGCGCGCCGCCATCGGCTACGTGGAGCAGGACGCCCCGGTGCTGTCGGGCAGCCTGCGGGAGAACCTCATCCTGGGCGCGCCGGAAGCGACGGATGAGGAGGTCAGCGAGGTACTGCGGACCACCAGGCTGACCGGCCTGGTGGCGCGCCTGCCCGAGGGCCTGAACACGGCGGTCGGGCACCGCGGCACCAGGCTGTCCGGGGGCGAGCGCCAGCGGGTGGCGATCGCGCGGGCTCTGCTGCGCCACCCGCGGCTGCTGCTGCTGGACGAGGCGACCTCCCAGCTCGACGCGCTCAACGAGGCGGCGCTGCGCGAGACGGTCGCCGAAACCGCGCTCATGACTACGGTCCTGGTCGTCGCCCACCGGCTGTCCACGGTGACCATGGCCGACCGCATCATCGTCATGGACGCGGGCCGGGTCAAAGCGATGGGAACCCACGCCGAACTCGTCGCCAGCGACCCGCTTTACGCCGAGCTGGCCGCCACCCAATTCCTCGCCAGCACCGACACCCCGGTGGCCTGATTGAGGTCAGGTGTTTGGGGTGGCGCCGGCCGCTAGCGGGAGCTGGCGCTGTGGGCTTGCTGAGAGCGGGCTCGGGCGCGGTTTCAGGCCGAACAGGACCCGGGTGAGACGGAACCGTCTGACCAGGGCTTCGTACAGGCCGAGGGTGACCGCGAACGACAGCACGACCAGCGCAACGTACTGGGCAGGGCTCGGCGCGTGCCAGCGGACGATGAGCCATGCGACCGCCACGATGACCGGCTCGTGCAGCACATAGAACGGCAGCACGGCTTCGTTGCCGTACCGGGCCGCGCGGCGCAGCCGGCTGCCGCCCGGGGCCGCCACGTTCCTGCCGGTTCCCGCGCCTGGCCGGTGGCGGGCGGCCCACGCGCCTCCGAACCCCATGATCGCCACGACCCACATCCAGCCAGCCAGGCCCTGCAGCGCAGCCAAGCCAGCCGGAACGCCGGAACCGAGGGCGGCCCCCGAGCCGCTCGAGCCAGCCGCCCAGGCTCCCAGAGCCCCGGATGCCGCGCAGCCGACTGCCAGCGCCTGCCAGCGGAAACGCCGCAGCACGGCCTCCAGCCGCGGCTGGGAAGCGATCACAAAGCCGTACAGGAACGGGAACACATACGCCAGGCGTTCCCAGCCTCCGGTGTTGCTATCGGGCCCGAACACCGCCTCGGTGACCATCAGCGGAACCGCGGCCGCACACACGACAGCGAACCCGTGCCGTTCGGCGAACCCGGCCAGCCAGCCGGTCACCGACGTCCCTCGCGGGCGCTGCAGCCAGGCGAACAGCGGGAGCAGCACGATCGAGAAGACCAGCAGGACGTACAGGAACCACAGGTGCGCGGGATCGAAGCTCATGCCGCCCGAGGTCCACGACCCGCTCGGCAGCAGCTCCCGGGCCAGCGCGGGCACGTTCATGAAGCTGAGCCAGAACCGCCAGTAGGGCTCCCGGAACCCCGGCTGGCCGAGCGACCCGAGATAGAACATCGGCGGGACCAGCACCACCAGCCCGACCACGAACGGGACCAGCAGTCGCGCCAGCCGCTCCCGGGCGAACGCCGCCGCTGACCGGGTCCGCATCGCATACCGGGCCGCCATGCCCGAGACCAGGAACAGCAGCGGCATCCCCCACAGCGACCCCCACACCAAGAACACGGTGAATCCGAGGCTGGGCTGTGGCGCCTTCACAAACCAGGAGACGCCCGAGGCGAACACCATGGCGGAGTGGAATACCACCAGCCCGGCCACCACGAACGCCCGCATCACATCAAACTCCGGCCGCCGGCCCGCCGTGATCCCGGCCCGCTCATCAATCCCCGACATCGGATTCACTTCCCTCGGTGATGACTGGCCTCAGGATGCCCGAGCGAGGCCGGGAACCGCTTCGGGCCACGGTCTCGATTCCGGGTTCCGACCCAAGCCGCAGAAGACCCTCCCGCCGCAGGCCCGCATCCACCGCAGGGATGAGCCGCCGCACCAATCTCACGGCCGGCCTGGGCCGGCGCGGCCGGTGCGGCCCGGCCGGTGCGGCCCGGCCGGACCCCCAAAGCGCTCGCCGTGGGGGGTGCGTGACTACGCGGTGCCCCCCGCCGCGGTCGACCTCGGCCGCGCGTCGTCACCGGTGAGCCATTGCGCGTAGGACTGGGAGTCATCGGTGCCCAGTTCCACGCCACCGGGCAGGGCCTGAGCGAATACCAGCGCGGCGGTGGTCTCTAGTTCTGCGCACAGGAGGCGGGCGGGGCCGGTCGCCTCAAACGCCAGGGTCCACCAGGCCTGGCCGCTCACATCGACCTCGGTCAGTTCCACCTCGCATGCCGCCTCCTCAGCCGGCGCGGGAACGCGCGCAACGCTCCGCCGGCCGGCCACCGTGAACTTGCGGATCAGCTTGCGCACCGGGCGCCGGCCCGGCAGGGCCGCTCCGTCCTGGCTGAGCACTTCACAGGGAAGGGACCACTTGTCCCAGGACTCCAGGCGGCCGCGGGCGCACCCCGCCACCTCGAGGATTCCTGGGCTGCCCCGGTACACCTTCACCTCGAATGCCCTCCCGTTGCGCAGCTTGACCGCCATCCCGGGCCACCGTGGGTCGAGAAGATAGACGTCCTCGCGTGATTCCACTGCGGCCTCGAAGCGCGCGAACCACGCGGCCACCGCTGCCTGCGGCGGTCCCGGGAGGATCCAGCGCACCTCCAGGCTGCGCCGCCGGCTGATGACGGAAATGTCAGGCTGTACGGCCGTCATCGTCCTCCGCTCCCTGCGCTACTCGCCGGCCCGGCGGTGACACGCCGGGCTTGTTCCCAGGCAATCCGGATGGCCGGCCTCACAATGAAGGACTGTCGGCCCCATCGGGGGCGGCCCAGCGCCGGAACGGAGAGAGCAGTTGATCAAGACAACCAGGCCCGGGCGTGAAGGCACGGTCCGAGTCACCTTCGCCCTGCCCGCCGATGAGCCCTGCGGGCCAGTGTCGGTCGTGGGTGATTTCAACAACTGGAACCCCTTTGCACATCCACTGCGGCGGCGGGCCAACGGCACCCGGAGCGCCGCGGTGACCGTCCCGGCCGGCACCATGCTGCGTTTCCGCTACCTCGCCGAGGGCGGAGTCTGGTTCAACGACGAAGCCGCTCTCGCAACGGTCGGCCAGGACGCCAGTATCGCGGTCTGATCCCCGCTCAAGCCTGCTGAAGAGCGTCCGCTGACGCTGCACCCTGGCTGGCCGGTGCGGCCCGCCGCTCGGCGCGCAGCAGGAGCAGCATCGCCGGGAGCATGATCAGGACCCAGACGGTCTCGATCCACCCGAATGGCCACAGGGCGAGGTAGAACGCGATCACGGCCAGGTAGCCGAGTTCGGTTCTGCGCCCGCCGCTGAGGACCAGTACCCCGGCGGTGGCCTCGAACAGCGCCAGCAGGCCGATGAGCAGGATGTGGTTGGGGACCACGACCACGTTCCACGCGTGGGTCACCCACGCGAAGTGCGCCGGGTCGGCGAAACTGGCGTAGTCGCTGCCGGTGGCCAGGTTGATGACGTGAAGCAGCGCGCCTCCCGCGATGAACAGCACGCCCACGGCGGCACGTCCGAGGTACCGCGCCCGCCTGCTCCGGCCGGCCAGTACCGCGGCGATGATCGTCGCGGCGCCGCACACCAGCCACAAGATGATCATGAAAAGGCTATTCTGCATGGCCGCCTCCTGTTGGATACGTCCTCTTCGATCACACCAGTGCGGGCCCCGTGCCGCCCAGAGGCCAACGTCCACACTCGACAGGGCGCTCGTCCCCGCCCCGCCGATGCCGCGGCACGCATGGCCCGCGACGGTGGTGCCGGCGAGTGGCCTCGGGTAGGAAATGGGGGTACGGGGCTCCCGCCTCGCGGCGGCGAGCCACTGACCTGAAGTACCACCAGGCATGGACTGGATCGCCGAATGCTTTCCATGAGGGCACTGGAGTGCCTGGTCACCACAGTGGAGCAGGCCTCGCTGACGAAGGCCGCGGCGGCCCCGGCATAAGTAATGTGCCAAGCTCGGGTCACCGGCGCCAGCTGGGACGTCGACGGCGGCGTCATGGCCGGGGGGCAACTAACAACCCAGGGAGGACCGATGGCACATGTGGTGTGGGACCCCGTTACCAGCGATGACGTGGAGCGCGCGATCCAGGAATACGACCGGCTGGGACCGGTGGCATTCTTCGCCGAGCATGGTTTCGGCCCAACCACCACTTATGACCTGGTCTCCGGCGAACGCCGGTACCCGCCGAAAGCGATCTTGGGCACCGCTTATGAGTTCGCCACCGGCCAGCGCCTCGCCTCCGGCGATTTCGAGGGCGGGAAGGACGGCGCCGTCGCCGTACTCACAAAACTGGGATTCAGCATCCAGCACAAGTGATGGCCAGCCCCGTAAAGCTGACCCGGAAGGGAACCAGGGATGACCACCGTCCATCACCGCTATGCCACCGTCGATGGCCGGAGATTGTTCTACCGGGAAGCGGGACCGGGCGGCGCGCCGACCGTGGTGCCGCTGCTCGGCAAGGACCTCGACGCGATCGCCGACAAGCTGATCGAGCGATACGCCGCAGGGGCGAACGTCAGCTGACCAGGGCATGCACCTGGTCACCTGCGGTCAGCTCGTCGTCCCTGCCGTGGCGGCTAGTGGCCGGGTACGTGGAGCTCGCGGCCGCGGTAGAAACGCTCCTGCTCGCCGACCACGTAAGCGGCCATCGCCTCCCGCCGCCGGGCCTCTGGGCCCGAGGAGCGCCACGCCTCGCACAGCTCCTGCGACGCCCAGAACGAGACCCCGATGATTTCCCGCTCATCGGCGGACCAGTACGCGTAGGCGCGCAGCATGCCGTCGGGGTGCGTGTCCGGCCGCCAGGCCCGCTCGAAGTCGGCCAGCGTGCCCGGCTTGAGCTGGCGGGTGGTCATCCAGACGAAGTGTTCCTCCACCGTGGCCTCCTCCCGGGACGGCCGCGGTCACCAGCCCTCGGCGCCGGCGCCGGCGGCAATCCCTGTCAGGGAATTATTTCTCCCGCAGCCCGGATGGCGGCAGCGCACGGCCCAGGACCGGAACCTGCGCGACTCTTACGTCCCGCGACGGCGGCAACGCCAAAGGGCAGTGCCCACCGCCTCTCGTTTGACCTGGGCGGGCTGGCGCCGCAAGGGGCAGGCTGGGTATGGGAACGGGCACGCACGCGCGCCGGGAGGCCGTTATGGGACAGAGCTTCAGCCTGGGCCGGATCGCCGGCATCCGGGTCGGCGTGAACTGGAGTGTGCTGCTGATAGTGGCGCTGCTGGCCTACGGGCTGGCGGTCGGGGAACTCCCCGCCGCCGCGCCGCACCACCCAGTGGTGGAATACGCCGTCGCCGCCGTGGTGACCGCGGTGGCCTACATCGGCTCGCTGCTCGCCCACGAGCTGGCGCATTCGCTGGTCGCCCGGCGTAACGGGCTTCAGGTCGAGGGCATCACGCTGTGGCTGCTGGGCGGGGTGTCCCGGCTGCAGGGTGAGGTGGCGGACCCGGCCGCCGAGATCCGCATCGCCGGGGTCGGGCCGCTGGTGAGCCTGCTGCTGGGTGGGGCGTTCTTGCTCCTGGCGTGGCTGGTGCACGCCTTGGGCGTGCGGGGCGTAGCGGTGGCGGCGCTGGCCTGGCTCGGTGGCATCAACGTCCTGCTGGCGGTGTTCAATGTGATCCCGGCTGCACCGCTGGATGGAGGGCGGCTGCTGCGGGCCGTTCTGTGGCGCATCACCGGGGACAAGCTCAAGGCCGCGGTCTGGTCGGCCCGGTCGGGGCAGGTGTTCGGGTGGATCCTGGTCGTGGCGTCGGCGTACCTGGTCCTGGTCCGGCGCGAGTACAACTGGCTGTGGTTCGCTCTTCTCGGCTGGTTCCTGATCAGCGCGGCCACCGCGGAAAGCCAGCAGGCCATGCTGCAGTCCCGGTTGCGGACGATCGCCGTGCGGGAGATCATGACCGCCCATCCGGTGACCGTGCCGGCCTCGTCCACGGTCGCCTGGTTCCTCAGCGACTACCTGCCGTGGCACCGGCACTCCGCCTTCCCCGTGGAGACCGACGACGGCCAGACGGTGGGCCTGGTGACGGTGCACCACGTCAACCAGGTGCCCGCCGGTGACCGCGGCACGACCACGCTGCGCGATGCCGCCAGCCCGCTGTCTGAGGTCGCCCGCGCGACCCCGGACGAGCCGGTCGCCGACCTGCTGCCCCGGCTCAACGCGGGCTCCGACAGCCGGGTCCTGGTGTTCGCCGACGGCCACCTGGCCGGGATCGTGTCCCCGGCCGATATCAGCCGCGCCGTGGAACGGCTCGGCCGCAGCCCCGGCCCGGTGACATCAGCCAGGAACTGAGCCGCCTGCGTCGGCGCACCCGGGCCGGGGAGCAGTCCGCTGTGGGGCGTCGAGTTCGTAGCCTTGACGGTATGACCGTGGCCACGACCTTGTTCCGGTTCGATGATTCCTACGCCCGCGAGGTGCCGGGCCTGTCCGTGTCATGGGCGGCGGCGCCGGTGCCCGCCCCTGAGCTCCTGGTGCTCAACGAGGAGCTGGCGATGGAGCTGGGCGCCGATCCCGCGGCGCTGCGGGAGCCACCGGGTGTCTCGCTGCTGGTGGGGCGGGCTCCGGGGGGAGCCGCGACGGTCGCCCAGGCCTACGCTGGTCACCAGTTCGGCGTCTACGTGCCCCGGCTCGGGGACGGCCGGGCGCTGCTGCTCGGCGAGGTGATCGACATCCACGGCCGCCGCCGCGACCTGCACCTGAAGGGATCGGGACGCACCCCGTTTGCGCGCGGCGGCGACGGCAAGGCCGCGGTGGGCCCCATGCTGCGCGAGTACCTGATCGGCGAGGCCATGCACGGCCTGCGGATCCCGACCACGCGGGCGCTCGCGGTGGTGGCCACCGGCGAGCGAGTGCTTCGCGACACGGCGCTGCCGGGCGCGGTGCTCACCCGGGTCGCCGCGAGCCACCTGCGGGTGGGCACCTTCCAGTACGCCGCCGCGTCCGGCGACCGGGACCGGCTGCGTGCGCTGGCCGACTACGCCATCGGCCGTCACCACCCGGAGGCCGCCGGGGCCGCGAACCCCTACCTCGACCTGTTCCGCCGCGTGGCCGGGGCGCAGGCGTCGCTGGTGGCCCGGTGGATGCTGGCCGGGTTCGTGCATGGGGTCATGAACACCGACAACACGACGATCTCCGGCGAGACGATCGACTACGGCCCGTGCGCGTTCATGGATGCCTATGACCCGGCCACGGTGTTCAGCTCCATCGACCACGGCGGCCGCTACGCCTACGGCAACCAGCCGGCGATCATGCAGTGGAACCTGGCCCGGCTGGCCGAGGCCCTGCTGCCCTTGATCGACGAGAACAGCGAGGTCGCGGCCGAGACGGCCA
>Ga0306925_10007104_pt1 | contig 10489 bp, 12 predicted proteins | sample flu12Cox44000176_FD_203755 | JGI IMG/M metagenome (GOLD analysis project Ga0306925, IMG submission 203755) | Lab enrichment of tropical soil microbial communities from Luquillo Experimental Forest, Puerto Rico - flux8day.12C.oxic.44.000.176 (v2)... | ecosystem: Environmental > Terrestrial >... | reverse complement strand
TCTGATTCACGGCCTTGCGGGAGCTTGCGACGTGCACCGTGATCGGCAGCCCGAGCTTGCGGGCGTTGTCGACTTCCGGCTGATACACCTCGGGCTTGATCGGGCCCGCGCGGAACTGGCCGCGCCATGCCATGCCGAGCGTGATGAGGCCCTCGTTCGACCAGCTCTTCCAATCCCTGGCGAGGCTCTCGATCGGCCCCTGGTCGGCCGACTGGGTGTCGGGCAAACCCTGCGGCCAACCGCAGGAATGCCGGGCGCGGATACCGACCTCGGCGAGCGCGCGGATGTCCGCCTCGGCGTGGGCCGTGCTGCGCACGTTGTGGCACCAGGAGTGCACGAAGGTGCGTCGCCGCGCCGCGGCTGCGCCATCAGCGGCGATGAAAACAGTCCGGCTGCGCCGGCCGCACCGAGCGCGGCCGCGCCGCCAATAAAACGACGTCTGCAGAGTTCGCACATGAGGACCCTCCCGGAAGGATCGGCGCGCGACCGATCGTTGTCATGAGCGGCGGATACCGCACTGGCAGCTTTCGCACGAGGCTAGCCGGTTGCCGATGCGTCTGGAAGGAGGTCACGGCAGGTTATGGCATTTGACGTCCGCTCAGCGATTGCGGCGAAGTGGACTCGCGCGTCAATCGATCTTCAAGCCCAGCGCCGCGACGATCGGGGACCAGCGCGCGAGCTCGTTTTCCACATAGCGGCGGTATGCTTCGGGGTTGAGGTCACCGTGCGGCTCGAACGTGCCGGAGACCAGCAGCTGCCGGTGCTGATGGCCTGGGCGCCGGTGGGCGCTAACTTGTGCCGATGGAATGCGGGTTTCTTAACGGTTCTGCTCCCCAAACCAAGGCCGTGGGGAGCGCAGTGGGGAGCAGCGGTTCAGGAGGCGCCAGCGCCGGGCGCTTCATCTGATGACTGCATCTGCGGCGTCTGCTTCACGCCGATGTCTTTGCGCGCGCCGGCGCCGTCGGCTTTGGCCTCAGCGGCGGTCAGTTTGCGCGCCGTCAATATTTTGAGCCGAAACGGCGCAGCAGGTCTTCTAGCAATCGATGGCAGATAGGCCATGCCGCGGTGTCGTTCGCAGTAGGGCTGCGCGGTGACCGGAGCACCGCAGAAATGAAAATCAGGGCCCCCAGGGTCGCCGCACGGCCAGCGGCAGGCATCGGCGGTGAGGGCGAGGACCTTGTCACCGGTGGTCCCGAAGGCGGCCGCCTCGGCGCGCGTCAAAGCGGACTGTTCTGGCGCCGGCTCGTCGCGCAGCGGCGCGCGCAGCGCAGCTTTGGCGCGGCCGTTCGTTCGGGCGGGAATGCGGACGCTGGCCTGCTCGATTTGCGTGACCGTTATCGTCTCCGCGATTAAGAGGCGGCACAAAATAACGACGCCGTGGGGGACGCGGCGATCGCCGTGTTGCCAATGTCGGACGGTCCGCGGGGCGACACGGAACAGCTGGGCGACGCGGTGCTGTGTGATGCTGAGCGCGTCGAGCGCCGCGCGGAACTCATTCGCGGCCGTGGCACGCGGGTGTCGCTGCCTGAGATCTTCTCGAGGGTGAGACGGTGTTTCCTGGATGAAGGTCGCCATCGCGACGCACCTGATCTATTGTCGTGATCAGGTCGCATCTGGCCTACGGGTGCGATCGGCATAAAATGAAACCGCGGCGCCGGGAAGCGCCGCGGTTTGTAGAAACGGCCGGTGCCAAGCAGGGCGACGGCGGCGCTGAAGAGTCTCGCGATTTTCTTTTAGCGCCCGTCGCATCCCCTGCCAAGCCCGGTCTGCTTGGAGGGCGTAATGTCACGACGGTCGGCGGCCACGCTGATTTTCGATCCGCGCGATTTGGTGCCGCTGACCTTTGCCTTTGGCCGGCTCAAGTCCGTGGTCGCACCACACGGGCCCAAGCTCATCGCCAACATCCGTACTGCCCGCTATTTCGATCACTGCGTGCATGAGGGCTTGCTGGGACTGGTCCTGGAGGCACCCGACGGCACGTACTCGATGCCCGACGCCGTGGAACGCAGAAAATTGCACATCTGCGTGCCACTCAACTACCAAGAGGGCTGCAGTATTGAGCCTTATCACGAAGGGCATTGGCACGCGCTGTGTTCCGATCTCGACAAGCTCACTACGATTCCGCGCGCCGAGGCAGAGCTTGCCCCTACGAGGACCCCGCCGGCCGTGCCGTCGCAGTTGCCGGGAGCCGAGCAGCAGCCTCAGCCGCCGCCACCGCCTGCTGCCTTCAACGCGGCCGTACCAGCGCCCGCGCCGAGCGTGCCGTCGCCGCCGGCAGAGGGCAGCCAGCCGCGCGCTCGTGAGGCAGATGCGGCACCTGTCGAGCCGGAGGGCTCGCCGTCTGCTACGGGGCAGACGGTTGCCAAGCCGGCACCCGAGACAAGCGCGAAGTTACCGGGCGTCTCGAGCCCTGGCGGGCGCCCCACCGATCGCGACATGGTGCTCGAAGAGGCCGCGTGGCGGCTAAGGCAACCCGGCAGAACCCAAGCGAAAACCCTGGCGGCGTTTGCCCGCGAGCTTCACAAATGGCTTAGCGATCATGGGAAGCACCGCGGCAAGAAGACCGGCAAGGTAATGAAGGCTGGAACGATCGAACGCCACGTTCGATCGTTGTGGAAGAGTAGGGGAAAAACCGTTTGAGAGTTTTTCACCGGTGATAAACCGGTTTTTCACCGGCGGTAAACCGGCTCTAACGGTTTTCCCCTTATTGCTTTCCCCCTGAGCGCGCGAGAATTTTCGACTTAACGCTCGGCGCTGATCGGCAATCTTTGACAGCGCCAGCCTAACAGCTGGATCCCATCAGATGCCTCGCAGCTCAGCTTACAGTCCCTCCTGTACCGTCAACTTCCAAACCGATGAGCGAATGCGGGACGCTCTTCACGCCGCGGCGCGGCGTCAGGAGCGCAGCGCCTCCGCGGTGATCCGGCTGGCGATCCGCGCTTGGCTCGACAGCCAAACTGCACCATCGACAACGACGCAGCAGCACGACGAGCGGGCAGCATGAGAACGAAACCTCCCGCCCTTCCTTCCAGCGTCGACGGCCTCTCGCCGTTCGAGCAGACCCGCAAGATCCCTCTCGCTGAGGCTGCCGCGCACAACAGTATCCACCCTGACACTTTCAAAGAACACTATTCCCACTTGCTGAAGCGGGTCGGGCCGCGGAAGCTCATGGTGACGGTGCATGACGCGATCGTCTTGCCGCCGCCGCCGAGTAGCGCCCGCGGCCCGCCGGTCGCGCGCTAGGCCGCTCCTTCTCGTCACTGTCGAACTGGTCGCTGCCGTTGGGGCAGACAGGAGAACTGTTGCCCGGGCTCTGATGCCCGCCTCGGAGACGCGCATGTCGAGTGAGAGCCCCCAAATGCCGCGCCTCGTCCTCGTCATGAACGGCTGCGCCTGTGCCGGATTCCTCATCAGCCTCGGCCCGCGCGGCGTCGAGGCATTCAGCAAGGACGAAAAATCGCTCGGCATTTTTCCCAACGCGAGTAGCGCCGCGACCGCTGTCGAGAAATCAGTCGCGCCAGCATGTCCGGGGTGTGCGCCATGAAGGTCGTAGGCGTCGACCCCGGCGGTACCCGCGGCGGATTGGCCGTCGTCGAGATTAACGACGGCGCAGCACCGGTTCTCATCAGCGCGATTGATATTCCAACCGTAGGCACCGGCGCAAAAGAGCGCGTCGACGCAATCGCACTTCAAGAGTGGCTCCTCGCTCACGGGCCTCAGCACGCACTGGTCGAACGCGCGCAAGCGATGCCGAAGCAAGGCGCATCGAGCGGCTTCAAATACGGCAGAGCAACCGGAGCAATCGAAGCAGTGATCGCTTGTTGCGGCATTCCGATGACTGTTGTCGAGCCGAGTGTGTGGAAAAAATTCCACAACCTGCGCGGCGGCGAGAAGGAAGCATCTCGACAGCGCGCGCTGATGTTGTTCCCCGCCGCACACGCGATGCTCGCCAGAAAGATGGATCACGGTCGCGCTGAGGCGACGTTGATCGCGCTTTATGGGGCCAAGTCATGAACGCCCCGCTGGAGCCGGCTCATTCACCATTCGGCGGCAGCGCCGCGGCGCGCGTGCTGCGCTGTCCGGCATCCGTCGGTCTTATCGAGAAGGTACCCGCATATCTGCGCAAGGTTTCAGCCTACGTCGAACGCGGTACCGCGCTCCACACGGCTATGGTTCTTCTGATCGACAATGCGCGCTCCCTCGGTAGCCTCGTCGGTGAGACGATCAACGGCTACACGATCACGCGCGACGATGTCGAGAACGCGCTGCGCCCTGTGTACGCCTACGTTGATGCGCTTCTCGACGCGCCGGATGCTGAATTCTACCTCGAGCAGCGCGTCGCCTTTCCGACCATCCCCAGCGCCTTCGGCACGGTCGATCTTATTATCCGCATCGGCGCCACTTTGTATGTCGTCGATTTCAAGTTCGGCGCCATGCGCGTCCTCGCGCTGCACCCGGATGGCGACGACGACGTCATCAACGCGCAGTTGCAGTTCTACGCTGCCGCCGCGCGCCACTCGTTTCCTGACTTCGTCAGTGGCGTCAACGAGATCGTGCTGACGATCTTGCAGCCGCAGTCGATCGAACCGGATGCCGCGATGGTGTCGTCTGTCGCGGTCACGCACGCCGAGCTCGACACGTTTATCGCGGTCTACCGTGCTGCCTGCGCAGAGGCGCTCGCGCCCGCGCCCTGCTTGGAACGTGGCGCCTGGTGCCGCTTCTGCGCGGCGCGACCGATTTGTCCGAAGCACGTCGCGCCGCTCCTCGATCTCGCCCAGTTCGCGGTGCCGACGCCGCCGGCCGCGCTGGCTGATAAGACCGCTTATTTGCAGGCACTCGGCGCCGGCCTGGATCTCGTGGACGCGATCAAAGACATCCGCACCGCGCTGCACGATCAAGCCAAGCGCGCGCTGGAGCAGGGCGACAGCGTGCCCGGTTACGCGCTCTCGGCCGGCCGCGCCGAGCGGCATTGGCGCGACGAAAATGCTGCATACGACGCGCTGATCGGCCTCGGCCTAGCGCGCGGCGACGTCATCGCCGAAGCCATGCGTTCGCCGAAGCAAGTAGAGCTGCGCGCAAAGGCGCGCGGCGTGAAGGTCCCAACGGAATTGATCGTTTCGCACCGCTCCGGGGTCTCCCTGGTGCGGAGCGAGAACGTGGGCGTCCCGGTTCGCGGGCGGGACGAGACCGCACAATCTTTCGCCGCGGCGCTGGAGGCAGTCCAGCAACAGGGAGATCGAACATGATTAATGAGCCTAAACATGATCACGACGATCGGCGCGATCACGACAACGACAACGAGCACGCCGTCGCCCCCGCGCCATCTGGAGGCGCGCTTGCCTCTCTGAAGGCGCTCGAAATGGCGCTTGGCAATGTTGACACATCCTCGGTTGCTGGTCGTTCCGGGTTGCAGATGTTGCAATTCAAGCGGGAAGGCAGCGGCACCTGGATGTTTGGACAGAAGAAGACGGTCGTTGAAGCTGGTAGCCGCTGGGCCATCAACCCAGCGACCTTCAAGTGGGGCCACGTCTGCTTCGGCGAGGCTAACAAGGCGACTGAGTGCCTCGTATCTGTCAGCCAGCCAATGCCTGCGATTACGGAGCTTCCTGACACGGGCTTTCCCTGGCAGCCACAGATGACCGTCAACATGAAGTGTGTCGACGGTACTGACGCCGGCATCGAGGTGGTCTTCAAGACGGCAACCGATGGCGGCATCAAAGCCGTCGTCGGATTGATCGAGGCGGTGCGCGACCGACTTAATAGCGGCGCGCACGACGGCAAGGTCGCGCCAATCTGTGTGCTCGAGAAAGACTCGTACCCGCACACCCAGTACGGCCGCATCTGGTGCCCGGTGTTCAATATCGTCGACTGGATGCCGCTAAGCGGTCCGGCGCCAGCACCTACGCCAGCGTCGCCGCCGCCGCCACCCACTGAGCAGCCGCGCCGCCGGCGCGTCGCTTAATGCCAGCGCGCACCTGAAGGCGAGGCTGACTGCGCAGCAGCCTCGCTTGACCTTTCAAGGTTCAGCGCGATGTTCAACGCCAGCGATTTCATTTGGGCAGATTTTGAGACGACGGGCGCGCTCGACTTGAAGGCTGTCGGAACTCTCCGGTACGTCGCCGAAGCCTCAACGAGCGCGATCGTTCTGGCCTACGCTATAGGCGACGCGCCGGCGCTCACATGGCATGCCGACGGCGCAATCCTCGATTGGGACCATGCACCTGACGATCTTCGTGCCGCCTTCGATCGTGGCGCGATCATCGCCGCCTGGAACGCGAGTTTTGACAGCGCGGTCTGGAATTACGCAACCCTCGCATTTCCTTCCCTCGCGCCGGAGCGCGTCATCGACGTGATGATTCAAGCCGGCGTCGCCAATTTGCCGACCGATCTCGAGAGCGCCTCGCGCGCACTTGGCGGCGCGGGCAAGCAGAAGGACGGCAAAAAGCTGATCCGGCTATTTAGCGTCGAGGGCGCGGCGCCCAGCGAGCATCCCGAAGAGTGGCAACGCTTTCTCGCCTATGCGCGCCAGGATGTCGAGGCGATGCGCGACGTCTACCGTCGGACGCGGCCTTTGCCGCTCGAGGAGTGGCGGCAATACCAGGCATTCGAGCACATCAACAGGCGCGGGGTGATGGTCGACGTGCCGTTCATTACCGGCGCCGCCGCCCTTGCGGCAGAAGACGGCGGCGCCATTGGCCGCCGGCTGGTCGAGCTAACCGACGGAACCGTCACCCGAGTCACGCAGGCGAAACGGATTGCCGTTTGGATGCACGATCAGCTCGCTGACGCGGCGATGCGCGAGGTGCTGATACGCGGCGTTCTCGCCGATGATGATGACGAGGACGACGAAACGGAGCCGCACGAGTTCAGTGTGACACGCGATCGCGTCGCCCGTGTGCTGGCCATGCTCGAGGCTAAGCGCGCCAACGGCGGTCTTATCCCCGCGGAGACGAAGGCCCTCGAAGTGGCGACCTTGCGCCTGTATGGGTTCGCCCGCCTTGTTGCGCAACAGGTCGATGGCATCCTGCGGGACCAGTATCGTTTTGCCGGCGCCGGACAAACCGGTCGCATGTCCAGCAAGGGAGCGCAGATTCAGAACCTGGTGCGCGACGTCATCGACGTGTACGGCGGCGATGAAGCGGCACTCGTCGACATGATCGTCGACAGCTGCGACTACGAGGCGCTAGCCACGGCAAAACCGGTCAGCATGCCACCTTCGCGCAAGCTGGCTCTCCTCGTCCGTCCCGCTCTCGTTGCCGCACCTGGAAAAGTGTTTGTTTGGTCGGACTGGTCGGCGATCGAAGCGCGCATCACGCCATGGCTCGCCGCTTCGCCCAATGCCGAGCGGGTGCTCGACATTTTCCGCGCCAACGACGCCGACCCGACGCGGCCGGACATCTACACCATCGCCGCCGCCGACATCCTGCACAAAGATCCGAGCGCGATAACGAAGACGGAACGCAACATTGGCAAAGTGGCTTGCCTCGCCCTCGGATTTGGCGGTTCGATCGGCGCGCTCAAAAGCATGGCGCTGAACTTCCGCATTCACCTCGATGACGCCGAGGCGCGGCGCGTCGTCGACGCTTGGCGGGAGGCGAACCCGTGGGCGCGAGAATTTTGGGGTGTGCATCGCGACGGCGAGAGCTTTGGTTTGTGGGGCGCCGCGATGAGCGCCTGGGAGATCCCCGGTCAGATCACCACGGCAGGTCGGATCGCCTTCGTCTACCGCGAGGACTATCTCGGCGGCACGCTGTTCATGGCGCTCCCATCAGGGCGCCTCTTGACCTATCCGCGCCCACGCTGGCGCGAGGTCGACATTCTCGATCAGGACGGCAAGCCAAGCGGCGAGAAACGCAATGAACTGGCATTCCGGCGGGCGCACGGGCGCGCCAAGCTTTGGCCGGGCGTTTTTTGCGAGAATGCGGTGCAAGCCGCCGCCGCCGACCTCCTGCGCGCAACCGTAACGCGGATCGAGACGAACCCGGCACTCATGTTCATGCCGATCCGCATGACGACGCACGATGAGATCGTCTGCGAGGTCGACGAGGCGCGCGCCGAGGAGGCGAAGGCGCTCCTGCGATGCGAGATGCTGACCCTGCCGGACTGGGCCGGGGGTTTGCCGCTGCAGTCGGAAGAGAGCACTTGCAGCTACTACACGAAGAGCAAGGCCGCGCTTCGCAGGGGTAAGCCATGAACGCGCCCCTCCCTCGCATGCTGCGTTCGTACCAGCAACGCGCCGCCACCTGGCTCTACGAACGCGATGCCGCCTTTCTGATCGCCCCCCTCGGGGCTGGCAAGGGCGCTGCCGCGCTCACGGCGATCGCCGAGCTGATCCGCGACGGCGCGCGCCGGCACGCCCTCGTCATCGCCCCGAAGCTCGTCGCCACCACCGTGTGGCCCTTGGAAGTCGCCTCTTGGCCGCACCTGGCGCATCTTCGCATCGCCGTGCTCGACGGCGGCCCCGAGCGCCGGCGGGAACTGCTTGCCACCGCGGCAACGCGCGAGCTGACGGTGATCGGCGTCGATCTCGTGCCCTGGCTGGTCGCCGAGCTTGCCGCTGTTGCGGACAACCACCCGCTCTTCGACCTGCTGATCATCGACGAAACTTCGCGCCTCAAGGACCCGAGCGGTAAGCGCGCCCGCGCGCTGCTCAAAATCGCCGAGCGCTTCAAGACGCGTTGGGGCCTGACCGGCACGCCGCGTCCGAACTCGAGCCGGGATCTGTTTATGCCGGCAGCCATCATCACCGACGGCACGCTGTGGGGCCGCGCCTTCGTGCCCTGGCAGAAGCGGCATTTCCGGCCGCGCGATCCGTTCGGGCGCGAATGGGCGGCCCTGCCTGGCGCCGAGGACCGGATCGCCGCCGACTTCGGCACCGTCGCGATGACGGTCGCCGACGAGGACATGCCCGACCTGCCGCCCCTCAACGTGGTGGTGACGCCGGTCAGACTGCCGGACGCGGCGATGGCGGCCTACCAGACGATGCAGGACGAGCTGTTCGCCGCCATCGGCGAGCGCGGCATCGAGGCAGTCTCGCCGCTGGTCGCGACCGGCAAGTGCGCGCAAATCGCAAATGGCTTCCTCTACGACGAAAGCAACGACGATCCGGTCGCGGTGCATACGGTCAAGATTGATTGGCTACGCGAGCTGGTTGAAAGCCTCGACGGCGAGCCGCTGCTCATCGCCTACGAGTTCGTCGAGGATCTGCGGACCATCCGGCGGGCCTTTGGTGAAGTACCGGCGCTCGGCGGCGAAACGCCGGCGCGCGAGGCTCGCCAACTCATAACGGCCTGGAATGCGGGAACGCTGCCGCTGCTCGCCTTGCATCCTGCTGCAGCGGGCCACGGGCTCAATCTACAGCACGGCGGGGCGCGCATGGCCTGGCTGTCACCGAGCTGGTCGGCCGAGCTGACGGAGCAGGCGATCGCGCGGATCTACCGGCCGGGGCAGACGCAACACGTAACGATCCACGTCTGCGTCGCGGCGGCCACCGTCGACGAGATGAAGCGCGATCGAGTGATCGGGAAGATGAGCGCGCAGGAAGCGTTCAAGCGGCATCTGGAGCAGCTCTAACGCAGCAGGAGTACGACCAACATGAACACCCACGAGATTTCCAAAGCCTTCGACGAGATCGCATTACTGACCCGAACAATCGAATTAAGCACGACGCGCTCCGCCGACGGTGACGAAGGCACTAACACGGCAATTGATACGTTGCACATCATCATCATCAACCAGGAAGACAGCCCTGAGGGCCGTGGGAATGCTAACGAGGCTCGCGAGATGCTGCATGCGCTGCAAGCCGCTGCCGAGCTGCTTGTCACCAACCTCCGAGGCGTGTGATGCAAGAGCGCACTCGCTTCCGGCTAGCCATGCTGAAGAACAGCTACTGGCCCGTGCTCAATGATTGCAAGCAAGCGAAGTTGAGCAGCTGGCAAGAAAAACGTCCTGACAGAGACGAAATATTGTCCTGGGACCGTAGTACGTATCTATCGACTGGCATGAAAATCGATGACGACCTCGCGGTAATCGACGCCGATATCCGCGAGAAGGCTCTGATCAATGCTTTGATAGATGTTCTTGATGAACGCTATCCTGAACTATTCGTGCATGGTCTCGTGCGCCATGCTGGCGAGGTGAAGCAAGCATGGTTCGTGCGCACTAAGGAACCGTTCCAGAGAATTTACACGCGGAAATGGACCCGCGGCGACCCTGACGATCCCAATGCGGAGACCCAGCACGTCGAATGCTTCAGCTCGCGCACGACGCGGCAATTTGGAGTCGACGGACCGCATACTCGCGAAGGAAACAAGATAATTCGCGTCTACCAGTTCGTGGATGACGCCTCGCCGGCGACAGTCCCGCGGACGGCGTTACCGATCTTGCCGAAAGCGGCTTTTACGACGGCGTGCGACCTATTCGAAGGAATTGCCCAAGACGCCGGGTTATCAGTCACCAAGCGGATAGGAAACGGCGGCGGCGAGGGTAA
>Ga0306925_10007101_pt1 | contig 10490 bp, 10 predicted proteins | sample flu12Cox44000176_FD_203755 | JGI IMG/M metagenome (GOLD analysis project Ga0306925, IMG submission 203755) | Lab enrichment of tropical soil microbial communities from Luquillo Experimental Forest, Puerto Rico - flux8day.12C.oxic.44.000.176 (v2)... | ecosystem: Environmental > Terrestrial >... | reverse complement strand
GCATTCCGAATTGCTTACTTCTTGGTATGCACGCGGCCAAACCCCGCCCCCGTTCATTCGGTGACGAGGCGGGAGCGACCCCCAGGTCCAGAGACGCACCGTGCGTCACTGGGTGGGGTCGCTCCCGCCTCAGGCAAGTTCTGGGCCGCGTGCAATTTCGTCCTTCGGGATTCGTTGATCTGAATGATTTTCCTTATGTTGCGTTCGACCCAGGATGAAGCGGTCGGTGAAGTTGCGCGGGGTGAAGTTGGGGGGTGAAGCCCACTTCACCGGAACTGAGACCGTGAAGGCCAGAAGGGCGCCTGCCTCCTGCCTAGCGAAGTACACGCGTGCGCGACTAGTCGAGCCGAACGTCGTCAGGACCTGGCGAGGTCCGAAGGTGCAGAAGGCATTGTTTACGGTCTTCACTCTGGAACACTCCGTCTCTGAGACGCGGGCAAAACACAGGGCTGGAACGACCCCGGATCACTTTGGCCACGCAGCTGGGGCAAAAAGTGGGGTCGTTCCAGCCCAGCTCGGGTTTTGCCCGCGCCCAAATTCTTCGTCGCGCATAGCGCAACCTTAATGCTCTTCAACACTTTGGTTCACCCGCAGGGTGAACGAAATGGTGAACGGAGGGGTGATCTGTGTCTTTCATGCAACTGTCACCGTGCTCGGCAAATTCTGACGGTGAAGACCGACTCCATTGATCAGATAGGCCTCAAAAAAGATGGCGCGCTTGGGCTTCTGCTGCGAGATTTGGACCCGCAATTCAGACTCAGCAAGCTCACCTTTGCGCCAGGATTGATAGAGGCTCTCGAATGCGTTGCCACGGAAGCGTTCCCGCCCATCTCTGAGAAATTCGAGATCTTCCGTCACGGGAATTATGTATTCGTGGTTCTCCCACTTCTTCCGAATCTTGAAATACTTCAGGACTTCGTTCGACCAGTCGGTCTCTAGGGGACGTTTGATTACGGATCGGAAGCGCTCGTCGGCGCCATGAAAGTAAGCTTCTTTCGCTGCGATATACAAAAAGCGGAAGGTATTCAGTTGCTGAAACAAACGTCCATAGGTAGCAAGATGCGAGGCAAACGTCGACGGCCTCTCAAAGCCGGAATCGACGTAACTGAAGGTAACCACAGGTGGAACAGCAGGAAAAGGAGGGGCAAGAAAGAGCGGAAACTTGTCGACAAAGTAGCGAGTCGTTTGCTGATCGGAAGTAGCGCCCTCGTAGACTTTCGCCGGCAAGCAATCCTTCGAGATGCCCAATTCATTGCAGAAGAACTTGACTTTGTCTGGCTCCGTTTCGAAATAGGCAAACTCCTGGTTGGCCAGAATGAAGTCAAGGAGAACCAGGCGGGTCCTCATGAATTCAAGCGAGTGACGTTTGCGGTTGCGAAGGTTGTCCTTGTCCATTTGACCGTAGACCGTTCTCGAATAGAGATGAAAGAGGGCTGCAGTACGCACCTGGGCGCACACGCGGGCGTGCCCTTTTTCAAGGAGCTTCTGAGCAAAACAGGCCGGGCGCTTCCCACATCGGCTGCCCGTGAAGGCGCGGAACTGTCGCATGGTGAAGTAGCCGGAGAACACCGCCACGATGTGGAGAAACCGCGCCTCGGACTCGGTGTAGCCGAGTTGCTGTATGCGCTCAACATGGGCAGATGGAATCTTCATAGCACCGGACTCCTTCTTCTTCGTGCAAATCCTTCAATGCATGCCCTTTAGAGTTCCGTCTTGCACGACTCCCCGCGTTGAACTCGACAGAGCAGAGGACGTTCAGCGCCTAAGCCAATAGTTAGGCCAAACATACTTGGAGCCAGCGCTCCATGTAGTGGGTTTCTGACTCGTGCGCGGCGCGCCGCCCTCGGCCGTCCACGATGCCTGGCAGGTTACCCGGCTGCATCGGGTCCACCAAGCTGACAGGAGGTAAATTCGGCGAGAACTTCCCCTCACTGATAAAGAGGCTTTGGAGCGGGAAAAAGTGAGAAAAAATCTTCGCCTGCCCACGAAAGAGAGGTGGCGGCTCTATTGACGCGAGAAGAAAATCGGTGGCAGGCTTTGAATTCCCCTTGTGCCAGCCCAGAAAATTGCTGAGGAGCCAATGGAGTCTCGGGAGACGGACTCGTACGGCGAATGGGTGATCCGCAAGCTTCAGGCGGGAGGAGATGCGAATTCCCTCCCGGCCGAGGTCCTAGCTGCTGCCCGGGTGGTCTGGCCTCGCATTCCTGCCCTAGTCGCTAGCGAGATCAAAGCGGAAGGTTCCACTCGCGAAGCTGAGGCTCTAGCGGCGGACATTTGGGAAGGAGTGTTGCGATCGGTCGGCAAAGCAATCGAGCGGAAAGGCAATTACGCGTCGTCGATTCGGGACCCAGAGTCTTATCTTCTCGTAGCCTTCCAGACGTTGCCTCTCTGGTAGTTGAAACCCCAGAAAAAAAGTAGCGGCCCTCGGGGACTCCACGTTACGCGACCTGAGATTATTGAGTCAACGACGGATTCAGCTTATCTCGTAGGGTGGCCGTGTCTCGATATCCGCGCAGGGCACGGAATTTCCTTTTGCTCGGCAAGCCACTGGCCGTCCGGTGTCGAGAAAATGCAGCCACGGCCACCGCAACGCGATTTTTTTTGGTTTTGAGACCCCTGGGGCTCCATTCCCAATATCGGGCTCACAAAGGAGCCGCTTCAGGGACTTCCCGTTACGCGACCTGGACCTGTTGAGTCAACGACGGATTTAGCTTGTGCTGCAGCGTAGCCATTTCTCGGTAGCCGCGCACCTTGTGGAATCTCCGCTCCGCCTCTAGCAAACCGGTGGCCGTCCAGCGCAGTGCCTGGTCGCCGCCGTGCCAACGTTTCACGCGTCGGGCGACCCGTTCTACGGTGGAAAGGCATGATTCGATGGGATTCGTAGTGCTCAAACTGCGGCGCAGCAGCGCGCCTACACCCAGACGGTGCACGGTGAGCGTTTCTTCGAGGCCTTCTTCGAGGCTACGTGCCGCGCTGGGATTCACGCGCTCCAGTTGCCGGAAGATTTTTTCCAGCTCCGCCTTGGCTTCCGCGTAGCCGGTCATGGCATAGGCATTGCGGATTCTTCGGTCGTAGTCGCGCTGGACGTTCTTTGGGAGATGTTCGCCGACGTTGCGGCGTTTGTGCAATTGGCATCTCTGCACCTCGGCGCGATCCCCGAACACCCGCTCGATGGCCGCCCGCAGAGCCTTGGCACCGTCGATCACGAATAAATACTGCCGCTCGGTGCTCAGTCCTCGTGCCACCAGGTCTTCCAGAAGATCCTTCACCACCGCAGTGTTTTCTGTGGCTCCCTGCCACACTCCCAACACCTGCTTTTCCCCGCTGCTTTTGACGCCCAGCGCCACTACCAACACCTGCTTTCCAAAATAAATCCCATCGATCAGAATCGCTACCACGTCCAACTCCCCGAGTTTCCGCTCGCACAGTTCCTTCAGCTGCGCCGCACTGGCGTGCACGAATTCCCGGCTGACGCTGGATTTATCGATGCCATAGCCTTCCAGAACGCTCTGCACCGCACGACGATAGTTCCTCGTGCTCAACCCCGCGACGATGCCCTCGCGCACGGCGCGTTGCCGTCGTCCGTCGTGTTGCATCCGCGCATAGCTCTCCAGTTCCACCTCCTGGCCCTCCCGCGTGCGCACCCGCGGCCGGCGAACACGTACCTTCTGACCGCAAAAATTCACATAACCGGGCTGTTGGCCCCAGCGCAGGTACCCCGAGGCAGCCTCCGGATGATGCCGCGGCCCCACCCGCCGGGTCACTTCGTCTTCGATTACCGCCTGAATAATCTTCAGCCCGGCGATTCCAGTCAGGTGCTCGACCTCCGGCTGCAGGTCCTCCCACACCTCCACCAACGGTAGCGGCACACTCATCGCCACCTCTTTCCTTCCTAGCACTTCGAACTTCCTCGTAGACTTCCTTGCAACTGTCTGATATTTCTCAGCCATAGCGGCTCTCCTCTCAAAAAGAGTTCTCACCCCGGACTCTATCCGAGTCCGGGCCGAGGGCCGCTACTTTTTTTCTGGGGTTTCAACTACCAGAGAGGCAACGTCGCAAACGCAGTCGGTCGACCTGTAGTATCCCGCCTCAGGCGGCAGTACGAGTCTCCTGATCGATCACCAAAAAGTGGGTTTGCCCGCGATCCACGGCCATCAAGTAGGCCACCAGTTTCCTGGCCACCGCCAGTGTGGCCCGATTGGCATTGCCCTTTTGAATCTCCCGGTCATACAGCTGCGCCAGCGTGGGGCTGTAGCGCGGGGCCATCTTGGCCGCTTCGATCAGCGTGGTCTGCAGATGTTTGTTGCGCTTGGAGATCGGTGTGCGTTGCACAGAGTTCGCCGAACGTTGCTCATCGCCGCACAGTCCGCAATAGCTGATCGCCTTTTTGATGGACGAGAACCGCTGCACCTGTGGCTGGCGAATTGTTGTTTCGCCCATAATTCCTTACGATTCCCCGCCCTCTACCATTCTTCAATGCGTCATCTGGTCGTCCTTTTCATCCACTTCATCGCTACCCTGGCCCGCTTGCTCGGACCCGGCGGTGTCCGTTCCCTAGTTGCGGAGTCGCTTCTTCTTAAGCACCAACGCTGATTGTGAATCGCTCCCGGCAACGCACGCCCAATCTGCGCTCGTCGGACCGCATCCTCGCTGGCTTGCTGGCACTCCCCGGCGGTCCCTCCTGGCTGACGTTCCTTGGCCACATGAGAGACAGCCTCTGGAGCATGGAACGTACGACACACTACCTATCATCAGGACCTTCCTGAGAGAGTCACGATTGTTCGTCCTCGCCATCCGTTCGAAGGCAAATCGCTCGCCGTTGTTGGGGCGATGCATCGCAAAGGTCGATTGACTCTGACGCTGATCTTACCCGACGGAACTAAGTCGCTTATCCCTGCTGACTGGACGGACCTCGCGCCCACCGAGCCGCCTCGTGGTGTTATCGGCGCGAAACAGATCGCGACACTTGGCTCCCTGGAAGCCTTGATTCATGCATCTGCGCTCGTGGATGCTCTCCTCGGCCGCCTCGCTGAAACACAAAGCGAGGAGGCCGATTCCGCTGCGGAAAAGGAGGGCATCCTTGCAGAGCCATCCGAATCTCTTCGACGTTCTGCTCAACGATCTCTATGTATGGGAAACCCTGGAGAACGAACACAAGACTCTCGCGATCGAAATCCTTGCACGACTCATCGCCCAGGCGGCGGCAGATCACCTCAACCCGGAGGAAAATCATGAATGACCTGGCCAAAGTAAAGCCCACCCATACCCAACGTGCTGCCTTTGTCTACATTCGCCAGCCCTCTCCCAATCAAGTCGAGTACAACCGCGAGTCCACCGCGCGCCAGCATGCTTTGGTCGAGAAAGCGCGGGAACTCGGTTGGGCCAAGCAGCAAGTGACCGTCATCGACGAAGACCTGGGTGTATCCGGTTCCGGATTCGCCGAGCGCTCTGGATTTGCGCGCATGGCTGCGGAAGTTGCGCTCGGTCACGTCGCCATCGTGCTCGCGCTGGAAGTCTCTCGCGTGGCATGCAACAATGCCGATTGGTATCGCCTGTTCGATCTCTGCAGCATCACCGAGACTCTGGTCGGCGACAGCGACGGCATCTACCATCCGGCCCTGTTCAATGATCGCTTGGTGCTTGGACTAAAGGGCATTATGGCAGAAGCCGAACTGCACGTCCTGCGTGCGCGGCTCGAGGGCGGAATTCGCAACAAGGCCACACGTGGAGAACTGCGCCGCGTTTTGCCCGTGGGCTTCGTGTGGGGAGAAAAGGATGGCGAGGTACGCTTTGATCCCGACGAATCCGTCGTGAGCACCATCCACACCGTCTTCTCCAAATTCGCCGAACTGGGATCGGCCCGCCAAGTCTGGCTCTGGTTCCATTCCGAAGGTCTCACCTTTCCTTTACGATCCTCGATGAAGAGCGCGATCCGTTGGGTCGCCGCGACCTACCACACTATCCATCGTGTGCTCACCAACCCGGTGTATGCTGGCGCATACTTTTACGGGAGGTCTCATTGTGAACGCTACATGGATGACAAAGGAAGGTTGCGCAAACGAACCCGCCTTCTGCCCATGGCCGAGTGGTCGGTGCTCCTTCTCGAGCATCATCCCAGCTACATTGATTGGGCTACGTTCCAATCCAACCAAGCACGCATCGATTCCAACGTGCATCCCGGGTCACACCAAGCGGGAGGCGCCGTGAGGGAAGGCGCCGCATTGCTGCAGGGCCTGGCCACGTGCGGAAAATGTGGTCGTCGGCTCCACACGCATTACACCGGCAGAAACGCCGTGCCCGGTTATCACTGCGCGGGCCAGGATATCGTTTCGAGGCGCGACGTGTACTGTCTGAACGTCGGAGGTGTTCAAATCGATCAAGCCGTTGTGGAAGCTTTTCTGAAGGCTCTCACACCTGCGGCGCTGGAAGCAACACAGCTTGCCATACAGCAAGTCGAAGCGGACCACGTTGCGGCCCTCAGTCAGTGGCGCCTCGCGGTGGAGCGTGCTGGCTACGAAGCCGCGCGTGCCGAGCGTCAATATCGTGCCGTGGAGCCCGAAAACAGGCTGGTGGCACGTGGCCTGGAAACCGAGTGGGAAAAGCGCTTGCGCGATCTTGCCGCTGCCAAAGCAGGATTCGAGCGGCGGGAACGACAACGCCCGCGCTTGCTGAGCGAAGAAGAGAAAAAGAAAATTCGCTCTCTCAGTTCCGATCTGCACAAAGTTTGGACGGCGCCGACCACCACGGATCGCGATCGCAAGGAGCTTCTGCGTGCTCTACTGGAAGAAGTGATTATTACCGTTAATCGCTCCGAACGGTGTGCTCACATGACTCTGCGGTGGAAAGGTGGTGCTCTCACGGAAATCGATCTCTCCTTGCCGCGCATGAAGCCTCATGGTCTCCACACGGACGAAGATACGATCTCTCTGCTTCGTCGTCTGGCCGTTCATTATCCGGATGACGTGATCGCAGGTATTCTCAATCGTCAAGGGCGCAAAACCGCAAGCGGGGAACGTTTCACGGCGAATCAGGTTGGCAGCCTGCGTCGCTATCGCAACATTCCGCGCTACGAACCGCCGGCCACACCACCCACGGGGGAGGTTGTGCCGATTCGCACGGCTGCGGAGATCCTGGGCATCTATCCTTCCACGATTCATCGCTGGTTGAATGATGGCTTTATCGCCGGGGAACAAGTCACGTCGGGAGCACCGTGGCAGATTCGACTCACCGATGAGCTGCGTGCGCGCTTTGTCGAACAAACACCGCCGGGTTATCTGCCCATGGTGGATGCAACGCGAAAACTTGGTTTCTCGCGCCAAACCGTGTTGCAGAGAGTAAAGCGCGGTGACCTCGAAGCTGTATTAGTCACCCGCGGACGCCGCAAGGGCTTACGAATCAAAGTGGTAGACTCTGAACCAGGGTTGTTTCAAGAATAAGGAGACATTATGGAATGTGATCCATGGATTTGTTCAGGTGCGAATCGGCCATGTTGCGGACCCACTCGGTCCTGGTGGTCATGGATCAATACACGCGATGGTGTCGCACTTTGTCGGATGTTCAACCGCGCCATTCGAGGGCAACGCCGGATGCCCAACTTCCTCAGCTCCGATAACGATCCGCTTTATCGGTTCCACCAATGGCAAGCCACAACCTCCGGATACTGGACGTGACAGAAATCAAGTCCGTCCCCTACGTTCCACTGTCTCATCCGTTCGCGGAAAGGCTAATCGGCACCGTTCGACGGGAGTATTTGGAGCAGCTTGTTTTCGAGATCCGCGGCAGTCCAGAACAGTCGATCCTTATATCAGACACCAGTGGCTGCGTGATTTTCCGAAGACTCTCGATTGCTCCGGTATCCGGTCACACTTGAGCAGACTTCCAATAAAATCAGCTGGTGCTTGCGTTCTTGGTTGCTGCGCGCTTCGCGGATCCGATCGTTTCACTCCAACCGTATCAATTCGCCAGAGACGAGTCAAAATCAGAAACCATCGCAGACGGTGGCAGAGTCGCGCCCGTACTGGTGCGGAAACTCGCAGTTTGAGTTCTTCCATGCTGCCAAGATCAAAACTCCAGTTCTTGAACTTAGTGTGAAATTGACCTCTGTAGTTCTTGGCGGACCATTTCAATGTGCAATTTCAAGTCATACAGTAGCGGCTTGAAGGGTGCGGGCACGGACAGGCGGTTTGCGCGGTCCTCCAGCTGGTCTAATCGTTGGACGAACTCCTCCGAGGTCCTTTCAGGACCAGCGCAAACCAGCTCGTCTTCGAGGCGCTTTAATTCGGTATAAAGCCTGTAGACACGTTGCCGCTCCACCCAGCTGAAGATTGCCGGCGCGAATCGGAACAAGGGATAAAGCACGCCGAGCAAGGGAATAAGTAACACCACCAGTTGATTGGCCAACACTGCGAGCCAGAAAGGCAGATGGCGCTGGAGAAACGGCCCCCCGGTCTTGTAGAACTGCCACGCATGAGTGCTAAGTGGGAGATCGATCCTCTCCGGTGCTGGAAACTGTCCAGCAGCGTGAAACATTCCGGGTCCTGAGTGGATCTGGGTTGCAGCTTCAAGCAACAAGTACTGGATAGCCGGATGAAGATCTTTGCGAACCACCAAGCTTGCTTTGGTTGCGAGAAGAAGCACATCCGCCGGCGGCCGATTTTCAGCCATGTCCGCCACGCCAGCAGGCAATACCAACTTGTTCAGGAACGGGTACAAAGCGACGAAGGCATCCGCTCTCGTAATACTCTCCAGGTTGACATCTTTCCTCGTGAGTAGCCGGTGCACATCGGGACTTTCCCAGGCATCGAGCAAAACTGCGACGTCGAGATCGCCATCCATCAGCTTCTGGGCCGATTCGGACGGCGTAAGCGAGAGCAGCGCAGCTGATTTGTCGAGGATTCCCACACGTGCTAGGAACTCGAGGGAAAGGGCGCGCGAGCCACTGCCCTCTTGGCCGATCGATATGCGGAGGCCCCGAAGCCGCTCATGCCTTTGAAGAACAACTCCTCGGGAAAAGACCCAAAGGGGTTCGTAGAACAAAGTGCCCAGAGAAACCAACTGTGGCGAGCCCTGCTGATTGGTGATGCCGCTTGGAATAATGGCGATGCTGACGCCTGAGTTTGGCTCCTGGAGGCGAGCTAGACTTTCGATGGCGCCTGCAGTTGGCACTACCTTGAGTTCAATCCCATCTCGTGCCAGAAGGTCGCGGTAGCGCCCTGCCAGTTCGCCACTGAGGCTGCCTTCAGGATCTGCAGCCATGGTTACTGTTCGCGGTGGCGTCGGGCGCAACACATCGAACGCGAGCCAAATCACCAAGGCGGTGAGCGTGACGACACTAATGGAGGCGATCAACAGCTTTGGCCGAATTTGCATGCTTCTGGTCAGGAGTATCCATCGCAGGATTCTTGTTGGCGGCCATCTTAGGTTTTGACAAGAGATAAGTCAACGAACCTGCTGTGTTTTTGTCAAAGCTCTTTAGAAATGTCCCCCTTCCTTACCTCAATAGAAATGTCCCCTTTTTTCGTTTTGTACCTCTTTTGCTTTTTTCGGCTGTTGCTCTTGAAAAAGTTCTCGCTAGCAAGCCCTAGGAACGACGATCCTCTTCTCGGTCGACCTACGGGATCCCTGTTTTTCTGCCCTGTTGGCTTGGCCCGGAGCGTAGCCCTGCGTAGCCCGCAGGGCGAAGCGCTTAGGGCGAAGTGCAGGGCCAGGCCAGCGACGAGCGCGGCGCGGTGGCGGCCAGCCTCTTGGCTCGCTTCTGCACCTTCGGGCGGGGCGGTTCATGCCACGGATGGCTGGGCGGCGGCGTCCACTTACGCTTCTTGACCGAACGCTCTGCGGTTCCAGCTGGAAAAAGTGATTATCGTACCGCACCACCCAATCGTCACTGACGGTCCGTTCACTCTCCAGTCGAAAGATCCGATCCAGTTCCGCCGCGCACGGTGCCTTACGGTGATAATTCTCCGGCCGCGCTGCGCACCGCCCGAAACGCTGGTTGTGTTCCGGCAAATGCTCCCGCTCTAGAAAAACGTTGCTCCCTTCGTAACTGTAAATCCCCCTCCGTCGTAGCTTCTTCACCAAGCGATCCTGATGGGTGCCGTGCTGACGTTCCACACGCCCCTTGGCTTGCGGCGAATTCGCGGCGATCAGCGTGATCCCCAACTTTGCGCACATCCGCCCAAACTGCGTCACCGGCTCTTCCCCACGCAACCGCTCCCCCGCATTCGCCGGCCGCTTGTACAAGTTCTTCCAATCCACGTACAGCGTCAGCGGCACACCGTAGCGCTCGATCCACGCACGCAGCGCATCGGCCACCGCCCAGATCGTCTCTTGCTCCCCCAGTTGTGCCCACGTCGTTTGGTGGCGTCATCGACCATGTCGATCAGGCATCCCTCCGGCGCACGATCCTCCAGCCAGGCGTGAAAGCTCCCGTCCATCTGCACCATCTCCCCCAAATGCTCCTTGCGGTCCCGCCGCCGCCGATGACGCCGCCT
>Ga0306925_10007095_pt1 | contig 10494 bp, 10 predicted proteins | sample flu12Cox44000176_FD_203755 | JGI IMG/M metagenome (GOLD analysis project Ga0306925, IMG submission 203755) | Lab enrichment of tropical soil microbial communities from Luquillo Experimental Forest, Puerto Rico - flux8day.12C.oxic.44.000.176 (v2)... | ecosystem: Environmental > Terrestrial >... | reverse complement strand
CGGGTGGTGCGGAGGATTGGGAATCATCACGAGGTGAGCGTGGGCGTCGGGTTCGAGCTCCAGCCCGCCAAAGTCGATGTCGGTCCAGATGTCCGCATTCACCACCAGGAACGGCCCGGGACCGAGCGCCGGCAGCGCGCGGAAAATGCCGCCACCGGTCTCGAGCGGCACCGGCCCCTCGTCGCTCCAGTTGATGCTCACTCCGAAGCTGCGGCCATCGCCCAGCGCATCGCGCAGCTGTGCGCCCAGCCAGGAAAGATTGATGACCACCTCGCGGATTCCGGCACGCGCGAGCGCGAGCAGATGCCACACGATGAGCGGCCGACCGCCCACCTTCACCAGCGGCTTCGGCAGCGAGTCGGTGAGCGGGCGCATGCGCTCGCCGCGCCCGGCCGCGAGCAGCATCGCCTTCATGGTCCCGCCCCGGCGCGCGCACGCTCGGCGGCAACGCGCGCGTTGGCGCGCGCGAGCTCACCGCTCACGCGCTCCTCGAGAAAACGCGCCAGTGCGCCGAGCTCCGCGTAGCGACCACTCACCTCGCGCAGGTAATCGAGCGTGCGCGGCAGGTCGGCGAGGTAGCCGGCCTTGCCGTCGCGGTACCACAGGCGGCAGAAAATGCCGAGCACCTTGATGTGCCGCTGCGCACCGATCAGGTCGAACCAGCGCAGGAATTCCGCGTCGCTCGCACCCGCGGGGCCGCCGCCCTCGAGCAGCCGCGCGCGAAACGCCCGTACCCAGGACTCGACCCGCGCCCGCGGCCAGGCGATGTAACAATCCTTGAGCAGCGAGACGAGGTCGTAGCCGACCGGACCGCACAGAGCGTCCTGGAAATCGATGATGCCGGGATTGCGCTCGCCCACCACCATCAGGTTGCGGGCGTGGTAGTCGCGGTGCACGAAAACCCGCGGCTGCGCCAGCGCCTCGATGATCAGGAACTCGAAGGCGGCGCCGAGCAGCTCGGCCTCGGCGGCGGAAAGCGTCAGCGACAGGTGGCGACCGAGGAACCATTCGGGCATGAGCGCCATCTCGCGCGCGAGCTCGCTACGCCCGTAGGGAGGCAGCTGCGCGCATGCCGTGGCGCCGCGCAGTTGGATGTTGGCGAGCGCCGCGAGCGCATCGGCATACAGCGGCTCGCTGTCACCGCCACGCTCGAGTCGCTGCAGGTACGGGATCGTCCCCAGGTCCTCCAGCAGCAGTAACCCGCGCTCGACATCCGCTTGGTGGACATGCGGCACGTGCGCGCCGAGCGCCTCGAGCAGTTGCGACACCTTCAGGTACGGACGCACGTCCTCTTTTTCCGGGGGTGCGTCCATGACGACGTAGGTGTCGGCGGCGCCGAACACGCGGAAGTAGCGCCGGAAGCTGGCATCGCTCGAGGCTACCTCGATGCGCACCTGTGGCAGGTGAAGCTCACGCGACAGCCAATCGTGGATCAGCGCCAGTCGCGCGTCGGTGTTAGGCATCAGGGAGTGAGGATTTTTCCGGCCCGCGTGGCTGCGACGCACCATTATAATGCCGCTCTTCATGCTGCGTTCGAGGCCATTCTGGATCGTCATCGCTTCGTTCGGCAGCATCATGCCCGCGGCCCGGGCCGAAGAACCGCCCTGTCCGTCACAGAACCCGCAGGCCACGAGCGCACCACCGCAGGCTACGAGCGCACCACCGCAGGCGACGGGCAGCGCCAGCGCAGCGTCTGCGGGCACGGCGGCGGCTGCACAACCCCCCGCGGGGTCGAGCGCACCGCAAGCTGCCGCCCCGGCAGGGGCCGGCAGCGCACCGCAGGCGCAGGGTGTTGGCCCGGTCAGCATCGTGAGCGATGAGGCCACACTCGGTGTCGATGGCAACGCCACCCTCAAGGGAAACGTCGAGGCGCGTCAGGGCGAGCGTCAGATTCGTGCTGACCACATCGAGTACGACTCCAAGAGCGGAGCAATGCGCAGTGATGGACACATCGATTACTCGGACCCTCTGGTGCACGTGACGGGAGCCGCCGGCACCTATTCCACGGCGGCCGGGGCGGAATTCCGCGACGCGCAGTTCAACCTGCGCCAGCGCGCGGCGCGCGGCGCCGCGCAGGACCTGGCGCTGACGCCCGCGGGCCAGGTGAATCTGACGGGGGTGATGTTCACTACCTGCCCGCTCCACGATGAGAGCTGGCACATCAAGGCCAACAGCATCGTGCTCGACACCAAGGACAAGGTCGGCACCGGTCGCGACGCGCGCGTCGATTTCATGGGCGTGCCGCTCATGTACCTGCCCTGGCTGAGCTTCCCGCTCTCCAGCGAGCGCAAGACCGGCTTCCTGTTCCCGAGCATCGGCAACACCTCCACCAACGGTGTACAGCTGTCGGTGCCCTATTACTGGAACATCGCGCCGAATGCCGACTTTACCTTTCAGCCGATCCTCTACAGCAAGGCCGGCATCGACCTCGGCGGCGACCTGCGGCAGATGACCGAGAGTCAGCGCGGCGAGCTCGACTGGAACTACCTGCCCTACGACGGCGCCTACGGTGCGACGCGCAGCCGCGTGCATCTCACCGAGCTCGCGGATCTGCCCGCCGGCTGGCGGCTGAATGTGGACGCGGCCAACGTGAGCGACCGGCAGTACTTCGAGGATTTCTCCAACGGCCCGGAAGGCGCGAGTACCGCCTTTCTCGAGCGGCGTGCCACCTTCGCCTACCGCAGCGAGCACTGGAGCATCGATGCCGAAGCGCAGGACTACCAGACCATCGATTACACCCTCGCCGAGCCCGACCGCCCCTACGCGCGCGTTCCACACCTTGCCGCCGATGCCGACTACGCGCTCGGTCCGAATGGCGTGCTGCGCTACGGTTTCTATTCCGAGCTCGTCAACTTCCAACACCCCGAGGCCCCCGAGGCGGTCACCACCGGCTGGCGCGCGGACCTCATGCCGCTGGCATCGCTCGATCTGACCGGGCCCGGGTATTTCCTGCGACCGGCTTTCGCCTGGCGGGGTACGCAGTACGAGCTCGACACCCTCGGGCCCGGGCAGACGAAGCACTCGCCTTCGCGCACACTGCCGATCACCAGCCTCGATACCGGACTGCTGTTCGAGCGCCGCGCGGGCTCCCACGATCAGCGCCGGCTGACGCTCGAGCCACGGGTGATGTACCTCGATGTGCCCTACCGCGCGCAGGATCAACTGCCGGTATTCGATACCGCGGTACCGGATCTGAATCCGGTGCAGCTGTTCCGCACCAACCGCTACGTGGGCGCCGACCGGGTGAGCGATGCCAACCAGGTGAGTTTCGGGCTCACCAGTCGCCTGCTCGATGCCCAGAGTGGACGGCAGTTCATCGCCGGCACTTTCGGTCAGACCTATTACTTCGAGATTCCGCGCGTGACACTTCCCGGGGAACCACCGATCACCGCCGGGCATTCGGACTTCGTGGCGCAGCTCTCGCTCGCCGCCTTCGAGGACTGGAGCGCCGATGCCGGGGTGCAGTGGGACCCGCAGAACCAGCGCAGCCAGCGCAGCACGGTGAACGTCCAGTACAAGCCCGCCCCCAATTCGGTCATCAACCTGGCGTACCGCTACGAGCGCTTCACGACGACCCCGGGCACGCAGGTGCAGCAGGGATACGACCAGGTGGAGTTCTCCGCGGCGTGGCCCATCAAGCGCACCTGGGAAGTATTCCTCAAGGAGGTCTATTCGCTGCGCGATCCCGAGCAGCCGCACGGCCAGGAACTGGAGCGTTTCGTCGGCTTCGAGTACCGTGCGTGCTGCTGGCGCGTCCGGGTGGGCGCGCGGCGCTACGTCAATAGCCATGATCCGAACGCCGGTCAGACCACCGGAATCTGGCTGCAGCTGGAACTCGCCGGATTGGCCGGTGTCGGATCCGCGTCGGACTCCTTCCTCACCGAGGAGATCCGCGGCTATGCGGCGACGGGGATACCGACGGTCAAGGCCCAGGGCCCACTGAAGGGCGTCTGGTGAGGGAAACTCGCAGGATCATGCGGCAGATAGCAGTCTCTTCGCTCCCGATGTGGATGGTGCTGGGGCTTGCCGCCCTGGCGGTGCAGGGCAGCGCCCGCGCGCAGACCCGTGAGCTCGCCACCCAGGGAGAGCTCCTCGACCGGGTGGTGGCGATCGTCAACGACGGGGTCGTGCTCAACAGTGATCTCGACGCGCAGCTGGATTCCGTCAGCGCGCGCCTGCGGCAGCAGAAGCTCGAGCTGCCGCCCCAGAACGTGCTGCGCCAGCAGGTGCTCGAGCGCCTGGTGCTGCAGGAGATCCAGCTGCAGCGTGCCAACCATGCGGGCATCAAGGTATCCGACGAGATGCTCAATGCGGCGCTGCAGGATGTGGCGAAGCGCAATGGCCTGACCCTCACCCAACTCCCCGATGCGCTCAAGAGCCAGGGGGTCGACTACGCCGACTATCGCGAGGAGATCCGCAGGGAGATGCTGCTGCAGCTGCTGCGCCAGCGCGACGTGCTGCAACACATCAGCGTCACGCCGCGCGAGATCGACCAGTTCCTCGACAAGCAGGCGAAGGCGCCCTCGGAGCACAACGAGTACAACGTCTCACACATCCTCATCGCGGTGGGACAGGAAGCGAGCGCGGCGCAGCTGGACGCGGCGGCCAAGCGTGCGCAGGACGTCTACGACCGGGCGAAATCGGGCGAAGACTTCGCCAAGCTGGCGGTAGCCTATTCCAACAGCCAGACCGCGCTCGACGGCGGTGCGCTCGGCTGGCGCAAGGGGAGCGAGCTGCCGACGTTCCTCTCCGACATCATCGCCCGGCTCAAGCCCGGCGAAGTCAGTGAGCCGCTGCGCACCCCGACCGGCTATCACATCATCCGCCTCAACCAGGTCCGCGGCGGCAGCGAGGCCGCCGTGGAGGACCAGGTGCACGTGCGGCACATCCTGATGAAGACCAATGACCTCGCGGACGACGCCACGGTGCGCGGCAAGCTGCTGACGCTGCGCGAGCGCATTCTCAAAGGCGAGGACTTCGGCGCAGTTGCCCAGGTGACCTCACAGGATCCGGGCTCGGCGGCCGAGGGCGGTGATCTCGGCTGGAGCGGACCGGGGACCTTTGCGCCGGAGTTCGAGCAGGCGATCGCGACCCTGAAGGACAACGAGATCAGCGAGCCCTTCCACACGCAGTTCGGTTGGCACATCGCGCAGATGCTCGGCCACCGCCGCTTCGACAACAGCGATGAGATCAAGCGCCGCCAGGCGGCCGAAGCGATCCGCGCCAGCAAGGCCGACGAGGAGACCGAGCTGTGGCTGCGGCGCATGCGGGATGAGGCGTACGTCGAATACAAGTCATAGCAAGGCACGGGAGCGCAACATCGGCGCTTCCGTGAACGCCGTGATTCCACGCATCGTCCTCGCCAGTGGGGAGCCGGCGGGCATTGGGCCGGAGCTGTGCCTGGCGCTGGCTGCGATCGAGCTGCCGTGTGAGCTGGTGTGCCTGGGCGATCGGACGCTGCTCGAGGAGCGCGCGCGAGCCTTGCGGCTCGGGGTGCGCCTGCGTGCGTATCAGCGCGCGGCCGACCCGCGGCAGGCGGGACGTGCCGCACACGCGCCCGGGGAGCTTCTGGTCGCGCACCTGCCGCTGGCTGCTGCGAGCGTTCCTGGCCGACCCGATCCCGCCAACGCACCCTACGTCCTGGGGCTCCTCGATCGGGCGGTCGAGGGGACGCTCGCCGGGGAGTTCGATGCGCTGGTTACCGCCCCGGTGCACAAAGGCGTCATCAACGATGCCGGCATCGCCTTCACCGGCCACACCGAATACCTCCAGCAGAGCACCGGAAGCAGGCGCGCGGTGATGATGCTCACCTCGGGAGCGCTGCGCGTCGCGCTCGCGACCACCCATCTGCCACTGCGCGCGGTGAGCGATGCCATCAGCGCCGATCTGCTGTGCGAGGTGGGCGGAATTCTCGCGCGCGAGCTCGGCGCGCGCTTTGGCGTACCGGCGCCGCGCATCGCCGTCTGCGGACTGAACCCGCATGCCGGCGAGGGCGGTCACCTCGGTGACGAGGAGGTCCGGGTCATCGGCCCCGCCGTGGCGCGCATGCGCGCGGCGGGTATCCGTGCCAGCGGGCCGCTACCGGCCGATACCGTGTTCGTGCCGCAGGTGCTGGCAGGTTTTGACGCCGTGCTCGCCATGTACCACGACCAGGGGCTGCCGGTGATCAAGCACGCGGGCTTCGAGAGCGCCGTCAACGTGACGCTCGGCCTGCCGCTCATCCGCACCTCACCCGATCACGGCACCGCATTCGACCTGGCCGGGACCGGCCGCGCGGATGGCACGAGCCTCGTGGCGGCGGTGCGCCTCGCGAGCTCACTCGCGGCGCAGCGTTGATGCCGGCGGCGGCGCGCAGCGGGGCGCCCCCGCGCCGCAAGCGCTTCGGGCAACACTTTCTGCACGACCCGCGGATCGCGGACCGTATCGTGCAGGCGCTCGGCGCACGCGCCGGCGACCATCTGGTCGAAATTGGCCCCGGGCGCGGCGCACTCACCGACCGGCTGCTGGCGCTGCCCGGCTGCACCCTGGATGCCATCGAGATCGACCGCGATCTCGCAGCACAGCTGCGCGCACGCTTCGCCGACCCGCCGCGGCACGCCCTGCACCAGGGCGATGCGCTCGATTTCGACTTCACCGCGCTCGCACGGCTGCGCGGCGGGCGGCTGCGGATCGTCGGTAATCTCCCCTACAACATCTCCACGCCACTCCTGTTCCACCTGCTGCAGCACACCGGCGCGATCCTCGATCTCACCCTGATGCTGCAGCGGGAGGTGGCGGCACGGCTCACGGCCACAGCGGGCGATGCCGATTACGGGCGCCTCGGCGTGATGCTCGCCCCGCGGGTGCAGGTGCAGCGGCTGTTCGATGTCGGGCCGGGCGCATTTCAGCCGGCCCCGCGGGTATGGTCGGCGGTAGTGCGGCTGACGGTGCGGATCCCGCCACTGTTCCCGGTGAGTCCGCATTACGCCGCGGTCGTGGCGGCCGCCTTCACGCAGCGCCGCAAGACGCTGCGCAACGCATTAAGTCAGCTGCTCACCCCCGAGCAGATGCGCGCCTGCGGGATCGATCCCGGGGTACGTCCGGGGACGCTCACACCCGAGGCTTTCAACACCCTGGCGCAGATGCTCGACCGATCGGCTCTCGACCGCACGAGCGCCGGACGCTAGTCTTCTACCAGCGAACATCGCGCAGGGGGGACTCGATGGCGGTTTACCGTCGTATGCTGCTGGTCGTCGACCTGACGGACGACAGCCTCCCGATCGGCCGCAAGGCACAGGCGCTCGCCGCCGCCCTCGGCGCCGAGGTCGAGCTGCTGCACGTCGTGGAGTTCGTGCCGGTCGAGCCGATGGGGGAGACCCTGATGCCCGCGGTGCAGATCGAGGAAGAACTGTTGCAACGCGCGCAGCAGCGCCTCGCCGCGCTCGCTTCGGAGCTGGGGCTCGCCGGTGCTGCGTGCCGCGTGGAGAGCGGCAACGTGAAGGCCGAGATCGTGCGCGCGGCGCGCGAGCGCCATGCGGATCTGATCGTGCTCGGCAGCCGCGAGCGGCACGGGTTGTCGATACTGGTGAACTTCACCGAGGACACGGTACTGCACGCCGCGCCGTGCGATGTGCTGGCGATGCGCGCCCGGTAGAATCCTTCCATGCCTGCCACCGAGCACCGTATCCGGGTCGATGTCGAGACGAGCTATCTCGATGAGCAGTCCGATCCGCGCCAGGGCCGCTACGTGTTCGCCTACACCATCACCATCCGCAACGAGGGCCAGATGCCGGCGCGGCTGCTGACGCGGCACTGGGTGATCACCGATGCGAACGGCAAGGTCGAGGAGGTGCGCGGTGACGGGGTGGTCGGGGAGCAGCCGTACCTCAAGCCCGGGCAGGGGTTTCGCTACTCGAGCGGGGCGGTCATCGAGACGCCGGTCGGCTCCATGCAGGGCAGCTACCAGATGCTCGCCGACGATGGGGCACAGTTCGACGCACCCATCGAGCCCTTCCGCCTGGCGATGCCCGGCATTCTGCAGTGACACGTTATGCCATCGGTGATCTTCAGGGTTGTGATCAGGAGCTGCGCGCCCTCCTCGCGCGGCTGAAGTTCTCCGCCGACCGCGACCGCCTGTGGTTCGTCGGCGATCTCGTCAATCGCGGTCCCGGTTCGCTCGCTGCGCTGCGCATGGTGCGCGCGCTCGGCGACAACGCCGTGGTCGTGCTCGGCAATCACGACCTGCATCTGCTGGCCGTGGCCTGGGGCGCACAGCGCCGCCGCCGTTCCGACACGCTCGATGAGGTACTCGCGGCGCCCGACCGCGACGCGCTGCTCGAGTGGCTGCTCACGCGCCCGCTGGCCCACGCCGAGGGACGCGACCTGATGGTGCATGCCGGTGTCGTGCCTCAGTGGACTGCCGCGCGCACCCTGGCGCTCGCGGGTGAGGTGTGCAGCGCATTGCGCCGCGATCCACGTGCGCTGTTCGAGCACATGTACGGCGATGAGCCCGATCGCTGGGAGGAGCGGCTAGGGGGCTACGCGCGGCTGCGCTTCGTCATCAACGTACTCACGCGGCTGCGGCTGTGCACCGCCGACGGGCAGGTCGATATCAGCATCAAGGGACCACCGCCACCGCCGCCCTCGCCACTGCGCCCCTGGTTCGAGCACCCGCAGCGCGCGAGCCGCGATGTGCGCGTGATCTTCGGTCACTGGTCCGCGCTCGGCCTCGTTGAGCGTCCAAACGTCCTCGGTCTGGACAGCGGTTGCGTCTGGGGTGGCGCGCTCACGGGCGCAGACCTGGACTCCGATCGGTCCCCGGTGAGCGTGAGCTGCACCGGGTACCAGGAAATCGAGGCTTCCTGACAGGGTGTTAGGTCGGCGGCGCCGCGCCGGCGCCCCAGGCGACGCTGACCTCCGCGGTCTTCGGCGGGTAGACGCCGGGCGCGAGCTCGAGATCGACGGGCTTGCCGGCGGTCGGCACGATCGGCAATACGACGCGCTCCGCCCCGCGCACGTCGAGCTCCCCGACAGAACCGGGCGTCACGCGCAGCGCTACCCGCACCGGCCAGCCCTCTGCCGGCGGACGCAGCGTGAGGCTGCCCGAGCCGCTCGCGGCGGTCATGTCGATCACCAGCGTGTTGCGCTTCCAGTACTGTGCGATGACGGCGGACGCCCCCGTGCCGCTGACATCGAGCACGTGCACCGGCTTCGGCGGTGGGGGCGGCTCGTGGTGCCACGGCCACTTGAAGTGCGAGCAGCCCACCGTCAGGGCCGCGAGCACGCCGAGCGCCAGCGCCCGCAGCGTCCTGCGCCCGTCGACGCCCCGTAACGTTCCGGATCCCATCGCCTGGACTCCTCGTTCCACCGTCGCAGCGCGTACCATACAGGCACGGAGGCTCCATGCAATCCCTGCAGGCTCTGAACTTGCGGCACTGGATCGATGCCAACCGCGCACAGCTGCGGCCGCCGGTCGGCAACAAGCGCGTGTTCCGCGACGGCGACTTCATCATCATGGTCGTCGGCGGGCCGAACGCGCGCAAGGATTATCACGTCGATCCCGGTGAGGAATTCTTCTATCAGCTCGAGGGCGAGATGGTGCTCAGGACCATGCAGGAGGGCCGCGCCGTGGAGCTGCCCATCCGCGCAGGGGAAGTGCTGTTGCTGCCGCCCGGGATCCCGCACTCGCCCCAGCGCCCTGCCAACACCGTGGGCCTCGTGATCGAGCGGGCCCGCCGCGCCGGCGAGCTCGATGGCTTCCAGTGGTACTGCGAGCGCTGCGGGCAGCTGCTGTACGAGGAGTACTTCGAGCTCACCGACATCGAGAAGCAATTCCCGCCGGTGTTCGAGCGTTTCTTCGCCAGCACCGCGCAGCGCACCTGCGCCCGCTGTCACGCGGTCATGGAGCGCTCCTGAGGTGCAGGCGCGGGTGCTGATCGAGGGCCGCGAGATCGCGGTCGACCTGTCACATCCCGCAGATCTCGCGCTTGAGCTGGATTTCTCGGGTGCCCAGCCGCGTCACTTCGGCGCCCCGCGCGCGAGCTCGCGGCCCTACGAGACCCCGGGCCTCGGCTTCCGCGGCTCGGTCGAGCGTGGCTCGAGCTGCAACTGTGAGTTGATCACGCTCATCCCACACTGCAACGGCACGCACACCGAGTGCGCGGGTCACCTCACGCGCGAGCGCCTCGACGCCTGGCGCATCGTCCCCGCGGGACTGGTGCCGGCGGTACTGCTGTCGGTCGATGCGGAAGCTCCGGCTGGCGAAGGCACTGACCCCGCGCCGCAACCGACCGATCGGCTGATCACGCGCCGCGCACTCGAACGCGCCTGGCCGGCAGTACTGCCCTTCGTGCCGCGCGCCGTTGTGATCCGCACGCTACCCAACACCCCGGACAAGCGCGCGCGCGACTACACCGGGCAGACCCCGCCGTACCTGTCGCAGGAGGCCGCGGCGCTGCTGGTGAGCCGCGGCGTACTGCACCTGCTGGTGGATGTGCCCTCGATCGACCGTGCGCA
>Ga0306925_10007093_pt1 | contig 10494 bp, 14 predicted proteins | sample flu12Cox44000176_FD_203755 | JGI IMG/M metagenome (GOLD analysis project Ga0306925, IMG submission 203755) | Lab enrichment of tropical soil microbial communities from Luquillo Experimental Forest, Puerto Rico - flux8day.12C.oxic.44.000.176 (v2)... | ecosystem: Environmental > Terrestrial >... | reverse complement strand
CCATGTCCCGAACATAGATCGGCTTCCTGACGGCGCGAATAAAGACGTCCTAGCCGCCGCTGGCCTGCGCGGCTGGGCGTGTGTTTCGAAGTTTTAGGTCAGTGCGGCGGCTTCGCTATCCTCGGCTTTCGACGCATTGCAGCCGGGCGTTATCACCCAATCGCCTGAGCTGGGATTATTGCGCATGGCTCTCGACGCAATCGGAAACGCGATAGCGCGGGCAAATCTCGAACAAGAGCGGGCCCGGTTAGAGAGAAGCCTGCAGCAGGCCCGGCGCATGGAAACCGTCGGTGCTCTCGCCAGCGGTGTCGCGCACAATTTCAACAACATTGTCGGTGCGATCCTCGGTCATGCAGAGATCGCCGAGGCACATCTCGCGTCCGAGGGCCCATCTGCCCGAAACCTCGAAGAGATTCGCCGCGCGGGAGAGCGGGCGCGTGATCTCGTCGATCAGATGCTCGCTTTTGGTCGGCGGCGGGATGTGCGGCGACAGCCCGTAAGTATGAAGGGCCTCGTCGCCGAGACGGGTTCGCTGCTTCAGGTCTCGCTGCCGTCGCGGGTCGAGCTGGTTATTGGCGAGGTGCCGGACGCAGCCGTCATATCCGGCCAGCCGGCGCAGCTGCAGCAGGTGCTTCTCAATCTTTGCAACAACGCTGCACAGGCGATCGACGGAGTGGGGAGGGTTGAGATCGAAACCGGGGTGCACCGGATCACCACGCCGCAATCGCTCACCCATGGCGATCTTCCACCGGGACGCTACGTGCGCATTGTCGTCAGCGACACCGGGCGCGGCATCGAGGAGACGACCCTGGAGCACCTTTTCGAACCGTTCTTCACCACGCGCCTCGCCGGCACCGGCCTGGGGCTTGCAACCGTGCGCGAAATCGTCCGCGAGCATGGCGGCGCGATCAACGTCTGGAGCCTGCCGGGTGTCGGCAACCGTTTTGAGGTTTGGTTGCCTTGCATTACTGCAGCTGCGTCCGCGCCTCGTGACGAGGTGCCGACCTTCCGCCTCGGGCGCGGCGAAACGGTAATGGTCGTCGACGATACGAGCGAGAGGCTGCTCGCCGACGAGGAAATGCTGGCGGCGCTAGGCTATGAGCCGGTTGGGTTCACGCGCTCGGACGACGCGCTGGCCGCATGCCGGGCCAATCCGAAGAGGTTCGATGCGTTGCTGGTTGGCCGGTTGGGCTCTCCCAGGTCCGCACTCGACCTGGCTACTGCAGTGCACGAGATCGTGCCGGACGTGCCGATCCTGTGGGCGACAGCGTCGGCCGACCAGATTGGCGCCGATCCTTTGATGGCTGCCGGGATTGCTGAAATCGTGCATCGGCCTCTCGTCTCCGACGAGCTCGCGTCGGCTATGGCGCGCTGCCTGACGGCTTCGCCGGTTTCGGCCGAGGAATTACAGACGTAATCCGTTTCTTCCGTTCTGAAATCGCGGCGTAGCGCGATACCCCCATCCTCTTCATGTCAATCATCGAAGAGGCTTGACATGACTGTACAGGTTTCCCCGGCCACCCGTCATATCACGAGCAGAGCCGTCCGCCGCAGAATAATCGGGCGGGGTGCTTTGGCGGCCATTATTGCCGGTCTTAGCGCGATATCCCTCAGTGCGTATGGCGCTGATCCGCAGACTGGCTACTCCCGCGCGGTTGCCTTCCCACCCCGGTCGGCACCGCCGGTTCGCCGGTCAACCCCGGCGCGCCCGATCGATCCCCCAGACGCTGAACCGAATCGGCGTGTGCAGCGCGCCGTGTTGGTCGATCAACTCTACGACCATCTGATGCGTTCATCCGCATGCTCGTTGGGGTCGAGAAGCATCGGTGGTGAATGTCGAAAATGATTGCCTCGTCTAGCAGGCCGCGGAAAACGATTTAACGTCGTCATTCCGGGGCCGCGGGCTTTGCCCGCGAGCCTGGGATCCAGGAACACAGACTTGAGAAATCAATGGCTTCACTGGTGTTCAATCGGGATAGGGGGGAGCCTCGCGGCCTCGCCCCTCCCACGACCGTGCATACGGGTCCATACACGGCGGTTCGGTGGCGGCATCATGAGGCGGCCGGCGCCAGGGTTGGCAGGCCATGGGCGGCGAAGAAGGTGGTTGGCAAGGCGGCCTGGAGAGCGGGGTGCCGGCTGAGCCGCCATGGGCCATGGGCGCGTGCTGCGGCCGCCGTAGTGGCCGCCAGCAGCATGCTGATCCCGTGTTGACGCAAGGCGCGGTAGCGCCGCCGCCCGGAGCGCCATTGCACCCAGGCCAGACAACGCAACCGCCGCCGTACCCATCCGTCCAGGTCGCGCAAGACCGAGGCGGTCTGACAGAACCCGAAATAGCCCCGCCAGCCCGTCAGATAGACCGACAGCCGATCGATGGCTCGGTCCGGGCTCACGCCCGGCATGCGCCGGGTCAGCGCCCGCACCCGGCTGGTGTACCGGGCCAGCGCCTGCGGCGCGATGCGACGCCGTCTCGCTGGTGAAGCTGAAGCCGAGGAATTTGCGCGCACTGGGGCGCGCGACCGCGCTCTTCGCGCTGTTGACCTTCAGCTTCAGGCGGCGGGTCAGGAACTGCTTGGCGCTGGCCATGACCCGCTCCCCCGCCCGCTGGCTCTGCACATAGATATCGCAGTCATCGGCGTAGCGGACAAAGCGGTGGCCGCGTCGCTCCAAATTCCTTGTTCAGCACATCCAGCATCAGGTTGGACAGCAGCGGCGAGAGCGGCCCGCCCTGCGGCGTGCCCTCGTCGGTCGGTCCGACCAGCCCGTCAGCCAGCACCCCCGCGGTCAGATAACCGCCGATCAGCCGCCCCACGCGCTGGTCGGCAACCCGCTTGGCCACCAGCCCCATCAACAGGTCATGGTTGACCCGGTCGAAAAACTTCTCCAGGTCGACGTCCACCACCCAGCGGCGGCCCGTGGCAATATATTGTTGCGCGCGTGTCACCGCCTGATGCGCCGAGCGGCCCGGGCGAAAGCCATAGCTGCTCGGACTGAACGTCGCGTCCCATTGGCGCTGCAGCACCTGCAGCACCTGCAGCACCGCCTGCTGGATAAAGCGGTCGAGCACCGTCGGGATGCCGAGGGCACGTGTGCCCCCGGCTGGCTTCGGGATCTCGGCCCGCCGCACCGGTTGCGGCCGGTAGGTGCCGTCGAGCAGCTGGGCGCGGATCGTCGGCCAGTGCTCCTTCAAGTAAGGCGTCAGTTCGGCCACGGTCATCCCGTCGACCCCCGGCGCCCCCTTGTTGCGCTTCACCTGCGCCAAGGCCTTCTTCAGATTGTCGCGAGCGACAATCACCTCCATCAGCCCGCCGGTGAACCCCGGCGTGGCTGCCGAGCCCTCTCCGCCAGGCCTCGCCATGCCGCCTTCGGCCTCTTCGATCCGGCGGTTCGGGGCTTCACCCCTCCCCATCGGTTCCAAGGCCAACTCCAGTTGGATCTGCTGCCGCGTGGACCGCAGGAGAGGCCTGTCTTGCAGGCTCCTTGCCACCGTTTGGGCCTTCGCCGGCTGACGCCGACTACTATGCCCGCTGCTGACTTCTGCGGCGCGGTCATCGATCCTTGCGAACCGATCAGTCCCGATTGCGGGACACGCCGCAGACCTCCCGAGGTAAGTTCGACCGCCGTCGCCGCACACCCGCCGAATTTACTGCTCCGGCCCTTGATAGCATGGACTTCGCGGTTACCGGCCGGCTCAGCCTCATTATCCGGTTCTTGTCCATCGGGTCGCGGCTTTGCTCCACGCTTCCTCCAGGCCCCGCCTCGGCGGCGACGCCCTTGCGCTTCGCTAATCCTTCGCTCCATCAAGCTGGATAGAGGACTTGCACCCCCAAGCTGTCGAACATGCTCGGCACACTGGGTTCCGGGCCCGACCCTGAAGGGTCGTCCCGGAACGACAGCCGCGTTTTTCCGCACTCTGCTAGACGATTCAGTCCACTCGTTTGTGGATGCCCGGCACAAGGCCTGGCATGACGACCTCATTTGAATTCAATAGCCCACTAGTACCTGGTTGCGAAAATTAGTGAATGGGACCCCCATCCTTCTCGTCGGCCCGCGAAAAGCGGGGACACAGGCGAGCGGCGCTTACGCCAGCTCATCCCAAAGATCGCGCCGTTGTGAATTCTCTAACTTATCCGTCAGGCCACCTACAAACGTTGCCCCTTCCTGCGCCCGCAGCCGATCAATCGATGCTTCAAGCTCCAAAAAAGGAACGGCGATCTCGCGATCTAACATCCCAACCTTCTCCCACAAATAGGCAAATCCTGGCTTTCCAACACTGTGACGAATTTGATTTGCCCGCGGCTCGTCAATATGACCGTCCGCGGGGCCGCTGAACCTAGACCGCGCAGTCTGAATATCTCCGGCGACAACCTCCATTGAAGCATCGAGCATGCGAGCAGCAATCAATGTCTCTCGCGCAAGTGTACGCCTCAACTCTTCGTTCTGTCGGGTTAAAATTGCTGACTGCTTGGCCATCGCTTCTATTTGAAGACGAGCGGCATTTTGTGTTTCGTTAGCTTGTCTTACGCCGGCGCGGTATGCTAGCCAGCCACCGAATACCGCCGCGCCACCAGCAAGAAGGGTCTGCCAGTCATAAAGCAGGTTCCATGCTCCAGTGTAATCGGCGCACACGTTCGGCTTTCCTTGTCCATGATCTATGACCGCTAGCGCCGTCTTCTAGCAGCCGTTGCTCGCGGCCGGGCGTATAATTTGGGCGACGGCAAAGGCTCGCGGGCCGGCTCGGGTCGGAGCTTAGCGAGGATCGCCTTCAGCGGTCGGATGCGCTCCGAGAAGGGGTAGCGGTCGTTATCGATCGTTGTCGGGAAGCTCTTTGATCAGGGCGGCGGCTTCATCTTCCGACAGGTCAAGGTGCGGCATAACCCCGATAATATAGAGTTTCCGCGGGGTTGTGACGACGCTCGCTAAAAGTAGGGGCGCCCGAACCAGTTCACGCGACGGAGCTGACCCCTGGCCGATCTAAGCGCCGTCACGTCCGGCGTAACCTCGGAATGCGCCAATCAAGCTAAGCGCGTTGCGGTTGTCGATCCTGCCCGGCGATCGATATGGTTGGCGCGGCTCTCAAAGCGCTCGGCGAGATGCAATATCTCCTTCCGGGCACCGGCGAACTGACACGATCTCGCGGCCTCACGTAGCATGCCGGCGATCTCTCGATAATGCTCGGCACCGGGCACAGTCGTCACGTCTCTCATAAGCGCTAGCTACGGATTACCCCAGCTCCCAGAGGGGCCGCGCCAATCTCGGTAGGGATGGCTCCAACCTGCGGTCCAAGCGTCTTGGGGATCCCCGTCCGGAATACAGTGGCCCCAGTGCCAATCGCTCTATTGGTCGCGCCAGTGGTCCCGGTGCCAACCGCGTCCACAGCCATCGCGCACCAACTCAATGAGCGGCGCCGTCCCAAGCTCGATCCCCGCCGTGTTGCGCCAAACGGGGGTCGCCTGTGCCGATGCAGCCAAGGCTAGGCCGAGGGCGAACGTCAGGATCGACGCGCGCATTTCTGCCTCAAACAAGAGAGCTTGCGCGGCATTATTGGGTAACGCCGGTTAACAAATCCTGAAGCGGAGCGAATGAGCCCAGAGCGAGCCTCGGGATCCAGGAGGCTAATCCTGCAATAGGATCGTGGCTATCTTTGTTAAGTTAACTATCAAAATAATGGAACATTTGCCCCTCTTGTGTCTACTTCGTTTCGCCAGTAAATCCGGTGAGACTATTTTCGGCTTAGACATGTGTAGTCCCAAGCGCGAGCGCCACGAAGTGCGCATTTATGGTGAAGCCCTGCTGGCCGTCATTGAAACCGAGGATGACGTGCTGCAGATTGTGTGGAAGGATTGGAGCGAGCTTGTGATCCCGCAGCCCGCGCCGGAGCAGGACAACGAACCGCTCGGCGAGCCCGACAGGGAAGGAAACATGGCTCACAACCGAGCTGCTGACGATTTCCAGACGATCCGCGCCCGCTTGGAGGAGCTACGCCGCGAGCGGGAGGAGGGGCCTAAGTGAGGCGCGCGCCGGAAGCAGAAACGCCCTCTGCAGCCCGCGAGAGGGGTGCTTGCTTTTTACGGGTTTCGCGTTGTGCGCCGCTGTGCCTGCAGTGCTTACACCGCTGCGACTTTTCTCGCGAACTCCAGTTAAGGCTACCGCACAAGCTGCAATTCCAACCTATCAGTCCCTCGTCATCGCGGAGCAGTCTCGGCTCCAGGCCCTCGATCTCGTCCGTGGCCATGCGCCGTGTCCTGGTCGGACCTCGCAGGTAGTAGCGTGTACGGTGGTGTCCACGCCGATCGTAACCGTGTCCGATGAACATTAGGAATGCTTCACGCAGGATCTTCAGAGTTCGCATCTCAGTCCTTCGTCGCAAACCAATTGGTCAGGAGCGCGCGCAATGCCGGGAGCGCCCCCCAGCCGCACGCCGGGACCGCGATAGTCTCCTCAACAGCGAGCCCGGCCCCCTCAGAGAGAATGCCGCCAGAACGCTTCCAACCAAAGAATGACGAGCGCGGCGCCGATGACTGTCGACCCGAACATTATCTTCAGGGGGTAAACGCTTGATCTCTGCGCGTCGGTAGCCGGACCAGCTGCTCCTTCACGAGATCGAGTTCCTCCATCACCTGCGCATAGGCTTCTCGCGCCTGATCGGCCTGACGAAGGGCGAAGCGATGGAGGTCGAGGTCGGTCATGTCGCTTGCCTCGGGTTGGCACGCCCATAAGTAGCGCGTTGTTGATTAAATGCTCGGCTACCGCGCAGCGTGATGCAGTTCGGCCTCACTGATACAGGAACTTTGTCAACAGCCACGGTTGGGAGTGATTGCCCGTCCTCGCCACCCATTCAGACCCTCCGCGCCAGTCTCATGACCCGCGAACCGATAGCACCCCCGCCACGACCGCTTGGATTGGCCTGGGACGCCCGCCTGACGATCGGCGCTCAAGGATCGGGGCGCGAACTGCGATAGGAGCTTCCCAATGCCCGAACATATCGCCCCGCCGGTGCAGATGTGGAGTGTGAAGTTCTTTAGTGATCTGAGGAGCCTGACGCCAACCCGGTTGGCCTACATCTCGCGCTCGTCCGAAGCGGAAGTAGCCCAACGCGCCGCCGAGTGCATGACCGATGAGGAAGCCGCCCGTGTAGAGATTTGCCGTGTCCTCCTCAATCCGCCGATATTGGCAGAGGGCGCTGAGTACTGGCTCGATTAAGCGACCTGGCGTCCCACCACGCGCGCGCCACCCTAACGAAAAGTTAACGCAGGGCGCTCAAGGATAGGGACGCAACCCTGATCGGTGCGTCCATGCGTGACGAGATCGCCCGGCTGGCGAAAGCCCTGGAACCGAGTTTCAGCACCCCCGAAGACGCGGAGCTTGCAGCAACGATGATGGTGATGGCCCTGCGCTACGAGCTTGGTCAGCCGGATACAGAAGTGGACCAGCTGCGCTATCGAGCCGCGCTGGAACGCCTGCCCAAAGGTAGCACCGCCACACCGCACGTAGTCTTTGTTAGCCCCTACGACCAAAAGACTGATCCGCACTGGCGCGTGACGTTCACCGTTGGTCCGTCGCGCTACGAAAGCTCACGCCGCTTTGGCTCGGTGGCTGCGGCAGAGACCTATGCGATGGACTTCCTGGCGCGACTGCGAGGAGAGATCAATCGGCCCTGACGGCTATCGGCTCACCGGCGCAACCCATCACTTCCGCTCCTGGCTTGCTCGGCCCCTCGCTATTCTGGAACCGCCTCGACGCTGGCGAAGGAGCGGCGTCTATCGTGGAGCCTCACATGCACATCCCAGAGCCGCGCGTCCGTCTAAACCCTCTCACCCGATCAGTAGCAATGTGGCCAAGACGGCGGCCGGCGAGTGCGACGTTTGGAACGGGGACGAGCTTGGCGATGATCTCCAGCGCCGGATAGCTCGCGCCCTTCTCCAGCTTGATCAGATAGGTGCGGTTAATGCCAGGAAAGGCTGGCGGGCGCGGCCGGACATCGAGTTTCGATCAGCAGACCGTCCCAAGCGAAGACAGGCGGCAGTCATTCTTCGGGCATCCCGGCTTTGCGTAGGCCCACCTCGATTGTTTCCTCGCGAAGCCTCAGGTACTCCGGATGGTGCGAAGAGCGACGAAAGGCACGCAATCGTGCCAGGGAGTTCAGCTCCGGTCTGAGCTTAACTCCCTCAGATAGAGCGGCCCTTGCCTCGTCGAGATCGCCCCTGAGCCCGAGCGCGGCCGCCAGGTTTATGTGGACAAAACGGTATCGAGGACTCGTCGCCCGCGCCTTTCTCAACAGATCTATCGCCTCATCTACCTGGCCCAGAAAGAGATGACACGTACCCAATGCATGATAATTAAGGGCGATGAACGGGTCATGTGGACTGAGCCTGGTGGATTTATCGAGTTGGGTAATTGCCCCCTCCGGTTGACCGAGAAACATCAGCGTTATGCCAAGCTGGCGATGGCCACTGCTTGATTTGGATCGAGCGCAATCGCCGCCTCGAACTCGATCTTGGAGTCAGAGAGTCGATCCTGCCGTCGACGGATCAGCCCCATCGCAAAATGCGCCCTCGATCGCCTCGGATCGCGCTCAAGCGCTTCGAAGACCAACCGTTCGGCACGCGTTACATTTTGATCAAAGGAGCTGCTCCCCTCATATGCCGAAACCAAGACTTCCGCGAGGCCGATTCTTGCATCGACTGATTCCGGGTCGATCTCAAGGGCCCGCTCGAAAGCCCGCTGAGCATCTGTTTGGGTCTCCGCGGAAGCCATTCGGTTGGACAGAGCCCATCCCCGCGTGACGAGATCGCGCGCATCGGGATCGACCGCCCTTTCTTGCTCGATCCGGCGAACCGATGCCTCTACGAGTTCAACATTGAGAGTCCGTGCGAGACGGCCGGTGATCTCGTCCTGAGTCTGAGCCAGGTCGGCGCGATCAGTGTCGAACCGATCTGCCCAAAGCTGCGCGCCGCTTTCGCCATCGACCAGCTGCACGTTGATCCGAAGCCGGTCACCAACCCGGCGCACGCTGCCTTCGAGGACATAGCGCACGCCGAGTTCGCGGCCGACCTGCTTCGCGTCGACGGATTTTCCCTTGTAGGTGAATGCCGTGTTGCGGGCGATCACGAAGCTTCCGGAAATGCGTGACAGATCCGTGGTTAGGTCGTCGGTGATGCCGTCGGCGAAATACTCCTGCTCAGGATCGTTGGACAGGTTCGCGAAGGGCAGCACGACCATCGACAAGCGCGGCGCAACGATCGGCTGTGAGATTGAGGCGGCCGGCGATTTCACCGCAACCGGCAAACCGGCGACGGCTTCGGGGCGCAACGCATACACCCGCACCGGCCGGGCGATGTTCTTGACGCTCTGTTCCCCCATGTCCTCGAACTGGTAGGGCAGCTTGTCTCGGATCTGGTCCCGGACCACTCGTGAAATGGAGATGCCGCCCGGCGCCGCCAGTGCCTCCAGCCGCGCAGCAATGTTGACACCGTCGCCGTAAATGTCGCCCCCTCCGCGATCACATCGCCCAGATTGACCCCGATGCGGAACCTGATCCGGCGTTCTTCGGTCACCCCCGGCTCACGGTCGATCATTCCGCGCTGGACCTCGACCGCGCACCGGACCGCGTCGACCACGCTTGGAAATTCGGCGAGCAAACCGTCACCGGTGTTCTTTACGGTCCGGCCCCGGTGCTCAGCGATCTTCGGATCGACTACTTCGTTGAAATGCGCTCTGAGGCGTTCGTACGTACTCTCTTCGTCCGCACTCATGAGACGCGAGTAACCGGCCACATCAGTGGCAAGGATGGCGGCAAGGCGGCGCGTCGAGGCCATAGCTCGGGTAGGCCCCCTGGTCGAACATTCGATTTGTTTAACTATAGCACAAGCTCGCGCGTCATGACATGTGCGCCCAGCCGGTTGTCACAACACCGTCTGGACGCCACCGTTTTAAGCGTTCCACTCGCTAGGCCGTGCACCTCGGCAACCTTATCCCTAGATCCGGGCGATGAACCTTGATCTAACAGGTAAAGAAACCGCAGCCCTGCTTAGAGCGGTAGACGGCATCACCGACGGCGACAGTTATTTCCTCGCGACGCCCATCAAGACCGTGAGAGCTGTGATCTCATTTTGCACAGCCCGAGCTGTCCGCGCGAGCAAGCGCTGCATCGGCGTCTTTGCGTGTGAGCAGCAACCAATCGACTTTTCGGAACTGATGCTACAGCCTGCACACCTCGCCCAGCCTCGCGCCAGCCAAAAACGGGTAACGGGCCGGATCGAAGGTCTGCCAGGCAATTGCTGGACCGAAGGGCTCCTGCGGCAAGTCAGGCTGCGGAATGCCGGCGGCGAGATCGGCGAGCGAAACCGGGATGCCCGACGCGAGCGAGGCATTCGCCGCGATGCCTACCAGTGCTGACCAGGCGCCGGCACGTTCGTCAGCCACGTGGCCATAGCGATCATCCGAGCCGCCCCGGAACAGGTGCTCCAGCATTACCTTGTCGCCGCCGCTATGCAG
>Ga0306925_10007092_pt1 | contig 10495 bp, 7 predicted proteins | sample flu12Cox44000176_FD_203755 | JGI IMG/M metagenome (GOLD analysis project Ga0306925, IMG submission 203755) | Lab enrichment of tropical soil microbial communities from Luquillo Experimental Forest, Puerto Rico - flux8day.12C.oxic.44.000.176 (v2)... | ecosystem: Environmental > Terrestrial > Soil... | reverse complement strand
CCGACCCACGGGTCGCGAAAGTCGTATCCCTGCAGACCTGGGGCGACAAGCACCAGCTTTTCAAGCAAGCCCGGATAGGCGATCGTGAAATCTAAAGCGACTGCGTAATTCGACAAAACGACCAACGAAATTGGTTCGATCCTCAGAGCCTTCAGGAGGAGAACAAATCCTCATGATGGGCAAACGGCTCTGAAGTGGGCGTGGTTTCGCTCCATCCGGCACTCCGCATGTCATAGCGGATCGGGCGATAGTTTTTGGCAAAGTGCGCGAATTTAGTGTCCCATTGGCGCCGGTCGAGCAATCCGCCATGCTGAAAGACGACGGCCCTGCCCGCGCCGGCCATCTCGTAGGCCAGCCTGACACCGGGAATTGCAACGAAGGCGTTAGCCGAGGCGGAGTTTTTCCATCGTGGATCCTCCTTTGGGCGTGGAATTGCTGGCGGGTCAGGCGCTGATCTGCGAAGATCAACGCCTGTACGAATCGCCGTGAGGAGACGCACTCGGCCCAGTCGCGGTACATCGGCCCCAGGCGCCGGTAGAGAATGAGGAGCAGGACCAGGAGTCGGTATGGTGCATTGACGAAGAAGTGAAGATGTTGCGCACACCGCGATATGCCGTAGACTTTGCGGCCGGCGCGGGCGGCGGCGGCCGCAGCGTCCGGGGATACACTGGCCGGCTGCCCCTGCGTGGCGTCTGCCAATTGCAAGAGGTTCAGCAGACCAACTGTGTCAGGCGGAGAAAGACCCAAACCAGTGTGTGACCGGGATGGAACCTGGCAAGAAGGATCCTGTATGCCTCCAGGTCCGGGACGGTGCCTGCCAATCAGGATGCCACAGTGTCACGCCCTGCTGGAAAGTACGTAACCGGACCTGGCTGCGTTCCCCGATCGGGATGACGCACCGGTAAGACTCGACGGCAGCTAAGTCACCTTCGGCTCGGTCGAGCTCTCTTCGGAGCGGGGTTGCTCGAGCGGAAGAGAGCGCCGACGGTGACGCCCAGCAGCGCGCCGGCAAGCACGTCAATCGCGTAGTGGTAGCCATCATAGACCGCGCCCACGCACATCAACAGGACACAGATCAGCAGCCAGGGCGCGACGCGCGGGAAATAGCGAAAGCAAAATACCATCACCACGAAAGCCAGCATGACGTGCGAGCTGGGGAAGGCGTTGCCGCGAACTCCGGCACGTCCCTGAATCAGGCGGAAGCCCCCGGCGAAACGGGGACGCCGGCGCCATGCCCACAGCACTCCGGCGACAGCGGGATAAAGCGGGTAGAAGGAGAAGTACCCGAACTCGAGCAGTTCGGTGAACCAAAGAGCAGAATACCGTTGCAGCCATACTGCCGGCGGGACGGCAAACAGCCCCGCCTCGAAGGCGATGAGATGCGAGTTCTGCCATTCGCCGCGCAGCCCCAGCGAGAGGAACGAAACTGCTTCGAAAACGGTAATGAAAAAGAGCGCCGGCAGCCAGTCATGGGCGAATTCCCAGTACGCGCCGTCGTGCTGCTTACGGGCCAGAACGATGATGGCCGCAATGGCCAACGCGTTCCACGCCACATACCATGGCCAATGGGTGAAATGCTGCGCGCGCGCGCAGACCAGCACCGTCAGCGCGAGGTGCACCGCAACGTAAATACGGTCGGTGAGGTTCATCGGCGTGAGGTTGAGTGTAGCAAGGAGTAACTGGCACCTGGCAATGAGCGGCTAGTTGCTGAGTCGGAAGTCGCTTGATTTAAGCGAATTGCGCTTTGAAAGGGCACGGCTTCAGCCGTGGCGTAAGTGTGGTTTGAAATCATGGCCGTTAGCTTCGGAGGAGACACAAGTTCGGTTCCTCCGAGCCGCCATATTTCATCAACGCATTTCTGACTCAGGACACAAGCATCTGTCGCATGAATCGTGAGGTAGGTGAAGGAATTCGATTTGCCTCGGGGGCTAGAGCCGATCAGAAATGGTGTAACCGGACGCAACGAGAGGTGCCCCCGGCTGAAACAGGCTGTTGAAGAGATCAAAGCCAACCCACCGCCGCGGGCGGAGTGAAGTGGGCAAGGAACCCGAGTCCCGTGCCGCGGCGGGCCCGTAGGGTGGCGGAGGGACACCTCCGCGTCAAATCACGCGCAAACTGCGGGCAATGCCGCGCTTTCCGCTGCTCTACTCAGCCCAAGTGTTCTTCTAAGACATTGAAACTAACGGCTATACACAGATCTAATTGGCTCCGTTCAATTGGCATCCCGTGTGCATTTACTAAACGGTTGTTCTGCGCGCTGCACTTGTCCGATTGAAGTTCCGGAATGACGTCTAGGAGCTGATCCAGGATGGAAAAAGAAGCCAACCAGCCCGCCAAGGGCACAATTTGGAAGCCGATTCAAACCTGCACGATGGCTACAGTGTGCCTGTTGATCGGTGTTGTTGTGGGATATCTCGTGCGCAGTTCGGCGCCTCCCGAGCCCGCTGTCGCCAACGCACCGAATATTCAGCAGGCTGGCGATCCGCATGCTGCGATGGGGCAAAAGAAAATGCCCAGCTTGGACGAGATGAAGCAAATGGCCGACAAGCAAGCCGAACCCCTTCTTGGGAGGCTGAAAGACGATCCCAAGAATGCCGATCTCCTGAATCAGGTCGGAAGCCTTTATCGCGTTACGCACCAGTTCAAGACTGCCGCCGACTATTACCATAAGGCGCTGGATATCGATCCCAAGAATGTCGGAGCACGTACGGATCTGGCTTCCTGCATGTACTACACGGGCGACATTAACGGCGCGATCACGCAACTCCATGAGTCGTTGAAGTACGATCCCAACCACGCTGGCACACTCTTCAATTTGGGCCTAATCGAGTGGCAAGGAAAGAACGACTCAAAAGATGCTATCGCCACTTGGGAGAAGCTGCTGAAACTACATCCGGATTTCCCGCAAAAGGACGCAGTGCTGCACCTCATCGACTCCGCGAAGCAGGGCAAGCCGAAGATCACTGTCGCGGAAAAACAATAAGCGTCGCCGGGAATCCGCGATCATTACTCGGCTGGCCGCGGCTTTTGCCCGGTGCTGAGTTGGAAGAGCTGGAGGCGTCGGTTGCCTGAGTCGGCGACGTAGAGACGGTTTACGGAATCGATCCACAAGCCAGTAGGGCCGGCGAACTCGCCCACTCTTTTGCCGGGCTGGCCGAACCAGGCCGGCGGACGGCCATCCGGCTGAACACACGGATCACGGAATCCATTTCTATCATAAGGTCTTCTCGAGGGCTTGGATCGTAAATACGCTGTCAATTGTCGCGAAAACTCCCGCATTGGGAATAGTCGAGGTAGTTAGGACCAGACTGGGATGGCGGAGGCAACATGGTGGCTGGTGTCCCGCCAGTGCACCCAAGTCCTCGCGGCACGGCCCGTTGTGCAGCATCCAGCGATAGCCCGTGCAGTGTCGATTGCTGTGTTGCTTAACTGATGCTGCTCGGCGCCCAACTCTTTGCGCAACGCTTTCAAGTCAACGTGCAGAAAGTGCCCACCAGCTGTTGCGTTGCCGAGGATCCTTGGTAGCCGCCCTACTCAGACCGCAGCGCCTGCATCGGGTCCACCGAGGCGGCTCGCCGCGCGGGTATGTAACAGGCCAGCAGCGCGATGGCGCACAACAGAAGCGCGACCCCACCAAAGGTAAGCGGATCCGTAGCTTTCACCCCGAACAGTATGCTCGTCATCAGCCGGGCGAGTACGAGGGCCGCGGCTCCGCCTGCTGCAATGCCAATCAGCGTCAAACGCACACCCTCGCGCAGGAATGTCCGCAGCACGTCGCCGCGCTGGGCCCCCAGCGCCATACGAATTCCGATCTCCTGGGTGCGCTGTCCCACAATGTAGGACATAACACCATAGATGCCCACGCTGGCCAGAAGCAACGCGATGGCAGCGAAGCCAGAGAACAGAATCATGGTGAAACGCTGTCGCGCGATCGAGTCGGCCACGATGGTCTCCATCGGTTCCGGTTGAAACGCGACGGTATCGCCGTCGAATTGGTTGAGCTTTTTGCGGATTGCCGGGAAGGCTGAAGCCGGCGCAACTCCCGCGGCGGTGCGCAGGTAAACATGGCCGCCCTCAGCCATGAGGTTCATCAAACGGTCCGGCCGCTGCAGGAAAGATTCATAAACCTGGACGTGCATGGTCTCAATGGAGTCATCGGCCAGTCCCCACTGCCGTACGTGCCCTACAAGTCCTACGATCTCTTCGGGGCGCGACTCTCCCGTGACTGGCTCCACGGCATAGAGGTGTTTGCCGATCGGGTCTTTCCCCGCGAAGTAGTGCGCTGCGAAGTCTTCATCAATCACCACGACCGGCGAAGCATGTTCGTTGTCGATATCGGTCAGAAAGCGGCCGCGCAGCAAAGGCAACTGCATCACCTGTAAATATTCGGGCTCCACGACGTATTGCAACGTATACGGCAAGTCCGCCTGGTGTGGGGGTCTGGATTCTCCCTCCACAAAAAAGTTTTCCTCGGTATCGCCCCGCATGAGGTGCGCTCCCCACTCGAACGAGACGCTCTCGACCCCCGGTATCGAACGCAGCGTCTGGCTGAGCTCGCGGTAAGCAGCGCGAACGGTATCCGGACTCTTCTCTGACAGCGATGGCGGCATTGCGACCACGAACGACAGCACATTGTGGGCATTGAATCCGGGATCAAGGTTCCACAGATGCATCAAGGTGCGGACCATCAGCCCGGCCCCGACCAGCAGCACCAGCGCCAGCGCCATCTCGATCACGACGAAGGCCGACTGCGCGCGGCTTCTTGTCCCCGCAACCGAACGGCCGGTTTCGTTGAGCGTGGTGCTGACATGAGTGCGCGAGGTTTTAAGCGCGGGAACAAGGCCGAACACGATCCCCGCGAGACCGGATGCCAAAAGCGTAAACAGCAGCACGCGGCCATCGAGCCCGACGTTTTCGGCGCGCGGCAGCGCCTGCGGCAGAAGTGTGAGCGCCACGCGCGTGCCCCAATGCGCTAGCAGCAGTCCCAGGCCGCCGCCGATGAGTGCCAGCGCGACGCTCTCCGTCAGCAGTTGGCAAACCAGCCGCCCCTGCCCGGCGCCGAGTGCGATCCGCACCGCGAACTCGCGGCTGCGCGCGGTCGAACGCGCCAGCATCAGGTTGGCAACGTTTACACACGCGATCAGAAGCACAAAGCCCACTGCACCGAGCAGTACCAGTAACGCAGGACGCACCTCTCCGACCAGCACCTCTTTCATGGGGACGATTCTGGTCTTGATGTTGGCGTCCACGTCGGGGTAAGCGGCAGCAAGGCCGCGATTGACCTGCGCCATGTCCTGGGCGGCGTCGCTGAGGCTCACGCCCGGCTTAAGTCGCGCCAGCGCGTCCAGTCCCCACGCCGCGCTGCGATTGCGGAACTGCGGCTGGCCGAACTCCCCCACCGGGGTGTAAATCTCGGACTTTTCAAAGTTCCACATCTTCAATCGGAAGCTGGAGGGAATAATCCCGATCACCGTGCGCCCCTGTCCATCGAGGATGATGGTCTTGCCCAGCAGGTGCGGATCAGAACCGAACTTGCGCTTCCACAGTCCCTCCGAAATCATGACTGTTGGGTTGGCGCCCAGGCGATCTTCATCGCTACTGAACGTCCTGCCAAGCATGGGCTGCACTCCCAGAATCTCGAAGAATCCGGCCGACACCATCTGGCCGATCACGACTTCCGGTTCACCGTTGCTACGCAGCGTCACTCCGCCCATTTCCCGGTACGCCGCCATGCTGGAGAAGCTCTGGTTCTCGCGCTGCCAGTCGAGGAAGTTGAGATACGAGATGGAACCCGTGCGGAAGTTGGGCTTGTCATGGAAGAGAACGACAATGCGGTCCGGGTCCGGATAGGGCAGCGGGTTCAGCAGGACTGCGTTAACGACCGAAAAAATCGCAGTGTTGGCCCCGATGCCAACGGCCAATGTGATGACCGCGATCGCCGCGAAGCCGGGGTATTTCCTTAACTGTCGAGCCGCATATCGGAGGTCACCGAGAACAGTGCGCATCCACCACCTCAACTGTAGAGCCAGCAAATAAATGGTGGTGGTGCAATTGACGTTCCGCGGTGGCGACTGCCATAACCCTAGTATTTCTGCCTTTTGCGGTGGATCGCGGGGCCGTCGGTTAACCCGTCGTGTCCGCTGCCGGACGCTCCCCGTTCATCAGCGAACAAATGACGCAGGGCGGCCTGGAAGTGATGCTACGGCAAGAAGATCCCGCTAAGTTCACTGATAGAACTCACGGCCTCGGCGGCGAAGCTGAAGGTGCCGGATTCCCGCATTTCGCGTGCAGCGCGAAGAAATGCACCCAGTGCCGCCCGGCAGAGGGCGCTGCCAACGCTGACGCGTTTCACTCCGAGAGCTGACAATTCAGCGAGGCTCAGTCGAACGTCCTGCAATCCCATTAATACGTTTACCGGCCGCTCCACCGAGCTGACAACGGCGGCAATGTCATCCTTAGTGGTCAGACCCGGCGCATACAATACATCCGCTCCGGCTTCTTGATAAGCCTGCAGCCGCCTAATGGTGTCGTGAAGATCCGGCCGGCCGTGCAGGTAATTCTCTGCGCGTGCTGTAAGGGTGAAGGGATAAGGAAGCTCACATGCCGCTACTACCGCGGCGCGCACTCGCTCGGCGGCGAGCTCGGTTTCGTAAATTGGAGAATCCGCCCGTCCAGTTGCATCTTCAATCGAGCCGCCGACAACTCCCGCTGCTGCCGCCAGGCGGATCGTCTCGGCAGCTGCTTCAGGCGCGTCACCAAAGCCGTTCTCAAGGTCAGCGCTTACCGGCAAGTCTGTGGCAGTGGCGATCGCCCGTGCACCGGCGAGAGCCTGCTCGCGAGTCAGCGCACCATCCTTATAGCCGAGCGTGAAAGCATAGCCCGCACTAGTGGTAGCGAGGGCTTGAAATCCAAGGTGCGCCAGCAGGCGCGCGGTCCCGACGTCAAAAGGATTGGGAAGGATGAATGCGCCATGGCGCTCGTGCAGGGCTCGAAAGCGGCGCCCCCTTTCAGCTTGCGTGACGATCAAAGAGCTGGGCGTCATCGGTTGTCCTCCATGCGCCTAGCTTAGCTCTGATTCGGCCGCCGGGAAAACTTAGGGTGGGTGATTATCCGCCTGCCCCCAGAAAATCGGCTCGCTAATCCTGCTTCATGATCAGCTTTTTCAGCACCACACGGTCCGGATTCAGCAGCTCCGCGATCCGAGCGTTGTTGACGCTTGCCACGATGATGAGTTGTGCCTCAGTATCAACCTTGCCGAAGATGCCCAACCGCTTCATCTTCTGCGCCTGGTGCTGATTGTCTTCCGTCGGACTCAGGTAGTGCACCAATCCCGCCTTGTAGCGATGCAGCAGGAACAGGTGCGCCAGCGTCATCAGCCGCTTCTTCTGCAACGACGGATCATAGGTGTTCATATCGCGAATCGACAGCAGCTTGTGGCCATGCCGGTACTGAACATCGGCAAAGATAAGGTTGGCGGCTCTGTCCTTCCCATCTCTCCAGATACTCAACTCCAGGAAGTCCGAGCCCGCCGCTACCGGACGCAACTGCGCGCGGAACTGCGGTGCCAGGTTGTTGTGCTGGGCCCAGATCTGCAACCACTCTTCCAGCAGCTTCGGCGGAATTTCCGTCTGCACCAGGTGCTGGTGCTGCGTTGAACCTTTTCCCATAGCCTTCGTGGTCGCTGTGCGTCCGGAAGCCGCCATTAACGCCGCATCCAGGCGCGGACCGCCGACCAATGTCTGCGGCGTTCGATACGGCGATTCCAGCAGCCGGAGCTTGCGCTGCAGCCGTGCCAGCGAAAGCATTCCGTCCTGCATCAGTGCCGTGGCGAACTCCTCGGCCGCGAGGCCGTCGATCTGGTGTCCGCCATAAGTAATGAAGTTGAAGACGAAGCCCAGCTTGCCCAGCTCTTCGGGGAAGTGCTTCATCTGTTCGTCGGTCATGCCCGTCGTGTCCCAGCTGAACGACGGCGACAAGTTGTACGCCAGCATTTTGTCGGGGAACTCCGCATGGATCGCGTCGGCAAACTCCTTCGCATCGTGCAGATTCGCGGTCGCCGTTTCCATCCACAGAATGTCAGCGAACGGAGCGGCTGCCAGCGACTTAGCGACGGCATACTCCAGACCGCTCTGCACCTGGTAATAGCCCTCAGGAGTCTTGGCCAGTTCGGCATCCCACTCCACGTCGATCCCCATGGACCGGGCTTTCTCGCGGGCGGCATACCACGACGCCCGTTTCGAGAGGGCCAGCCATTGCTCCGCATTCAGTTCGAACGACTCGCCTTGGCCCATGCGGAAGGCAATCGCCTCGCCCACGGTTTGCCGATAGGTCTTCAGATCCGCCGCCGCCTGCCACGCATCCAGGCAGCGCGAGATGACCTTATCAAGCACGCCTTCTGTGAACCCATCCTTCTTGAATGCTGTTGCCGCGTCGACAATGACCGGCACCAATCCGGTCTGTTGCAGCCATACGCTGGCCGCGGCGTACTGCGCCTCCGACATGGCGAACATCAGGTGGCCCCTGACCTCATCGATGCCAGCTTCGTAGTACTTACGATGGATGGCCAGGAATACCGATTTGTAGCTCGGGACGTCGAGGTTGGTCGCGCCCAGGATGAACGGCTGATCGCGCTCGTCGGCGCAGCCCTCCAACAGGTTCGCAGCCTCAGCGTCGGTGCGGGCCACGACGATGCCTGGAACGCCCATCACATCAAGCTGGAAGCGCGCCGCGTTGAGCCGCTGCACCTGCTCGTTCTCCGACACCAGCACCTTGCCGCCCTGGTGCCCGCACTTCTTCACACCCGGCTTCTGGTCTTCGATGTGGTAGCCGGGAACGCCGGCTTCCACAAAGCGGCGAATCAGGTTGCGCACGTGCGCGTCGCCGCCGTGGCCGGTATCGGCGTCAGCGATGATGAAAGGCCGGTAATCGAATTCAGGAGCAGCGGCCCGTTGTTCGGCGGTCATACGAGAGCGGGCAAAATGCTGGTTTCGGTCAGCCGTCAGCAAGGTGCGCACGATTGTCGCCGCCTCATCGGGAACCTGGCTGAGCGGGTAGCTGGCGAGGTCGGCGCCCGGGTCTTCGGTGATGCTTCCCTTAGCCGATGTTGCCCAGCCGCCGAGGTAGATCCCCTCGATACCGAGGCGCTTGATGGTCGCGGCCTGCCCGGGCGAATACGGCCCGAAGGTCGTGATCGACTTGCCGGCCGCGAACAGCTCGCGCAGCCGGGCGTAAAAGGCTTCGGCGGCCGCGCGCGCAACCGGATAGTCGACCGTGATGGTGCCGCGTTGCTCAACCACCTGACGGGGTGAATAAAGACGGACGATTCCTTTGAAACGCGGGCTGGCAAAGTATTCGCTGACCTCGCGCACTCGCTCGTCGAACGTGCTCATAACGGCTTCAAGCGTGCTCATTACGGTCTCCTGCGGCAGTAGGCTGGACGCGCAGCGCAAAGCGCCGCGGCCGTTTCGCCGTCTCCGGAACGTGGTTCGGATAGGAACTTTGGCAGCGGAGAACGGCGGACGCCAGCGTCGAATGAATGTTACTCCTATGCAACCCCATGTGAACGCAATCCGGGAGCCAGTGCCGTGAGCGGGGTCACGCGGGGGTGTGACCGGGGACTGAGACCAAAGACGGTCGCGTAAGAGGAACGCCTGATTTGGCCATCACGACAGAAGAGCGATCGATCAGCAAGCACCTGGTAGTTAATTTGGTTATAAGCCACGGCCTTACGAAATCGTCCGGAGTCGACATTCGAAACCTCGAATGTGTGCAACCCGGTGTCGTTATCTATCGTCCCAATGCGGTTTCGGCCAGGACTTAGGATTCCCATTCTCGTCTACCACTAATGATCGGGATCCCGGCGGCAACACCTGTAGCGACTTTAAGAATTCGATCAGGTCGTTCTGTTGATCTACCTGCAAGGCGTCGAAGGCTTTCCGTTGCGCAAGTGCCTCGCCATTGTGGGCTTCGATCGCTTCCCTCGCAGTGGTAAATTTTCCATGATGCATGAAAGCTCCACCCTGGTTGTAGAACCCCCACAGCTTGCGAGTGATGAACTTGCAGTTTGCAGCAAAAACCCCGGGGAACCTGCCGGTTGGTTCTGATCCAGAGGCTCGCAGTTCGGATCGCCCGGCCCCGTCGTGATGTCGTGACTTTTAGATCGGTATAGGCGGGCACGATCACGACTCCGCCATGAGCAGGCGCGGTAGCGCATCATTTGTCAGGTGCACCGCGAGTGCCGGAGCACTGACTGGATAGTACGCGGTCCCTAATTGCAAGTCCGAAACGTTCTTCCGCCTGCATGCCATGATGATGGTTGAACGCATTCCTAATGAACTGTCTCAGCGAGACGATATTGGATGCCTGGTGGAAAGGCCGGATGATCAGGCTCGGAGGAGCGGTTCCCGTGTTTGTGCGGCTGGGCGCCACCAAGCCCTCCACTTCAGACACGTTTCCAGGTGCCGTCCAGGTTGTGGTCAGGATGCCGAGAGAAATC
>Ga0306925_10007089_pt1 | contig 10496 bp, 9 predicted proteins | sample flu12Cox44000176_FD_203755 | JGI IMG/M metagenome (GOLD analysis project Ga0306925, IMG submission 203755) | Lab enrichment of tropical soil microbial communities from Luquillo Experimental Forest, Puerto Rico - flux8day.12C.oxic.44.000.176 (v2)... | ecosystem: Environmental > Terrestrial > Soil... | reverse complement strand
GAGTCGTCAACGAGTTGAAGCGCACTTTAAGATCGGTTACCTCTTTCTCCTTTTCAACTCTCGAACGGTCTTTCTCTAGCGCGATGCGAATCGCATCCAGCAGATCCTGGTCGCGGAAGGGTTTGGTGAGGAATTCAATAGCCCCAGCCTTCATCGCCTGGACGCTCATTGGAATATCGCCGTGACCGGTAATGAAGATTATCGGCATGCGGCAGTTTCTCGCAACAAGCTGGCGCTGAAAATCGAGGCCGCTTAGCCCGCGTAGCCTGACATCCAATACAAGGCAGCTGGGCCCGTCTGGGAGCTTTTGCCGCAAGAGAGCTTCAGCCGAGTCGAAGTCCTCAACCTGCAGACCGACGCTACTGACTAAAAACTTCAGCGAAGAACGTACCGACGGATCATCATCAACAACAAAGACAACGGGACCGTCAGTCATGAGCGACTCCGCGATGGTGCTCGCAATCCTAAGGAAAACGCCGCGCCGTGAGGGAAATTCGGCGTTGCCCGCAGCCTTCCATCACTGGGCCCTTAATAAAAGAGCGGCCCAAACCGGTCACCCTAGTATAGCCCAGCATGTTCTTCTCATAAGCCAAGGCTGTGCGACTTCGGCCCTCCCAACAACAGCGTGACCAGCCTCCTGTTGACAGTTTTCATGGTCGCCGGACCGCATGACCATCAGTGACGGACCTTCGTCAGAAGGAAGGTGGCGCACATGTGTCACGCCGTGACGAGCAAGGAGATGAGCAATCACTCGTGCACTGTAGGGCATTCGACTGTCCTCGTAGGGCCGGAGGCTGCCGGACGACTTATGCGAAGCTTGCGCATCCTGTAGACCAAGGACGTTCGCTTCATCCGAAGCCGTTCGGCGGCACCATTTCCGCCGCCGACCACCCAATTGCTCGCTTCCAGTGCTCGAAGAATATGATCTCGTTCTACTTCAGCGAGACCGTTAATTGGCATATTGAGTTGGGTCTGTGAGCTGGACGGCTCCAGTTCCAATATGGGCGCTCGCAATACCAGGTGAGGAGAAAGAATTACTGCTCGCTCGATAAAGTTCTGCAGTTCCCGAACGTTTCCGAGCCAGTGGTATCGCACCAGTGCTTCCATTGTCTCCGGAGGGATTTCTTCGATTTTTTTGCTCATTCGTTGCGCGTACAGCCTGGTGAAATGCCAGACAAGTTTCGGAATATCCTGTGTCCGTTGACGTAGAGCCGGAACCTGAATTGGAAACACCTTCAGCCGATAATAAAGGTCCTCGCGAAACATGCCCTGCCTTACCATCAAAGCCAGGTCGCGATGCGTGGCTGCGATCAGGCGCACGTCAACCTTGTGCGTCCGGTTGCTGCCGAGCCTCTCGAATTCCTGTTCTTGCAGGACGCGCAGCAGTTTTGGCTGAAGTTCCAGCGGGATGTCGCCGACTTCATCCAGAAAAAGCGTACCTTTGTCGGCAAGTTCGAAGCGTCCGGTTTTCTGGGCGATAGCGCCCGTAAACGCTCCTTTTTCGTGGCCAAACAACTCACTTTCTAGAAGCCCAAGAGGGATCGCGGCGCAATTCAGTTTTACAAAAGTCCGTTCTCGCCGACAGCTTAGACGATGGATTGCGCGGGCAACGAGTTCCTTTCCGGTTCCTGTCTCGCCCAGTATCAGCACGCTGGAATCTGTAGGCGCAACCACCGACGCCAAGCTTAGTAGGGTCTTCAGCGCGGGGCTCTCTCCGACGATTTCCCCAAATTCCGTCCGAATCTTCTCTTCCAAATTGCCCAAGAAACCGGATGACTGTGATTGTGTCGATGAGGGGCACTCTCTCGAATGCAATTCGTTAGACGCATCAAGCAGGTTCGTCGTTGTGAAATCCAAATGAACGGCCTGAGCCATTTGGGATCACTTCGCCTCTCAACGCTGTTGTTGAGGCTCCTTCTTGCGAGCACTTTCAAATCGTACTAATTGTTTTAGAAAAGAAGGTTTTGCGCATCATGCAATCGATCAGGCGAGGACCTGTATTTTTCTATAGGTCCGTTGCCATGCGCAGAGCAGGTCTATCAACCTAAGAAGAATAGCTCGGAGTAAATTCGCACATAGTTAACAACATCGGTATCAAATATGGAGCAGGCCACGACGCAAGGCAATGGTCACCGCATGAGTCCGATCATTGGCTTGAAGCTTGTCAACGATATTCTTGATGTGGAAGTTTACGGTCGTCTCGGAAATAGAGAGCTTATCGGCAATCTGCTTGTTGCGATTTCCGTCGCGGATCAGTTCGAGAACTTCTAGTTCACGCGGAGTAAGATCTTCCTGGCCCAGGTGCTCTGCTACGTAACCAGCAACATCAGAAGGAATCCGCCGTCGCCCTGCAGCGACCTCGCGGATGATCTGCAACAATTCATTCTTGGGAGTGCTCTTAAGCACATACGCCGACGCTCCTGCGCGCAAAGCTCGTTGAATCTCTATATCACCGCTCGAAGTCGTTAGCATGATGACTTTGGCCTGTGGGAATTGATTGCGTATGGCTATAAGTGCTTCGGTTCCACTCGCTCCCGGCAGTCTCAGATCCATCAATACTAGATCCGGCCGTACCTCACGATACTGCCGCACTGCTTCATCAGCGGTCGATGTCTCTGCCACGACAACCATATCTGCCTGAGACGCAAGGATCAGACTCAGTCCCTCGCGAAAAACAGGATGGTCCTCGACGGTCATGATTCTTATTTGTTTAGTTGCAGTCATTTTGCCTGCCCAGTCATTTTGCGCACCATTAACGCATTCGCTCGAAGTCACACTTCAGAGCGTCGCGTTCTTCTCAGCCAAGACAGCAGTTTCGACCACACGCCTGCCTCCTGCCCAAATGCCTCCTTGCCCCTTATCTTCAACTCAATGGTGGTGCCGAGAGTCGGTGCAGTGATGAGTTGGAATTGCCCATGAATGCGCGCCGCTCGCTCGCGCATGCTCTGCAAGCCAAAGTGACCATCTCTGCCTCTCGCTGCCGTTGTCGAATCCATTCCGCGGCCGTTATCGCGGACGATCAGCTTAAAGTCCTCGGAATACGTCAACTGCACTTCGATGCGGGTAGCACGCGAATGCATAAATGCGTTGTGTATGGCTTCGTATCCAACCCGGCAAATCTCATCGGTGATGAGCGGATCCACCTCGACAGGCGTGCCGCTGACGGTCAAAAATACTTCCGAACCGCCGTTTGGTTCACCCTCGTCCAGCGCGGATTGCAATCGCGCGGACAACTCGCGATTGTCGAAGGCGCTGGCGTGCAGCGTGTTGAGAGCAGCCCGTCCCTCGCGCATGGCCCGGTCAATCCACCCGGAAAGCTTTTCAAGCGAGCGGCTCGTATATTCCACGTCAGAGCGATGTTCGAGCGCATCATCGGCAACCAGTTTGCTGCCCTGCAGCGTCTGCAAAAGCGTATCGTGCAAGTCGCGCGCCAGACGCGTGCGCTCGCTGACACGTTCTTCCAGACGAAGTTCAACGATACGTCGTGTTATGGCCCAGCCAAAGAAGGCGGCGATGAAAAACGTTGAGATTGCCGTTATCGGCACGATAAGAAGAATCTGCCGCTGCACGCTTCCCATTTTCAAGACGGCCTGCGTAAGTTCGCCGTTGGCTTGTTGTTGAATGCTGGCGACCAATACTGAAGTTTCAGTTTCGATTGGTTTTAGTTCATGGTCCAGCCGGCGTTGCACAGTTTCCCAGTCGCCTAATTTTGCTAAGTCGTTAATGGCTTCGAGTTGTGACGGCAAACTGACTTCGATCGTTTCCAGGGTTGGCAAGAAAGCCCGATCTACTTGGGTTCCGGGCGGCTGGTTGGTGACGGCCGTCCTCGTTTGTTGAGCCTGTTCATCGAGGACTCGGCGCAATTGCTCGGCTTCAGTGGTCAGATGGTGTGCATCGCGGGACCGTGCAAGGTCATCCAGCCGTTGGTGGAATGAGAGAAGGCCTACTTGAAGCTGCAGAACTGCAATCAGTTGTTGATTCGCGCCGATGAGACGATCGGTTTGGATGCGAGCCATCTGAAACTGCCAGATGACGAGGCCGTTTCCCGTCAGAATCAAAGCGATTAATAGGGCGAAAGCGAGCGTCAGCCGAGGACCAATATTAAAATAATCTGATGACTTCATTCAAGCCCGCTTCCTGAGGAGCTTCCCCCAGCGGCAGTTCTTTCCGCCCCATGATAACGCTTGCCCGACGAAACATAATGCTAAGGGTAATCTACTTCCACGTCTTGGGCGGGCCGGTCTTGAAGCCGGTTATGGCGACCAGTTGTTTCTCCAGTGCAGCGGCAGCCACGGGCGCACTCCTTTCGCCAGTCAACACCGAATGCACTGCCTGGATGTAAGCCTCGGTCACGTGTTCATAGGTATGACCGGTGACGTTCGAAGGCCGGCTAACCACACGACTAGTTTGTGGACTCAGTTGAGGCGAGGGGGCGTAGGCCAGCAGTACCTGTGGTAGGTTGTAGAGTTGGGGTTCGGCGGCCGGCTCGGGGTGCGACGGGTCCGCTTTTGATCGCAGATCCCTGGCAATAAGAAAACGGATGAGGGCGACTGCTTCTCGAGGATGAGCCGAAGATCGGGAAACAGCCAAACCATAGCCTCCCAAGGTACCCACTCGCCCTCCGCGGCCTCCAGGCATACTCGTAAAACCGGTCCTGTCCCGTACAGGCGATTCGCTGGGCTGAATCAAACTGTAACCCCACTCCCAACTGCGCCTAAAAGCAGCGTTGCCCGCGTTCCAAACGCTCAACGAATCCGTTCCCCGGTAGGCCACAACAGCAGGCGGCGATATCCAGCCGATCCAGTGCTTGGCCCGTTGCCATGCCCGAACCGCTGCCGGATTGTTTACGCTAATTGTTTCATCATCTTCGATGATGCGGCCTCCTCCTTCGGCGACTTGCCATTCCAAGGCATTGCACGTCAAGCCCTCCGCGGCCGCACCTTGCCAGACGTAGCCCCAAAAATCCTCTCTGCCCTTGGCCCGTTCACCCGCTTGAATCCGGGCGGCCATGCTTTCCAGTTCATCCCATGTCTCCGGAGGATGGCTATACCCGTACTGCCGGAGTAGATCGGTTCGATACGCGAGAACGCCGACGCGAGGCTGGTAGGGCACAGCCACCACCTTGCCATGCACTGTGTAGCTGAAGACCAATTGGGGGTCCTGTGACGAAAGTTCGGTGGCGAAATCTGACCGCAGATCAATCAGATAGTCTGCGAGAATTTCCGGCCAGATGACATCAATGCCCAAAACATCCGGACTGGGCCCCCCCCTCTGTAACACCCTACGCAGCAGGTCCAGTTGGGCCTGAGGGTCGAGCGAAGAAAACAAGGTTTCGGGAACCGGTGGGTGCTGGATGGCAACTCCAGTTTCCCTGGTGAACTCCCGAAATTCGCGCTCTGTTGTGGGCAATTCTTCCGACTGCAACCACCACGCACGCAGAAAGGTTACAGTTACGGGTGCCGGGGCGGGCTTGCGACAGCCGGAGACAATGCAAAAGAGCAGGACACCGATGAAGGGCAACGTATTCTGCAATAGACGATGCGCTGACCAGCGGATGTTCATGAAGATGTTCCTGGAATGATCGCGATTTTCGGGTAAGTTCTCCAGCAAAACTCACTTCCTTTTTCCCGCACCCAGAAGACCAGCAAGTGGAACGCGATTACTTCCCTGCACATTTTTATTTCAGCTGTCTTGAGATCCTCAAAATCCTGACAACTACCTCGATACAGAACAAACACGCCCAAACGAAAGTTTGGCAGGTGAGCATTCGCTCCACGATGACACTAATCATTGTAAATCAGCCATGAAACCGAGGAATCTACAGGAAGCCGCCTATAGAAAACTGCAGTGCGCTCGTCTTTATGCTGACGTGCGGATTTATCCGCGGTTTGCTTCACCCTACAGCAATCCCACTCGGAACTCGATTGGATGGAGCGCCACCACCCGCTGACCACAATTGTTGTGCCGAAAGCCTGTCAGTGGCAAGTATCCGTCGCAAATCCGTCGGATTGATTTCGAGATCTGCCGTACACCTTTCGTGAAGAACTTCCAGCAATTGAGTAATTTGCATCGAGCATTCGTTGTACGCGTGAGAGATCTCTTTTTGGCATTTTGACTGCATCTATGGACGATGCGCTCAGCGCGCTCGCGCTTTTCGGTGGCTTTGATGCACAGTTCCCTTGCCGCATTCCGCGCGCGAGCTCGAGTTCGTTTCAGAGATGAAGTTGCGTGTCCCGTCCGCCGGCGAGGATGCTGTTGCCCACCACGTGGCCAAAAGAAAGCGGAGGAATTGCACAAGACGGAGAGACTTCGAAAGAACCGAGGTGTGAAAATAAATGGGAACGCAAAACTTCATCGCTCCGGACTTGGATTACATAAAAGGAACACACTTCGCCGGTCGCGAGGATTGGACTGGACTAAGTGTGAACGCGTCGGGAGTTGGAGAGTTCGAAGGGCTTGTAGGCAACAGCCAGACACTCCTGGATGCTCTGGATCTGGTGCGCGCAGTCGCAGCCACCGATTCTACCGTGCTGGTTCTTGGTGAGACGGGTACAGGCAAGGAATTGATCGCCAGAGCCCTTCACAATAACAGCCGCCGTCGCGAGCGCCCCTTCATGAAATTGAATTGCTCAGCCATCCCCTCTGAACTTCTGGAGAGCGAATTGTTCGGGCACGAAAAGGGCGCTTTCACAGGGGCACTCACACAAAAAATTGGCCGTTTCGAGATGGCTGACACAGGAACGCTGTTCCTCGACGAAATCGGGGATATGCCTGTGGCCTTGCAGCCCAAGCTCTTACGCGTGCTGCAAGAACAGGAATTCGAGCGCCTGGGAAGTTGCCGGACGCACCGCATCAGCGTCCGCCTGATTGCAGCAACAAATCGCAATCTGGACGAGATGGTGGGCCGCAATGAATTCCGCAGCGACCTCTACTATCGTCTGAACGTTTTTCCGATCGTTGTGCCGCCACTCCGGGAACGTCGCGACGACATCGCACTCTTGGTTGCGCATTTTGTAGAGAATTGTGCCGGCCGCATGAGCAAGCGGATTGAACATATTCCGCAGGAAACATTGGACGCCCTGATTTCCTATTCCTGGCCGGGCAATGTGCGCGAACTTCAGAACCTGGTCGAGCGAGCCGCAATCCTGTGTCAGAACGGAGTTCTGCCAAATCCTTTGCCTACGGTCGACGCAAAGCGGCCGTCCGCGAATCCGCCGGTCTCGAATCCGCTAGATTCAAGCGCCATACCCGGCACGTTCACCGATTCCCAGCGGGCGATCATTTTGCAGGCCTTGCACCGAGCGGGATGGATCATCGGAGGTCCCCATGGCGCCGCCGCCCGATTGGGACTGAAACGGACCACATTGCTTTCCAAGATGAAGAAACTCGGCATCTCACGACCATCGACTTTTGACGGAGCGGCTGTGAATTCGAATTGTGAGGCCTTGAAGTGCTGACGAGCGCCACGCTGAAAACAGCAATCGTTACTGGTGCCTCGCAAGGGATCGGAGCGGGACTCGTCGAAGCGTTCCTGAAACGAGGTTACTGCCTAGTCGCAAACTCCCGAAACATTACTAATAGAAATCCATTCGGGGAATCCGCGAATCTCACGCTGGTCGATGGAGACATCGGTGACGCAAAAACGGCCGCAAAGATTGTGGATACGGCCGTATCCCGATTTGGCCGCATCGATGTGCTGATGAACAATGCGGGCATTTTCATCCCCAAGTCCTTTCCTGAGTACACGACCGAGGATTTCAACGCTTTGGTCTCCACGACGCTTGCAGGCTTTCTCTACGTGTCACAGCTCGTCATAAAGCAAATGTTGGTGCAGCGATCGGGCAGCATCGTTAACGTGTCAACTACGCTGGTCGACCAGCCGATCGCGGGTGTAGGGGCAGCCGTGCAAATCATGGTGAAGGGCGCCTTGAACGCTGTGACACGCGCCCTCGCCATTGAATACGCGAAGGACGGCATTCGTGTAAACACGGTTGCGCTGGGCATCATCAAAACTCCGATGCATAAACCCAAGGCTTACGAATTTCTCCAAGGGCTGCATCCTATCGGCAGGATGGGTGAAATCAAGGAAGTCGTAGATGCCGTTTTGTTCTTAACGGACGCCACGTTTACCACCGGTGAAATCTTGCACGTGGATGGCGGTACGCACGCGGGCAAATGGTAACGGTGGTCCGTTCCGGATTGCCGAGTAAGCAGGGGCTAGCGCGAAAGGTCGGTTCACCCATCAGGACTTAGTTGGGGAGTCCCTGCCTGCCTAATTGCGAGCCGACAAAATTTGGTACTCCCGGTAGGTCGGCCACTCTTCTTAAAATCTGCCGGCGGAAATTTATGGAATTCTTACGAACCCCTGAGGACTTCCCAGGGGCCATACGGCTATCGTTTTTTTGAGTGCGGCTAGTTCTTCGCTGATTGAAGGCAGCGACTGAATCCGCCGCCCTCGCCCATGGCCCTGCCCTTCCGGCATAACGCTCGGTCTTCTTGAATGTGGTTTCATGCCTTACGCCCTAGTTCACTTCATTCGCGAGAGCCATCGCCCGCCCTTCATTCCGCCCGCAATTGGAGACGATCTTGCTCAGTACTACGACAGGAAACGTTTTAGGGTTGTGAGGTCGAGAACAGAATCTAGGAGAGAACAGTGATGGCGCTCAGAATGAAGCGAAAAATGCTTTGGGTTTCTCTGACCGCAGCCTTGTGCACCAGCGCGACTCCTGGTCTGGTGACTGCTAACGACGGCACGAATGGCCCTCCGCCGAAAGATACCAAGCCTGACGCGCCGCAGGCGCTTACGGAGCGGGAGCGTTGGCTGCTCGACCGTATCGAGCAACTCGAGAAGCGCGTTGCACAGCTTGAATCCCAAAGCAACTCGTCTGCGGCCATGACCGATCGCTCAAAAAAGGCGGACAAGGGTTCGGGTTCAGGTGGAATGGTCGCGGCCTCGCCTTCCGAAGCGCTCGCAGACTTGGCATTGGTTTCCAACAATCCGGCGGCTCCATTGATTACGGGGCAAGCTATGGAAAAGGGCAAGACAGGAGCAGCAAATCCATCTGCTTCGGAGCCTTTTGCCTTTGCTGATTTCACCTTGCTGAACGGCAACTCGCGAACTAAAGACACACCATATGCCACAACTTTCTTTACGCCAGAGGTCAGGGCCGACGTGGATTACAACTACAGCTTTAATCATCCAAAAGACGACACGATTGGCGGGTCGAGTGAAGTGTTCCGGCACGGCGAAGTACAGGTGACGCAGCTTGGTGTAGGTGGCGACTTTCACTACGGCAACGTGCGCGGTCGGTAAATGACGCAGTTCGGTATGTATTCTTCGTGCCTCCTCTGGGTAGGTGGAAGTGGCCGTCAGGATCGTCGGAAGGATGTAATCTCATTTCCGATCTCCGGTGGGGCCAAAGCGCTCCGTCCTGATGTTGTCGCGCTTGATTCCGGTGGCAGCGAGGAGATCTGCGATAGCTTCCACGAATGACGTAGGACCGCAAACATAGCAAGTTGGAACAAGGTCTGCGGGCCAGACCGTGCTTGCGATCAACGTGGCATCGATGCGGCCTGGCGGGCGCGCCCAATCCTTCGGAACTGCTCGTGTGTACGCGTAGGTTATGACAACGGAATCGCCTCGTTCCGAGAGCGAACGCAATTCATCGTGATAAAAAACGGCGCCCGGGTCCCGCACTGAGTACAAGAGTCTAAACGGTGCTGAGCTGCCCACCGAGACTCGCGCCCGAATCATAGCCATCAGGGGGACGATGCCAGAACCTCCTGCAATCAGTTGAATCGGTTCCGTCTGTTGACTGCGCCACACAAACCACCCGCCAATTGGACCGCGCAATTCCAGACGATCGCCGAGCATGACTTCTTGCGTGAGATATGGCGATACTTCACCGTTTGGCAGTCTTTCGACGGTTACCTGAACGCGCCCCTCGGAGTTCGGCGCAGAGGCTAAGGAATAGGATCTGACTGCAGAGTAGCCATCCGAGGCCGTCAAGCGCACGTCAACGCGCTGGCCCGCGAGATGACCGGGCCAATCCGGAACCTCAAGCGTGATTGTCCGCGCCGTAGCAGTTTCGTCATGAAGATCAACCACCGTGCCGACGCGCCACATTACTCGTCGCCCGAATAGCGCTGTTCCCGCCAAGGGTCCCCATAATTGTGGTAGCCGAGGCTCTCCCAAAACCCAGGTTCGTCATCGTGCATTAGTGTTATGCCGCGCACCCACTTGGCGCTCTTCCACAGATAAAGATGGGGGACAAGAAGTCGGGCAGGACCACCGTGCTCGGGTGCAAGGTCTTCGTCGTCAAATCGGAACGCGATCCACGCTTGCCTGTTCAAGAGGTCGTCCAAAGGCAGATTCGTCGTGTAGTCACCGTACGAATGCACGAGAGCGTACTCGGCGTCTGTTTTCACATCTGCAAACATCGTATCCAGGGATGCTCCTTCCCAAAATGTGCCGAGTTTCGACCATCGAGTAACGC
>Ga0306925_10007081_pt1 | contig 10501 bp, 12 predicted proteins | sample flu12Cox44000176_FD_203755 | JGI IMG/M metagenome (GOLD analysis project Ga0306925, IMG submission 203755) | Lab enrichment of tropical soil microbial communities from Luquillo Experimental Forest, Puerto Rico - flux8day.12C.oxic.44.000.176 (v2)... | ecosystem: Environmental > Terrestrial >... | reverse complement strand
CTCACGCAGAGTTGGCTGTACGGGTTTATGAGGGTGTCGGGCACGAGTCCTACCAGGCGAGCGTTCCCCCGAGGAAGGGGCCGTTGAAGTCGAGCGAGTCGAATCCCATCCCGGGGCTGAAGTGGTAGGTGATGTGGCGCCAGCCGCCGAACAGGTCGACACCGTGGCCGCTGCGGATGCCAGCCAGGCCCTGCCACCTCACCGCGGAGTCCGCTGCCCCCACATCGGCGTACACAAAGCCGAGCCAATTCTTGCCCAGAGTCAGCCGGAGCTTCGCGCGGACGAAGGCGTCTGAGTTCCTCAGTGGGACTTCGGGCTCGCCTTGGGTAGCGCGCTCAGTCGGGAGTGCAAGGTCGCCGGAGGCATGATGAAGCCCGGCGAGGACTGCCGGGGTCGCCGCCCCACTGTCGAAGTAGATGTGCACGCGGTCAGCAGCAGCACGGCGAATATCATTGAAGTCGACGGTCCGCTGCGCGAGTGCAGCAGCTGTGCCGCGAGCCTCGCGGAAATAGCCGTACAGCAGAGTGCCGGCTGGCGAGGCGTCCGCGGAATCGGCACCGGCTGCTTGCGTGTTGTGAGCACCGGCGTACAGGAGCATGCCAAGGGCCGCTGCAGACACGCGGCCCGTTTTCACAGCAGGAGTGGATTTGGGAGTCAGCATTCAGATCCCGGTTGCCGTGTGCCCCGCGATGCACAGTGTCGAGACCGGTCGACCGGGCAGCAAACTCAAGGTCTGAAGAACACATCAGAAAAACTGAACCTCAGCGCGGAGGTCGCGGATCCGCGGCAACCGGCTTCGAACACCTGCATAGCGATGCGCGCGGCACAAAGCTGGTGACGATGAACTGTCGGAGTGAAGCGAGCGACTGCTCTACAGGAGACTGCGTCGTGACTTTGAGCGGCCGCTTCTGGCGGCTATCGGGCAGACCCTTCCAGACCGTCATTAGAGCCTGCGCCGACGGTCATCGTGCACCGCAACGAATCTCGGCCGGTTCCCGGTGGATCCGCTGCACTGTGCCCAGGGTTGCGGTAGAGTCTGAAAACCCGGCGGAACAAGCCGGAAGCTGCATCCATGGGGCCGCCTATGAGCGCCGTTGCCGCGAGTTCGCCCGCACCGCTCTTTAGTCCAGCGTTTATTCAGGATCCTTATCCCACTTACCGTAAGTACCTGGACGGCGTCGCGATCCAGACACCTGTTCCACCGCCTCCGCACGCGTTCATTTTTCAATACGGCCCGTGCGCGGCTCTCTTCAAGGATCCGCGTTTCCTTGTCGCCGGGAGACTCGCCGCGTACCGCATGGTGACCGGCGAGAGCATGGCGAGCCTCCCTGAGCTTGCCCGACACATGAGTTACTGGCTCCTGTACCGTGATCCTCCAGACCACACACGGATTCGCAAGCTCATGAACGCGGGCTTCTCGCCGCTCGCAACCGAACGCCTGCGCGCAACCATCGAGGGGGTGGTCGATGAACTCCTGAGCGCGATGGAAATGTCCGCGCAGCCCGACGTCGTGCGGGATCTCGCGTTCCCACTCCCCGTGCGCGTCATCTCTCGCCTGCTCGGCGTGCCCCGCGAGCGCGAGTCCGAGTGCGTCGAGCTTTCCGACGCGATCGCACTCTGGTGGGGCACCAAAGACAAGACGATGGAGATGGGACGCGCCGCGGAAACGGCCGCGAGGACGCTAGCCCAGATGTTCGGCACGATAATGCGCGAGCGGGGAACGGCTCAGGGCGGCGAACTCATGGAGCTGCTGCTCAGGATCGCCCGTCAGGGCGATGGCATGAGTGACGAGGAGCTCGAGGCGCAGTGCGTGCTGCTCCTGCTTGCGGGTCACGAGACGACGCGCAGCCTGATCGGCAATGCCCTTTACACGCTCCTCCAGCACCCGCAGACACTCGCCGAAGTTCGCGAACATGACGCGGCAGTGCGCCCGGCAATCGAGGAAGTATTGCGCTATGAAAGCCCTGTCCAGGCGACCGGGCGGTTTGCTTCCGAGGACATCGACTTCCAGGGCCAGCAGATCGCCAGAGAATCTGCCGTCTTGTTCATGTTCGGAGCGGCTCATCGGGATCCCAGGCACTTCCCGGACCCCGACAGGTTCGATATTCATCGCCCCCACCTTCGACACCTCGCATTCGGAGGCGATGCACACGTGTGTTTGGGGGCCACGCTCGCTCGCCTGGAGGGCCAGGTCGCCGTGCAGCGAACCGTACGTCGCTTCGCCGGCCTGAGGCTCGAGGGACCCAATCCGACCTGGAGCCCGGTGTTCGCGTTCCGAGGACTTACGCGCCTTCGCGTCGCTCTTTAGGTAACGGACGGGGCGAGCGATTGCCGATAGGCTTCAATCTGAGGCAGCAGCGCCACTCGCCGTGCAAGGCTTTCGGGTGGCCAGTAGCGATCCCGATCGTAGTACTCCGGCACAGCTGGAACACCCTGCGGTAACTGAACCCACGGCTGCTTCGAGGACGTGAATATATGAATATCGGGGGGCAGGTGATCCGGCTCATCGAGCGTGCCGACCCGCACGAAGCGGAACAGGGGACCGCCGCCAAAATAATTGCTCCACAGGGCTACACGACACTTCGGACAGCGGGCGATGTGTTGACCCTTACCGCTGTTCGAGGGCGTATCAACGATCTCCGGCTCCGTATTCAGGTGCACCACGCGATCGGCCTCGATCAGCGCATTCAAGGCGAACGAGGCACCGGTCTCGCGCTGACACCACCGGCAATGACAGCAATGCACGAACAGCGGGACCGTCTGCATGCGGTAGCGAACCAGACCGCAGTCGCAGCCTCCGTCCAGCGGAAACACCTCACTACGCGCGGTCACGATGACGCTCCTGGGAACAGATCTCAACGAGAGTTCGGGCGACGCTCATCCGAAGTCTCTCCCATCTGGCAGACAAATGCCATTGCCTGACAGACGCTATCGACCCCGAGCGGTCTTGCCAAAAGCGGCGCCCTCACTGGGCGAAAAGCGGACGATCGCCACGTAACTGGGGAGACGAGTGTGAAAACAGTCACGTTCGATAGCCGCAAGGTACTCGCTGTGAGCAAAAACGGCCTTGAATAGGTGGATGAGCAGGGATGCAGATGCACCATAGATTTTCAGACTTGCCGCGAGAACGTACGAAATCGATTGAAGATGCCGGAATGGCGCTGGGCCAGGAAGCCGGATTACGTTGGGTTTCGCGACATTCTGGGCAAACCCCCACACATCACCTTGGCCAGCAATCCGCCGACCCGGTTCCTGTTCCCGATGCCCGGACCGTCCGTCAATGATCCGGGCAAAAGATCTCCTTCGCTCGCACCGCCCGATTTTGATGAGTTCCAAGTGCGGCTCTTCGACGAAGCAGGGGTGAGTACATTCGATGTGACCTGATGCAAAAAGACCGTTCTTAATGTTGCGTTTATCGGGAATTAACCTGCGAGGAGTATCGTCCGTTGCATGGCCCGTACTCCGTCGGCTGACGCAAGCGGGCCGGAGCCAGGGACATGTCACGACACACTGTTGGTGACGGCCCATGACTTGTCCGGAAGAGCGCAGCGACGGGCTTACCGTGGATACCTCCTGGAACCCTTCACGGTCCGATAGAGATCGAATCGATCGGCAGGCGTTCCACCTGCTTGCATTGATGTGGGACGTTTTGTGATTATGCGAACATGCGTACTGTCTTCGAGGCGGCGGGTGGAATCAGTGGTTTACACCGTCTTGCCGAGGCTTGGCATCATCGGGTAATGGCCGACGACGAGGTGAGCCATGCCTTCAGCCACGGCTTCCACCCGCAGCATGTCGAGCGCCTCGCTGCATACTGGGCGGAGGCACTTGGCGGCCCCAGCACATACTCCGACTCCTATGGTGACGAAACCACCGTCGTCAGGATGCACAGCGGCAACGGCAAGCACGACGAAATGGATCGCCGTGCGATTGCCTGCTTTGACCAGGCTCTGGTCGACGCCGGAATAGCCGACGCCGCTCTGAGACAAGTGCTCCACGACTACTTCGCCTGGGCGACCACGACAACGATGGCGCGCTACCATCAGTCTGCTGATGACGTGCCCGCCGACCTCAGCATCCCACACTGGTCGTGGGACGGACTCCAGCAATAGGTTGCCACGGCTTGCCTGCGATTTTCCGCACGCGCAGCTTTGGAGAAAACGCGAAAGGCTCGTGCCATGCCAGTTCTTCATCAGATGCAGGTGTCCGGCAACTGTTACAAGGTGCGGCTGGCCGCGCGTCAAGTGGGTGTCGCGATCACGCTCAGGAACTACGGCCTGCACGACGGCTTGACGCGCAAGCCCGATTATCTCGCCAAGAATCCGAATGGTCGTGTGCCAATGCTGGAGTTCGAGGATGGCCGTTTCCTTCCAGAATCAGGCGCAATCCTCTGGTACCTCTGCGAGGGCACGCGTCTGTCGCCCGCCGATCGATGGGGCCGTGCTGAGGCGCTGCAATGGATGTTCTTCGAACAGTACAGTCACGAGCCCTATATCGCCGTGGCGCGCTTTTGGCTCGCCTTCGCGCCGAAAGAAGAATTGGAGAAGAAGCGGCATCTCGTTCCCGAATGGCACGCGAAAGGTAACGCCGCGCTCGGCGTGATGCAGACGCATCTGGCGAGGCGCGATTGGTTCGCGGGTGGGCGCTATTCCATTGCCGATATCGCGCTCTACGGCTACACCCATTGCGCCGCCGACGCCGGGTTCGACCTCGACGCCTATCCGGCGGTCCGTGCCTGGCTGAAGCGAGTCGCGGCTGAGCCCGACCATATTCCGCTTTCCGAAGCCTGGTGAGGCGTTCGGCAACTGCCGAATCGAGCGCGCGGCTAGTGATAAGTGACCGTCAACAGGGGAGCAAACTGGGCACGATCAGGTGTTGTCCGGTCATCGATCACCATCATGGTGAAGCTCGCCGGACCCAGATCCTCCATGATCCGCACTTGAAAATCGATCAAGCCGCGTTGCTGTACCTGGATCATCAGTGAAGTGACGTCGACCGGTACGAACCAGCCGATATCGGCGCCTGTCACATTTCCGTTGACCAGCACCGCTCCCAGCGGCGGCAGAGCGCTGCGAAGGAAGTCGGTTCCGATCAGTGTGGGCGGCTGAAACGTTACGAGCTCGACGCGAATCGGAACGCTGCCGTTGATGGGTATGACGTTGTCGACGTATAACTCGAGGAAGGCCGAGTCGATGAACGCGTTGAAAGGCACTCCACCCGAACCACCCAGTGGGAAGTTGAGGAAAGCCCTGAATTCGGTCGGCCCCGTGCCCGCCAGGACGTTTTGAACAGTCGGGGACATTCCCTGCGTCACGATGAACCCGGCGGAGGTTTGCTCGATATCGCCATCGAAGCTGGGGTTGCTGAAAATGTGAGTCACGATCGGCACCGGGACAACGGGAGGACGATCGCCTCCGCAGCCGGCCAGGGATAGCAACGCGCAAGCCACGCCGATCGCTACGCCGACTTGCATGTCATTCACCGCCAGAGCGATGCGCCGCCGGCTGGGCGTCTCGGCGAGGCTCCGAGGGGTCTCCAAGGCATCAGCACTTTCCATCGCCCACCTCCCCGTGGCGGCCCGACGGCATCAGCGGCGAAGGGTGACGCCACCCGCTGCCTGACCGGCAACGCGGTGAGTCTAAGCGATCATCGACTCGGGGCGACATTGCGCGATCTCGAGCTGAAGGCTCCGTCGGCTCGACTCAATGTCGGCGAAGCCGTGACGACAGCTCTGCCTGTGCTGTTAGCACAAACCGCCATCTGGCAACACTCGACCCCGCTGGCGACATTGCCTCCTCTCATCGTCGGCCAATGACAATCAACTTCGCACCCACGAGCACCCCCTGAGAAAGACTCGCGCCAGGCAACGCGTTGCAATTACTACTGGTGCGCGTGCCGTGGGCCAGTTGACCGTTGCTAGTAGATCTCGGGCACCAGCATGTTCTGAGGAACCGGGTGTCGGTGGTAGTCCTTGTGGTGCTCGCGCGCCGGCAGGGAGACAGGGTCCCTGTGCTGCTCGGTATAGGGAAACTGCTTCAGCAGATGGTCGATACAGTCGAGACGGGCGCGCTTCTTGTCGACCGCCTGGACTACCCACCAGCGCGCTTCCGGGATATGCGAGCGCTGCAGCATGACCTCCTTCGCCTTGGTGTATTCCTCCCAGCGGCGGCGTGCTTCGAGATCCATCGGGCTCAGCTTCCACTGCTTGAGGGGATCGGCGATGCGCGCCAGGAACCGCAGGTGCTGCTCGTCGTCCGTGATCGAGAGGTAGTACTTGAGGAGCCGGATGCCGGAGCGCACCAGCATGCGCTCGAATTCCGGCACGGAGCGGAAGAACTCCTCGTATTCCTCGGGCGTGCAGAAGCCCATCACGTGCTCGACGCCGGCGCGGTTGTACCAGCTGCGGTCGAACAGCACGATCTCCCCGGCCGCCGGCAAATGCGAGACGTAACGCTGGAAGTACCACTGACTGCGCTCGCGGTCAGACGGCGCCGGCAGCGCAACGACGCGGCAGACGCGCGGGTTCAGCCTCTGTGAGATGCGCTTGATGGCACCGCCCTTGCCGGCCGCATCGCGCCCTTCGAACAGAATGACGATCCTCTCGCGCGCCGCCACCACCCAGTCCTGGAGCTTGACCAGCTCGGCCTGCAGGCGCAGCAGCTGCCGGAAATAGTAGCGGCGGAATTCCTTTGAGGCGTCATCATCGGCAGCAGGGCGATCGCCCGGAAGTGGATAGCGGTCCTCGATTTCCAGCTCCAGCTCCTCATCGAAACCGTCAGCCAGTTCGCGGCTGATACGGCGGATGAGTGCTTCGTCATCGAGCGTCGATGAGTCGGTCATGGCGAGCCTCCGCGACCAGAGAAAGGATATCGAAGATGCTCCCTCTCATTGTGTCAGATTTGCTTCGCAAAAAGCTGTGGCCCGTACAGCTGCCGCCATGGGATGCCCGGCGCCACGCCGGCTCTGAGGACAGTGCCCCAGGGTCACACAAACGTCATACGGACCGGGTAGCTTCCCGCGCCCGGCGCCGTGCATCGGGCCGGGGATCAGTCCATCGCTCATCAAGTCGGGAGGGGCTCACTCATGCGCAAGCTCTCAATGACTCGCAGCGTTATCTCACTGCTGGGCTGCAGCACGTTGGCATTGTGCGCCGCGACTCCGATTGCCCGCGCGGACCAGCCGCTGCTGCTCCCCAATTCGCTGATCATCAGCAGCAGCACCTACGATCGCTCGCAGGGCGCCACCGCCTCGCTGGCCGTGGGTACGCCGCTTCCCAACTCGGATACCGCGACGATCGGTGCAGTGTCCGACGGCAATTACGTCACTGTCTGGAACAACGCCTCTGTAGATGGCAGTTTCGGCGTTACCTCGCCGATCGAGCTGACGGTCATCAACCCGAACAGCGATCACGTGTTCCACACCGTGGCGGTACCCACGGATCAGGTAGTGACCAGCTCCTCATCCAAGTCCGAGCTGGGGCTGCACATCTGCCGGACCGCCCCGGGCGCCGACGGGCTTCATCTGGTCTTCGTCGCCTACGGCGGCCCCGGCGTTGGCGCGCTCGACGTATCGAACTCCGACGCGGTCGCGGGACACGATCCGCCCAATCCGGTGACGTTCGCTTTTGGCCCAAACTATGCCTTTGCGCGTACGATCGTCAACGTCGATGCGCGCGGTAGTCTCTCGTACACGCCGACGATCAACTACGGGGGCAACGATGACCGCGCGGCACTGCTCGGCTCGAACGGCCTCTACTACAGCGTTGGTAATGCCAACAACGGTAACGCGACGACCTTCGGCCCAAACGGCACGAACCCCGACGTCACCACGACCACCGGCCTCGAGGTGGTGAAGCCCATCGACGCTGAGGCAGCGGGCGCGCAGATCCCGCCTGGCAACTCTGCCCAGGTCGATCCGAGCCTCCAATTTCCGTGCGGCAAGGGCGGCGCGCTCGACAAGCCGGGCAAGTCCAACAATTACCGCGGCGTGACGGAGTTCGGTGGTGCGCTCTACTTCACCAAGGGCAGCGGCAGTAACGGCAAGAACACGGTGTACACGGTCAATTCGCTGCCGTCCTTGGCCGGCGCTCCCTCTACGAAGATCAGCATCGTGCCCGGCTTCCCCACCGACTGCGCGCGCACCACCGGAGGCAACTACACCCCCTTCGCGGTGTTCTTCGCCAACCCGACGACGATGTACGTGACCGATCGGCCCAGGAGATTCTGCGGCCGTATTTCTGCCTGATCGGCCACAGCAGGCGGCGCGCCTTGTCGAGGTTCGCGTTGTCCGGTCAGCTGTTGACCGGCGCGAAGCGCTGCTGGCCGGCGTAGTGACCGAAGTCCGCTGGCCACCAGTCCTGTGAGTTGGTCATCAGCGCCAGCAGATCCTTCTTCACGGCCTTCAGGTCGAGGCCCTTGAACTCCCTGGCGTAGTCGAAGTCCTTGTCCATCGGATCGGACAGGGAGGAATGCTGGTGCAGAATGTCCAGTCGTAGCTGGTTTGGCCACCAGTCCCGGATCGACGCGCCGCCGCCCGTCTGCTTCAACGGGCACTGTCCTTCGGTACCGTTGCTCATTAGTGGCTCCTGCCTGGTCAGAAGGTACCGCGAACATACTCCGCGGCCGCCGTCCGCGTAATCATATGTTTCAATGGCGCCGATAGACGGTTGCGACGCGGGCCTACGGCACCGTTAACGCTTAATATCTACTGGAATTCGACCGCCGTGACCTGCGGCCTTTGCATTCGTACGACACAACAGGGAGACAAACGATGACACGCATGACGAGGGGTCTCTGGCTCGGTGTGTTCGCCACGCTTGGCGCACAGAGCGTGATCGCGCAGCCGGCAGCTGCCGTGAACCGGCCGATTGTGCTCAGGGCTGCCCACCTCTTTGACTCGGTTTCCGGCAACCTGACCGACGGCGCCGTCATCGTCGTTCAGGGCGACAGGATCCAGGCTGTAGGCGGCGCGGCGTCGCTGCCGGCCGACGCCCAGGTGATCGATCTTGGCGACGCGACGCTGCTGCCCGGGTTCATCGACGCGCACGTGCATCTGTCGCAGGAGTCCGGACCGAACTGGTACCTGGACTTCTATCATGACGTGATGCGCTTTCCTGCCGAGCAGGCGCTCTACGGCGCTCACTACGCCAAGCTGACACTGGAAGCCGGCTTCACCACCGTGCGCGACGTCGGCTCGCAGGATTACCTGGCGCTCGGACTGCGCAACGCAATCGCAGCGGGCGTCATCCCCGGACCGCGTATGCTGGTGTCCAACTACGCGATCGGCGCGACCGGTGGACACGCCGACCAGGATCCGTATCCCCCCGAGCGCATCGCGGCCGCCGGGCCGATGAAGGGCGTGTGCAACGGCCCCGAGTCGTGCCGCGAGGCGGTGCGCTATCAGCTGAAGTTTGGCGCGGACGTCATCAAGTTCATGCCCTCGGGCGGGGTGCTGTCGCTATCCGACCCGGTCGACAACCCGCAGCTGACGCAGGAAGAGATGAATGCGATCGTCGCCGAGGCGCACAACTGGGGGCGCAAGGTGGCCGCCCACTGTCACGGCGACCGGGCCGCCAAGATGGCGATCGCCGCCGGCGTCGACTCGATCGAGCACGGCACCTTCCTCAAGGACGACACGCTCCTCGAGATGAAGAAGAAGCACGTCTATCTCGTCGCCACGCTCTTCGCCGGGGCGTGGATTGGCGAGCGCCTCGATAAGTTCCCCGCGCCGATCGCCGCCAAGGCGCGCGCCGCCGCAGCGCAGTCGCAGACCATGTTTCAGCACGCCGTGAAGCTCGGCACGCCGATCGCCCTGGGGACCGACGCCGCCGTCGAGCCGCACGGCCTGAACGCGCGCGAGTTCTCGCTCATGACCAGGAACGGCCTGACGGCGGCGCAGGCCCTGATGGCGGGCACGGCGCACGGCGCGGATCTGCTGGGTGTGGCCGACAAGGTCGGCACTCTGAGCGCGGGGAAACTCGCTGACATCGTCGCCGTGGCCGGCAACCCGCTCACGGACCTCAAGACCACGGAACACCCGGTGTTCGTGATGAAGGAAGGCGTTGTCTATCTGGGCGCATCGTCGGCACACTGAGGTATGCACGAGATTCCGATCGTCGATGTCGGGCCGTTGTTCGAAACCCATCCGCCTGCATGGGTGCAGCCCGATCGGGCGCTGTTCGTGGCAGCGCGCACTACCGGCTTCGCGTGTATCCGTGGACTCGCCACGGATGCGGCGCTCGGAACCGCGGGGCGCGCTCGCCTGCTCGGGATATTTTCGCTCGATGAGGCCGAACGGCGCCGCCTCTATCGCCGCAAGTTCGCGCCGCAGAACCCTAACATCTATCGAGGTTGGTTTCCTGCGCAGCCCGGAAACTTGACTGCGAAGGAGGGCATCGATTTGGGCGGTGATGTCGCCCACGGCGCGGCGATCACCGTGAGCGGCGATCCGCTGCGCGAGCCGAGTCCGCTGCCCGAGGAGGGCCGCCTTCCCGGCTAGCGTG
>Ga0306925_10007080_pt1 | contig 10502 bp, 7 predicted proteins | sample flu12Cox44000176_FD_203755 | JGI IMG/M metagenome (GOLD analysis project Ga0306925, IMG submission 203755) | Lab enrichment of tropical soil microbial communities from Luquillo Experimental Forest, Puerto Rico - flux8day.12C.oxic.44.000.176 (v2)... | ecosystem: Environmental > Terrestrial > Soil... | reverse complement strand
GCACCAACCAGAGCATTCTGGCCAGCTTACAAGCTGGATTGACGGGATGATGCCGTCCGAGCCTCTAGCAACCCGGGAGAGCGAGTGATACGCCGGGCACCGTCACCGCAATCCGCTGCTACAAGGGCCCGCAGAATACGGGGACACATGTAGGGTAATCTCTGGAGCGGCACCGGTACGCTACTGGCCAGCGCTACCTTCTCCGGTGAGACGGCGAGCGGCTGGCAGCAGGTCAGCCTGTCGACCCCGGTATCGATCACTGCCAACGTGGGGTTCTATTCTGCCAATAACAACTACTTCACCGGCGTCCTACCAACGGGTTGCTAACGGCTTCCGGCATTAGTATGACGGATAATGGACGTCTGCCAGCGCTATTGTGCTTGGCGGCGCAGTTATTGACAACCTCGCTCGGCCTGGCTAAGGCCGGCCGCTTCGCTCGGTCATGAATAACTGCGAAACTGATATCAGCTTGCGGAGTCGATGCGCTGACGCATTTGCAACAGCCAAAGCGTGTAGCCTCTAGCGCTAAGTTAATTATCGAGCGCGGAAGCTGCGAGATTTAAATTGGCTCATTAGCGGCGAATTAAGGCTCATCATACAAGGTGCTCCATTAAAAAAGTATTTGGCCGCCAACCCCTGTGCGCCCAAAACTCCCGTTATTCTTCGACTGAAAGCTTTCTACTTGTCGTCATGGAAAAAGCCCTGTTGACATTTGGCCGCTAAATCGACGAACCGCTCGCCGAAAGCGGGATTGTCGACCTACATTCGAGTCCTAACGAAGTCCCGAGGCGAAAGTTTCAACGTAAGCCCAGGGAGCGCGCAGTTCGAAGGGACTGATTCTCGCTCGGAGGCCACGCTGATTCTGGCGCCCCGAAGCCGCAACCAAATGAAATGTTCAATAGGAATGGCCTCGCGCAAAGGTACACAGTGCGGCAGAGCCGCAACCAAACGTGAGAGGTGCTAATCTCCGTCGAGAATCCTCGCAAAAATCGAACAAATTTTCGGAGAGTGCAGTTCGGAGGTACGCAAAGGTAAAATTCGGAATTGTTTCCTCTTCGTAGCACTGCTCGCCTTCTTTAGCGTGGGCCGATTGCGGTTGCAACCGCTACCTCGAGATCCTACGGCTAGCGGCGACGGCTTCCGGGAGGAAAGCTAGTGCTGGAGCGCTTGACTAACGTTGGAGTAATGAAGTGTACTTTCGGCGATAGGGCAACTCCACTCAAGTGTTCGATCAGCATTTGAACACCCAATTTTCCAATGGTTACAAAATCCTGTTTGATCGTGGTAAGCGGGGGTCGAAAAAATTCTGCTTCAGGGATATCGTCAAATCCAACGACGGAAACGTCCCCCGGCACGTCAATACCGTTCTCTTCGAAGGCTCGAATCGCGCCCAGCGCCATCTGATCATTTGCCACGACCAGCGCAGTAAATTGTCCTTGATGATCCTTGATCAGCTCGTGGCCAGCCGCGAAACCTCCTCTGGAGGACCAATCCCCCTCCACGCAGGGGCCGGGATGCAGGCGGGCTGCCTTCAGCGCCTTTAGCCAGCCTTCGTACCGCAGCCGTGCGGCCCGCCAGATCAGCGGTGCCCGGAGACAGGCGATCCGTCGATGCCCCAACTTGATCAAATACTTCGTTACCAACCGGGAGGCCTGTTCCTGACGGACCAGAACCGATGGCGCCTCGAACCCGAAATCAGAATCCATGGCAACGAGCGGAACATTTCGACACAAATCGCGGAGAACACGGAGATCGATCTGGAGCGGAAGGTGCATCGAGATCCCGGCGACTCGGTGAGAGCACAATTCGTTCACTGCGTGACGGATTTCCTCAACGTTTTCCTCGCTGATCCCTGCAAACATGACGCTGTAGCCGGCCCGCTTTGCAGCTTCCTCCAGGTTTATCATTGTCTGCGAAGGACCGTAGAGGCGCGTGGCAAAGGTGACATGTCCAATCACGGTCGAACGGCGAGTCACCAGATGCCTTGCGGTCATATTCGGACGATAACCGAGTTCCTCCAAAGCCTTCCGGACCCGCGATCGGGTTGGAGGGGCCACGTCCGGCATGCTGTTGACCACGCGTGAGACCGTTTGATAGGAAACGCCGCAATAAACTGCGACATCATTCATGGTCACTTCTCTTTGCGGTTTAGATGCTGGCATACCGGAGGTCAAAGCGAAATTTCTCTTGTCAAGCAGGGAGAAGAACCTATCATGCCGTGAACGTTCACAGTTGCATAGTATTTTTTCCCACACCGAAAAAAACGTGTACTCCGAAAATAAACAGGTTCCGCTACGCTGAAACGTCTTTGCTTCAGCCAGTGGACCCCCCAGAAAGGAAATAATAATCATGATCAGTCATCGTCGATTCGTCGTCACCGGGCTTGCCTTTGTGTTTGCAGCTGGTCTGGGCAGTTCCTCGATTGCGCAGGAGCTGCCAAAATTAAAAGAGAAGAAGACCTACAAAGTCGGCTTTGCGCAAACGGAATCGAACAATCCCTGGCGTTTAGCCGAAACCGAGAGTGTAAAGTCCGAAGCCGCCAAACGTGGCTATCAACTCGTTTACACCGACGCGGCAGGTTCAGCTGCCAAACAGGTGGCCGATGTAAATAGCATGATTGCCCAAGGCGTGGATGTCATCCTGCTCGCGCCCAGAGAAGAAAAACCGCTTGTTCCGGCAGTAATGGCAGCGAAAAAAGCCGGTATCCCGGTGATTCTTCTGGATCGTCGCGTTGATCCAGTGGCGAAGCCAGGGCGAGATTACCTGACATTCATTGGTTCTGATTTTGTCGAGGAGGGGAAACGCACTGCTGATTGGTTGGCTAAGAAGACCGATGGAAAAGCTACGACCGGAAACAAGGCTTTGACACCGAAATTAAGAAGTATCCGGATATGAAGATCGTTGCTTCCCAGACCGGTGATTTTGCCCGCGACAAAGGCCGCCAGGTTGCCGAAACTTTGCTCCAGGCACATCCTGACGTCACGGCCATTTACGCGCATAACGACGAAATGGCCCTGGGTGCGATCGCTGCGCTTGAGGCCGCTGGAAAGAAGCCGGGAAAAGATGTGATTGTTGTGAGTATCGATGGTGAAAAAGACGGTGTTCAGGCAATCGTTGACGGCAAAATGGGTGTTTCGGTCGAATGCAATCCGCGTCTTGGTAAGAAAGCGTTTGAGGCAATGGCGGCGTACGCAAAGGGCGAGAAAATTCCTGAATGGATTAAGAGCGACGACGCTCTCTTTGACGACAAGAACGCCAAAGAAAATCTTGCCACTGCGTATTGAAGCTCTTTGGGCAGGTTCGCGGTCAGGACCCGTGAACCTGCCCTCGAGGTGTCGGGCCCTGGAAAGCGGTTCCCGCTCTCCCGAGATCATTCGGAGGAGCTGGTTCACATATCTGTAAGCTCTATCGCCCGGCACGAGGGTTTCACCCTGTGCTTGGCAGCGCTAACGTAAGCTTCCAATGCAAGGATCCGAGGCACCTGTCGCGCCGCTGCTCGTCATGCGCGGCATAGAAAAGCATTTCAACGGGGTTGCAGCGCTTTCCGCAGCCAGCCTTGAAGTCCGGCGTGGAGAGGTGCATGCTCTCATCGGCCAGAACGGTGCCGGCAAGTCCACTTTGATCAAAATCCTGACCGGCTACTACTCCAAGGACGCGGGCGAGATCTGGTTTGACGGCGCCCCCTTCCATGCGGAGTCGCCGAAGGACGCGCAGGCTGGCGGAATCAGCACCATCTATCAAGAAATCAATTTAGTACCCTATCGGTCCGTCGCAGAGAACATTTGCCTGGGCCGCGAACCACGCCGTTTCGGATTTCTTGACTGGAAACGGATGCATCGGGAAGCAGAAGAGCTGCTTCACCAGTTCAAGATCAAAATCGATGTCCGTCAACCGCTCTCAGCCTATACAACGGCCATTCAGCAAATGGTGGCCATCGCTCGCGCGGTAAGTTTTGAGGCGAAGCTGGTTATCATGGATGAACCAACCTCTTCGCTCGACGATCACGAAGTGTCGGTGCTCTTTGCGGTTATTCGACAGCTCAAAGCCTCGGGTATCTCGGTTATTTTTGTCAGTCACAAACTCGAGGAACTCTACGCCGTTTGTGACCGAGTGACAGTGATGCGCGACGGCCGAACAGTCGTAAGCGGCATCCTAACCGGCTTCAGCAGACTTGATCTGGTGACTACTATGATCGGGCGAGCCCTCGAATCGGTTGGCGACGAACAAACGGCGTTCCGGGAAAGCGCGCATTCGTCCGATCAGCGCGCCGGTTCCAGCCTGCTCGCAGTGCGGAATCTTGCGGTTGGCAGAAAGGTAATCGACGCCAGTCTTCAGTTGACCGCAGGGGAGATCGTTGGCCTGGCAGGATTGCTGGGATCAGGGCGGACAGAGCTAGCTCGCGCCGTTTTCGGCGCGGATAAGCCGGATCGCGGCGAGATGGAATATGACGGAACCGCTTTTGCTCCGGAAGGACCCGCAAGCGCGATCGCCGAAGGCATCGGGTTCTGCTCCGAAGACCGTAAGCTTGACGGAATTGTTCCGGACATGTCGGTCCGGGAAAACCTGACTTTGGCGCTACTGCCGCACCTCGCCAGGGCCGGCGTGGTGGATCGGGATAAACAGCGCGACGTGGTTGAGCAGTTTATTCAACGCCTCGCGATCAAATGCTCGAGTTCTGACCAGCCGATTCGCGAACTCTCCGGTGGGAACCAGCAAAAAGTTCTGCTCGCGCGGTGGCTTTGTATGAATCCGCGGTTGTTAATTCTCGATGAACCGACTCGCGGCATCGACGTCGGCGCGAAAGCGGAGATCCAGTCCTTGATCGGGCAGCTTGCGTCGCAGGGACTCGGAGTTCTGATGATTTCTTCGGAGATGGAGGAGATTTTGGAAGGCTCGGATCGAGTCTTTGTGCTTCGGGAGGGAAAGACCGTTGCCAACCTTGATCGGGAGCAGATCTCCGAAGAAGCGATCATGGCGGCGATGGCCGATGGAACTGCGGCCCTCCATCAGGGAGGTGGTCCCGTAACCCTGCCCCTTAACGGGATATCGACGGCTAACCGTCCACCTCTTGCCACGCTCTCTCTGGAGACCGTCGAAGCTCCCGGGCCGCTGACGAAAACACCCCATCAAGAACCGGCTGTAACCAAACTGTCTCCGACCAGAGGGCAAATCCTCCCTGCGGCGCGGCCGTGGTTAAATCAGTTGCGCCGCCGAGGCACTCTCGTGGCTCTTTTAGCGCTGATCCTGTTTAATCTGTTTTTCACGCCTCACTTCGTTAGCTGGCAGACACTGAACGTAAACCTCACCCAGGTCTGCACCATTGTCATCGTCGCGGTCGGCATGACTTTGGTCATCGGCACCGCCGGCATTGATCTTTCCGTCGGTTCATTAATGGCCATCTCCGGTGCCTTGGCGCCGATCATCTTCCTGGGCAAATGGGTTCCGGTACCCCTTGGGGTTGGCGTCACCCTCGCTTTCATTGTGCCGGTGCTCGTGGCTGGACTGTTTGGTTGGTTAAACGGCTGGTTAATCACGCGCTTTCGCATTCAGCCAATAGTGGCAACCCTTGTGCTTTTCATAGCCGGCCGTGGCATTGCGCAGGTGCTCACCAATGGGAATTTGCAGCCCTTTACCGTGCCATCATTTCAGGTGATCGGCCTCGGTCGGCCCTTTGGCATTCCTTTCCAGGCTATCCTGATGGCGCTTCTCGTGGCAGGCGCTGCGTGGGTCCTTCGCCGAACGGTTTTTGGTCGCCAATTACTGGCCATTGGCGGAAACGAGGAAGCAGCTCGCCATTCCGGTATCCCGGTGACCAGAGTGAAGCGCTCGGTCTATCTAATAAGCGGACTATGTGCTGGGATTGCTGGATTGATAGTAATTGCGATTAACTCGTCTTCGGACGCCAATCTTGTTGGCCTTGGCATGGAACTCGACGCAATCGCCGCGGTGGCCGTAGGCGGAACTCGGCTTACAGGCGGGCATGCCACGGTCGTAGGTACACTGCTGGGCGCATTAATTATCCAACTGGTCCGGTACACACTGTTGGCTAATGGTGTGCCCGATTCTGTGGCGCATGTTGTAAAAGGCGGAATCATCGTCGCTTCGGTCTGGATTCAGCAGCGAGGAACCAGGGCATGAACGCAAAAAAACGAGCATCTGGTGAGACTGGCAGGATGGTGAGGCTAATCAGCCGTAACAGCGTGCTCATTGCCTTACTTTTATTGATTCTGTTTGGCGCGCTTCGCTACCAAAATTTCCTGGGTGTATTCAACGTGCTGACCGTCTTGCGCTACAACTCAATGTTTGCCCTGGTTTCCTTGGGCATGTGTTTTGTCATTATGAGCGGTGGCATCGATCTTTCGGTCGGGACCTGCGCTGCTTTAGGTAGCGTAGTTTCCGCGTTGCTTAGCCCGTATGGCTTATGGGCCGGGTTGCTCGGCGGTATGGGAGCCGGGGCAGCGATCGGAATCTTAAACGGGTTGGCAATTACCCGGCTTAACATTCCACCGTTTATCTCTTCGCTGGCTGCGATGCTCGCGGCCCAGGGAACCGCCTTGTTGCTGGCTAAAAATGAATCCGTGTCCGTGTCGTACGACACAACGTTCACCGTCATTGGGCAGGGCGACTTTCTTGGATTTCCAATTCCCGCCTGGATTGCAGCAATAGCTTATCTCATTGGATCGGTCTGCTTGAACTTTACCGCCAACGGGCGGTACGTCCTGGCGATAGGCGGAAACGAAGAGGCTGCCCGATTGATGGGCCTACCCGTCGACCGGGTAAAACTATGGCTTTACGTTTTTAGCGGACTCCTGGCCGGACTTGCCGGGGTCATTCTAGCCGCACAGTTTGGCGCCGGGCAGCCGACCGAAGGGGTTGGCTGGGAACTTTTCGCCATCGCTTCTGTGGTGGTGGGCGGAACTCTGTTGACTGGCGGTCAAGGTTCAGTTGGAGCGACGCTGGCAGGGGTGCTGTTACTCGGCTTGATCTTCAACATCCTGAACTTTGAAAACGGCCTGGGCTGGATCAGCCTGTCGGCCTACTGGCAATCGGTTATCCGGGGCGCGTTTCTAATGATCGTCGTTATTTTCCAATCGAGATTGGTAGTTCGGCAGCGAGTCGATCAACTTAAGTCATAGCTGAACGAAAGGCCGAGCAGAAACAACAGCACGAGTGTGGTGTGCCACGCCGGTGGGCGCGAGCGCCAGAACGCCGGCCCAATCCCTACCAGATAAACGCCACAGTTGTGCACTCAACTAGGATGGCAAGCAGGTAGCTGAGAGTACGACCGTGCACGCCGAAATCGCGGGCAACTCGTGGACGCGGCCGCCACAATGCTAGAGTCAGAATATCCCGTGGCGGGAACTGTCGAGGCCGCTCCAGTTGAACTCATAAAGGATTGTCCGGCAGAGTAGTCGTCATAATAACCGTAGTACGGATAATCATACCCGTAATAGGGGTAATCATACCCGTAGTAGGAGTAGTCTTCGCCTCCTCCGGCAAAGCCGCAGCTCCTCCGCCATGTGCCAATGCAACGGTGGCCATGCTGGAGGTGGCGGCGAGGCCATTTCGGTGGGTTTGCTGGACGTAGTTTCGCCGGCTTTAGCTTCGCACAACATCAAGGAGCGCACTTTGTGCAACGCGGGGATTTCCGGGGCCGAGATTATTTCCGGGACCGAGATCATTTCCGAGGCGAAGAAGATCATTATTGCCGTGCAGAGGGAGTTAGCTCTACCTGGTTACTATCACGGGCGCGTCGACGGCCTTGCGGGACCACAAACGGAAAAAGCAATTCGCCGGTTCGAATCCCCTTATCTCCAGGTGCTTGATTAAGAGGCAGTTAGCTAATCACCTGGAGGTCATGGATAACAAAGTGGATCACTGGTCTAGCGCTTCTCGAGGGAAACTACAGCGACCGAGAGTATCGGGAAGTATTCGAGTGAAATGCCGGCTGCGGCCAGGGCTCGGCTAGAAGGCCGGATAGGGGGAACCGCGCAGCAGTAGACGCGACCCAGGCAAAGCACGCGCTTAAGCTGGTCGATGAAGGCATGAGTCAGAGAAAGGTCGCCCGGATTTTCCGGGTCCATCCCTCCACCATAAGCCGCTTAGTCAGCGAACGCAGGGTGTTGCAGAAACCATGAAGCGCATGACGCCTTTTTCTTAATCGGGATAAATCCGCTCCAACCGACATTCTTTCGGCCAGTCCAAGGACGATCCACAACCGTCTTCGAAGCATTCTCAGGAAGCTAAACGCGGAAACACGGACCGGAGCCGCTTTAGAAGCATTAAGAAAAATCGGACGATTTAAAGTTGGTATGACGGGATTAGCAAAAAAGACACACGAATTTCCCAATCGAAAAGATAATATTCTATTATCACACCTTGGTGCTATAAGTATCATACTAAAGTTAATGTCAAATAGGTATTCTTACCTATATCTCTGAAGCCGCGATTGTGCTATAAAGCCGTCTAAAGGCCAGCTGTGCTCCGTTCGCAGGGCCATGGAGGGAACGGAACCGAGCACTCGCTCGGATCAACCAACAAACTCATACAGGTTATGAGCTAGAAAGGGATTTCAAAGTAAACGAGGAAAATCGCTCATTCGAGCCTATTTCAAGAGTTAACCGTTCAATTTGAGGGGAGTTATGCAGAACCGAGTCAGCACCACGTTTCAACACCACTCTAATAGTGTAAATCTCGCGGGTCGGAGGCGCGACCGAACTAGTAGATTCGCCCGTTTAGGCAGGCACCTTAACTCGCTAGCTGCAGCGCTGCTAGCTATTACCATTTCTAGCGCGAGTTCGGCTGACGACGTCACGCGATGGAATCAAATCGCTACCGACGCCAGCACCGTGGCCGATACGAACCCGCTCAAGGAGTCTTGCATCTTCGCGATCCTGCACGTAGCAATTCACGATGCCGTGAATGCCGTTGACTCTCGCTATGAGACATATCTGGCGAAGACGGCGGCGCCACCGGGTGCCTCGGTCGAGGCCGCCATCGCCAGCGCCGCACACGATACGCTGGTGGTTTTGCTTCCGGAGTCCAAAGTGAGTTTTGACGCAGCTATGGAGGAAACGCTTCACAAGATCTCCGATGATTCGAAAAAGAAAGCTGGTCTAGAAGTCGGACGAGCTGCCGCCGCTGCGATCCTCGCGGCTCGGGCAAACGATGGTGAAAATCAGACCGTGCAGTACACCCCCGGTACGAAACCCGGCGATTACCGGCCAACACCGCCGGACTTTAAGCCGGCAGCCCTAGTGCACTGGGGCGGCGTAACACCATTTGTCCTGAAGTCGTCCGCTCAGTTTCGCTGCGCTGAGCCGCCAGCGGTGAACAGTGCACTTGCTCTTGCGGACATCGAAGAGGTGAAGGCCATCGGCGGAAGCAAAAGTCTCACGCGGACCGCCGAGCAAAGCGAGATCGCCCGCTATTGGTACGAAAGTTCTCCCCGGGGGTGGAACCGGATTGCGCGGGAAGTAGCGACCGCACGCCAATTCGACTTATGGGAGAACGCTCGGCTCTTTGCGCTGGTGAATCTCGCAATGGCCGACGGCTATATTGGCGGTTTCGAAACCAAATACTATTACAACTACTGGCGGCCGGCTACGGCTATTCGCGAACGCGGCGATAGGGAATGGTTGAGTTATCTTCCGACTCCGCCGGTACCGGATTACCCCTCGACCCATACGGTGGAGGGGGCTGCTGTGGCTACGGTGATGGCCCGGTTTTTCAACACAGACTTTGTCAGTTTCTCGATGACGAGCGGTGTACCCTACCCGGGCATCACCCGCAAGTTCTGGAGCTTCTCCGAAGCAGCGCGAGAAAATGGGGCGTCCCGTGTCCTTTGCGGGATTCACTTCACGACTGCGGTGAAGGCCGGCTATATCCAGGGCGAACGCATCGGGGAGTGGGTTTTCGAAAACGCGCTGCGGCCTGCCAAGCCTCCGTCGGAGACTACCGCTTCGACCGAGCCGGAAAAAGCGGCACACTGAAGCTGGCGGCGCATGCTCTTCTTGGTGCATAGCGCGCTGCGCAGAGTTAGAGGGCGCTGGTTCTCATTAGAGAAAGGGAGGATTCCAATGAACAGATCACTGATTGGTGTGCCACTAGCTGCGGTAACGCTGGCCGTGGTTGCGGCCGGTCTCGCTCAAGCCGCCGAACCGCTGCAGCCCTATCCGGTGAAGGGCCAGGTAATCCAGAGGCTGAAAGCGTTCGACAATCCCGAAGGCTCTATCTTCAGCGCCGACGGCCAGTTCGTGTTTATTTCCAACTCCGCTGAGTTGGGCATGCCCGAAAAGGCATTCCACTGGACCCACAAAGCCGGCTATATCAGCGAACTCGCGGTGCAGCCCGACGGCACGTTGAAGATGGTTAACGAGAAGCTCATCACTGGGCTCACGGCACCGCTTGGCATGGCGGTGAGTCCGGTTGCCACGACGAAGTTCGCCAAGGGAACCGTCTTCCTAATCGAGGCGTGTGCGCCGTTGGCGGAAGCCGACGGC
>Ga0306925_10007079_pt1 | contig 10502 bp, 8 predicted proteins | sample flu12Cox44000176_FD_203755 | JGI IMG/M metagenome (GOLD analysis project Ga0306925, IMG submission 203755) | Lab enrichment of tropical soil microbial communities from Luquillo Experimental Forest, Puerto Rico - flux8day.12C.oxic.44.000.176 (v2)... | ecosystem: Environmental > Terrestrial > Soil... | reverse complement strand
AATGAGGCATCGATGATATTCGGCGACACGCCGACCGTGGTCCAGCTCTCGCCGAGTTCGTCCTGGCTCTCGATCAGCACGCGCGTCACTGCCTCGGTACCGCCGTTGAGGATACGCACGCGATAGTCGATCAGCTTCAGCCCCTCGATGTATTTCTGATACTTGCCGAGATCCTTGCGCAGCGCGACATCGAGCGCGTTGACCGGGCCGTTGCCCTCCGCCGCCGAAATCAGCCGTTCGCCCGCGACATCGACCTTCACCACCGCCAGTGCCACGGTGACGCGCTGTCCGTTGGCGTTGTAGCGCTGCTCGACATTGACGTCGAATTGTTCGACGCGGAAATATTCCGCCACCTTGCCGAGCGTGCGGCGCGCCAACAGCTCGAACGAGGCATTAGCGGACTCATAGGCATAACCGGCGGCCTCCCGCTCCTTCAATTCCTCGACAAGGCGAGCGAGTTTCGGATCGCTTTTGTCGTAGGGGATGCCGGCGCGATCGAGTTCGGCAACGACGTTGGAGTGGCCGGCCTGATCTGACACCAGCACCCTGCGGTGGTTGCCGACGGATTCCGGCACGACATGCTCGTAGGTGTGCGGATCCTTCAGCACGGCGGAGGCATGAATGCCGGTCTTGGTCACGAACGCGCTTTCGCCAACATAAGGCGCGTGCCGGTTCGGCGCGCGGTTGAGCATGTCATCGAGCGTGCGCGAGACCTTCACCAGACCGGCGAGCTTTGCATCCGGCACGCCGATCTCGAAGCGATCCGAAAATTCGCCCTTCAGCTTCAGCGTCGGGATCAGCGAGCAGAGATTGGCGTTGCCGCAGCGCTCGCCGAGCCCGTTCAGCGTCCCCTGGATCTGCCGCGCGCCGGCGCGCACGGCCGCAAGCGAATTCGCTACCGCCTGCTCGGTGTCGTTATGGGCGTGAATGCCGAGGTGATCGCCGGGAATGTGCTTGACCACTTCGGTGACGATGGTCTCGACCTCGTGCGGCATGGTTCCGCCATTGGTGTCGCACAGCACCACCCAACGCGCGCCTGAATCGTAGGCTGCCTTCGCGCAGGCCAGCGCAAATTCGGGGTCTTCCTTATAGCCATCGAAAAAGTGCTCGCAGTCGAGCATCACCTCGCGCCCGGCTTTGCCGGCGGCGGTGACGCTGTCGCGGATGGAGGCGAGGTTTTCCTCGTTGGTGGTTTCGAGCGCAACCCGCACATGGTAGGCGGAGGACTTCGCTACAAAGCAGATCGCGTCTGCTTTTGCTTCCAGAAGCGCGACAAGGCCGGGATCGTTGGAGGCCGAGCGGCCGGCGCGCCGCGTCATGCCGAAGGCCGTGAAGCGTGCGCGATGAAGCCCTGGTTTCTCGGCAAAGAATTCGGTGTCGAGCGGGTTGGCCCCGGGATAGCCGCCTTCGACATAGTCTATGCCGAGGTCGTCGAGCATCTGGGCGATTGTCTGCTTGTCGGCCAGCGTGAAATCGACGCCATTGGTCTGCGCGCCGTCGCGTAGCGTCGTGTCGAAGAGATAGAGGCGCTCTCGGCTCATGCCTGACCTCCGTTCGCAAGCACCTTCTGCATTGTAGTATTGGCAAGCCACTCGCCGTTGACGGTCACGCTGTTGCGTTGCTTTGCGACGTAACCGCGCTTCTTGAAGAAATCCAAAGCGGTGTCGCTTGCATCGACCGAAAGAGACTTGGCGCCGCGGCTGCCCGCAAGCTTTTCCAGCGCATCCACCAGCATCGAGGCCACCCCCTGCCCGGCCAGGCTCGGGTGCACATAGAGCATGCGGATGTGGTCCTTGCCGCGCAGCGAGGCGAAACCAACAGGCGAATCCTGCAGCGTTGCAATCAGCGTCAGGTCTGCGGCGAGCCTGCGGCCGAACTCCTCATCGTCCGCTACTGCCGCCCAGGCCTCCTGCTGCGCCTCGCTGTAGTCGTCGCCGGTCAGCTCCTGAATCGCCGCGACGAAGATGGTCGCCAGCATCGGCGTATCGGAGGCGAGATACGGCCGCAGGGCCGGTTTGGGCAGGGATATTCCCATGACCTCAAAACCCTCCGATCTCTTCGCCGTCTCCCCCTGCGGGAGAGGGTGGCCTCGAGCGCAAGCGAGACGTCGGGTAAGGGATAGAGATGCGCCACGTCATCGCGCGATCTCCCAGGTGGTGCCTTCCTTGGAATCCTTGATCGCGATACCCATCGCCGCGAGCTGATCGCGGATGCGGTCGGATTCCTTAAAATCTTTTCGCGCACGGGCCGCGGCGCGGTCGGCAATCAAGGCATTGATCCGTTCGGGGTCGATGTCCGATTTTTGACGTCTAAGGATGTCCTGCAGTCCAACGTCTCTCAGACCAAAGCCCAGAAAGCTGCACGTTCTCTTCAAATCACAAGCTGCCTGATGGTCCCCGGCGCGTCCCTTTGCAGCCAGTGAATGAAGCGCGGCGATTGCATTTGACGTGTTTAAGTCGTCGGCGAGTGCCATGAGGACATCTTGCGAAAGAGCGCCCTCCTCGACGTTCGCAGTGCGCGTGATTTGCTGAAAGCTGTCGAGAGCCATCGCAGCCTGCTCCGTCGAATGCCGCGTCCAGTCGATCGGCGAACGGTAGTGCGTCTTCAGCATGTTCAGGCGCAGCACTTCACCGGGCCAATCACGCAGCAGCTCATGGATCGTGACGAAGTTGCCGAGGCTCTTCGACATCTTCTCACCCTCGACATGGACGAATTCGTTGTGCATCCAATAGTTCGCCATGGCAGGCGTGTCGTTTGCGCAACGCGACTGAGCGATCTCGTTTTCGTGGTGCGGAAAGATCAGGTCGATGCCGCCACCGTGGATGTCGAACACCTTTCCAAGATACGCCGCACTCATGGCCGAGCATTCGATGTGCCAGCCCGGACGTCCCCTGCCCCACGGACTTTCCCAGCCCGGTTCGTCGTCGGATGACTGCTTCCAGAGCACGAAGTCGGCGGGATTTTTCTTGTGCGCTTCGACTGCGACGCGTGCGCCGGCCAATTGCTCGTCGAGCCTGCGGCCCGACAGCGCGCCGTAATCCGGCATCGATTGAGTATCGAACAGCACCTCGCCGCCGGCTTCATAGGCATGGCCCCGCGCGATGAGTTGCCTGATCAGCGTCTCCATGTCCGTTTTGCCGTCAGCGCGCGGCCGCACAAAATCGGTCGCGCGCGGTTCAAAAGTTGGCGGCAGGCATCCCAACGCAGCGACGTCGGCGTGAAACTGCGAGGCCGTTTTTTCCGTGACCTTACGGATCGCTTCGTTCAGCTGCAGTCCCGGAAAATCGCGCGCGGCACGAGCGTTGATCTTGTCGTCCACGTCGGTGATGTTGCGGACATAGGTGACGTGGCTTTCGCCATAGAGATGACGCAACAGGCGAAACAGCACGTCGAACACGATGACCGGGCGTGCGTTGCCGATGTGGGCGAAGTCATAGACGGTCGGCCCGCAGACATACATGCGCACATTGGCGGGATCGAGCGGCACGAAGGGCCGCTTCTCCCGCGTCAAGGTATCGTAAAGGCGCAATTGCATATAAACCCGTCCTTGCCGGCCGGGCGTCCAGTGATCTCTTTGAGTCGAGAAAAGACGGCCTCAGCCAGCGAATCGCTAGCCCATAATCTCGCGGCAAACGCAGCAAATGGCGAGGAGACCGTTCATGGATATACCATGGAACAAGCCGCGCCTTCGCGTCAAGAGGCCCTCAAAAAGTCGCTTTCCCCCACCAAATCCGCTGCCCGCCCATATGGTTAATCATTTTTCACTTTTGGGGGCTATAGAGTGAGGGCGGTTTTGATTCATGGGTGCATCATGCGATCCCTGACGGCGCTCCTTGCCAGTGCAATCTTTATTTCTGCAGGCGCCGCCTCCGCCGAAACCCGCGTTTTCATCATCGCCAATTATGCCGACGGCTATGGGGTCGACCAGTGCCTGGCGAGGGGCGATAAATGCGGTGCCCATGCCGCCAGCTCCTATTGCCGGTCACGCGATTTTGCCCAGGCCTTGTCCTATCGCCGGGTCGAGCCCCAGGAAATTACCGGTTCGGTGCCGAAAAACGGCGCCAATTGCCGGCGCGGCGGCTGCGAATACGTCGCCATCACCTGCCAGCGCTGAGGAGGAACTTTCCGCCACATCTGCGCCGTGGAAACGACGTGACGCTGCCGCTCGAAGCAGGTATTGGAGGCGGCCAGCGGCTTTTGAGGCTCGCGGAAATTCCTGATGGCCGGACATGCCTGAAAAGCCGACTGCTCCCCCTTCAAAACGCATCCTGACCTGCGCCGCGCTGCTGGCCGGGCTCAGCCTCAGCTTTGGCGTCTCCGCGCAACAGAATCCGGCTCTCCCGCCTCCGCCTGGGGCTGCGGTGAACCCGATCTGCCCGCGGCTGGAAGCGCAACTGGTAACCATCGACCGCGGCGGCAGCGGCGACCCGGCCAGGGATGACCAAATCCGCCGCTACCAGGATGCCGCCGCCAGGCAGCAGGGGGAGCTCGATCGCGTCAGGTCGCAGGCCAGGCGCATGGGATGCGACAGTTCGGGCTTCTTCTCGTTGTTCAACGGCCAATCGGCCCAATGCGGACCGATCAACAACCAGATCCAGCAGATGCGCGCCAATCTGGATCAGATCACGACAAGCCTCGAGCAGTTGCGCGCCGCTAGTTTCAACCCCGATCGGGACAACCAGCGCCGTTCCGTCCTCGTGGCGCTCGCGCAAAATAATTGTGGCCCGCAATATGCCAATGTGGTGCCTGCTCCCGGCAATTTCCTGAGCAATCTGTTCGGCGGCGGCGGAACGATTGCGCCCCCCAGTGATCTCGGTCCGCAATCCGGCACCTATCGCACCGTCTGCGTGCGCAGCTGCGACGGCGGCTATTTCCCGATCTCCTTTTCGACGGTGCCGGCGCGTTTCCCGGATGACGAGAAGACCTGCAAGGCACTTTGCCCTGCGAGCGAAGCTTCGCTCTACGCCTACCGAAATCCCGGCGAGGACATCAACCAGGCGGTTTCTGTGAACGGCCAGCCTTACACCGCGCTTCCGAACGCCTTCCGCTTCCGCACCGAGTTCAATCCCACCTGCTCCTGCAAGGCGCCCGGCCAGACCTGGTCCGATGCGCTGAAGTCGATCGACGAAAAGGCTGAAGCCGAGCAGCAGGGCGACATCATCGTGACCGAGGAGAGCGCCAAGAAGATGCAGCGACCGCCGCCGAAGGCTGCGACCGCGACCACCAAGAAGGGCGCAACAGTGCCGGCAACACCGGCCAGCACCCCGCCGGCATCCAGCGCCGACACATCCGCGCCGCCGTCCGGCGCCACATCCGACAACAAGCCAATTCGCTCGGTAGGACCGACGTTTATCCCGCCCCGTTGAAGTCACCCCTCAAACGCGTCAACCGAGGCGCGCGCCGCGCGCGAGATCAGTGATTCGTCGGGCTCAGCGAGCTCCTTGCCGGCATCGCGAAAGCGGTTGGTGATCGGGTAACGGCGGTCGCGGCCAAAATTCCGGCTGGTCACCTTTACGCCGGGCGCTGCCTGGCGCCGCTTGTACTCGGCAATATTGAGCAGTCGATCGACCCGCGTGACCAGCTCATGATCAAATCCGGCCGCGATGATCGAGGCGAGCGGCTCCTCGCGCTCGACCAACCGCTGCAGAATCGCATCAAGGATGTCGTAAGGCGGTAGCGAATCCTGGTCGGTCTGGTTTTCCCGCAGTTCGGCGGTCGGCGGTCGGCTGATGATGCGAACTGGAATAACTTCGCCGGAGGGGCCGAGCGCGCCGTCCGGCTTCCACGAATTGCGCAAACTCGAGAGCCGAAACACCTCGCTCTTGTAGAGATCCTTGATCGGGTTGAAACCGCCGTTCATGTCGCCGTAAAGCGTCGCATAACCAACTGACATTTCCGATTTGTTGCCGGTCGTCACCACCATCGCGCCGGTCTTGTTGGAGAGCGCCATCAACAGCGTCCCGCGGGCGCGCGCTTGCAGGTTTTCCTCGGTGATGTCGCGCGAAAGGCCCTTGAAGGTCCCGGACAGGATTTTCTCGAAGCCGTTTACGGCGTCCGCGATCGGCAGCACCTCGTAGCGGATGCCGAGGTTGTCAGCCAGTTTCGCGGCATCATCGAGCGAGACCTGCGCGGTGAAGCGAAACGGCAGCATGACGCCACGCACCGCATCTCTCCCCAAAGCATCGACTGCCATGCTCGCGCATAGCGCCGAATCGATTCCGCCGGAAATGCCAAGCAGCACGCCCGGAAAACCGTTCTTGCGGACGTAGTCTCGCAAACCGAGCACGCAAGCCGCATAGTCGGCCTTGTCGCCCTCGAGCAGCGGCGCGATTGCCCCCATGCAGCGCCAGGTGCCATTGTCCCGGCTCCAGCCCAGGGTGGTGATGCTTTCGGCAAAATCCGGCAGTTGTGCCGCGACCGACAGGTCTGCGTTCAGGGCAAACGAGGCGCCATCGAACACAAGCTCGTCCTGGCCGCCGACCTGGTTGAGGTACATCAGCGGCAAACCGCTCTCGGTGACACGCGCAACCACAATCGACAGCCGGACATCGGTCTTGTCGCGCGCATAGGGCGAGCCGTTGGGCACGACCAGGATTTCGGCGCCGGTTTCCGCAAGGCATTCGACGATGTTTTCGTAGTCCTCGGACTCTTCCAGCCAGATATCCTCGCAAATGGGAACGCCGATGCGGACGCCCTTCACCGTAACCGGTCCCGACGCCGGTCCGCGTGCGAACAGACGCTTTTCGTCGAACACGCCGTAGTTCGGCAAATTGGCCTTGAAGCGCAGCGCCGAAACGCGGCCGCCATCAAGCAGCGCGCAGGCATTGTAGAGCTTGCCCTCTTCCACCCAGGGGCTGCCGATCAGCATCGCGGGGCCGCCGTCAGCGGTTTCCCGCGCCAGCGTCTCGATCGCCGAGCGACAGGCCGCCTGGAAGGCCGGCTTCAACACCAGGTCTTCCGGCGGATAGCCCGTGATGAACAGTTCGGGCAGCACCACGAGGTCAGCGCCATCGGCGGCCGCGCGAGCCCGCGCGGTGCGCGCCTTGGCGGCATTGCCCTCGACATCACCCACGGTCGGATTGAGCTGGGCGAGCGTGATGACAAATTCCTGGTCGGGTTTGGTCATGGGAGGATGGTGCACCGCGACGCGGCCGACTGCAACGCTTGCTTTAGATCACGCCCATGCGTTCGGCGATGGCAAACAGCCAGAACACGCCGGTCATGACCAGCGTTAACCCAACCGCGGCCGATCCCATGTCCTTGACGTGCTTGATCTGCTGGTCGCGATTGGTGGTCAGCCGGTCGGCCAGTTTCTCGATCGCAGTATTAAGGAGTTCGACGACCAGAATCAGCATGACAGCGCAAACCAGCTCGACCCGGCGCATGGTGGTGGCGCCTGTCAGCCACGCCAAAGGCAGCGCCAGCACCAGCACCACCAGTTCCTCGCGGACGGCCTGTTCAGAGCGTACGGCGAAGACCAGGCCGTTGCGCGAGTTGATGGCGGCTTTCCAGAGTCGCAGCAAATCAGAATCCCGCCACCGCCGAAACCGGTTTGACCTTGCCGCCACGCTCCTGCTTGAGCAGCTCTGCAATCAGGAAAGCCATGTCGATCGACTGTTCCGCATTGAGGCGGGGGTCGCAGACCGTGTGATAGCGGTCGTTGAGATCCTCCTCGGTGATGGCGCGCGCGCCGCCGATACATTCGGTAACGTCCTTGCCGGTCATCTCCAGATGAACGCCGCCGGGATGGGTGCCCTCCGCGGCGTGGATCGCGAAGAAATTCTTGACCTCCGCCAAAATCCGATCGAACGGGCGGGTCTTGTAACCGGTGGTGGAGGTCACGGTGTTGCCATGCATCGGGTCGCACGACCACACCACCACGCGACCCTCGCGCTGCACGGCACGGATCAGGGACGGCAGGTGATCGCCGACCTTTTCCGAGCCGAAGCGACCGATCAGCGTCAGCCGGCCGGGCTCATTCTCCGGATTGAGCACATCGATCAGCTTGATGAGCTCATCGGCCTTCAGCGTCGGGCCGCATTTCAGGCCGATCGGGTTCTTGATGCCGCGGAAATATTCGACATGGCCATGGTCGAGTTGCCGCGTGCGATCGCCGATCCAGATGAAATGGCCTGATGTTGCATACCAATCGCCGGTCGTGGAATCGACCCGCGTCATTGCCTGCTCGTAGCCGAGCAGCAGGGCTTCGTGGCTGGTGTAGAAGTCGGTCGCGCGCAGCTCGGGATGGCTTTCAAGATCAAGCCCGCAGGCGCGCATGAAATTCAGCGCCTCGGAAATGCGGTCGGCCAGTTCCTTGTAGCGGCGCGACTGCGGCGAATCCTTCAGGAATCCCAGCATCCACTGATGCACGCTGCCAAGATTGGCGAAGCCGCCGGTCGCGAAAGCCCGCAGCAGATTGAGCGTTGCCGCCGATTGCCGATAGGCCATCAGCTGACGCTGCGGGTCGGGGGTGCGCGCCTGCACGGTGAAGCCGATATCGTTGACGATGTCGCCACGGTAGCTTGGCAGCTCGATGTCGCCCGCCTTCTCGGTCGGAGAGGAGCGCGGCTTTGCAAATTGGCCGGCGATGCGACCGACCTTCACCACCGGCACCGCGCCGGCATAGGTCAGGACCACCGCCATCTGCAGGAAGACGCGGAAGAAGTCGCGAATGTTGTTGGCCCCATGCTCGGCGAAGCTTTCGGCGCAATCGCCTCCCTGGAGCAAGAAGGCTTCGCCGGCGGCAACCCGCGCGAGCGCTTTTTTCAGGTTGCGGGCCTCTCCGGCGAAAACCAGCGGCGGAAAGGTGGCAAGCTGCGCTTCGACCTCCGCCAACACCTTGGCGTCGGGATAGTCGGGCATTTGCAGCACTGGCCTGGTGCGCCAGCCATCGGGTGTCCATCGCTCGGACATGTCCTTAACTCCTGAGCAAAAACCGCAACTTATCGGGGGATCGTGAACGGCCGCGTTATACACAGGCCGTTCCCCAACCGCCACTTGGATTTCCACGTCGCGCGCGTCTCAATACAAGCCCTTGCAGCAAAAGCCAAATTCGCATTTGCTGCAAGACAGGAAGAAAGCCGGGGAAAAGCGCCGTGACGGAAGCTGCGCTGGACGACGTTTTTACTGATGACATCATCATACCCGCGGCTGATGGCTATTCGATTGCGGCAACCCTGTTTCTTCCCCGCAGCTCCAAGCGGCATGCCGTCCTGATAAATTCGGCCACCGCCGTGCCACGCAGGATCTACCGCGCCTTTGCCAGCTATTTGGCGCATCGCGGCTTTGCGGTCCTGACTTACGACTACCGCGGCATCGGCGGCAGCAGGCTGATGGCCGTCGAGGGCTACAACCAGCCACGATCGCTGGTCGGCTTCAACGTCACGATGGCTGACTGGGCACGGCTCGATGCGGTCGCCGCGGTTGGCTGGATGCGCGAGCGATACCACAACCTGCCGCTCGGCTATATCGGACACTCCTTCGGCGGCCAGGCGCTCGGCCTGCTTGCCAATAACGCCGAGATATCGCGCGCGCTTCTGGTCGCCGCACAGGCCGGCTACTGGAAATTGATGAGATCGCCGGAGCGGTATCGCGTCTTTGCGCTGCTGAACTTCATCGGCACGCCCCTCACCCGCCTGCTGGGTTACGCGCCCGCCTGGAGCGGTCTCGGCGAGGACCTGCCAAAGGGTGTCTTTCTGCAATGGGCTCACTGGGTCAACAGCCCGCGCTATTTCTTCGACGACGCCACGCTCGACGGCCTGTCGAATTTTCCGAACTACAAGGGCGCGATGCGTGCGATCTGTCTTTCCGACGATCCCTGGGCCACACGGCCGGCGGTCGAACTTCTGTGCTCCGGCTTTGCTTCGATCAAACCGGAAATCCTCACCGTATCGCCTTCGGATGTGGGCGCAGCCAAGCTCGGGCATTTCGGATTCTTCCGCGCCGAACATCGCGATACGCTTTGGCGCGGAGCGGCGGAATGGTTAGAGGCCGGGCATTAGGCGGCGGCGCTCGCCCTCCGCCCTCGTGCCTCGGACGCGGCGCAGCACGAAAGTGGTGCGCCGCAGATCCGGGGCCTATCGTCCCGCTCCCTTGCGTGGGTCCCGGCTCTGCGTCGCACCGCTAAAGAAGCGCTGCGCCGCGTCCGGGACACGAACCAACGTTCTCGCGGCGCGATGCGCCCGAGTTTCTGCAATCACTTGTCCCTCAATGTAGAGGGCGCGGGGAAAGCCGGATGCCTGTTGCACCCGCAGCCTGGCGTGCGAAAGATCAAAGCACACCAGCATAGTCACCACAGGTTCAACCGGGTCATCCCGGCCTTCCCCGCGCGAGTGGTTTTAACGGTTTCCTTCGTGCTCTCCCCGGTGTCCATGACTTCTTAAGTCACCGTCATCGGCGCGATGCAAAGCATCGTCGCCAACTTGACGCCAGCCAAGGGGCGTCAGGACCACACGACTTCGCCGTCCGCATTAACATCGCTCGTCTGGCGACACCAACGCGTC